>Ga0233377_1000361_pt1 | contig 21952 bp, 25 predicted proteins | sample ElkDunMinimDraft_6_FD_191540 | JGI IMG/M metagenome (GOLD analysis project Ga0233377, IMG submission 191540) | Fecal eukaryotic communites from dung pellets of Tule Elk in California, USA - Elk Dung E36 | ecosystem: Host-associated > Mammals > Digestive system > Large intestine > Fecal | place...
CGTTTTAGAGAAAATTCCAGCGCATTTGGCGAAGAAAGTTGCTGAATCTGTTTCTATTCCAATTATCGGAATTGGTGCTGGAAATGGTGTTGACGGTCAAGTGCTTGTTGTACATGATATGTTGGGAATCAACAACGAATTTAACCCACGTTTCTTAAGAAAATACAACAATTTGTACGAGCAAATGATGACGTCATTCTCACGTTATATCGAGGATGTGAAATCAGGTGACTTCCCGAATGTTGATGAACAATATTAATACATGTCGATAGCAGAAAAATACAATTTGGAGATTTTGCATGAGGACAATCACACGATTGTTGTCAACAAAAAAGCTTCCGATTTGGTGCAAGGAGACAAAACTGGCGATGAACCTCTTCCCGATCGTATCAAGGCTTATTTAAAGGAAAAGTACGACAAACCCGGAAATGTCTTTTGTGGTGTGGTGCATCGATTGGACCGTCCGACAAGTGGCGCTTTGGTTTTTGCACGTACAAGCAAAGCTTTGGAGCGATTGAACGAGCAATTTCGCGAGAAAGAAACTGGCAAAATTTATTGGGCAATCACAGCTGAAATGCCGCCAAAACCTGAAGATCATTTGGTACACTTTTTAGCGAAAAATGAAGGCCAAAATAAGTCTTACGTTGTGAAAGAAGGTGCTAAAAATGCCAAAAAAGCAATTTTAAACTACAAACACATCGGTTCATCAGACAAATATCAATTATTGGAAATTGAACTGGAAACTGGTCGACATCATCAAATTCGTTGTCAGCTTGCAACAATTGGTTGTACGATTAAAGGCGATTTGAAATACGGAGCGAAGCGAAGCAATCCAGATGGATCCATTCATTTACATGCGCGAAGGCTCAGCTTTCTACATCCAACGACAAAAGAAAGAATTACGGTCACAGCGCCGGTACCCAAAGAATCACTTTGGAAACATTTTGAAACAGCAATTGGTTAATTGCTGTTTTTTTTATGTATTTTCATTTCATATTTTACAGAAAAAGCGAACTCATTCTAATTCTTATTCAACAGCATTTATGCGAGCATCTCTCCTATTTTTGGCAATCTTTCTTACTAGCAACTCTATTTTATTTGCGATGGAAAAAACCTTAACCTGGCGCACACAAGACCCGAAAACCAATGAAAACATCATCGTTGGTGAAAAAGGAAGTATTCAAGAAGCGTACATTGCTGCTGGAAAAATGCCGCATCCACACGTCGGAATGAATGAAAAACTATTCGATTGGTTTGAAGAACATGTATGGGTACTGACTGCAGAAATTCACTTAACTAAAGATGATTTAAAGGCAGAATTCATTGACTTGGATTTACCATCAGTTGATACTTATGCAAAAATTCAAATAAATGGAAATCAGGTTTTGTCGTGCGACAATGCGTTTGCTCCTTATCGTGTTGAAGTTAAAAAACACCTAAAGGAAGGCTTTAACTTGATTTCAGTAAGCTTCACTCCACCTGTCATTTACCACAAAGATTCTTACGAAGCAGCAGCGTATAAATTACCAGCAGAAAACGATAAACACAAAATTGCCATCGCGCCTTACACACGTAAACCACAATACCAATTTGGTTGGGACTGGACCATGCGAATGGCAACAATTGGTTTCAATAAACCTGTGAAATTGATTTCCTACAACACCAATCGCGTGATTGGCACGAATATTCAAACGATCCGTGTCAATGAAAATAAAGCACTTTTAAAATTTCAAGTGCAATTGGCGCATTCCACAGGAATTCCAACAAGTCAAATTGTAAGCCAAATGCATGGGGTTGAATATTATTACCCAGCAATTCAGTGTAAAAGCAAATTATTTGGTGACCTGCACTTCACAAAAATAATTCATGGTAATGAACCAGCAACTCTAGATCATTGGTACACAACAACGATAACGATTGAAAATCCGCAATTGTGGTGGCCCGTTAATCATGGAGATCAATTTTTGTATGCGGATGAATGGCAATTGTCAACGCACGACGGTAAGCAAATCGATACTATTTCTAAACGATTTGGAATTCGCACCTCTAATTTAGTTCAAACAAAAGATACTTTCGGTACAGCTTACGAGATTGTTGTGAACGGTAGAACAATCTTTTGCAAAGGTGGTGACTACATTCCGCAAGAGATTTTTCCTGCACAAGTTACGGACGAATCGGTTCGTTGGATGATCAATCAAATGGCAGATGCCAATTTCAACATGGTGCGTGTTTGGGGCGGTGGCTACTACCCCGACGAGGTATTTTTTGACGAATGCGATGAAAAAGGAATCATGGTGTGGCAAGATTTCATGTTTGCCTGTGCAATGTATCCAGGCGATGAAGCGTTTTTAAGTACAGTTCAACAAGAATTGAATTACCACATCCCACGCATGACGAGTCACCCGTCGGTGGTGTTACTCAACGGAAATAACGAAGTAATGATTGCTTGGGAAAACTGGGGATTTCAGCGCAAATTCAACCTCAATCAAGCGGCACAAGCGGAGATTGAAATGTTCTACGAAAATCTGTTTCAAAAAGCCATTCCAAAAAGTGTTGAACTCTACTCTACTATCCCGTATGTGCATACAAGTCCTCTGAGTAATTGGGGAAAAGATGAGTTTTACAACCACGGGTCACAACATTATTGGGGTGTTTGGCACGGAAAAGATCCGCTTGAAGATTTGGGGACAAAAATCGGGCGGTTCAATGCGGAATACGGATTTCAGAGTTTTCCAGAATATTCTACTTTATCTGGTGTAATTAACAAAAGCGAATGGAATTTGAATTCTGAAACCATGAAACTGCGTCAGAAAAGTTATGTTGGCAACGGCATGATCAAGAAGCATTCGGACAATCTTTTTGGAATAACAGACGATTTTGAGACCTTTATTTATTATTCGCAATTAACACAATCACGTGCGGTGAGCATGGCAATTGCTGGACATCGTTCGGATTGGCCGCGCTGTTCGGGAACCTTGTACTGGCAAGTAAACGACTGTTGGCCCGCTCCTACTTGGTCAAGCATAGACTACAAAGGAAATTGGAAAGCTTTGCACTACGAAGTCAAGAAAGATTACGAAAACGTGGCGGTTATTGCCTCGGAAGCGAAATTGAATTCCAAAGTTTTTTCCTTAGTGACAGATTGGACATCCAACTACAAAACCGACGTAACCTTTGATTTTTATGATTTGAGTGGCAATTGGTTGGTTCAATACACCTTTAAGGTAGATGTGATTCCACAGGCGGTGATCCAACTACCCGTTTTTGCGTTGATGGACAAAAAACTGACCGATTACATTGTGCAAGTAAAATGGAAAAACGCCGAAGGTCAGCCATTTATGCGCACGTTTTACAACAACACAACTGCTTTTTTGAAATCTGATCCGCTGGTTAACATGCAATTAGATCAATCCGAGAATGGACAACAAACGATTGTTCTCACAACCACTACTCCATTAGTAAACTGTTGGATTTACGCCAAAGAAAAATCCTTCCATTTGGACCGGAATTTTGAAACACTCTTACCAGGAAGACATGAGTTTAAGATCTTGAGTGGCGATGAGTTAACGAATGAAGATTTGGAGTATCGTATTACAAATTGATTGAAAAGTCTGAAATTTTTTCTTCTTTGATAGCATTTCATACAGGTATAAATTCCTATTTAATGTATTACACTGATAATGTGCGGAAAAAGTTATTAGATTTGGGATGAAACTCGTTTAAATTGCTCACAAGTGGTTGTAAGTACTTATAAGTGATTAAAAGTTTCGTTTATAAATAAGTTAGAGCATATTAATGAAGAACATTATAACCATACTTGCAGTAATTTTATTTTCTTTTGGTAGTTACTCCCAAAAAAGAAATAAATATGACATAAATACTCCCAAGATAACAGGAGAAAATGGAGAGAACCTTTGGATTGATCAAGATCTATCGTTCAAAGAAAAACACTTGTATTCTGAATTTTATATTGACTCAATAAGTAAAGAACCATACACTGGAATTTTAACTATTAATTACAATGGTAATTCAATAGACTCAATTAATGTTATCCAAGGGTATAAATCTGGAATTTCAGTGAATTACAATCTTAAAGACTCAATTGTTCTCAAAAATTTCTATTATTTGGATCAAGGCAACTTAACATTTATTGCAAGAAGTTATCCTGTTAGGATAAAAAAATATACAACTAAGAATAAGTATAATTATATATGGGTGAGGTTTTTTTCAGATGAAAAATACATTCAAATTCACGCCGTTCGAAAGAAGAACTTTATTGAAGTTACAGTAAAAGAAGACAAGGAAAAAATCAAATTCCGAATCGACGATATTCAAAAAATTTATGACATACTTTTAAAATATTCAGAAGGAGTTAATATCTCACAATTATTAAGAATCAATAATGTGTTAAATAAATTTGAAATAAAAAGAAACATGCTCTAACATCTGTCATGGCGCCAGCCCTAAAATCTTGCTTCGAAACAATGATTAAATTGAAACAAAATAAGTTTGACTTCGAAACAACGATATATTTAAAGAGTCGGGCCGTTCGCCAGGCAGCCAAACGTTATAAACAATGAAAATCATACCAGTAATAGCATTAATCTTTACCCTTTTTAGTTGCCAGACTGAAAAGCAAAATAAACAGAAAGACTTAGCTGAGCATTTCGCTGAACAGAATAAAAATTTGGTATATGAAGTAGAATTAATTGATGGAATATCTTTCCCAAATTGGCTAAAAGGTGTCTGGCAAAATACAGCGGAATCAAATACCAATAATTTTATCACCTATGCATTTAATGACAAGAAACTGACAATAAGACAAGGGTTACATTTTCAAGGTGCTGAAAAGTTTATTGAGACTTACAAAGATTATTCTTTATCAGAAAGTATGACGGATAGTACATATTTGATTGTAATGTCAAAAAATGATAATTCGGTTGAATATGAGTTTAAACTTCAATCAGTTGATTGGCAAGATGAAAAAGTACTAACCTATTCAATTATTGAGAATGGTAAACTAAAACGGGATCACTTGACATCAATTAATTTAGTACTGACCAAAATATAAAATGTTTATAACACCAAATAAGCAAAAGCGCAAAATGTACTAGATTTGTTAGCCGCCTGCGCCTGTTTGCAAAACGTTATGCGTAAGTTTAAAAAGACACCGATACATTGACAGAATATCCTAAAGACATAAAATTTAAATATAGTTGGAGAAAATACCAACAACGAGTGCTTGACGACTTACAAGACCACTTAACTGACGGACATTTACACGTAATTGCTCCTCCAGGTTCGGGCAAGACAGTTTTAGGACTTGAAGTTGCTATTCGGCTTGACAAACCAACTTTAATTCTTGCACCGACAATTGCAATTCGTAATCAATGGATACAACGTTTTTGTGAACTCTTTCTTCAAACCAACTTGACACCAGATTGGATTTCGAGAGATATTCGCAATCCAAAATTTATGACCGTTGTAACTTATCAAGGACTACACGCAGCTTGTAACAATTGGAGAATTGAAGAAGAAGAATTTGATGACGAAGAAGAAAACGAAGAAAATGGAAACGGCAAATCCACTAACTCAGAACTTGACAAAATTGTAAGTGGACTAAAAGCTCAAAACATCAAAACTATTGTTGTGGATGAAGCTCACCATTTAAAAAATGATTGGTGGCAAACGCTGACAAAGGTCAAAGAAATATTAGACCCGATTATTGTTGGCTTGACAGCTACTCCACCCTATGACGTTACAGCTACAGAATGGCAACGATACATTGACTTAAACGGACCTGTTGACACAGAAATTTCAGTTCCTGAATTGGTAATTGAAGGCGATTTATGCCCTCACCAAGATTACGTTTATTTCACACTACCGACAGTGCAAGAAAACCAAAGCATTGTTGATTTCAGACAAAACATTGAAAAGCTTTTTCAAGAAATTAAAAATGATGAAACCATCATCAAGGCTATAGAACAACATCCCATTTGGCAAAACCCGACAGAACAGTTAGATTGGATTTATAACAACCTCTCCTACTATTCAGCTTGTTTAATTTTTCTAAAAGCCAACAACAAAGAAATTCCCGAAACACATCTTGAAGTAATTGGAGATAAGAAATTTGAAATTCCCAAACTAGATTACGAGTGGATTGAAACGCTTTTAGATTTTTACCTCTACAAGGAAAAAGAACACTTCAAGACATTTGAAGAACATCAAAAAACGCTTGAAAACCGACTAAGAAGATATGGGGCAATTGAAAGGCGACAAATCAATTTTTCCCATAACAAAAAAGTAACCGGATTTTTGACTTCAAGCATCAGCAAACTAAACGGCATCAAAGAAATTGTTGATTTTGAGTACAAGAATTTAAGGAACAATTTGCGTTTAGTAATTCTTTCCGACTTCATCCGTAAAGAGTTTTATATCAACACTCCCGACAATAATCTTGAACTCAATAAAATTGGAGTTATTCCCATCTTTGAAAAATTAAGACGAGAAAATGAGGAGAACAAAAAAATTGCAGTTTTGACAGGTTCAATGATAATCATTCCTGTTAGTGCCTATCCTGCATTTGAAGCAAAAGCGGCAAAATATGGCATTAATCAAATCAACTCTAACCCTGTTCCTTTTGACAGCAATTACATTTTAATCAGCCAAACTGAGCAACTCAAACACGACATAGTTCACATAGTAACTCAAATCTTTCAACGTGGAGAAATTGAAGTTTTGATAGGAACAAAATCTTTGCTTGGAGAAGGTTGGGACGCTCCAGCAATCAACTCTTTAATCTTGGCAAGTTTTGTAGGTTCATTTGTGCTTTCTAATCAAATGCGTGGCAGAGCCATTAGAACACAAAACGGAAATGGTGATAAGACAGGAAACATTTGGCATTTGGTCTGTATTGACCCAACTTCACCCACAGGCGGAGACGATTTTGATTTACTTAAAAGACGTTTCAGAAGTTTTGTAGGTGTTTCATTCAAAGAAGAACCCGGAATTGAAAGCGGTATTGGCAGATTGAATTTGCCCGAAAACATTCATCATAAAGAAGAAGCTGAAAAGAAAAACCTTGAAATGTTTACCCACGCAGGTGACAGAGAAAGTTTAAAGCAACGTTGGAAAGAAGCGTTGGCAACAGGAATAAACCTTGTAGAAGAAATCAAAATTCCATTCCCCGAAGAACGAGAATATAAGACTGTAAAGTCAATGTATCTCGACAAGACAATTAAAAACCTATTGGCAACTTTAGGTTCAGGTTTGCTTGGCTTTGGGTTAGAAAGTTTACAAGGTCTTGGAAGAGCAGCAAGAAACATAAAAACTACTCAAGAACTTTATGTTTTCCTTGCAATTCTTGGAACTATTGGAATGGCAATTTTCGGCAGACAGACTTACAAGACTTTGAAACTGTATTTTAAATACCGAGACATCTCAAAAGACATTCAACAAATTGGTGATGCACTTTTAAATTCATTAGTAAAAGCAGGTGCAATTCGAACAAACAATTCAAAATTGAAAGTTGAAACATCAGTTGACAATTGGGGTGCAGTCTATTGTCATTTAGAAGGCGGAACTACATTTGACAAATCAACCTTTATAAACGCACTTCAAGAAATTATTGCTCCGATTGACAACCCACGGTATGTAATTATCAGAAAGAATAGATTTATGCTTTTCGTTAAGCAAAAAGACTATCATTCTGTTCCAGAAATACTTGGGCGAAACAAAAATTTAGCGGGATATTTCCAAAGCCAATGGGAAAGACTTGTAGGTGCTTGCGACTTGATTTTTACAAGGACAATTGACGGAAGAAAGCTACTTTTGAAATCAAGAGTTAAATCATTGGCAGCACAATTTGACGACAAAGTAGAACACGTAAATAAATGGAGATGACAAGAAAACCTACGCCCAACAGGCGTTTGGCTCAATGGCGGGTGACGTGGTTAATTGAACATTCTACCTCGCATCAACTTTTGTGGTGTATTGACAGTTTTGTGCTCCGAAATCCGCAACTGTGTCAAGCGCCAAACCGTTATGCGTCACCCTATCCGACCGACTGTACAAACATCAACCTGATAACAAATTGACAAAATCTGACTAAATTCTTGCTGAATCTAATTCATTATCGTAATATTGCAATATAGAAATAACAAAAACGATAATGGGAGCAACTAAAACAGACCATTTTACCGATGAGCAAAATACCATTGCGACAATTTTAAAAGCGTTTGGACACCCTGCAAGAGTGGCAATTTTGGAATATTTAATGAAAGTGGATACTTGCATTTGCGGCGACATTGTAAACGAATTACCATTAGCACAACCAACAGTTTCCCAACATTTGAAAGAACTCAAAAACGCAGGACTGATAAAAGGAAGCATTGAGGGAAACACCATTTGCTACTGCATTGACGAAAAATCTATTAACAAACTGCAAAACTATTTCGCAAACATTTCAGCGAAACTCACAAAGAAAAAAGACAACTGTTGTTAAACTAAAAAACGAATAAACAATGAAATTATCACAAGTAAAAGCACTTTTGCCAACATTAGAAAACGTTGCGTTTAAATTAGAAAATGACACTTTTGTACCCGAACATTTTCACGTTACGGAAGTAGGACAAATCACTAAAAACTTTATTGATTGTGGTGGTGTAATTCGTACCGAAAAAGTAGTGAGTTTTCAACTTTGGAATGCAGATGATTTTGAACATCGTTTAAAACCAACAAAACTGTTAAACATCATTCAACTTTCCGAAGAAAAATTAGGTATTGAAGACGCAGAAATTGAAGTGGAATATCAAAGTGAAACGATTGGAAAGTACGCCTTGGCATTTGACGGAACAAATTTCATTTTGCAAAACAAAACAACGGCTTGTTTAGCGCAAGATGCTTGTGGAATTCCGTCCGAAAAAGCAAAAAAGAATTTATCCGAATTATCTGTAAATAAAAATGCTTCTTGTACAACTGGAGGCGGATGTTGCTAAAATTAGTATATGGGAAAATTTGAAAAATATCTTACGCTGTGGGTTTTTCTGTGTATCATAGCTGGTGTTGCATTAGGGAAAATTGGCGGTGAAAGTATACAAGCAATAAGCAAGTGGGAAATAGCATCAGTAAATATCCCTGTCGCTATCTTAGTTTGGTTAATGATCTATCCAATGATGGTACAAATAGATTTTTCCTCTTTAAAAAATGTATCAAAAAACTGGAAAGGAATTGGCTTAACGGTATCGGTTAATTGGTTGGTACAGCCTTTTACAATGGCTTTTTTTGCTTGGATTTTCTTCGACCATCTTTATGCAGCCTACTTAGAACCTGAAATGGCAGAACAATATATAGCAGGAGCAATATTACTAGGCTCCGCACCTTGTACTGCTATGGTATTTGTATGGTCGTATTTAACCAAAGGTGATGCTAATTACACCTTAGTGCAAGTTGCAGTAAATGATTTGATTTTGCTTTTTGCATTTGTTCCAACAGTTGGATTTTTGTTAGGTGTAACGGATATTCATATTCCTTATGATGTACTTATTTCCTCTGTGGTAATTTTTGTGGCTATTCCTCTTGCAGCTGGTTACATAAGTCATAAATTAATTATCAAGTATAAAGGTGAGGATTGGTTTAAAAATAAATTCCTTCTCAATCTTAAACCAATTTCAACAATCGCACTACTTACAACCCTTATTTTACTTTTTGCTTTTCAGGGGAATAAAATCATTGAAAAACCCTTTGATATTTTGCTAATTGCGGTTCCTTTGACCATTCAAACGTTCTTTATTTTCTTTTTGACATGGTTTATAGGAAGGTATATCAAATTGAAACATGCTATTTGTGCTCCCGCAGCCTTGATTGGTGCAAGTAATTTCTTTGAATTATCTGTGGCTGTGGCTATCTCTTTATTCGGGTTAAACTCAGGTGCATCTTTGGTGACAGTTGTTGGTGTGTTAATCGAAGTACCTGTGATGCTTACCTTAGTGAGATTCGCTAATAAGTGGAACTATTAAAAACTACAGATGAAAAAGAAAATTTTAGTGCTATGCACAGGTAACAGTTGCAGAAGCCAAATCGCAGAAGGATATTTAAGGTATTTTGCCGGAGAAAAAGCCGAAATTTTTAGTGCGGGTGTAGAAACTCACGGAGTAAACCCGAAAGCAATTGCAACAATGAATGAAGACGAAATTGACATTTCAAATCACACCTCAAACAACATTGACGAATATCGAAATATAGATTTTGATTTTGTAATCACAGTTTGCGACAATGCAAAAGAACGTTGCCCATTCTTCCCGACAAAAGCTCAAAAGTTTCATTATAATTTTCCCGACCCAGCAAAAGCAACAGGAACAGACGATGAAATCAACGAACAGTTCAGAGAAGTCAGACAGCAAATTAAAGAATACTGCGAACGATTTGTAGCGGAAAATCTAAAGGGAAACCAATAAGGGCAGCACCTAACAACGGTTTTGCAAAAGAGCGGGTTAAGTGCAAACTTCAACATTTGTGCTTTCAATCCGCAAAACCATTTTTTATTTGCTTTTAAACTGTAAATTAGCAAATAGAAAAAATGGTTTTGCTACGTCTGTGCTAAATTGAAAGTTTAGTCTTTCTAATCCGCTCCTTCGCAAAGCCGCAAAACGTTATAAGCTATTTTAGGACACCACAACAAGAGCAAACAATGGACAAAAAAATAATTCTTCATATTCCTCACTCCTCAACAAATATTCCTTTGTCAGAAGGCTATCTTGTTGACTTTATTACCCTTGAAAAAGAGATTTTAAAATTGACCGACTGGTATACTGACGACCTTTTTTATTCAAAGGATGATGAAATGATAGTGGCTGAATTTTCTAGAATTTTTTGTGACCCTGAGAGATTTACAGATGATTCTCAAGAAGTGATGGCACAATATGGAATGGGCGTGTTATATGAGAAAAGTGATAATGGTGAAGAAATAAGAACAGTAACTCCAGAGCTAAAAGAAAAAATCCTAAAATCATATTATTGGAAACATCACCATAAATTCAGCCAAGCCGTACAAAATCATTTAGACTTTTATGGCAAAGCGGTAATAATTGACTGTCATTCATATCCTAGCCAACCATTGAAAAGAGACCTCGATAAAAATCCAAAAAGACCTGATTTTAATATTGGAACTGATTCATTTCATACAACTAAGGAGTTAATTGACATATCGGTTTCATTTTTTGAAAAAGCTGGCTATACTTTAGGCATTGACTGGCCATATAGTGGTTCTATTGTGCCCATTGAACATTACCATAAAAACAAAAATGTTTCAACCATCATGTTAGAAATTAATAGAGCACTTTATTTGAATGAGCCATCTAATCAAAAGTCTGAGAATTATAACCAAGTAAAACAAATAGTAAGAGAATACATTAAAGCAATTAAAAACAGCTTATAACATCGGTTCCTATGTAAAGCACCTTGTTATTTATTAACACCTTAAAAAAAGAAATTCACAATTCCTTTTTTCTGGCCGTCTGCGGAGGACAATAAAATGACATCTTGCACTCAAAAACAATAGTTTCAAGTCAAGGTTCAAAAACTTTTATCTCAGGCTCCTATGTGTAGTATCCGCAATGTGAGCGTGATCTACCAGCATCCGTTATGGTATAAAGTTATAAAATCAGCTACCCGCTTGGCGATGTGGATCCCGATATTTTAATCAGAACCACCACCGATGTTTTGTAGTCTGACTATTTAAAAAAATGATAAAAAAAGCTCTCAACTCCATCCTGTAATTAAAATCAAAACCATCAACCTGTTAACTAATAAATTAGTAGATTTAAGTTATAAATAAACAGGTGTTAAACCTCAAATAATTGTCTTATAACACCCAAATGATGATACCTTTAAAAATTACATAATAAAGGATTGGTTAAAAAGCGAGGAAGGTGGACTAATATAAACGGCATACAACATCGTACTGGCGAAATGGCGGGTTAAGAAAAAATTGAAAATTTGAATTAGTATTAGCATAAAATAAGTAAAATGAAAAGCATCACAAACAAAATTATAATTGTAGGATTACTCCTATTAACAACCAATGTCACTTTTTCTCAAACCAAGGAGCTGGAATTGAGCAATGCTGAGAAATTTTCTACGAAGTCGGGGCTTTTAATTCAGAAGGAATATTTGGAAATTGGAAGCATAAAAGGTGTCAATATCAAGGTAGTTCATTTCACTGACTTGATCAACAATAAAAAACGTAGTGCTTTAAAATTTGAATATGAAAGCATTGGGAAATACGCCTCTACTACTAAAACTGCTATTTTAGATCCAGATGAAATTGATGTCTTAATACGATCAATTACAATTATTCAAAATAAAATCTTCCCAAAATCTGCTCTCAATTATACGGAAGTATCATTCAAAAGTCGTGGAGGTTTTGAAGCAGGTTGTTTTTTGAGTAAGGACTCTTGGTCAACTTATTTGAAACTTGAAAAACACGATAAAGATTCTTACGTATTTCTAGAAAAAGAGGATTTCCCCACTTTATTGAAGCAATTGGAAGTTGCAAAATCTAAATTATAATTCGAAAGTTAAATATTCATGGAGAAAGAATTGTCTGATTTTCCTCTGTCCAACTTTCTTAAGTATGGGTTGCGGGTTTCTTTTCATTTATAAAAGTTTAAAATGTACAAATTAATCAACTCTTTTCTTGTTCTAATAGTATCATTAATGTTTTTCTCTTGCATAACAGAAGTTAAACCTCTTATCGTAGGAAGAAATGAAAGTGATCCTGAGTATCCATTATCGATGACGTTCAATATTCAATTGAATAGTGACAGTACTTTTGAATATTCGATAGTCCCAAATGATTCAAGTTTGTTTAAACCAGGGATTTCTAGAGGCCGATTTTCGATTAAAAGTGACACACTAGTTTTCAAAGACCATGTAAGATTTAAGAAAGCCATCATTAAAAATGGTGAATTGAATTTTATTGGAAATTATTTTAAGATCAACATCATAGAGAATAACTCAAATATGGACATGAATTTCGATGGTGTGAAATACGAAGATTTTTCACAATTTCTATTCGACCCTGCCCAACCCTACTTTTTTGAAGAGGGAACTAATTGCGAAGTCAATGATGCAGATATCCAACAATTAAAATCTTTTATTCAACACAAAATGGTCGAACAAAAGGATCGATTTAAATACCATTCACTCCAGAATGAATATTATAAACAAATCATTTGTGTTATCGATAAAAAAGGTGATAAAATCGTTTACATTAATTGCATCACAAAAAAAATCGGGTACGATGGAAGTCGCAGTAAATATGAAATCATGGAAGTACTTGACGGCGGTGAAAATTATTTTCAATTGTTGGTGAATCTTTCTAAATTAGAAGTTGAATGGTTTTATGTGAATGGAGTTGCCTGATAGTCTCATGAATTAGTTCACTAGCTTAAAAACTCATCCAAGAATTATATAATTCAAGTATCTGGAAAACAAAAATGCGTATATCAACTTCTAATAAAAATTTAATGCATCCTAAATTTTCATTACTTGCAACAGCGTTTATTTTTCTAGCTGTTATCTTACCGTCGATGACAAGCGCGCAACATCATCTGCATGAAACAGACACAGCATTACACTACAAGGAGATCTTTTTTATTAATGGAAAATTGAATGTGTCGCCCTCATTCTCCTATTTCGATTCAACCTTGAATACTCGAAAAAATATTTCAAAGGATTCATTTGATTTAGGTCTCCATAACCTCGATACCAGTAAAATTGTTCTATTACGAGAAGGGACTTGGAAAAATGTCAATAAAGATAAAGGCAAGGAAGCTTACGCACTGGCTAGTTATGTTGAAGATGAATTAGTTGGAAAAATGTACCATTTTGACAATCGCGATAATTTAATTAAAACATTTACCCGTTACCCACGAATTATAGACACTATATTTTATGGTTCACAAATTACTTCCTACAACAGAAAAGGTAGAATCACTTCCATTAAATATATTCTATTTAACGAGGATCAAACCAACCTCATTTATTGGCACTACCTCACTTATTCCAAGTTAGGTAATCTTATTCAATTTACGTTTATGGATGAAGGAAGCAATCTGACTCGCTTTATAACCTATTCAGAGGAAGGTGAAATCATAGAAGATTACAAAATAGATGCTACCGAAAAATACAAGCGAAAATGGAATAAAAATAGAACCAAATTGAAGGAAGAACTTTACGAAAAGTCGAAGAGAACTATTCGCTATTACCGCGATGGCGAGTTGGTAAAGGAAAAAGCTAAATAGTCCTATATGTAAGAATCAGTTTATGCGCAACTACTGGTTCTAGTTCTGGAAAATCATTTAGGAAAGAAATGCTTACTTCTTTGATTTTGACATGTAAAAGGAAGAATCTATAATTAAACAGTTGCAATAATTACCAAATTTTGGTAACTTTAAATCATAGATTTATAAAATAATAAAAATGGGACGAAATACATCTGTTTCTTTAGGCGATTATTTTGAAGATTTTGTTGATTCAAAAGTAAGTGAAGGAAGGTACAAAAATGCGAGCGAAGTTATTCGTGCAGGCTTACGATTATTGGAGGAAGAAGAAAACAAAGTCCAAATTTTAAAAAGCGCCATTCGTGAGGGAATTGAAAGTGGAATTCACTCAGACTTTGATCCTCGCAGTCATTTGGAATTGATTAAATCCAAATTAAAAAACAATGGCTAACTACTTTTTCACTCAAAAAGCAGTTGAAGATCTATCACATATTTATGAATACACCTATCTAATGTGGTCGGAAAAGCAAGCAGACAAATATTATAAGGCACTAATTAATATGTGTGAGTACATCGCTAAAACGCCCAAAAGTGGTAAAAAGTATAATGAAGTTGCTGCTGAATTACATGGTATTTCATACAACAGACATATCATCTTCTACCGTATAATAAATCTAAATCAAGTTGAGATCGTGAGAATTCTAGGAGCGGAAATGGATTTAAAAAATAGAATGAAGGATTAGATCATCTACATTTCTAACCTTTAAAACTCGAAAACATGACTAACATTTACGAACCAGAATTCGTTAAAAAGCTCTTTAATCAAATGTCTAATTCATATGAACGGATGAATTATGTGACTTCATTTGGTTTTTCAATTCGGTGGAGAAAACAATTCCTCAGTAAATTGGGAAAATCCAATGAACAGCTACACGTCATTGATCTTCTTTCTGGTTTGGGTGAAAACTGGCATTTTTTGAAACGCAATTTTCCAAATTCGACATTTACAGCGCTTGATTTTTCAGAACAAATGATTCATCATTCTACTGAGAAAGGTAAAAAGGTTTTTGCCAACAAGCTTGATCTGATTTGTGACAATGTACTTGAAAATAAGTTGGAATCGAATTCATTCGATATTGTTGCATGCGCATATGGCTTAAAGACATTTGATGAAAGTCAAATTGAAGTTCTTGCAAAGGAGGTTAGTCGCATTTTAAAATCCAATGGACGATTTAGTTTTGTGGAAGTGTCTAAACCACAAAATAAGATTTTGTTACATTTATATGGTTTCTACTTAGGAAAAATTATTCCAATTTTAGGAAAGCTTTTTTTAGGAAATCCAGACGACTATAAAATGTTGTGGATCTATACCAAGCAATTTCAAAACACTGCAACAGTGAAAGAGATTTTCGAGAAACATCAACTTGAGGTGCAGTTGGATTCTTATTTCGGTGGTTGTGCATCTGGAATTCATGGAAGAAAATTGTGATTTAACTACTTATAATTTAAGCGAGCATGGCAATTTATTTCCCAGCAATGTATTGTGGCATTGGTTCATTGATAAAAGTCACATTTTCCAATGAAGAAATTGTAATTTTGTATGATTTTGAAAAAGTAAAATAGATGAAAATAGATTTTAATAATTACGGAGTAATAAAAACTGCGGTTGCACAGCAAGCACCAGCTAATCAATCTACGATTTCCATCGAACAGATGTCTAGAGCAAAGAAAAACATGTCCTACAGTGGTTTAATGATGGTCTTGGCGTTTGTTGCCTTGGTTCTAGTATGGGGAATTCGTAAATTACTGAATAAGAAATAACACCTTCTGTGAATTATCTTTTAAAGATGATTTAACACCAAATAACAAATTATTGAACTTTCATCACCTGTGAATTGTGTATTTTTGTAGCTTAATTTAAACAGACATGATTCCGTATTCTTTTTTAGATTTAGCCATTGTTAGTGAGGGCGACAGTATCGAACAAACTTTAAAAAAATCAGTTGAATTTGCGCAGTTGGCCGAGAAGAACAACTATACGCGTTATTGGTTTGCGGAACACCACAACATGAAAAGCGTTGCTAGTTCGGCAACATCTGTTTTAATTGGTCACATTGCAGCGAAAACGGAGAAAATCCGTGTTGGCTCTGGTGGAATAATGCTTCCAAACCATTCGCCTTTAGTGATTGCAGAGCATTTTGGAACCTTGGCCAGCCTTTTTCCTAATCGCATTGATTTGGGGTTAGGTCGCGCGCCGGGAACAGACCAAATGACGGCTTCAGCATTAAATTTTAGTTTCCACGACAATGTGCGTCGTTTCCCTGAAAACGTGCAAAAGATTCAAAATTACTTGTGCAACACCGACGAAAACACGATGGTTAGAGCCTTTCCTGGTGAAGGTGAAGATGTTCCAATGTGGATCTTAGGTTCAAGCACCGACTCTGCCTATTTGGCTTCAGAATTGGGATTACCTTATGCATTTGCGAGTCACTTTGCTCCTGCTCAAATCCTTCCTGCTTTTGATATTTACAAGCACAACTGCATTCAAGCGGGTAAAGTTCCCTACAAAATGGCGTGTGTGAATATCATAATTGCTGAAACAGATGAGGAGGCTGAATTCCTCGCAACTTCATTGTACATGAAATTCTTAGGATTGATTCGCAATTCACGTTCGTACTTACCTGCTCCAGTAAAACAAATGGACTGGGAACCGATGGAAGAAGATTATGTTAAAAACATGGCTGCTTGCACATTTATTGGAACCAAAGACAGTGTGAAACCGAAGTTAAAGCAGTTTATTCAACAGCTTGATTTACAAGAAATCATGGCAACTTCATCGATTTACGATAAAGAAGCAAAAATGTATTCGATGCAAGCATTCGCCGAAGTAATGCAAGAATTGTAAGCGCTTATTTTACGATTTTAAAGATAAAATTCAGTAACCACGCTGGACCAATCAACAGGAACTGTAAGTCTTTCAGAAATGAAGGCTTCTTCCCTTCTATTCCGTGCCCAATAAATTGTCCGACCCAAGCTAAAGCAAAGGTTGAGATGGAGGCGATCAATAGGTTGCTAGGACCGAGTTTTTGGAATAAATAGTCTTTTCCAACTACAACAACGAGCGCCCATGGAATGAATGCTAAAAACAACTTCCACGAAAGCGATAAATAATACAACATTGTCAACAAAATTGCCAAAAACGAGATATTCACATATTGCGATATGGCAATCATTGAATCAGGCATTGGGATGCAACGCAACAATCCGAAAATGGTAAAGAAAATCAAAGGAACACACATCCAATGAAGAAGTTTGTTGGTCGGATTTTGGTGACTTTCACCGTATTCGTTCAGAAGTAAAGCTAATTTTGTTTTCATACTACCAAATTATAAAGCATGTCCACTTTCTGAAACCGCTTGTTTGTACCATTTATGACGCTTCAATAAGTTCATCGTTGGCTTCAAGAAAACCAGGAAAAACAATGATGTAAAGCCGTTTGAAATGGTATAAGCTGTTGCAACTTGCAATGCAGGAACATCGGTTACAGATTGTGCAAAATCGTACAACATTCCAAAGAAAGGGAAGATTAGAATTACGCCAACAACGTTGAACATAGATCCCGCAAATGCCGTTAATTTACTGATGGCAGATAGCTTCATACTGACCAATAGCGCAGTTGATGTCGTACCGATATTCGCTCCTACAACGATTGGAATTGCCGCATCCAACGTTAATACGCCTTGTGAAATCAAAACGATTACCAAACCAATTACAACGGAACTCGATTGAATAACAATCGTGACAACAAGACCATAGATAATCCCTAAAAACGGATTCGTCGCTTGCGCTAAGATCTTAATCAACAGCGGATCATTCTTAATTGGCTCCATGGCAATACTGATAAAAGTAAGCGAGAAAAAGATAAAACCAAAGTAGAAAATTGATTTACCAGCAACATTTATCTTCGTTGGAATCATAGAAATAAGTGAACCAAGCACAATAAAAATCGGTCCAAACATCGCTGATTGAAACGAAACAATCCATGCTGTTGATGTGGTTCCAATATTGGTTCCCAGCAGAATGAAAATACTATCTGCAAAGGTGATAATTCCGGCGCTAACCAAGGAAACAGTCAAAGAAGAAACCAAGGTACTCGATTGAATAACGCCTGTCACTCCTGCTCCAAGGAAAAATCCTCCCAAAGGAAGTTTGGTTACTTTTCCAATTCCTTTTCTTAGATTTTCAACGCCAATATTTTGAATTTCCTTGCTAAAACTTTGTAAACCATAAATAAACAACGTGATTGCCGAAATTATAACAATTACGGTTTGAAACGTTTCTTGAAAATTGTGCATTGTATTTATTCTAATTATTCTATTATTTCTTGCACACTAATTAACTCCGTCACCTCTCGAATAATCGACTTTTTATGTCTTTGGTTGAATGTTGGATGGTCCAAAATATCCAAATTTTGAAACAATTCCTTCACCAATAAAATATCTTTATCTAGTAAAAAATGTTTTTCTTTTTGCGTCATAGTTGTAAGACAAGTAATTGGATACAATGCCATTTTATCAACCAAATTCTTAATGCTTTTTTTCGCAGGATAATCCCACGACAACAATTTGATGCCATAATATTCACCAAATGCAATTGTATCAGCAGTAAAATAAGCGTTTGTGATTAACCAACCTTGGTGAAATGGATAATTACCACCGCATAAATTGTACTGTTTATTTGAAATATCCTTTACGCGCGAAAGTAAGTACATTGGTGTCGTTACACTAACTTTCGCATCGATGGTGTTTCTAAACTTACATTCAATCCAAAATAAGTGATCATCCTTTAGAGCAATCACGTCGGCTTCGTGCGTCACAGCATCGCCTTCCACTAACTTATTTTCATTGGTTACATATCCGTAACTCTGAAGAAAACGAGATGTCCACTTTTCAAAGAAATAGCCTGCAGGCCCCAAATCACGCAATGCTCGCTTTAAACTGTAACGTGCTGCGAATGTACCATTGACTTTTTTCAGCAATTTAAACGCCAATTGATACAACTGTTTTGTTGTCATCCCATTGAACACATGTTCTTTCATTTTGTCGAGCACTTCTTGCGTTTCAATCGGCGATGCACCTGATTTACTTAAAGAAGTTTTCAATTTCGAAATATCAAAATCGATTAATTCCCCAGAATGCTTTTTCAGTTGGCTAATTTTCATCTTACACTGTTTTACTGACTAAAAATAAACAAATGATTCGCATTTCAGTTAAATTCTGCAAAGTTCAATTTGCGTCTGCCAGGATTTCACTTCTTTCACCTTACTCAACGATGATTAACTTTTGATGTAAAATTTTAGAAATGGAAATCAATTTATTCCATGTGGAAGCATCCCATTCACGAATGATTGAGTAGTAATCTTTTTTCAATTCCGCCTCAATTTCTACCTCATTCAAATCCTTGATTAATAGTAAATCTTCACTAGTTGGGCTAAAGCGTCGGTTTAAGCGATCTGCATAACTTTTCACCTCAATAGTTACAGGCATTTTTCTTTTATTGATTGCAATTTCACTTAGTTCTTTACGTCCAAAATCCGAGTGCGTCATCCAATACAAAGTAACGATCGAACGTTGAGATTCAGGCTTCACTTGATCAAATTGATCGTGCAACTTAGATAAATACAATTCAGATTTCAACGGCAATAATAGATATGCCAAAAGTTTTCCTTGATTGAATTCTTCCTTGGTTAGCGGATCACTTAATTTCACTTTTTCTTGCTGCAACAACTGCATCGCAACATCTGAAACATTGATTCCATCCAAGGCAAATTCTCTTAACTTCTGCGCTAATTCCCATGTATTCAATTCACTCCAAACAATATTTTTCAATGCTTTTTCAATTAAAGCAATGTCCTTTTTCTTTGTGGATTTCATTTCCAAATAGGAACACATGTCGAAGTAGAAATAAGACGAATGTCCACTCGTTGCCAATTCCTTTCTTATTTGAGGAAGGTATTTCGTAGAATCGGCATTCAATTCCTGCCAAAAAGCGTCCAATTGCTTGTATTTCTTTTCCATTTCAACAGCGGAAAGCGATCCGATTTTAAAGGAATAAAGTGAATCCACTTTTTGCTTGAATGACTGAGCAAAACCAATTGACAATAGATTGAGCGCAATTAAGGAGAGAAATAATTTCATTTTCATTGGTTCGATTCTTTAAATTTAGCGTTGATTGCGTTGGAAATTTGACAAAATTCATGCAATTCTACAAAGAAAATCGAAAATTATGCCGAATTCTTGATTTCTTGTTAATATCTATTGATATATCGCTTCATTTTAGGCTAAAGAATATTTATCTTTGACACAAATCAAATCACGATGAGTACGTATAAACATCAAGTAGAAGAGAATTTTATTCGCTACGCGAAAATTGACACAACAGCTGACCCAAATTCAACGACATTCCCGTCGACAATGAAACAAAAGGATTTGGCAAAAGTATTAGTTGAAGAATTACAAGCTTTAGGCTTAAAAGATGCCGAAATGGATGAGTGGGGCTACGTTTTTGCTACCATTCCAAGTAACACAACGAATGATGCTCCAACAATTTGCTTCTGTTCGCACATGGACACTGCGCCTGACGTAACAGGAACTAACGTTAAGCCAATTGTACATAGAAAATACAATGGATCGCCGATCACTTTACCAGATGATCCAACGCAAATTATAACGACTGACCGTCACCCGTATTTGAAAGAAAAAATTGGTGATGATTTAATTACTGCAAGTGGAACAACGCTTTTAGGAGCTGATGACAAAGCAGGAATTGCTATTATTATGGACTTTGCAAACTATTTAATGCAACATCCTGAAGTAAAGCATGGTGATGTTCGTATCTTATTTACACCCGACGAAGAAGTTGGTCGCGGGGTTGATCACTTGGATATTAAAAAATTAAATGCTGATTACGGTTATACGTTAGACGGTGGTGAATTAGGATCTATCGAAGATGAAACGTTCTCGGCTGACGCTGTTAAAGTTACGTTCAAAGGAGTTTCTGCGCACCCAGGTTATGCAAAAGGAAAGATGATCAATGCTTTGCGTTTGGTTTCTGACTTTGTTGCTGCATTACCAAAAGATCGTTGGTCACCTGAAACAACTGAAGGTCGCGAAGGATTTGTGCACCCACATTCAATTAACGGAACAATGGAAGAAGCAAGTGTTGGTTTTATCATTCGTGATCACCAAACAGAAAAGCTTTCAAAATTCGAAGATGAATTGCAATCGTTGGCACAAATGATTCTTGAACCGCACAATGGTGCTTCAATGGTTTTTGAAGTGAAAGAACAATACCGCAACATGAAAGAAGTATTGCAAAGCGTACCTTTCGTGACAGATTATGCAGTTGAAGCGATGAAAAAAGCGGGAATTGAGCCACGTCCAACAATTATTCGTGGTGGAACAGATGGTTCTCGTCTTTCCTTCATGGGATTGCCTTGTCCAAACTTATTTACTGGAGAAATGGCCATTCACTCGAAGCATGAATATGTAAGTGTTCAAGACATGGAGAAAGCGGTTAAAACGATGGTTGAATTAATTCAAATTTGGGAGCAACACCAAGATTAATGGACCACAAATTAATCATCAAAAACATTCAGCAACAGCAATTCG
>Ga0233377_1000362_pt1 | contig 21891 bp, 22 predicted proteins | sample ElkDunMinimDraft_6_FD_191540 | JGI IMG/M metagenome (GOLD analysis project Ga0233377, IMG submission 191540) | Fecal eukaryotic communites from dung pellets of Tule Elk in California, USA - Elk Dung E36 | ecosystem: Host-associated > Mammals > Digestive system > Large intestine > Fecal | place...
TGCGCTCCTTTCCGCAGCGGCGCTTCAGCTACGGCGGTCACCCAAGAAACCTCCCCGCACGAAGGCTTCAGCGCGGGAAAGCACCCTGGGCGGCCGGAAACGGAGCGACTACGGCCCGCCGCAGCGCGCACCCCGCCCGACCACCCCGGAACCAACCGGTCGGCGTGCTAACGGACCAGTACTCGCGTCACCAAAACGGGCACGACATCCCATCCGTGATCAACTGGTGAGGGCACGGTCTGCCCTCAGGACTCGGACATCGGTCCAGCGGACGAAAGCGCTCACTTACCAACGGCTACCAGGCATCGAATCCGCCCGATCAGCCGCCCCGGTGACTCCCATCAGCGGACCGGATGCCCCGCCACCCTCAGCGCGTCCTTGACATCGCCGATCTTGAGCTGCCCGAAGTGGAACACCGACGCCGCCAGCACCGCGTCCGCCCCCGCCTCGACCGCGGGCGGGAAGTCCTCGACGGCCCCGGCCCCGCCGCTCGCGATGATCGGAACCGACACCGCGGCCCGCACGGCCCGGATCAGCTCCAGGTCGTAGCCGTGACGCGTGCCGTCACCGTCCATCGAGTTGAGCAGGATCTCCCCCACCCCGAGCTCCTCGCCCCGCCGGGCCCACTCCACCGCGTCGATGCCGGCGCCCCGGCGGCCACCGTGCGTGGTCACCTCGAAACCGGACGGCGTCGGCGGGCCGTCGACGACCCGGCGGGCGTCCACCGACAGCACGATGCACTGCGCCCCGTACCGCTGCGACGCCTCGGTGAGCAGCTCGGGCCTCGCGATCGCCGCCGTGTTCAGGCTCACCTTGTCGGCGCCGGCCCGCAGCAGCTTGTCGACGTCCTCGACCGCGCGCACCCCCCCGCCCACGGTGAGCGGGATGAACACCTGCTCGGCCGTCCGGCTGACAACGTCGTACATCGTCGACCGGTCGGAGCTGGAGGCGGTGATGTCCAGGAACGTCAGCTCGTCGGCCCCCTCCTCGTCGTAGCGGCGGGCCAGCTCGACCGGGTCGCCCGCGTCGCGGAGGTTCTCGAAGTTGACGCCCTTGACCACCCGCCCGGCGTCCACGTCCAGGCAGGGGATCACTCGTACCGCGACAGTCATCGCGTTCCTTTCAGCGCGGAGACCCCCGCCTTGATCAGCGCGGAGACCCCCGCCTTGATCAGCGCGGAGACCCCCGCTTTGAGGTGTGGCAAAAAAGTCATCCGCGGCCCCCTCACGAGCCCGCGGCGGCGACGGCGGCGAGGGCGTCTTCGAGGGTGAACTCCTGCGCGTACAGCGCCTTGCCCACGATGACCCCCTCGACGCCGATCGGGACGAGCGAGGCCAGGGCGCGCAGGTCGTCCAGGGACGAGACGCCGCCGCTGGCGACCACCGGCGCGTCGGTGCGGGAGCAGACCTCACGCAGCAGGTCGAGGTTGGGGCCGCGCAGCGTGCCGTCCTTGGTGACGTCGGTGACCACATAGCGGGAGCAGCCGTCCTTCTCCAGCCGGGCCAGCACCTCCCACAGGTCGCCGCCCTCCTGGGTCCAGCCACGGGCGGCCAGGGTGGTCCCCCGCACATCGAGGCCGATCGCGACCCGGTCACCGTACTCGGAGATGATCTTCGAACACCAGGCGGGATTCTCCAGCGCCGCGGTGCCGATGTTCACCCGGCGGCAGCCGGTGGCCAGCGCGAGCTCCAGCGAGGCGTCGTCGCGGATGCCGCCGGACATCTCCACCTTCACGTCGAGCGCGCCGACCACGGTGGCGAGCAGCTCGCGGTTGCTGCCCCGGCCGAAGGCCGCGTCCAGGTCGACCAGATGGATCCACTCGGCACCGGCCTCCTGCCAGGCGAGCGCCGCGGACAAAGGGTCGCCGTACGACGTCTCGGTGCCGGCCGCGCCCTGGACCAGGCGGACCGCCTGGCCGTCGGCGACGTCCACGGCGGGGAGCAGCTCAAGCGTCATCTGTTCAAGACCTCCGGTCGAAGACAAGGGTGAGAAGAAGCGGTAGCAACAACAAAGAGATGACGAGCGCCCCGAACCGGGCCGCCCACGAGGACCACAGCAACCAGACGATCACCTGGACGATCAGGAACAGCACCGCCGCGCCACCGTTCTGCGCCCGGCGGCGGCGGGCCATGATGCCGCCCTGGGACACGATGCGCACGGGCCTGCCCGGCAGCAACGCGACCACCCTGCCGATCCGCTCGCGCCGTCGCGCCAGGCGAGCCTCCCGCTCGGCGCGCAGAGCCGCCTGGCGTGCCTGCTCGGCCTCCCGCTCGGCTCTGCGTCTGGCCCGCTCCTTGCTCATCGAGAGCTCACCGGACGCTCACGCGAGGGTCCCGAGCCAGTTCGTGAGCAGCTGCGCCCCGGCGTCGCCCGACTTCTCCGGGTGGAACTGGGTGGCCGCGAGCGGGCCGTTCTCCACCGCCGCGACGAACGGCACACCGTGCTCGGCCCAGGTGACGAGCGGATCGGGGAAACCCGGTCCCGCCTTCAGCTCCCAGGAGCGCACGCCGTAGGAGTGCACGAAGTAGAAGCGCGTCTCAGCGTCGAGTCCGGCGAACAGCGCGGTCTCGGCGGGGGCCTTGACCGTGTTCCAGCCCATGTGCGGCAGGACCGGAGCGTCCAGACGCTCCACCGTGCCCGGCCACTCCCCGCACCCCTCGGAGGTGACGCCGTGCTCGACGCCCGTCTCGAAGAGGATCTGCATGCCGACGCAGATACCGAGGACCGGCCGCCCCGCCGACAGGCGCCGGCCGATGATCCGCTCCCCCCGCACGGCGCGCAACCCCGTCATGCACGCGGCGAACGCCCCCACCCCCGGCACGACGAGGCCGTCGGCCTCCAGCGCCGCCTCGTAGTCGGCCGTCACCGTGACCTCCGCCCCGACCCTGGCCAGCGCGCGCTCCGCCGAACGGAGGTTGCCCGAGCCGTAGTCGAGAACGGTCACCTTCTTCTTCACCACCAGAGCACCGCCGCCATGATCGCCAGGGCCGCGAGGACGGCGAGCAGCACCGCGCCCTTCTTCAGCCCCTGTTTGAGGAATGAGACAATCCCGCCGACGAGGAAGAGGGCCACGAAGGCCATCGCGACGGCCGTCCAGTTGTCACTCACCGGCGCCTCCCCCTCCCCTCGACAGAACCTCGCGAGAACTCCCGCGAGAAACGATCACAGCACACCCTTCGTGCTGGGCACCCCGGTGGCGCGCGGGTCGCGCTCGGAGGCCGCCCGCAGCGCCCTGGCCAGCGCCTTGAACTGCGCCTCCACGATGTGGTGGGCGTTGCGACCGTACGGGACGCGCACGTGCAGGCAGATCGCGGCCTGGGCGACGAACGACTCCAGGATGTGCCTGGTCATCGTCGTGTCGTACTCCGGGCCGATCATGGATGCCATGCCTTCCGGCTCGCTGTGCACCAGGTAGGGGCGCCCCGACAGGTCGACCGTGACCTCCGCGAGCGACTCGTCCAGCGGGCAGGAGGCGTTGCCGAACCTCCGCAGGCCCGACTTGTCGCCCAGAGCCTCGCGGAACGCCGCCCCCAGCGCGAGCGAGGTGTCCTCGATCGTGTGGTGGGAGTCGATGTGCAGGTCACCCTCGGTCTTCACTGTCAGGTCGAACAGGCCGTGCTTGCCGAGCTGGTTCAGCATGTGGTCGAAGAACCCGACACCGGTGGACACCTCGACGTTCCCGGTGCCGTCGAGGTCGACCTCGACCAGCACCGAGGTCTCCTTGGTGACACGCTCGACGCGACCGCGACGCGGCGCGGCCACGGAGCCGTCGGTGCCGTCAGTGATGCTGCTCACAGGATCTCCTCCAGGGCGGCGCGGAACGCCGCCATCTCCTCAGGGGTACCGATCGAAACTCTCAGCCACCCGGGCGGGCCCACCTCGCGGATCAGCACGCCGCGCTCCAGCATGCCCCGCCACACCGCGTGCCTGTCCTCGAAGAGGCCGAACAACACGAAGTTGGCGTCGGAGTCGGCGACCGTCAGCCCTCGGCCGCGCAGCCACTCCACCGCCTCGTCCCGCTCGGCCCGCAGCGCGTCGACGGCCCCCAGCAGCTCGGCGCTGTGGGCGAGGGCGACCCGCGCCGCCGTCTGGGTGAGCGTGGACAGGTGGTACGGCAGCCGGACCAGCAGCAGCGCCTCGATCACCGCCGGGTGGGCCGCCAGGTAACCGAGCCGGGTCCCGGCCATGGCGAACGCCTTGGACATCGTCCGCGTGACGATCAGCCGGGGATTGTCCGGCAGCAGCGTCAGCGCCGACGGGGTGCCGGTGCGGGCGAACTCGAAGTAGGCCTCGTCCACCACCACCATGCCCGGTGCCGCCTCCACGATCGCGGCGATCACCGCCGGGTCCAGGGCGGTGCCGGTCGGGTTGTTGGGCGAGGTGAGGAAGACGACGTCCGGCCGGTGCTCCTCGATCGCGGCCACGGCCTTGCCCGGGTCGATCCCGAAGTCGTCCTCACGCGCCCCGGAGATCCACTCGGTGGAGGCCCCGGTGGTGATGATCGGGTGCATCGAGTAGGAGGGCTCGAAGCCCATCGCGACCCGGCCGTGGCCGCCGAAGACCTGCAGGATCTGCTGGAGCACCTCGTTGGAGCCGTTGGCCGCCCAGACCTGCTCGACGGCCAGGCCGTGCCCCAGATACGAGGCCAGATCCTCGCGCAGGGCGAGCGCGTCGCGGTCGGGGTAGCGGTTGAGCTCGCCCGCCCGGGCTCGTACGGCCTCGGCCAGGTCGGCGACGAGGGACGCGGAGGGCCCGTAGGGGTTCTCGTTGGTGTTGAGCCTGACCGGGACGTCGATCTGGGGGGCACCGTACGGTGTGCGCCCCCGAAGGTCGTCGCGGATCGGCAGATCTTCAAGCCTCACGCCGGGATCTCCCCATCGAATCGGGCACGGGCGTTCCCGGTGAACACCGGCCAGGAGGTCCTCACGAGGGCACCTCCCAGTCGAATCGGGCGCGGATCGCCGCGCCGTGCGCCGGAAGGTCCTCGGTGTCGGCCAGCACGCACACGTGGGCGGCGGCACCGGCGAGGGCCTCGCGGCTGTAGTCGACGACGTGGATACCGCGCAGGAACGTCTGCACCGACAGCCCGGAGGAGTGGCAGGCACAGCCGCCGGTGGGCAGCACGTGGTTGGAACCCGCCATGTAGTCGCCGAGCGAGACCGGCGCGTAGGAACCGACGAAGATCGCTCCCGCGTTGCGCACCCGGGCGGCGAGCGCGTGTGCCCCGGCGGCGTGGATCTCCAGGTGCTCGGCGGCGTACGCGTCGACGACGCGCAGCCCGGCCTCCATGTCGTCGACCAGCAGGATGCCCGACTGGCGCCCGGAGAGCGCCTCGGTGATCCGCTCGGCGTGCTTGGTCGCGGCGACCTGCCGGGGCAGCTCCCGCTCGACGGCCTCGGCCAGCTCCGCCGAGTCGGTGACGAGCACGGCGGCGGCGATCGTGTCGTGCTCGGCCTGGCTGATCAGGTCGGCGGCCACGTGCACCGGGTCGGCCGTGGCGTCGGCGAGGATCGCGATCTCGGTCGGACCGGCCTCGGAGTCGATGCCGATACGTCCCTTGAGCAGCCGCTTGGCGGCGGCGACCCAGATGTTGCCGGGGCCGGTGACCATGGTGACCGGCGGGCACTCCTCGGTGCCGTAGGCGAACATCGCCACCGCCTGGGCTCCGCCGGCCGAGTAGACCTCGTCCACGCCGAGCAGCGCGCACGCCGCCAGGATGGCAGGGTGCGGCAGCCCTCCGAACTCGCGCTGCGCGGGCGAGGAGACCGCGAGGGAGGGCACCCCCGCCTCCTGGGCGGGAACGACGTTCATCACCACACTGGAGGGATAGACCGCCCGGCCACCGGGGACGTACAGCCCCACGCGGTCGACGGGCACCCAGCGCTCGGTGACGGTGCCGCCGGGCACGACCTGGGTGGTGACGTCGGCGCGCCGCTGGTCACGGTGGACGAGGCGGGCGCGGCGGATCGACTCCTCCAGCGCCGCCCTCACCTTCGGGTCGAGCCTCTCCAGCGCCCCTGTGATCGCCTCGGCGGGCACCCGGGTCGACTCCAGCTCGACACCGTCGAATCTGGCGGTCAGCTCGCGCACGGCGACCGCCCCGCGATGGCGCACGTCCTCACAGATGGGCCGCACCTTCTCCAGGGCGGCTTCGACGTCGAGGTCGGCGCGGGGCAGCACGTCGCGTAGGTCCTCCGGCAGAGGGCCTCGCAGGTCGGTACGCGAAATCACCCGTTCAGTCTACGGAGGTCCGACACCCGATATCGTCCTGTCCATTATCCGGACACCCCCTTTACTATGTAGATTTTAACCAGCCGCTACGCTTCCCCCGTGAGCAAGAGCAAGAGCAAGGGCAGCCAGGGGACCCCCGCGACGGTGGCCCTCACCCAGGCCAAGGTCGATTTCACCCTGCACCCTTACGAGCACGACGCGGGCTCGCAGGCCTACGGCGAGGAGGCGGCCGACGCCCTCGGGGTGCCGCACGAGCGGATCTTCAAAACCCTCGTGGCCGAGGTGGAGAGCGGGCTCGCCGTCGCGGTGGTGCCGGTGGCGGGCAAACTCGACCTCAAGGCGTTCGCGGCGGCGACGAGGAGCAAGCGGGCGACGATGGCCGACGCGGCGAAGGTCGAGCGGGTCACCGGCTACGTCATCGGCGGCATCAGCCCTCTCGGGCAGCGAAGGCGCCTGCCCACGGTGGTCGACGCCTCCGCGCTCGGCTTCTCGACGATCTACTTCTCCGCCGGGCGGCGCGGGCTGCAGATCGAGACCGACCCCTCGGAGCTGGTGCGGCTCACCCAGGCCGTCACCGCCCCCATCGGCAAGAGCGACTGAGACGCCCCCGAGCCCGCGCGAGACGGGCACACAGGACGAGCCCGTAAAACGGGCCCGCTCCCCCGGGCGGGTCCTGTCGAAGGTTGCCGAGGCGGCGCGCGGCGACGTTCGGCCAGACTCGGTGAGAGGGCAGACACCTGACCGGAACATCGGGGGCATGATGCACTACCTGACCGCTACCGAGATGATCGAGCTGCTGCGTACCGGGCAGATCAGCGCGGTCGAGCTGCTCGACGCGCATCTGCGGCGGATCGAGGAGGTCAACCCGAAGGTCAACGCGATCGTCACGCTGGTCGCCGAGCGCGCCAGGCGGGAGGCGGAGGAGGCCGACAGGGACCTGGCACGCGGCCGGTGGCGGGGGCCGCTGCACGGGCTGCCGGTCGCGCACAAGGACCTCGCCGACACCGCGGGGATCCGCACCACCTACGGCTCGCCGATCTTCGCCGACCATGTTCCCGTCGCCGACGCGCCGATCGTGCGGCGGATGCGCGAGGCCGGGGCGATCACGGTCGGCAAGACCAACACCCCGGAGTTCGGCACCGGCTCGCACACCGTGAACGAGATCTTCGGCGCCACCCGCAACCCGTACGACCTGTCGAGGTCGGCGGGGGGCAGCAGCGGCGGGGCCGCGGCGGCGCTGGCGACCGGCATGGTGGCGCTGGCCGACGGCTCCGACATGGGCGGCTCGCTGCGCAACCCGGCCTCCTTCTGCAACGTGGCCGGACTACGGCCCACCCCGGGCCGGGTCCCCTCGCCCTCACCCGTCGCGGCCTGGTTCACCCTCGGCGTCCCGGGACCGATGGCCCGCACCGCACAGGACCTCGCGCTGCTGATGAGCGCGGTGGCGGGGTTCGACGCCGCCTCCCCCTTCTCGATCACCGAGAGCGGCTCCGCCTTCACCGGACCGCTGGACCTCGACCTGACGGGGGTGCGCATCGCCTGGAGCCCTGACCTGGGCGGGCTCCCGATCGACACGGAGACGGCGAAGGTCACCGCGGACGCCCCGGCCGCGCTCGCGGAGCTGGGCGCGCGGGTCGAGCGAGTGGATCTGAACCTGTCGGCCGCCGAGGACTCCTTCCGGATCCACCGGGCGTGGTACTACGCGCTCTCCTACGGCGACCTGCCGCAGGAGAGCCTGGGGGCGAACGTGCGCTGGAACGTCGAGCGGGGCCGCGAGGTGACCGGCGCCGACCTGGCCCGCGCCGAGCGGCTGCGCAGCGGGCTCTACCGGCGGATGAGCTCCTTCTTCGACACCTACGACTTCCTGATCGCGCCGGTCAGCCAGGTGCCGCCGTTCCCGGTGGAGGCCCCCTACGTCTCGGAGATCAACGGGGAGGCGCTGCCCGACTATCTGGCGTGGATGCGCTCGGCCTACTGGATCAGCGTGCTGCACGCCCCCGCGGCGTCGGTGCCGTGCGGGTTCACCTCCGGCGGGCTGCCGGTGGGCGTGCAGATCGTCGGGCGTCCCTTCGCCGACATGGCGGTGCTGCGGCTCGCCCACGTGTTCGAGCGCGCCACCGGCCACGGCTCGCACCGGCCGCCCCTCTGACCCCTGGCCCTACCGGCCGCTGATGTCGTACGACGACAGCGGCCCGTAGGGGTCGTCCCCGCCGAAAGGCCGGCGCAGCGGGGAGTCGCGGTAGCCCGCGATGCCCTCCAGGGCGAAGAAGAGACCGGCGGCCAGCGTCGGCCACGCGAACAGCACCCCCCGGGCGGTCAGCTCCAGCGGCCCCGCGACCAGCGACGCGGACACCCCCGAGGCGGTCACGCTCGCGACGCCCAGGTTGACCGACTCCCCCACCAGCAGCGCCAGGTGCGCGCCGAGCAGGCCACCGGCCGCCAGGCCCACCACCACCGGCAGCGGGCGGCCCCCACGCGACACGCTGTAGCCGATCGCCCCGCAGGCGAGCCCGAACGCACCGGTGATCACCGCGAACCAGCCGTCGGCGGCGATCAACGCCTGCGTGGAGGGGTCGGCCAGCAGCGGCCCTCTGCCCGTCACGACATACGGAGGGCGCGGCGCGGCCAGCGACCACAGAATCCCGGCGAGGACCCCGGTCAGCGCGAGCACCAGCACTGTGATCGCAAAATCACGTACGCCGCGCACCATGGTTCCCTCACCCTCTGTGCAGATGTGCCCGATGTTACATACCCCTCGGCCCGGTGCCATCCGAGGCTTCGGCCGAATCCCGTTACTCTGACGGGGTGAGCGAAGAGGTATGGCTGATCGAACCCTCCGGGCCGCTACGCGGTGACGTCGAGGTCCGCGGTTCCAAGAACGGCGTATCCAAACACATGGTCGCCGCGATGCTGGGGAGCGGTGAGAGCACGATCCAGAACGCCCCGGACGTGGGCGAGGTGGGCATCACCGCGCAGATGCTGAGAGCGCTCGGCATCGACGTGGAGATCAGCGCCGGTGAGATCTCCATCGCCCCCGGCAAGCAGGTCAACCCGCACGTTCCCGCGGCGTTCACCGGCCTCAACAGGATCCCGATCCTGATGCTCGGCCCTCTGCTGCACCTCGCGGGCGAGGCGTTCGTGCCGCTGGTCGGCGGCGACCCGATCGGCCGGCGGCCCGTCGACTTCCACGTCGAGGCGCTGCGGGCGATGGGCGCCGAGGTCGAGGTGAGCGACACGGGGATCTACGCCAAGGCCAAGAGGTTGCGCGGCACCCGGATCGAGCTGCCCTACCCCAGCGTCGGAGCCACCGAGACGATCCTGATGTCCGCGGTGCTGGCCGAGGGCAAGACCGTGCTGAAGGGCGCGGCGATGGAGCCCGAGGTGGTCGAGCTCGCTTTGTTCCTGCAGCGCATGGGCGCGCGCATAGAGCTCAGTCCCGACCGGCGCATCGTGATCGAGGGCGTGGAGAGCCTGCACGGTGCCTCCACCTGGCTCAACGGCGACCGCATCGAGGCGTTCTCCTACCTGGCGGCCGGCCTGATCACGGGCGGGCAGGTGCGGGTGCACGGCTGCCCGCAGGACCGGCTGGTGACCGCGATCACCACCCTGGCCAGGATGGGCGCCGAGGTCGACATCACCGACGACTACCTGTCGGCGTCCGCGCCGAACGGGCTGCGGGCCGCGGCGGTGCAGACCGACACCCACCCGGGGTTCATGACCGACTGGCAGACACCCCTGATGGTGCTGTTCACCCAGGCCCAGGGCATGTCGGTGCTGCACGAGACGGTGTTCGAGAACCGCCTGGTCTACGTGCCCGCGCTGCAGAAGATGGGCTGCGAGATCGAGGTGTTCGACGTCTGCCTCGGCGGCCCCGCCTGCCGTTACCACGACACCAACGCCAAGCACTCGGCGGTCGTGCGCGGCGTCTCCAAGCTGAGCGGCGCCGACGTGACGCTGCCCGACATCCGGGCCGGGTTCTCGGCGGTGCTCGCCGCCGCGGCCGCCGAGGGCAACTCCACCCTGCGCGGGGTGCACCACATCGAGCGGGGCTACCACCGGCCGTTCGAGCAGTTCGCCTCGCTCGGGCTGAAGATCAGTCGAGAAAAGGTGCAGGACGGGTAAGGATTGGCGATCAGGCGTTTATAGGTGATCATCTGGTCGCACGTTACTATGCGTGACATCGCGCCCAGAGGTGAGACGCGGTCCCGGCGTGTGCCTGCTCGGGCTCGTGGCCTGCGGGGTGTTCGGCGGGCTGCTCGCCGCCATGGCCGCGCTGCCGCTGGTCGGCACGGCCGGGCTCACCGCCAACAGCGTCGCGAGGACCCTCACCGACCTGCCTGCGAGCCCTCGGGAGACCCCTCTCTCCCAGCGCACCGTGCTGCTGGACAAGAACGGCAAGCGGTTCGCCCAGTTCTACACGGAGAACCGGACGGTGGTGACGCTCTCCCAGGTCGCCCCCGTCATGCGTGACGCGATCGTGGCGATAGAGGACGCGCGTTTCTACGAGCACGCGGGTCTGGACATCAAGGGCACCCTGCGCGCCCTGATCACCAACACCAGGGCGGGCGGGGTGCGGCAGGGCGGCTCCTCGCTCACCCAGCAGCTCGTGAAGAACATCCTGGTCGAGAACTCCGAGAGCGACGCCGAGCGCGCCCAGGCCCGGGCGCCCAGCATCCAGCGCAAGATCACCGAGTTGCGGTACGCGCTGGCGATGGAGAAGAAGTACAGCAAGGCCGAGATCCTGGAGCGCTATCTCAACATCGCCTACTTCGGCGCGGGCGCCTTCGGGGTGGAGGCCGCCGCCCAGCGGTTCTTCTCCGTCCCGGCCGCCCGGCTCACCCTTCCCCAGGCCGCGGCGCTGGCCGGGGCGGTCCGCGCGCCGTACGCCACCGACCCTTCGCTGGACGCCGGGCGCAGGCAGCGGCTGCGCGAGCGCAGGGACCTCGTCCTGGACCGGATGGCCCAGCTGTCGTACGTCACCCCGGCGCGGGCCGAGGCGGCCAAGAGGCGTCCGCTCGCCATCCGGCTCAAACCCGAGCCGGGCGGCTGCGACGGGAGCACCTACCCCTACTTCTGTCTCTACGTGCACCGGGAACTGCTCACCAACCCGGCCTTCGGCCACACCCGCGCGGAGCGGGAGCGCCGCCTGGCCAAGGGCGGCCTCGTGTTGCGCACCACCCTGTCGCCCAAGGCGCAGCGGGCCGCGGAGCGCGCCATCACCGCGCGGGTCGGCAGCAAGGACACCGAGGTCGCGGCCGAGGCCATGGTCCAGCCGGGCACCGGGCGGATCCTGGCCATGGCGGCGAGCAAGAGGTACGGCACCAACACCGGAAACGCCCGCAAAGCCAGGACCGGCCCCAACACCACCTACAACCTGGCCGCCGACATGGCGCACGGCGGCGGCCAGGGCTTCCAAGCGGGATCGACGTTCAAGGTGTTCACCCTCGCGACCGCGCTCGCCCAGGGCTGGCGGTTCGACCAGGGCTTCATGACGCCCGGCAGTTTCGTCCCCGACAACGGCTTCACCGACTGCCGGGGCCGCAAGGTCAACGACCCCGGCGCGGAGATCTTCAACGCGAGCGGCGAGGGCAAGGGAGGTCCGCAGAGCCTGTCCACCGGCACCTGGAAGTCGGTGAACATCTTCTACATGATGCTGGAGCAGCGGGTGGGCCTGTGCCCGGTCGTCACGACCGCGAGGGCCCTGGGCGTCGTCCGTGCCGACGGCGCCCCGCTGCGGGAGGTGCCGACCTTCACCCTCGGTGTGAACGAGATGGACCCGGTCACGGTGGCCGCCTCGTTCGCCGCGTTCGGGGCTCGGGGCCGTTACTGCCGCCCGACGGCGATCGTCGAGATCGTCGGGCGGGACGGCAGGCGTTTCCGGATCCCGCCCAGCTGCTCGCGGGCGATCGAGCCCGCCGTGGCCGACGCGGTCAACCACCTTCTGTCCGGGGTGTTCACCAAGGGGACGATGACCGGTCAGAGCATCGGCCGCCCCGCCGCGGGCAAGACGGGCACCAACAACGGCTACACCTCGGCCTGGTTCGCCGGCTACACCCCCGACCTGGCCGCGGCGGTCAGCGTGGGCGACATCCGGGGCTCCTACCGCTACCCGCTCACCGACGTCGAGATCGGCGGCGAGTACTTCGGCTCGGTCCAGGGCGCCTCCCTGCCGGGACCGATCTGGGTCTCGTCGATGTCGGCGGCCCTCGCCGGTACGCGCGAGACCCCCTTCCGCCACCCCGACATGAGCCGTTTCGGCGGCGGGTTCACCCCCGGCATGGAGGAGGCCCTGGCCAGGGAGCGCGAGAAGGAGGGCGAGGACGGCGAGGGCCGGCGCGGCGCCCGGGGGGACCGCGAGGACCGCGGCGCCCGGGGAGAGCGCGGACGCCGCTTCCGTGAGGAGGGCCGTTACCGGCGGGAGCGCGGGTATCGGCAGGAGCGGCGGTACCGCGGGAACGACACGTACCACCGCCACCGCCCCCCTCACCGGCGTGACCGCTCGCGCCACCTCTGACCCCCTTCGCGGGGCACCGCCGGGACGCCAGTGGGTCACCTGGGCGAAACGGCCTCGGCCCCCACGCCGCCCGCGTCGTACCGTGAAACCTCGCCCCGGGACCCGCCCCGACCGGCCGAGGACGCCCCTCAGGCCCGACGCCGGGTGCTGGCCCGGATGTGCAGTCTGCTGGCGACCACCTCCGGCCGGTCCACCTGTTCGCCGGACAGCCTCCGCAGCAGCATGTCCACCGCGGCCGAGGCCTGGTCCACCGGCCGCAGGTCGATGGCGGTGATCGACGGGTCGCACTGCTGGGCGAACCGGCTGTCGACGCCGACCGCGAGCATCAGGTCCTCCGGGATGCGGACGCCCCGCTCACGGCAGGCCCGGGTGGCTCCCTCGCTGTACTGCTCGGCCGACGCGATCAGCGCGTCGGGCGGGTCGTCGCCGTCCAGCAACGCGCCGGTCGCCTGGTAGGAGTCGGCCTCCAACCGGTCCAGTGAGACAAGGGCGACCCTCGGCCGCATGTCCCGCTCGGCGCACCACGTCTCGTACGCGCGCAGGCCGTCCAGCGACCACGCCCAGGACGACCGGGCCGACAGCAGCGCGATGCGCCGGGCACCCGCCTCGTGCAGGTGCTCCAGCAGGTCGCGAATGTTGCGCTCGTTGTCGCCCGAGGTGTAGTACGGGCGCTCGGGCCGTGCCGGATCGCGCTCGATCGACACCACCGGCACGCCCATGCCCTCCAGCATGTCGATGCGCGGGTCCAGGCTGGCGGGATCGCACAGCACGACCCCGTCCGCGCCGATCAGTCGCCACTCGTCGGCCGTGCTGATGTGGGGGGTGAGGGTCAGCGAGTATCTCTCCCTGAACGCGGCCCGCGCACAGCCGGAGGCGATCGACATGTAGTAGTCGAGGCTGATCATCTCCTGCTCGGCGGCGTGCTCGCCCATGTTGGGCAGGACGAGGGCGATGGTGCCGGTGCGTCCCAGCCGGAACGCCTGCGCGACCCGGCTGGGGCGGTAGCCGAGAGACTCGGCGACCTCGCGAATGCGGGCACGCGTCTCCTCGCGGAGCTTGCCCTTGTTGTTGAGCGCGTCGGAGACCGTCGTCACCGAGACCTCGGCGACGGCCGCGACGTCGCGAATCGTCACCCGCCCACCCGTGGACCTGGTCACGTCCTTCAAAATATCACCGCTCCGCTAGGCGAGCGATCAAAGCAGAAACGTTTCTAATCGAGATTTTCTGGGGTTTTCTCACCTCACACCCGCCGGGTCGGTATCGGGCTCGTCCGCCGTCCACAGCTCACCGGACCGGCTCGCCACCACCCGTCCGCCGCGTACCAGCCATCGCGGGCCCGGCTCGTTGCGCAGCGCGTCTGTGAGCGTGCCGGCCGCCAGCACGACGAGGTCGGCCGGCGCTCCCGGCCGCAGTTCCCCGTAGGCGGCCCCGGCCGCCCGTGCCGCGTACGCGCCGACCAGGTCCCAGGCGGTGGCGATCCCCGCGTCGGACTCGTCCGCGAGCGGGAAGGCGTGCCATGCCAGTCTGGCCAGGTCCAGCGGGTCCAGGTTGCCGAACGGCTGCCAGTTGTCCTGCATGTTGCCGGTCCCCGCCGCGACGACCACCCCTGCGGCCAGCAGCTCGTTCGCCCGGGAGACACCCCGGTAGGGCAGCGATCCCCCCAGGTTGGACGGGCACACCGTCACCGTTATCCCGGCGGCGGCCACCTTCTCGATCACCCGTCGCGCGTCGTCGTCGGCGTATGTCTCCAGCGCGCCCACGTGGTTGGCGTTGACCAGGCCCCGCATGCCGTGCGCGACGGTCCGCTCGGCCAGCGGTTCCAGCATCCGCTCGCTCGGATCGGTGAAGTAGTCGATGTTGACGTCGATCCCGACACCGAACCGCTCGGCCAGCGCGAAGACCTGGTCCAGGTGGGCCAGCCGGTCCTGCTCGGTCCGCTCGTTGTTGGGCCACCCGCCGACCCGGTGCGCGCCCGCGGCCAGCGCCTCGGCCACCAGGTCGTACGCGCCGGGATCCTGCACCAGCCCCTCCTGCGGGAAAGCGGTCACCAGCAGGTCCACCAAACCGGCGTGCTCCTCACGCGCCCGCATGACACCCTCGAACGAGGTCAGGCCGGTGACGGTGTCGATGTCGACCTGCCCGGCGACGGTCCCCGTGCCCTGGGACGCGGCCAGCCGCAGAAACGTCCCGGCCCGCGCCGCCACGTCCTCGACGGTGAAGGACGCCTTCAGGTCGCGCTGCCGCTGCATCATCGCGGGGCGGTGGACGAGCCGCTCGGGCAGGCCGAGCCGGCGGATCGAGTGGCGGCTCAACGCCTTGTCCGGGTGGCTGTGCGGCTCGACGAACGGCGGCGCGACCAGGCCGCCGCGGGCGGAGATCCGTTCGCGGGCGGGCAGGCCGGTGCCCACGCCGGCACCGAGCGCGGCGATCAGGCCGCCGCGGACCACGACGTCCACGGCCGCGCCCTCGTACACGGCGTTCTCGATGACGAGGTCGGCGGGCGGTTCAGAAGCCGTCACGGTTGATGTCCTTGTAGAGCAGGTAGCCGGCGCGGGTCGAGCCGGTGGCGTAGAAGTACTGCGGGCAGTAGGGCGCCATGTAGACGAAGTCGCCCGCGACGACCTCCAGGTGGTCGTCGCCGAGGTAGTAGACACCCTGGCCTTCGAGCATGTACAGGCCGTGCTCCTGATGGTGGACCTCCACCATGGTGAACCTGGCGCCGATGTCGAACCGCATCACGTTCATCGCCATGTCGTAGCGTTCGTCCAGCGGTAGCAGCGGCGCGTACGTGCCGCCGATGCTCTCGTCGCGGATGTGCTCGACCTCCTCGACGTGTCCGGTCACCGGCTCGGGTGCGGGGACTCCGTCCACTTCCTCGTATCGGCGCTTCACCCACAGTGCCCGGGTCGCGCCCCCGGGCGCCAGGATCTCGAACTCGGTGCCCTGCGGGAGGAAGACGAATCCGCCGGGCGCCAGGGAGCGGGTCTCCCCTCCGGCTCGTATGTCCAGACCGCCGCCGTCGAGGACGTACAGGAAGTTCTCGAAGCCGGCGCCGAGCGGGCGGGTGCCTGCGCCGCCCGGTTCGAACTCCAGCAGGTACTCGCCGAAGGCCGCCGGACGGGCCCGTGGCGTGGCGAGCGGCCTGGCGACCACGCCGCGCAGGTGAGGGAGGGAGTTCTCGACGAGGTTGTCCGGGCACATCAGGATGTAGGAGTCGCGGACGCGTCCGCGGTTGGCGCTCACGTAGTCGGCTCGGGTGGGGCCGGTCATCGGACGCCTCCGGTGCGGAGGCCCCGGCTTGGCCGTGGGGAGGGTGTCAACTTCGCTTCCTTCCGTGGAGGCGTGGCGGGAGGGAGAGGGACTGATCGGCGGAGACGGCATACCGGCCCGAGTCCAGGACGGTGTGCCCGTCGACGCGGACCGAGGGGCGCTCCGGCACCAGGTCCAAGTGGACCGGGGACTCCCAGTCGGCGCCGGTGTACTGCGGGAACGGGTGCCCGAACGCGATGTGCACGCCGGGCACGTTCTCGTCGAACAGCAGGTTGCCGGTGAGCGCGGTCAGGGCCCGGTTGGTGCCCAGGGCCAGTTCGCCAAGCCGCAGGCCGCCCGGTGCCTCCGCCAGGAGGCGGTACACCTCCGAGGCGAGAGCGGTGTCGGGGTGGCGCACCTCCACGGCCTCGCCGGCAGCCACCTCGATCAGCACCGGCTCGGTGAGCAGGCCGTGGCGGGAGTTGAGGGGGTAGCCGAGCACCGAGGCGGCGAGGACGCCCTCGGCCGAGCGCGGGCTGCAGAACACCTCGCCCTGCGGCAGCCGCCCGCCCTGTCCACCGCACCGGTACAGGCCGGTGAACGGTGTCCACGGGCGGGCCGGGTCGCACGTCAGCGTCAGGTCCGTGCCGGTGGCGCTGGTGACGTGCACCGACGCGCAGCCGGTGAGCAGGTCGCGGACGCCCAGGGTGAACCTGGCCACCTCGGTGTAGTCGACGGCCATGCCGATGCCCAGGCAGGCGTCGTCCAGGGCGGGCATGTGCGCGTGGCGGATGCCGTCGCGAGCCAGCAGCGCCCAGAACGAGGGGTCCCAGGCGAGCAGGTCCTCGGGGTCGGCGGCGGCGAACACGGTGACGGTGGGCCGGTGGGCGTCCAGCGCCGCCTCGACCGCCCGCCGGGCCGCCGGGTAGCCGGCCGCGACGTCCGGGAGCACCTCGACGACGACGGTGTCCGCCGCCAGGGCTTGGGCCTCGTCGGCCACGACGCCGGCCAGCCTCCGGGTGGCCCGGTCGGTCAGCACCAGTACCCGATCCTCCCTCGCCACGGCCAGGCAGGTCCCCACCAGTTCCGCCGCCCCTCGGCGCAGCCGCGCGTCGGGGAGCGCGGTCTCCCCGGGGCCCGGCCCGGGGGAGGCCGGGAGGGGGATGGCCCGCCGCGAAGGCCCGGAGCTCAAAGATTCGGGGGTGCGGGGAGCCGGACCGGGAAGCGGGGATTCGGGGGCGCCGGGGGCCGGAGCCGGGAAGGTCCGGTCCCGGGGCCCGGGGTCCGGGGCGCCGGGGGCGTTGGGGGTCAGATCGCGCACGGGGCCCCCTCGGCCAGGGGGACGAAGCGGCCCGAGCCGGGGGCGGCCACGACCTCGCCGTCCACGGCCACCGTCCGGCCGCGCACCAGGGTGCGCACCACCCGGACATCGCAGCCGCGGCCGTCGTACGGCGACCACCGCTCCACCGCGAGTTGCTGCGCCTTGGAGTCGACCACCCAGGGAGAGTCCAGGTCGAGGAGGACGAGATCGGCGTCCATGCCCGGCGCCAGCGCGCCCTTGGAACCGGAGACCCCGCAGATCGCGGCCGGTCCCGCGGTGAGCAGCGGAGCGATCACGTCCAGCGGGAGGCCACGGCTCAGTGCCTCGCCGAGCACCAGCTGCGCGTACTCCTGGACGCCCTGGATCCCGAACGGGCAGCCGAACACGTCGGTCTCGGCGGTGAGCTTGCTCGCGCGGTCGTAGGGGCAGTGGTCGGACACGATCGCCTGCACCAGCCCGGCGCGGACCCGATCCCACAGCCGCTCCACCCGCCCCGCGTCGCGCAGCGGCGGGGCGCACACCCCGAACCCGCCGACCCGCCGCAGGTCGCCGTCGTCCAGCAGCAGATGGTGGGCGGTGACCTCGCAGGTGGCGTCCACCCCTTCCGCCCTTGCGCCGGTGACCAGGTCGACCGCCTCGGGGGTGGACAGGTGAACGAGATGGACGGCACATCCGGTCCTGCGGGCCAGTCGCAGCACGTGGCGCACCGCGTCGATCTCGGCCGACGGCGGGCGCGCCTCCAGCAGCGCGGTCAGGCCGGTACGCCCCTCGGCGCGCAGCCTGGCCTCGGCGGAGACCAGCGTGTCGTGATCCTCGGCATGCACCAGCACCCGCGCGCCGAGCCGGGCCGCGGTGGCCATCCCGGTCAGCAGGTCCGCCTCGGTGGCGGGCGGGAAGCCCATCGTGTTCTCCGGCAGGAACGCCTTGAAACCGGGGGCGCCCAGTGTGCGCTGACCCGCCATCTCGTCCAGCGACGGCCGGGTGAGCGCGCCCCACAGGCCGAAGTCGACGACCGCGCCGGCCGCGGCCCGCTCGCTCTTGGCGGCGTACCGGGCCGCGGTCGTGGTCGGCGGGTTGGAGAAAGGGTGCTCCATCACGAAGGTGACGCCTCCGGCGGCGGCGCACCGGGTGCCGATGCGGAAGTCCTCCTCGAAGGAGATGCCCGGGACGTCGAAGTGGACGTGCAGGTCGATGATCCCGGCCATCACGTGCAGGCCGGTGGCGTCGAGCACCTCGGCGGCGTCCACCGGGGTCTCCCGCGGGACCACCGCGCGCACGCGTCCCCGGTCCACCAGCAGGTTCGCGGGCGTCGCGCCGGTGGGAGCCAGCACGGTGCCCCCGACCACCGCCAGGTCCACCCGCCCGGTCACGCGCTCACCTGTTCCCGCGCCGAACGGCCGGAGCCCGTACCGCCAGGTGTCCCGGCGCCGGAGAGGGCGGCGGTGAGACCGATCGGCCCGTAGGCGGTGGTGCCGGTGGTGTCCCTGCGACCGACCACCCGGCCGCGCCGCAGCGTGGTGCGGTGCCCCGGCACCCCGGCCAGGGCGGTGGCCCGGTCCGGCACGTCGAACACCACCAGGTCTGCGGCCTCCCCCACGGCGAGGTCACCGGGGCGCCCGCCGATCGCGGCCGCCGCCTGCCCGCAGACCAGGTCCCACGCGGTGTCCAGCGCGCCCTCGTCGTGGTACCCGGCGCCGAGGAACGCCGTCTGTGCCCGGTCCATCGGGTCCAGCGTCCCCAGCGCGTACCAGCCGTCGTTCAGGTTGTCGCTGCCCGCGGCCACGACCACCCCGGCCTCGGCCAGTTGCCGTGGCCGGGACAGCCCGCGCGGGCCGCCGTCCACCAGGTTCAGCGGGACGACCACCACGCGCACGTCGGCCTCGGCCACCGCCGCGACCACACGGGCCGCGTCCGCGTCGTCGTACACCTCCAGGCCGCAGCAGTGGCTCGCCACGACCCGTCCCTGGTAGCCGCGCCGTACGGTCTCGGCGGCGGTGAACTCCAGCATGGTCTCGGTCGCGTCGATCTCACAGTCCAGGTGGAGGTCCACATCGGCGCCGAACCGCTCGGCCAGGTCGAACACCTCGCGTACGTGAGCCCGCTGCGCCTCTGGCCCCTCCTCCACATTGGGCCAGCCACCGACCAGCCCGGCACCCGAGCGCAGCGCCTCGGCCAGCAACGACCTGGACAGCGGGTCCCGCAGCAGCCCCTCCTGCGGGAACGCGACGATCTGCACGTCCATCAGGTGCGCCACCCGCTCGCGGGCGGCGAGCACGCCGTGCAGCCCGGTCAGCCCGGACACCGAGTCGACGTCCACGTTGGCGCGCAGTGCCGTGACACCGTTCGCGGATGCCAGCCGCAGCGCCCGGAGGGCGCGCTCGGTCACGTCGGGAACGGTGAAGCCCGCCTTGATCGCGCGGGCGCGGGCGAACCCGTCCGCCATTCCCCGGGGGGCCAGGCGGCGGCTGTAGGCCTTGTCCGGGTGATAGTGCGGCTCGGTGAAGGAACGCGAGACCAGACCGCCACCGGCGTCCAGCACCTCGCGGGCCTCGGCCGGGGCGGCCGTCGCACGCCCGTCCCCCGCTTGCCCGTCCCCGGTTCGATCGTCTCCTGCTTGACCGTTTCCTGCGGGGACGGGCGGAGTCGGCTCCACCGCGACGACCAGCCCGTTCCTGATGTGGACGTCCACGAGGCCGTCGTGGCCGTGGACCCGCCCTGCGCGGATCAACAGGTCGAGTTCCTGTGACATGTCGGTCACCACTCCCATTCGTTGGCCGGCGTGCTGATGTCGGCCGGGTTCTCGACCAGTGCGCGCAGAGCCGCACGCACAGCGGTGACCTGCAGCGACAGGTCCATGCTCGGTCCGTTGTGCCCGATCCGGGCCACGTGGCCCGGAGGATCCGGCAGGTGCAGGAAGCCGCACCTGGAGGGCAGGGCGTGCCTGGCGGCCAGGTGCAGCGCGGTGTACATGACGCAGTTGCAGCCATGGGTGGAGGCGGAGTTGGAGACCAGGGCGGGGACGCCGGCGGCGCGCATCGCCATGGTCATGGCCTTGATCGGCAGGGTGGACAGGTAGGCGTCGGGACCGTCCGGGTAGACGGGGTCCCCTGCCGGCCGGTGACCCCGGTCGTCGGCGAACTGGAAGTCCTGCACGTTGACGGCGACCCGCTCCGCGGTGACGACGGCACGCCCGGAGAACACCCCGCAGGACACCACCGCCGCCGGAGGTCCCTGAGCGGCGGACGGGCCGACGAGCAGGGGGAGCAGCGCCTCCTCCGGGTGCAGGCGCCAGGCCAGGCTCCGGGCTGCCACGCGGTGCCCGGCGATCGTCTCGCCGTCGAGCGCGAGGGCGACAGCGCTGCTCGGATTCTCGGGGTAGTGCAGTTCGGCGCGGCTCGCCGAAGCGCCGAAGGCACCGTTCCCGGTCACCAGGATCCAGGGCTGGGTCATCACACACCTTCCGGTGGCGGGAAGGACAGGGGGTGGGAGGCGGCCCCCGCCTCCCCTCGGGGGGCCAGAGCGCCGACGGACAGCATCATGACCCATGCGAGAGGAAAAAGAAACGTTTCTTTTGTTAACAGGAACGTTTCTTTAGATGCTTGACCCCCCAGAACCAGCTGGGGTTAACTGCCGCCAATCACGGCGAACACCCTCGCCGGATCCTCGGCTCGGAGCCGGCCCTCACCGCCGGAACCGGCGCCCCGCCCCCCAGTCACAGAACCGGCGACCGAGCCGGCGACCCCAGTCACCCAACCCTCGACTCGGCACCGGTCCCCACCCCGGAACCGGTGCCCCCTCAGTCACAGAACCGGCGGCCGGACGTGGTACGCCCGCCACCCGAGCCACCCGATCCGCAGTCCCGGAGGTATCCCTTGACCGCCGCCCCCAGACCCGCCCGACCAGCCCGCACCCGGTCACTCACCGCGGCCCTCACCGCCGGGGTCCTCTCTCTGGCCGGCTGCGCCGCCCCCGCGGGATCCGCCGCTCCCGCCACTCCCGCCGCCTCCGAGGGGCAGGACACGATCACCGTCACCGAACGGACCCCTGCCGCGGCAGGGGAGCTCGACCGCGTCACCTGGTCCGTGGCGGCCGAGCCCTCGTCCTTCGACTGGATCTACAACGCCAGCTTCGCGACCGGCCAGATCATGGCCAATGTCTGCGAGGGTCTGCTGCGACTCGCCCCCGACATGTCGCTGGAGCCCGCGCTGGCCGAGTCCTTCGACAACCCGTCCCCGAAGACCTGGGTCTACCGGCTGCGCTCCGGGGTCACCTTCCACGACGGCACCCCGCTGACCGCCGAGGACGCCGCCTTCAGCCTGAGCCGCAACCTCGACACCGCCGCCGGATCCTTCTGGTCCGGCGCGTACGCCAACGTCTCCACGGTCAAGGCGACCGGCCCGCTGGAGGTCACGGTCACCCTCAAGCAGCCCGACGCGCTCTTCAACTCCTACTTAACGACATCCCCACGGATAAATCCGGGGGATTTCCCAGCTCAGACTGCACCTGATCCACCGTCCCGGAAGGAGGCGATCTGATGTCTGACGTCGTCGGCACTGGCACGGTCGCGTTCGGCCGT
>Ga0233377_1000363_pt1 | contig 21888 bp, 20 predicted proteins | sample ElkDunMinimDraft_6_FD_191540 | JGI IMG/M metagenome (GOLD analysis project Ga0233377, IMG submission 191540) | Fecal eukaryotic communites from dung pellets of Tule Elk in California, USA - Elk Dung E36 | ecosystem: Host-associated > Mammals > Digestive system > Large intestine > Fecal | place...
GACCACTTCGGGATCACCCTCGACCGGATCCCGTCCGCCAAGGTGTGACCTTCCGTTCCCGGCCTGCCCGGTGACGAGCGGGGAAAGCGGTGGGCGGTGCGGTGTCAGGCGCTCTGGCGGCGAAAAGGAAGGGGAACCCCTCGGCGATGTCGCCGTGCAGCTCTTTCAGAGACCGTGCGGACATGCCGCCCGCCACGCCCTGCACGGTCGCGAGCCACAGCGTGCCGGTTTTGGTGACGTGAACGTTAACGCTGTCCTGAGTGTCCATCAGTCCTCCAGTCAGTCATCGTTGCCACAAGATTCTCGGTGGGGGGAGTCCTGTGGCGTCGGCCGATCACGTGAGACCGGAAATCGGGGGTGGTGACCGAGATGGGAACGACCGGCCCGGCCTTGTGGTGGATGGCCGAGCACGGCTCGGGTCAGGCGGAGGTGAGGGAGCGGTCGCGGTTGACGAGGGCGGCGTAGGGGCCGTCCGCGGCGAGGAGTTCGTCGTGGGTGCCGCGTTCGACGACGCGGCCGTGGTCGAGGACCACGATCTGGTCGGCGTCGCGGATCGTCGACAGGCGGTGGGCGATCGTGATGGTGGTCCGGCCCCGCGACAGGGTGTCCAGGGCTTCTTGGACGGCGCGTTCGGTCTGGGTGTCGAGGGCGCTGGTGGCCTCGTCGAGGATGAGCACGGGCGGGTCGCGCAGCAGGGTCCTGGCGATGGCGAGACGCTGTTTCTCGCCGCCGGAGAAGCGGTAGCCGCGCTCGCCGACCACGGTGTCGTAGCCGTCGGGCAGTGAGGCGATGTGGTCGTGGATCCTCGCGGCCCGCGCGGCGGCGACGATCTCCTCGTCGGTGGCGGAGGGGTTGGCGAACCTGAGGTTGTCGGCGATCGAGGAGTGGAACAGGTAGGTCTCCTGCGAGACCACGCCGACCGTCTCGGCCAGGGCCTCGAAGGTGAGGTCGCGCACGTCCACCCCGTCGATCGTGACCCGGCCGCCGGTCACGTCGTACAGGCGGGGCAGCAGGTAGCTCAGCGTGGTCTTGCCCGAGCCGGTCTCGCCGACCACGGCGAGGGTGGTGCCGGCGGGGACGGTGAGATCGACGCCGGAGAGGGTCGGGGCCTCGCCGTAGGCGAAGTCGACGTGCTCGAAGCGGACCTCGCCGCGTACGGTCTCCAAGGCGCGGGTGCCGGGGTGGATGTCCACGGGCAGGTCCAGATACTCGAAGATCCGGCCGAACAGCGCGAGGGAGCTCTGCACGTCGACGCCGAGCCGCAGCAGCGACACCGCGGGCCGGAAGAGGTTCATCTGCAGCGTGGTGAAGGCGACGACGGTGCCGATGGAGACGACCGAGGTGAGACCGGTGGCCCAGTAGATCACCGCGGGCATCGCCGCCATGATGATCTGGATGGTGGACTGCCGCCAGCGCCCGGCCATGCTGGAGCGGACCTCCAGGTCGGCGAGCTCGTCGGAGGCGGCGGAGAACCGCCCGGTGAGCTCGGGGCCGCGGCCCATCGTGCGGCCCAGCAGGATGCCGCTGATCGAGAGCGACTCCTGGACCATCGACGACATGGCGGCCATCTTCCGCTGGCGCTCAGAGGTGATCTTCCTGCGTTCCCTGCCGACCCTGCGGCTGATCGCGACGAAGACGGGGAGCAGCAGCAGCGACACGATGGTGAGCCGCCAGTCCAGCACCAGCATCGCGATGATCGTCGCCACCACGGTGGTGAGGTTGGAGACCATCGAGGCCGCGGTGGAGGTGACCACCAGCTGCATGCCGCCGATGTCGCCGGCGATGCGCGACTGCACCTCGCCGGTCCTGGTGCGGGTGAAGAAGGCCATGGACATGCGCTGCAGGTGGCTGTAGACGCTGGTGCGCAGGTCGTGCATGACGCGCTGGCCGACTCCGGTGGAGATCAACGTCTGGACGACGTCGAGCACGCTGGTGACGACGGCGACCGCGACCATGCCGAGCGCGAGCAGTGTGAGCAGGCCGGTCCTGCCGTGCGGGATCGCGTCGTCGAGCACCGCGCGGAGCATGAACGGCGAGGCGAGCGAGACGAGGGAGGACAGTCCGATGAGGATGCCCACGATGGCGAGGCGGCCCCGGTAGGGGCGGAACAGACCGATGACGCGTCGAAGGGGGGCGCGAGGTTCGTCGTTCACCTCAGGTGTTTCGTGCCGTATGGCACCTTTGGTTGGTTTCTCCATGTAACTCCTTTAAGATGCACTCTCAAACAGAGGTTAGCTCACATTCATTCCCCGTGGCACTGGGATAGGTTCGGCGCTGTGGAGACGGAACTGGCCGACCTGGTGCACGGCGTCGGCCGTCGGCTGCGGCAGGGGTACGGTGAGCGGCTCGGCCCGCTCGGCCTGAGCCCCGGTCAGGCGCGGGCGCTTCGGGTCATCGTCGACTCCGAGCCGCCGCTGAAGATGGTGCAGCTCGCCGAGAGGCTGCGGATCGTGCCCCGCTCGGTGACCCCGGTGGTCGACGCGCTGGAGGAGGCCGGGCTGGTCCGCCGCGAGGTCGATCCCGCCAACCGCCGCTCCACCCTGCTCGTCGTCACCGGCGAGGGCAGAAAGCAGTACGAACAGGTGCGCGAAGCGCGCAGGCGGGTGGCCGAGGAGCTGTTCTCCGTGCTCACCCCCGAGCAGCAGGACCGGCTCGGGGAGCTGCTCGGCGCGGTCGACGCGCAGTTCGTCTGACGGTTCGGGGCTCCGGGCGGCGGGGATCCAGCCGGTCCGGTCGAAGCTTCAGCCGGAACCGGCCCAAAGGGTGGCCGTCCGCGGGCGCGGGCGGCGGGGGTTCAGTCGGTCCGGTTGAAGCGGGCGACGGCGAGGGCGAGCATGAGCAGGCCCGCGCCACCGACCAGCAGGAGTTCGAGCGCCACCGGGACGGTCCATCCCGACCAGGACACCCCGGGGCCGTACACGGCCATCACCTCGGGCGGGACGGACAGGTGGGCGAAGACGACCTGGCGCGCCGGGTCGACCGCGTACGTCAGGGGGTTCAGCAGCGTCACGGTGCCCATCCACCCGGGCAGGCCGGCGAGCGGGAACAGCGCCCCCGACAGATACATGAGCGGCATGATCGCCATCTGGGCGATCCCCTGGAACGACTCCATGCTCGTCATTCGCGCGGCGACCAGCACTCCGAAGGCCGACATGGTGAAGCCGGTCAGGAACATCACCCCGACGAGCCCGGCGATGAGGACCGGGTCGTAGGGTACGCCGACCAGCCCGGCCATGGCCACGATCACCAGACTCTGGAACGTCGCGACCAGCGCGCCGCCGAGGACCTTGCCGAACACGATCGCGGTACGGCTCACCGGCGCGACCAGCATCTCCCGCAGGAAGCCGAACTCGCGGTCCCAGACGATCGAGGAGGCGGAGAACATCGCGGTCAGGATCACCGTCATCGAGATGACGCCGGGGAACATGAAGGTCTTCAGATCGACGCCGTCGGGGACCCCCGGCATCAGGGCCCCGAACCCGGTACCGATGATGAAGATCCACATGAAGGCCTGGAAGAGCATGGCCGTGACCCGCTTGCCGTCGGTGGCGAAACGGATCATCTCCCTGCGGAGCACCACCCGCACCGCGCGCAGGTTGTGGGCGAGGCCGCGCAGCGGGACGCGGGCCTGAAACGTCTCAATCGCGGCCATGCGCCGTCACCTCATCACCACGGGTGTCACCACGGATCTCACCGGCGTCGCCGCCCGTGTCGTTCAGGCCGCCCTCCGCGTCGCGGATGGTCGAGCCGGTGTAGGAGAGGAAGACGTCGTCCAGGGAGGGCCTGGTCATCTGCACGGACCTGATGGGCACGCCGAGCCCGGAGAACAGGCGCGGCACGAACTCCTCGCCGCTGGGCACGGAGAAGGCGAGCCCGCCGTCGCGTGCCGTGGCCTCCACCAGGAAACGTTCCCGCAGTGCCGCCATGGCGGCCTCGTCGTCGTCGGTGTGGATGCGGATCCGGTCCCTGCCCACCGTGGCCTTCAACGCCTCCGGGGTGTCCAGCGCCACGACGGAACCGTGATCGATGATCGCGATGCGGTCGCAGTACTCGGCCTCCTCCAGGTAGTGCGTCGTCATGAAGACCGTGATCTTCTCCAGCTCGCGCAGCTCGGCGATGTACCCCCAGATGGCCACCCGGGTCTGCGGGTCGAGCCCGACCGTGGGCTCGTCCAGGAACAGTACGCGGGGGGAGTGCAGCAGGCCCCGCGCGATCTCCAGCCGCCGCCGCATGCCGCCGGAGTAGGTGTGCACGCGGTCGTCGCGGCGCCTCCACAGGCCGACGATGTCCAGGACCCGCCGCATCCGGTCTTCGATGGCGCTCTTGGGCAGGCCGTACAGTTCGGCGTGGAAACTCAGGTTCTGCGCGCCGGTGAGGTAGCCGTCGACGGTCGGTTCCTGGAAGACCAGCCCGATGTCGCGCCGCACCTCGTCGCGCCGCCGCACGATGTCGTGCCCGCCGACGGTCGCGGTGCCGCCGCTGGGCCGGACCAGCGTGCACAGCATGTTGATCGTGGTGCTCTTGCCCGCCCCGTTGGGGCCCAGCAGGCCGAACACCTCGCCGGGCGCCACGTCGAAGTCGACACCCTTGACGGCCTCGATCCGCCCGTACTCCTTGCGTAGTCCCCTGACGGACACCGCCGCTCCGTCGTCCACCTCACCGCTCCCCGCGGGTGGAGAAGAACGGCAGGAAGGGGGTGCCGGTCCCGGCGGCCTGCGACATGGCGAGCAGGACGCCCGCCCCGCCTGTCGCCAGGTCCATGGAGAGCCGGAAGCCGTTGGTGCCGGGGAAGGCGAGGTGCCCCCGGAAGGAGACGGCGTGCCGGCACAGGTCCCGCAACCGGCGGTCCAGCGCCTCGTCCTGTTCGGGGCCGCTCCGGGAGCCGTCTGGGGGGCCCTCCGCCGTCCGGTTCGCGAGCCGGGAGAGTACGGCCACCTGACCGGCCGTGCCGCGGAAGAGGTCGGACTGCAGCGCGACGCGTGTCCGGCAGGCGCGCAGCAGGCCGGGCAGGCTCGCGCGGAGCCTGTCGTCCTCGCGGTGGGCGAGGAACTCGTCGGCGACCAGGGCGATGCCCGCGCTGCCGACGTCGAGGTAGGGCATCGTGCGCACGCCCGCCTCCTCGGCCACGAGCCCGCCGTCGGCGGTCGTCACGCACCGGTCGAGGTCGAGCCCGACGGCCAGCGCGGCGTGGTCGAGGAGGCCGGGGTCGCCGGTCCGTTCGAACAACCGGATGAGGAAGAGGGCCGCCCCGCACCAGCCCCGCATCAGGCCGGGCTCCACCGGGCGGGTGGGTGCCGGCAGCCCGGGGCCGCGGGCCGTGCCGGGATCGCCGCGCCGTACGGCGTCCGTCAGCCGGTCGGCGATGGCCAGCGCCGCCGTCAGACGGTCCTGCCCGCCCGGCGCGTGCTCCGCTCCCTCAGGCAGGTGGGCCAGCATCGCCCCGATGCCCGCGAAGCCGGAGAACATCGAGATGTTCGCCCGGTCCGGCACCGGATGCCGGTCGAGCAGCTCGGCCGCCTCGTCCGGGTACCCGAGGTGGTCGAGGACGTGGACGAGGCCGGCCGTGCCGTCGTAGAGACCCGGGCGGCGCGGGGTGGTGCGCCGTACGGCGTCGATCAGCCAGCGTTCGTGCTCCGGGTGGCGGCCGTGGCCGGTCACCTGCAGCGCCCACAGCACCCCGGCCGCGCCGTGGGCAAGGCCGAGGCCGCCGGACAGGAATTGGTGCACGTCGCCGGGGAAGAGGCGATCCTCCCGCTCGGGGGTCGCGGAGGCGAGGATCCCCTTCGCCAGGGACGCGCGCACCGCCCCCCAGTCCACGACCGGCTCGTCCAGGCCGACGGGGTCCTCGTCCGGCCGCCCCACCCCGTCCGAGGGGACCGGTCGCCGTGCTTTCTCCGGGGGGACCGGCGAGCCGGGGGAGAGGGAGGTCTCCCCGGGGGGAGCCAGATGGGACAGGATCGTCCCGGCCCAGTCCGGGGGCACCGGGAAGCTGTCGCACATCATCCGGACGAACTCGTGGACCTTGCCCGGTTGCAGTGCGGTGATCTTGCTGTACGGCAGGAACATGGCCAGGCGCACCGCCGCCAGGGCGTGCAGGTCGCGGTCGGCCCCGCTCTTGTTCCGGCTGCCGAACCCCGTCGCGGAGAGTCCCGGCCGCCAGTCGGCGTCTGTCGTATCGAACGCCAGTTCGAAATCGACCAGGGCCACCGACTCGTCCGGCCTGACGATGACGTTGCCCAGGTGGAGGTCGCCGAACACCACCCCGCGCGCGTGAACGGCCCCGATCAGCGTCTCGATCCGCTCGGCGATGCGCACCGCCCTGCGGGTGTAGGCGGCGATCTCCTCCTCGGTCGGCTCCGCCCTGGTCACCCAGGGGTGGGCGGTCCCGCACCACACGTTCAGCGGCTGCCCGTCCATGTACTCCTCGACCAGGAAGCGATGCCCGCCCACGTCCAGCTCGTCGTACAGCTCGGGGATCCCCGGGATGCCCCGCAGGGCGGTCAGCGCCCAGCTCTCGCGGGCCATCCTGGTGATCGCGTCCTGGTGGTTGGCGTCCACCGCGGTGTGCGGGCGGGCCTCCTTGAGCACGACCTCCCTGTCGTCGGTGCGCCGGGTGGCCAGGTAGACGCCCCCGGCGTTGGAGAAGTGCAGGGCCCGCCGTACCAGGTAGGGAAGCTCGGCGCCCGCGCCGTCGTGGCGGGAGTCCAGGTGCGGCCGGAGGAATTCCGGTAGCTCCACCCACTTCGGCGGGTCGAAGACCGGCCTGCGCCGGTCGGGCAGCAGGGTGCCGTCGGGGTGGCGGATCGCGAAGACGGTCTCACCGTGCTCGTCCACACACGTCATCTCGGTGAAGCCGCCGTATCGGACGAACAGCGGTCCCCGGCCCCAGCGCAGGTCGCTGAGGATGTACGGGCCCGGCTCGCCCTCCAGCTCGGCCGAGAGCTCCGTCAGCACCGCCCGCAGCTCCTCCTCGTCGCGCGGGTAGATGGTGACCAGCTTTCCGCTGGAGCCGCGGGGCGAGTACTTGGCGTTGAAGACGAGCAGCATGTTGCGGTCGCGCAGGTGCTTGAACGGGATGCCGCGCTCGACGCAGTGGGCCCAGGCCACCGAGCAGAGCCGGTCGGCGTTGTCCAGCGTCGCCGAGAGATGGACCTTCCAGCCCTGTTCCGCGGTGGCCTGGCCGGCCGGCCGCAGCGAGACCCAGACGCCGCGTTCCTTGCGCACCCAGCCCTCGGGGACGGCCTTCCCCGACACCGCGAGCTCGGCGTCGCCGATGAAGCCGACCCCTCCCGACCAGCGCGTGGGCTCCTCGAAGAAGAGCGGGTCGGCCAGAGTGTAGATCTGCATCATGTCCTGCATGCGTGGTGCTCCCTATCGCGTGGCCGCTGCTGCCGTGCCGTGCCGCCCGTGCCGCCCCGGGGCGTGTCCGCCGCCTCCCGCGCCGGTGAGTCCCGTCAGGTACGGACCTTCTTCGGCCTCGGCCGCCTGGGTTCGGACCGTTCGGATCAGACCGCTTCGGCCTCGGCCGTCTGTGAACCCTCGTCGGCCAGGGAACCGCGCAGTTCCTCCAGCATGCCGATCAGTGTCGAGAGCGGCGGTGCCCCCGCCGCGTCGCGCCGCCCGGTGCTCAGGCTCGTCACCGCCTGAACCGGCGAGACCACGACGTTGCGCCGCTCGGCGAGGGTCGCGAGGTGCCGTTGCAGGGTCGGGTTGTCCATCGCGCCGGGAGGCAGCGAGGGGGCGACCGCGATGGGAGCCGAGGTGCACTGCAAGGTGAGCAGCGCGGGGGTGTCGGCCAGCCCGAGGGCCAGCCTGGAGATGAAGTTCACGCACGCCGGGTAGACGACGACGCTGTCACTCCACTCGGTCAGCCGCACGTGCAGCGCGTCCGGCCGCGTCTCCTCGGGCCACCGGTCAGGGATGACCTCCTTGCGGACGAGCACGCTCAACGCCTGGGCGCTCACGAAACGCTCCGCGCTCGAGGTGAGGACGACCTGCACCTCCAGGGTCCTGTACGCCGTGGTCAGCCAGTTGAGCCAGAACGGCAGGTACATCGCGGCGATGGCGCCGGTGCCGATCACCAGCAGCCGCTCTCCACCGAAGGCGGGGGGCCTGCGGCCGGTCGGGGTGTCCGTCAACGCGCGTACTCCTTGGGCCTCGTGACGAGCTTCCTGAGGTGGCGGACGAACGCGCGCAGCCCTCGGGGCCGGTGGGCGTCCGGACCCTCGACCAGCCGGGTGAGGACGTCGTAGCCCTGTTTCTCCCACATCCGCCGGTAAATGGCGTAGAAGTGCACGTCCCACAGGCACCCCTGGAAGAACATGTGCTTGGGAAGGGTCGCCTCCTTGGGGATGAGGTCGCCGACCCAGCCGATCCGGTCGATGCTGGCGTCCGTCGTGACGAAATAGACCTTCCGCACGTTCTCCCAGGTGGCGAACGCGTAATTGACGAGAAGCATCATCGCCTCGCCGCCGAGGCCGTATCGCGCCTTGTCCACGTCGGTGAATATGCCGACCTGGATGTGTCCGGCGGGGTCCATCTCGTGCAGGGTCCCGAATCCCACGGTCTCTCCGCTGTGCCGCAGCTTGATCGCAAAAAGCGCGGAAATATCCTGCTTTTTCATCTGCTCAAGGAACACCTTGAGCGGGGGCATGCTGTGCAGCCCCAGGCCGAGGAGGAGCTCGTAGAGGGCGACCCCGTCCGACAGGTCGGCGATCGCGAGTTCCGTCCGCTGAGTCGCGACATGGGGGGTGAGCACGATTCTGTCACCTTGAATTCTCTCGGTGGCGATGGTCACGGGGCGCAATGGTGGCCGTGTGGTCGAAGCGTCGGATCCCGCTGACGGTTGGACATTAGATTTGGGGTTCCTGGATAGTCAACGCCGTCATCCACGGTCACGGGAAAGCGGTACGCGGCCGGGAAAAGGCCCGCCTTCCGGCCCGGTGCCGGGCGTTGTCTCGCCGGCGGGACGGCGCAGCCAGCCGAGCTCCTGGGCCCGCAGCGCCAGCTGGAACCTGCTGGTCGCGCCCGCCGACTGCATCAGCCCGTTCACCTCGCGTCTGACGGTCCGTTCCGCGATGCCGAGCCGGGCCGCGACGGCGTTGTCGGTCAGCCCCTCGGCCAGGAGATCGAGCACGGCCTGACATCGCCGCCGGGATCTGCCCCCCGGCGAGGCGCCCTCCGGGGACGGCGCGACGGAGGCGGTGTCCCACAGGTGGTCGAAGACGGACAGCAGGGTGGAGAGGTGGCCGGGCCGTGTCACCAGGAGGATCGGGCCGGCCGCCTCGCCCGGCGGGGTCCGCGGGCTCAGCAGCGCCGTCCGCCGATCGGCGATCAGCGCGGAGAACGGTGCCGAAGGCAGCGTCCGGATCCGGGGGCCGTCCGTGAGGGAGCCGGGCTCCTCGCCGCCCGCCTCGGCGCGCACGACAGACGCCGGGCGGTTCTCCTCGGCGCGGACGACGGCCACCGAGCGGTTCTCGTCGGCGCGGAGCTCACCCGCCCGCTCGGACAGGAACCGGCCCAGCGGGTCCTCGGAGAACACCGTGAGGACCTCGCGAAACCGGCTCTCCGTCATCCGGTGAAACACTTCACACAGTTCCTGGAGCGTGATTATCAGGTCCCCGCTCACATTTGGCTCGGCGTGGTGCATGAAAATATAATGTCACGGCTAAAGCCTCTGGCCCGTCGTCGTTTCCGGCTTATGGAAACACCGGCCGGGTGGCCGTTTTAGGACAGGCCATTGCGCATTCCGGGACTCCATAACTATGTTTCGTCAGCGGAGCGGCCGAGATTGACGCTTCGATGGCGCTTTCGTTTAGTCATCGTTTTCGGCAGGGGAGCCACGGCGCATTTTCCGTGAATTTCGTGGAATGCGAGTGGTTCACCTTCCGAAATCGGCGAGGATGACGGTGCGCCGTAGAGGAAGAAATTCCGGTCGGCCCGGGACCGCCACACGGCCGGTCTGACCTTCAAGCCCGTGAAGGAGGTGTCTTAATGGATCTGTCCAACATTCTCGAGCTGCAGGAGATCGACGTAGCACCCGAGTACGCCGAGCTGCCCAGCAGCACGATCAGCAGCAGCACCTGCTGATTCCTCCGCGTTCGCGGGGGGAGGCCCGGTGTCTCCCCCCGCGTTCGCGGCCCTCTCGTGCTCGCCGGGTGACCGGGGCCGTCCCGCGGGCTTTTTCCCAAAGGTCCCCAAGGGCGGGCGTCCCGTGCGGCGGCAAACACCGCAGGCTATTCGGGGGCGGAACGCAAGGCCGTCCCGGTCCTTCTCCGATTATCTTGTGCGGGGAGAAGGGGACGTGTTGAATCAGGTTGTATGAGCGACATCATTCTGATGTGCGAAGGACTCCGTAAACGTTATGGCCACATAGTCGCGGCCGACGGTATCGGGTTTTCCATCGCCGAAGGCGAAGTCTACGGCCTGCTCGGGCCGAATGGCGCCGGAAAGAGCACGACGATTTCCATGATTGTGGGAGTCGTCGAGCGCGATGAGGGCACCGTCGTCATCGACGGGGAGCCGCACGACGCGCGGAACACGAAGACCAAGGCGCTGATCGGCTATGTACCTCAGGAGCTCGCGCTCTACCAGGACCTCACGGCACGTCAGAATCTGTGGTTCTTCGCGCGGCTCTACGGGCTGCGGGGACGGCAGGGCAAGAGCAAGGTGGACGAGGTGCTGGAGACGATCGGGCTGGCCGACCGCGCGGACGAGGCGGTGTCGAGCTACTCCGGGGGCATGGCCCGCCGCCTGAACATCGGGGTCGGGTTGCTGAACCGGCCGCGCCTGCTCATCCTGGACGAGCCCACGGCCGGGGTCGACCCGCAGAGCCGCAACTCCATCCTGGAGAGCGTGCAGCGCCTGGCCGCCGACGGGGTGGCCGTGCTCTACACGACCCACTACATGGAGGAGGCCGAGCGCCTCTGCGACAGGGTCGGGATCGTCGACCTGGGCCAGATGAAGGCCGAGGGCACCCGCCGAGAGCTGGTGGATCTGGTGGGCGAGAGCGACCAGGTGCTCCTGCAGGTGGAGGGGGACCTGGAACGCGTGCGGCACGCGCTCACCGAACTGCCGCAGGTGCGCCAGGTGAGCGGCGAGGGGACCCGGGTCGACCTGCTGGTCGAAGGGGCCAGGGCGGTGCTGCCGAGACTTTTCGAGGTCGTGGCCGGCTCGGGCGCGGCGGTTCGCTCGGCGGAGGTGCGCGAACCCGACCTGGAAGCGGTCTTTCTGCACCTCACCGGCAAGGCGCTTCGTGACTGAGGAAGACGGAGGTCCACGGTGCGCGGCATGATCACCATACTTGTGAAGGACCTGCGGCAGCGGGCGAAGGACAGCACCCTGATCGTTTTCGCGATCGTGCTGCCGCTCGGCATGGCCTTCATCCTCAACGCCGTCCTGGGCGGTTCCGGCGGTGACTTCACGGCCCGGTACGCCGTGGCCGACGCCGACGGCGCCGCGGGGAACGCCGGTTTCGTCGGCCAGGTCCTGGAGCCCATGCGGCAGTCGGGCATCGTGACCCTGCGGCCGGTGGCCGACGCGGAGGAGGGCCGGACGCTGGCGCAGCGGGGCGAGGTGGAGGCGGTCTTCGTCATCCCCGCGAACTTCTCCGCCGACGCGCGGGCGGGACGCCCCGCCACGCTGGAGATCATCGGCAGCGTCGCCGCCCCGGTCGCGGTCCAGGTCGCCCGCGAGATCGGGCAGTCCTACGCCGCCGGGCTGCGCTCGGTTCAGCTGGCCGTCGCGGTGGCCTCCCCCGGCGGGACCGCGCCCGGCGGTGAGGAGGCCGCCCGGCTGGCCGAGCGGGCCGTCGCGATGCCGGAGCCGCTCTCGCTGCGCGAGGACGCCTCCGCGGTGCGGCGGCAGCTGGACATCACGACCTACTACTCCGCCGGCATGGCCATGTTCTTCCTGTTCTTCGCCGTGGTCTTCAGCATCAGCAGCATCTTCGACGAGCGCAGGGCCGGCACGCTGACCCGGATGCTGGCCGCGCCGATCTCCCGGCCCGCGATCGTGCTGGGCAAGCTGCTCAGCGGCGTCCTGGTGGGCATCGTGAGCATGGCCGTCCTCATCGTGGTCAGCACGCTCGTGATCGGCGCCCGCTGGGGCGACCCGCTCGGCGTGTCCGTGCTGGTGGTCGCGGCGGTGCTGGCCGCCACCGGCCTGATGACGGCGCTCGCCACGTTCGCCCGTACCGCCGAGCAGGCGTCGAACTGGCAGTCGGTGGTGGCGATGGTGCTGGGCATCTTCGGCGGGGTGTTCTTCCCCACGGCGCAGCTCGGCGGGCTCACCGCGCTCAGCTACCTCACCCCGCACAAGTGGTTCATGCAGGGTCTGGCCGACCTGGCCGGCGGGGGATCGCTGGAGGCGGTGGCGGTCCCGGTCGCGGCCCTGCTCGGCTTCGCCGTGCTGGGCGGCGCGCTGTCCCTGGTCCGCGTCGGAAGGATGGTGCACGCGTGAAGGCCCTCGCCATAGCAATGGTCAACCTCCGCCGGGTCTTCAGCGACCGCACCAACATCTTCTTCGTGATCCTCTCGCCGTTCCTGATGGTTTTCGTGCTCGGGCAGATGTTCGGCGGCAACCAGCAGCTGACGCTGGGCGTGGTGAGCGGCTCCGGGCCCCTGTCGGAGCAGCTGGTCCAGGCGCTGGGCTCGGGCAAGCGCATCGCGGTCGAGCGGGTCGCCGACGAGGCCGCGCTGCGGACCGGGGTGGAACGGGGCATGCTGCGGGCAGGCGTCGTCGTCCCCGCCGACTACGACACCCGGGTGCGCGACGGCGACCAGGCCGAGGTGCGCTACCTGACCCGCCGGGAGGACCCCGGCGCGGCCGAGATCGGCACCTGGATCCGCTCCGTCGTCCCCCAGCAGGCCGGGCTGCTGCGCGCCGCCCGCTTCGGGCAGCAGGAGGGGGCCGGCAGCTTCGACGAGGCCCTGACCAGAGCCGGGCAGGCGAACGTCGGGACGGTCCAGGTGCGCGTCACCACCGAGGGCGAGAGCCTCTTCCCCGAGGGGTTCAACCCCTTCGGCGCCTCGGCCCCGCCCCTGCTGCTCCTGTTCACCTTCCTGACCTCGCTGACCGCCGCGATCGGGCTCATCGAGACGCGGCTGCTGGGGGTGGCGCGCCGGATGTACGCGGCCCCGATCTCGGCGCGCTCCATCGTCGTGGGCGAGGCCCTCGGACGCCTGATCATCGCGCTCACCCAGGCCTTGCTGATCATGTTCGGCTCGGCCCTGATCTTCGGAGTCGACTGGGGGGACCCGCTGGCCGCGGGTGCCCTCGTCCTGGTCTTCTCCCTGGTCGGGAGCGGGGCCGCGATGCTCCTGGGGGCGGCGTTCAAGACTCCCGGGGCGGCGATCTCCGTCGCGATGGTCCTCGGGCTGGGGCTCGCCGCGCTCGGCGGCTCCATGGTCGCCCTGGAGTCGTTCAGCGGCACGATGCGGACCATCGCCCATCTGACGCCGCACGCGTGGGCCTACGAGGCCTTCGCCGAACTGGTCAGGCACGACGGCACCATCGTCGACATCCTGCCCCAGTTCGGTGTCCTGAGCTGTTACGCCGCCGTCCTGTTCGCCCTCGGCGTCTGGCGCCTGCGTCGTGTCCTCACCCGGTAACGCCAGACCTTTGGAGATGACATGCGTTTCCTGCCCGAGCGGGAGAACATCACGGCCGCGGTTCTCGGCCTGGGGTACGTCGGGTCGTGCGTCGCCGCCGTCCTGGCCGACCGCGGCGTGAACGTGATCGGGGTGGACACCGACCCCGTGCTCGTCGAGGAGCTCAACGCCGGGCAGTGCCGGTTCAGCGAGACCGGGCTGCCCGAGCTCGTGGCCCGCCACGCGGGCACCGGCCGCCTGCGCGTCACCACGAGCTACGAGAGCGTCTCCGAGGCGGATGTCGTCATCGTCGCGGTCGGCACGCCCACCGGCGAGCGCGGGGTGATGAAGGAAAGCCAGCTGCGCGGCGCCTGCGAGGAGCTGGGCCGGCACATCAGGCCGGGCCAGCTCCTGGTCTTCAAGAGCACCGTCCCGCCGGGGATGACACGCTCGCTCGCCCTGCCGCTGCTGGAGCGCGGCGGCCTGGTCTGCGGTGAGGACTTCGGCCTCACCTTCTGCCCTGAGCGCCTCTCCGAGGGGACCGCGCTGCGCGAGCTGCTCAGCTTCCCCATCATCGTCGGCGGGTGGTGCGCCGACAGCACACAGGCCGCGGTGGCGTTCTGGCGCCGGGCCGTCGGGGTGGAGGTGATCCCGGTGGACTCCCTGGAGGCGGCCGAGATGGTCAAGCTCGCCGACAACTGGTGGATCGACCACAACATCGCCCTGGCCAACGAGCTCGCCAGACTCTGCGCGGAGCTGGAGGTCGACGTCCTCGACATCATCTCCGCGGCCAACTCGATCCCCAAGGGCAACGGCAACGTCAACATCCTGCTGCCAAGCGTGGGAGTGGGCGGCTCCTGCCTGACCAAGGATCCCTGGATGGTCTGGCGAGCCGCCAAGCAGCGAGGCATCGACCTGCTGACCATCCCGGCCGCCCGCGAGGTCAACGACTCCATGCCGCACTACACCAGCGACCTCATCATGAAGGAGCTCGCCAAGCTCGGCAGGTCGCCCGTGGGCGCGAAGGTGGCGGTCCTCGGGCTCGCCTTCAAGAACAACACCGGAGACCTGCGCGAGACACCGGTCAGACCGGTCGTGGAGGAACTGCGCAAAGCGGGCATGGAGGTGACCCTGTACGACCCGCTGGTCAACGGAGACGAGGTGGAGAAGCTCTTCGGGCTGCCGAGGGCCTCCTCGCTGGAGGAGGCGGTGCGCGGGGCCGACTGCCTGGCGGTGCTCGCCTGGCACCGGGAGTTCGAGGACATCGACCTCGCCGCGCTGCGCGAGCTGGTCGCCCCCTCGTGCGCGGTGGTCGACGGCCGCGCCTACTATCCGCGCGAGATCATAGATCTTCTGCGCGGGGCCGGGTTCGTCTACCGCGGGATCGGGAGGTAGGGGCCGTGGCGAACGTGGTGGTCACAGGCGGTCTCGGTTTCCTCGGCGGCCATCTCGTCAAGGCCCTCGCCCGGCGCGGGGACGAGGTGACGGTCTTCGACGGAGGCCCGCCTCCGCCCGGCCGCGACGGCGACTCCCCCCGGTACGTCGGCGGCGACATCAGGGACGCGGGGACGCTCGCCACCGCGATCACCGGTGACGTGGACACCGTCTACCACCTCGCCGCCGTGGTCGGCGTCGACCGCTACATCGACCGGCCGCTCGACGTCATCGACATCAACCTGTCGGGGACGAAGAACGTCCTGGAACTCGCGGAGAAGGCCGGTGCCCGGGTCGTCCTGGCCAGCACCAGCGAGGTGTTCGGCAAGAACCCCGCCGTCCCGTGGGCCGAGGACGACGACCGCGTCCTCGGCAGCACCTCCACCGACAGGTGGAGTTACTCCTCCAGCAAGGCGCTGGCCGAGCACCTGACGTTCGCCTACATGCGCCAGCGCGGGCTCGACGCCACCATCGTGCGCTACTTCAACGTCTACGGGCCCGGCCAGCGGCCGGGCTTCGTGGTCAGCCGCAGCGTCCACCGCGCCCTGCGCGGCCTGCCGCCGATCCTGTACGACGGCGGTGGGCAGACGCGCTGCTTCACCTTCGTCGACGACGCGATCGAGGCCACGGTCGAGGCGGGTACCGCCGCCGCGGCGCTGGGGGAGTGCTTCAACATCGGCAGTTCCGTCGAGACGACCATCCGCGAGGTGATCAAGCTCGTGGTGGAGCTGACGGGCGGGGACGAGGCGGTCCCCGTCGACCCGCGCGACGGCTTCGGCGACGCTTACCAGGACCTGTCGCGGCGCGTTCCCGACACCTCCAAGGCGCTCGCCGTGCTCGGGTGGCGCAGCACCACCACCCTGCGGGACGGTCTGGCCGAGACGATCGACTGGGCGCGGGCCAACCCCTGGTGGCTGGAGCAGCCCGACAGCGGCTCCACGTGACCGGTGGCCGGGGCGGCGCCGGTCCGTGAGGGGCCGGCGCGCTCGCGGGGCGGCACAGGCTCGTCGGCGAGGACGCCGGGAACGCCGATCTCGGACCGGTTGACGATCGGCCGCGACCTCACGGCACGGGCCCATGCGGGCCGGGAAGGTGCGCCCGCGCCGCGGGCGCGGGGCGCGATCGCCGCCGGAGGCCTCCGCTCAGAGGCAGGCCGCGCGGGTCGCGGCGATGACCGCGTCCACCGCCTGGTCGTCGAGGTGAGGGCCGATCGGCAGGCTCAGCACCTCGTCGGCGAGCCGCTCGGCCAGCGGCAGCGACCCGGGAGCGTACCCCTCGTGGGCGTAGGCGGGGGAGAGGTGCACCGCGATCGGGTAGTGCACGAGCGTGCCGATCCCGGCGGCGGCGAGCCGCTCCTGCAGCTCCCGCCGGCGGGCGGTGCGCACCACGAACAGGTGCCAGACCGGCTCGGCCCACGGGGCCGGTACGGGCAGCAGCAGGTCGCCCACGCCCTTGAGCTCCTCCAGGTAGCGCGCGGCCACGGCACGGCGGCGGTCGTTCCACTCGTCCAGCCGCGCCAGCTTGACCCGCAGCGCGGCGGCCTGCATCTCGTCCAGCCGGGAGTTGGCGGCCACGACCTCGTGCCGGTACTTCTCGCGGGACCCGACGTTGCGCAGCAGCCGCACCCGCGCCGCCAGCTCCGCGTCCCCCGTCACGACGGCGCCGCCGTCGCCGAGGGCGCCGAGGTTCTTGCCCGGGTAGAAGCTGAACGCGGAGGTGGAGCCCGACCCCACCCGGCGGCCGTGCTCGCGGGCGCCGTGGGCCTGTGCCGCGTCCTCCAGGACGCGCAGGCCGTGCCTGGCCGCGATCTCCTCGACGGCGCCCAGGTCGGCGGGGTGGCCGTACAGGTGCACCGGCATGATCACCTTGGTGCGGGGGGTGACCGCCTCCTCGATCCGCGCCGGGTCCAGGGTGCAGGTGCGCTCGTCCGGCTCCACCGGCACCGGCCGCGCGCCGACCCTGGAGATCGCCACCCAGCTCGCGATGAACGTGTGGGACGCGACGATCACCTCGTCACCGGGGCCGACGCCCATCGCGCGCAGGGACAGCTCCAGCGCGTCGCAGCCGCTGCCCACCGCCACGCAGTGCGTGTTGCCGCAGTAGGCCGCGAACTCCGCCTCGAACGCCTCCAGCTCGGGACCCATGAGATACCAGCCCGAGCTCAGCACCCGCTGGAGTGCCGCGTCGAGGTCGTCGCGCAACTCCTCGTAGGGGGCCCGCAGGTCGAGGAAGGGGACCTTCATGCCCCGCTCCGCGCGTCTCGCAGGAACTCGTCGTAGTCGCGGTAGTAGTCGCCCTCGTCGTAGGGCTCGGAGACCAGCCACAGGCCGACCGTCCCCGGCGCGAAGTCGACCATGTCCCGCCAGATCATCGGGGTCATGTAGAGCCCCAGCCGGGGGTGGTCCAGCACGAACGTGCGCCGGTTGAAGCCGTCGTCCACCTTCACCTCGAAGCGGCCGTGCACGGCTATGATCAGCTGCCGCAGGCGGCGGTGGCCGTGCCCGCCGCGCTGGGTGCCCGGCGGCATGCCGAACATGTAGTAGGCCCGCTTGACGTCGAAGTCGATCTCCTTGCCGGACTCGACCACGCACAGGCTGCCCCGGGGGTCGACGATCTCCGGAAGTTCGACGAGGCGGCACGGTTCGACCCTGCCGACCACGAGGTCCTCGCCGCCGTTCACAGAAGAAATCATCGAGTCTCCACCCTCCCTCGGACGAGGGGTCGCTGTGCCCCGTCCCGTCTCGCCAGCGGGACAAACGCTATTTTTCGAGAACCCGGCGGTCAAGTGATTCTCGGCGCCTTGGGAGCCCTCGGGAAGAACGAATGCAATGGACTAACGAGATTTATATAATTACTCTCCGGCGAAGGCCGTGCGATCCAAAGACCGGAGGGTCGGAATATGACCAGCCTCCCCCAGATATCACATTCTCTGCGCCGGGAGAATAACGAATTCAGAGCCCGCCTTACGAAATCGTCCATGGCCAGGGACAGCGCCGTCCTGCCGCTCGCCGAGTTCAGGGAGTGGTTCGCGGAACGCCACCGCACGGAGCGCGCCGAGGTCACCAGGATCCCCTTCGCCGACCTCGACGGCTGGAGCTTCGCGCCGGGCAGCGGCAACCTGGTCCACAGCAGCGGACGGTTCTTCTCGGTGGAGGGACTGCGGGTCAGCACCCGCTCGGACCCGGCGGAGGGCTGGTCGCAGCCGATCATCAACCAGTCCGAGATCGGCATCCTCGGCATCCTCGCCAAGGAGATCGACGGCGTCCTCCACTTCCTCATGCAGGCCAAGATGGAGCCGGGGAACGTCAACTCCGTGCAGCTGTCGCCCACGGTGCAGGCCACGCACAGCAACTACGTCGGCGTCCACCGCGGCGCGGGCGTGCCCTACCTGGAGTACTTCACCCGGCCCCGCCCCGGCAGCGTGCTCGTCGACGTCCTTCAGTCCGAGCACGGCTCCTGGTTCTGGTGCAAACGTAACCGCAACATGGTCGTCGAGGTGACCGAGGACGTCGAGGTCCGCGACGGTTTCCGCTGGCTCACCATCGGCCAGTTGCAGGAGCTGCTGCGCGTCGACAACCTCGTCAACATGGACTCCAGGACGGTGCTGGCGTGCGTCCCCTTCGACGGCGCGACCCTCGCCGACGGCGAGGACGGCGAGGACTTCCTGGGGGCGCTGCGCCGCTCGGTGGTCAGTGGCGGGGCCGCCCTGCACACCACCTCCAGCCTGCTGAGCTGGTTCACCGCGGCGAGGAGCACCAAGTTGGTCGACCGCTGGTGCGTGGACCTGGAGCAGGTCACCCGCTGGAAGCGTTCCCGCGACGAGATCGCCCACGAGGAAGGCAAGTACTTCACGGTCGCCGCGGTCGCGGTGAGCGGGGCCGGCAGGGAGGTCGGCTCGTGGAGCCAGCCCCTGTTCGTGCCGGTGGGCCAGGGCGTGGTCGCCTTCGTCGTCAAGCGGATCCACGGCGTGCTGCACGTGCTGGTCCACGCCAGGATGGAGGGCGGCCTGCCGGACATGGTCGAGCTGGCCGCCACCCTGCAGTGCGCGCCCGAGAGTTACGAGGGGGTGCCCGCCGACCGGCGCCCGTACTTCATGGACTACGTGCTGAACGCCGACCGCTCCCGGATCCGCTTCGAGTCGCTGCTGTCGGAGGAGGGCGGGCGTTTCATGGGGGCGGTCATCAGATACCTCGTGATCGAGGCCGACGACGACTTCCCGGTCGAGGTGCCCGAGGACTACACCTGGGTCACCGTCGGCCAGCTGTCCGGGCTGCTGCGGCACAGCTACTACCTCAACGTCCAGGCCCGCACGCTCGTCGCCTGCCTGCAGGGCCTGTGGGGAGGAGAGCGTTGACGGCCTCACCCGTGCGCATGGGCGTGCTCTCGTGCGCCGACATCGCCTGGCGGCGCACGCTCCCGGCGATGACGGAAGCCCCGGCCGTGCGGCCGGTCGCGGTCGCCAGCCGCGACGCGGCCAAGGCCGAGACCTTCGCCAGGCGCTTCGGCTGCGACGCGGTGACCGGGTACGGAAACCTCCTGGAGCGTCCCGACGTGGAGGCGGTCTACGTTCCGCTGCCCACCGGGCTGCGCGCCGAGTGGGTCGACCGCGCGCTGCGGGCGGGCAAGCACGTGCTGGCCGAGAAACCGCTGTCCACCAGCCGCGCCGAGGCCGAGGCGCTGCTCGCCCTGGCCGAGGAGCGTGACCTGCTCCTCGTGGAGAACCTCGTCTTCCCGCACCACTCCCAGCACGAGGAGGTGCGCCGGCTGCTCGACGACGGGACGATCGGACGGCTGCGTTCCTTCTCCGGCGACTTCGGCATCCCCCCGCGCGACCCCGGTGACTTCCGCTACCGGCCCGAGCTCGGAGGCGGCGCCCTGTTCGAGGTCGGTGTCTACCCGATCCGCGCCGCGCGGCTCTTCCTCGGGGACGACATCGAGGTCTGCGGCGCGTTCCTGCGCTACGACGCCGCCAGCGGGGTGGACGTCGAGGGAAGCGCGCTGCTGTGTTCGCCCGAGGGCGTCACCGCGCAGATCCGCTTCGGGTTCGAGCACTCCTACCGCAGCTCGTACGCGCTGTGGGGCTCGGAGGGGTCGATCCTCCTGGATCGCGCCTACACCCCCCCGGACTCGATGCGCCCGGTCGTGCGGATCGAGCGCCAGGACCTCCTGCAGGAGCGGACGCTCGCCGCCGACCGCCAGTTCGTCAACATCCTGGAGTCCTTCGCGCGGTCCGTCAGGCAGGGCGGAGGCCAGGCCGAGCACACCGGGCCGACCCTCGCCCAGGCCCAGCTCGTCGACACGATCCGCGAGCGGGCCCGGCGGATAACGATATGACCATGAAAAAGCGGGGAAAGTGGCCGCCGGCCCAGTTCTCATGCCTCCGATAAAACGCTTCCGCGTCTCTCTTTTCGCCCGCGGGCGGCGGGCCGCGATGCGATTTACAGCTGATTCACCCCGTGTCATCCAGAATCGAGGAGCAAAGTATGTCCACCACGTCGCGGTGCCGTGTCTGCGCCGGATCCCTTGCTGAATTCTTCGACTTCGGGCGCCAGCCGCTCTCCGACGCGTTCGTCCGTCCCGGCGATTTCGCGGACGAATTCTTCGTGCGGCTCGCCGTCGGGATATGCGAGTCGTGCACGATGGTTCAGCTCATGGAGGAGATCCCCCGGGACCGCATGTTCCACGAGGACTACCCGTACGTGTCCTCGGGTTCCGCCGTCATGCGCGCGCACTTCGAGAAGCTGGCCCGGCGGCTGCTCGCCACCGAGCTGACCGGCGAGGACCCGTTCGTGGTCGAGCTCGGCTGCAATGACGGGGTGATGCTGAAGGCGATCGCCGAGGCCGGGGTGAGGCATCTGGGGGTGGAGCCGTCCGGAGGGGTGGCGGAGATGGCGCACGCCAAGGGCATCCGCGTCCGCAAGGACTTCTTCGAGGAGACGACCGCGAGGGACATCCTCGCCGTCGACGGCAGGGCGGACGTCATCTACGCCGCCAACACCCTCTGCCACATCCCCTACATCGAGTCGATCCTGCGCGGGGTGACCGCGTTGCTCGCCCCGACCGGCGTCTTCGTGTTCGAGGACCCCTACTTCTCCGAGATCGTCGAGCGCACGTCCTTCGACCAGATCTACGACGAGCACTTCTACTTCTTCACCGTCCGCGCGGTCCAGGCGATGGCCGCCCGCTTCGACCTGGAGCTCGTCGACGTCGAGAGGCTCCCGGTGCACGGCGGCGAGGTCCGATACACGCTGGCCCACGCGGGCGCCAGGACGCCGACGGCCGCGGTGGCCGAGCTGCTGGCGGACGAGAACAAGCGCAACCTCGCGTCCATGCCCACGCTGAAGGCTTTCGCGCGCAACGTCGAGCGGATCCGCGACGACCTTGTCGCCCTGCTGCGCGACCTGCGCGACGACGGCAAGCGGGTCGTGGGCTACGGGGCGACCGCCAAGAGCGCCACGGTGACCAACTACTGCGGCATCGGCCCGGAGCTGGTCCCGTTCGTCTGTGACACCACCGTCGCCAAGCAGGGCAGGCTCACCCCCGGATCGCACATCCCGGTCCGTGAGCCCTCGGCGTTCGCCGAGCCCTACCCCGACTACGCGCTGCTGTTCGCCTGGAACCACGCCGAGGAGATCATGGCCAAGGAGCGCGCCTTCCGCGAGGCGGGCGGCAAGTGGATCCTGTACGTGCCCGAGGTTCACGTCGTCTGATCGCTCGCGGGCCGCTCCCGGCCTCAGCCCGCCGTGCCGCGGTGGTGGGCGGTGAGTCGTTCCAGTTCGGGGACGAGCTGGTTGGGGCCGGGGGTGGCCAGGGTCTCCTGGCGGAGTCGTTCGGCGGCGTGGGTGTGGGCGGGGTCGTTGAGGAG
>Ga0233377_1000364_pt1 | contig 21856 bp, 12 predicted proteins | sample ElkDunMinimDraft_6_FD_191540 | JGI IMG/M metagenome (GOLD analysis project Ga0233377, IMG submission 191540) | Fecal eukaryotic communites from dung pellets of Tule Elk in California, USA - Elk Dung E36 | ecosystem: Host-associated > Mammals > Digestive system > Large intestine > Fecal | place...
CGGACTTCGGTCGCCAGACCCTCGAACTTGCGGTTCAGCCGATCCACCGAGGCGGCGTCGGGTCGGTTCAACAGGGTGATGACGTCCGGGTCCTGGGCCAGGACCAGCGGCAGGGACTTGTGACGCTCCAGTTCGCTGCGCAGCACGGCGGCGTGCAGGGCGCTGGCGGTGGCGGCTTGATCCAGGGCGGCGGACTGGGCTTCACGCCGCGCGAAGGCGCCAGCCGCCAGCACCACGACGGCGGTGATCGTCAGCCAGAAAACGATGAAGACGCGCCACTGTGAGGTGACCGAACGCGGAATCCACGACATGGGCGCAGAATGCGGAAAACCGCACGAATGTCCAATTGCGTGTGCGGTTATCCGCACATTTGAGAACGCGGTCAGACTGAAGTCTATAAAATAATCATTTTTAACAATGAGATATAAAGCCGCGTCGTTGCGTTGCCGCGAGACGGTTTCTGTCCTGATACTCGAACCAAGTCGCCGCATCAGACGGTGAAGTTCAGGCCGGGGCTCCACATGAGCCCCAAGGGAGGTCGCTTGCTGCAACCCGCCATCATCGACGGCGCGCCCGTCAAACGCACGCCGTTTTACCGCAGCCTGTATTTCATGGTGCTGCTGGCCATCGTGGCTGGCGGGACCATCGGCCACTTCTGGCCCGCCTTCGGCACGGAGCTGAAGCCGCTGGGTGACGGCTTCATCAAGCTGGTGAAGATGATCATCGCGCCGGTGATCTTCCTGACCATCACTACGGGCATCGCCGGTATGCGCGACCTGCGCCAGGTCGGACGCGTCGCCGCCAAGGCCTTTGGCTATTTCCTGTTCTTCTCGACACTGGCGCTGATCGTCGGCCTGATCATCGCCAATGTGGTCAAGCCCGGCCAAGGTCTGAACATCGACCCGGCCACGCTGGATGCGGGGGCTGTGGCCCAGTACGCCCAGGCGGCGCACGAAAGCACCATCGTCGGCTTCCTGAGCAGCATCATCCCGACGACCCTGGTCAGCGCCTTTGTCGAGGGCAACATCCTGCAGACGTTGTTCGTGTCGATCCTGTTCGGCATCGCCCTAGCCATTGTCGGCGACGTGGCCGCGCCGGTGCAGCGTGGCCTGGAATCGCTGAGCCAGATCGTCTTCAAACTGGTCGCCATCCTGATGAAGGCTGCGCCGATCGGCGCCTTCGGCGCCTTCGCCTTCACCATCGGCGCCTATGGCATCGGGGCCATCGCCAATCTTCTGGCCCTGATCGCGACCTTCTATGTGACGTCGCTGATCTTCGTTCTGGGTATCCTGGGACTGGTCTGCTGGGTCAACGGCTTCTCCATCTTCCGCCTGATCGGCTATCTGAAGGAAGAGCTTCTGCTGGTGCTGGGCACCTCATCGTCGGAAGCGGCCCTGCCCAGCCTGATGCAGAAGCTGGAGCAGGCGGGGGCGCCCAAGTCGGTGGTCGGTCTGGTCGTGCCGACGGGCTATTCGTTCAACCTGGACGGCACCAACATCTACATGACCATGGCGGCGCTGTTCATCGCCCAGGCCATGAACATCGACCTGAGCCTGCATGACCAGATCCTGCTGCTGCTGGTGGCCATGCTCAGTTCCAAGGGAGCGGCGGGCATCACCGGCGCGGGCTTCATCACACTGGCGGCGACGCTGGCGGTGGTGCCTGCGGTGCCGGTGGCCGGCATGGCGCTGATCCTGGGCATCGACCGCTTCATGAGCGAGTGCCGGGCGCTGACAAACTTCGTGGGTAATGCGGTGGCGACCCTGGTGGTCGCCCGCTGGGAGGGAGAGCTGGACCGGGAGGCGCTGCATGCGGCGCTGGGCTCGGGGCCCAAGCCCCTGGCCGCCGCACCCGATCCGGCCGCAGGGCCGGGCGATCTGGACGTCATAACGGTCGATTGAACGACCGAAGAACTGGGAGGAACTGACATGAAGACCATCCACCGCACGACCCTGCTGGGCGGGGCCGCCGTGATTGCCCTGTGGGCCGGAGCTGCTCAGGCGCAGGAGGCTGCGCCGATCCCGACGCAGACGCCGGACGAGGCCGCGGCCGACGGCGAGGCCGCGCAACTGGACGACATCGTCGTGGTCGGCACGCAGATCCGCGGGGCCAGCACCACGGCGGCCCTGCCGGTCGTCGTCTTCGACCGCGACCAGATCGACGCCACAGGGGCCGAATCCGGTGACGACCTGATGCGCTCCATCCCTCAGATGGGCGACGTCCTGTTCGATTCCGCCAACAACCCCCAGACGTCGAACTCGGCGCGGGGCGACGTCAACTCGGTCAACCTGCGCTCGCTGGGCGTCGGCAACACTCTGGTGCTGCTGAACGGCCGTCGTCTGGTCCAGCACCCGACCAGCCAGGGCACGTCCGACACCGGCACGGTGCCGGTGCAAAGCTTCAACTCCAACTCCATTCCCGTGACCGGGCTGGAGCGCGTCGAGGTGTTGCTGGACGGCGCCGCAGCCATCTATGGCGCAGACGCCGTGGCGGGGGTGGTCAACACCGTGCTGCGCGACGACATGAACGGCCTGACCGTCAACACCCGCTACGGGGGCGCGGAAGGCACGGGCCTGCGCGAGTTCGAACTGAACCTGTCGGGCGGCCGCGATTTCGAGCGCGGCAACATCTCGGGCTTCGCCAGCTATTCGGACCGCACCCGGCTGATGGCGTCGGACCAGGACTTCACCTTCAGCGACGACATGCGGCCCTTCTTCGCCGACTATCCGGGCTTTGCGGGCTCCAACGTTCCGGACGGGAGGTCGTCGCACACGCCCTGGGCGCGCCTGAGCACGCCAGGCAGCACCACGGCCCTGCGTCCGCGCGTGAACGGTGAAGTCGTGGCCACGGCGGCGGGCGCCTTCCGCATCCAGCCGGCCAGCCTGGGCTGCGGCGTCAACATCGGCGGTGACCTGTGTCTGATCAGCGGCGCGGGCTCCTATAACGCCGAGCCGGAACAGGGGGGCATGCGCGACCTGCGTTACGACACCCGTCACGACACCACGGTGCGTTCGGCCCTTGAGCGGACCAATGTCTATCTGACCGGTCATTATGAGCTGACGCCCCACATCACGGCCTTTGGCGAGATCGGCTACTATGGCGCCGAGAGCCGGGCCATCCAGCCCCCGGTGGTCAACCTCAACAGCCTGTGGATCCCGGCCAGCAACTATTACAACCCGTTCGGCCCCGTGACCTTTGCGGACGGCTCGGCCAACCCCAATCGCCTGGCGGGCCTGACCAATGTGCCTGCTGCCGGTCTGCCGATCCTGATGACCAACTACCGCTTTGTGGACACCGGCTTCCAGGAGGTGGTGGTCAAGAACTATCAGGCCCGCTTCCTCGCCGGTCTGCGCGGCGAATGGCGCGGCTTCGACTGGGAGACGGCGCTTCTCTATTCCGAGGCCGAAGCCAAGGACACCTCGCCCAACATCAACATGACCAGGCTGCAGCAGCAGTTGGCCCTGTCCACGCCCGACGCCTACAACCCCTTCACCGGCGGCTGTGTGACGACCACCAGCTATGGCGACTGCACGCCGTCGTCGCAGGCGGCCATCGACGCCATCACCTTCGACATGGTCCGCACCTCGCGCACCACCCTGTCGATGATCGACTTCAAGATGTCGCGCGGCGATCTGTTCGAGCTCCCGGCAGGGCCCGTCGGCGTCGCCTTCGGAGCCGAGTTCCGCCACGAGACCCAGAGCGACGACCGCGACGAGAACGTCGACGGCACCTTCACCTTCGTCGACATGGTGACCGGCGAGACCAATCTGTCGAACGTTTCGGCGGTCAGCCCCAACCCCGACACCAAGGGCGAACGGGACGTGGCGGGCGCCTTTGTCGAGTTCGCGGTGCCAATCGTCTCGCCCGAGATGAACATCCCCTTCGTGCGCAGCATCGACATGCAGATCGCGGGCCGGTTCGAGCATTATTCGGACTTCGGCTCGGTGGCCAAGCCCAAGGTGGCCATCGCCTGGGACATCGTGGACGGCCTGCGGGTCCGCGCCTCCTATTCCGAAGGCTTCCGCGCTCCCAACCTGGAGCAGACCAACGCCACCCAGTATGCCCGTCTGGCCGGGGGCACGGATTTCATCAAGTGCGAGGCCGATCTGAGGGCGGGGCGCATCACCTCGATGAACGCCTGCACCCGCAGCGCCAGCGCCTCCCTGCTGATCGCGGGCAACTCCGATCTGAAGCCGGAGGAGAGCACCAACAGTTCGTACGGCGTAGTGTTCCAGCCGTGGTTCCTGCCGGAAGCCTGGGGTGACTTCACCTTCACCGCCGACCGCTGGAAGATCGAGCAGGAGCAGATCGTCGGTCTGCTGGGTGCGCAGAGCGCTTTGGCGCTGGATTATCTGAACCGCGTCCAGGGTTCGTCCAACCCCAACGTCGTGCGTGCTGCGCCGAACGCGGATGACGAGCTGCTGTTTGACGGTACAGGCCTGGCGGCTGTCGGAAACGTCATCTCGATCAGCGACAGCTTCATCAACCTGCTGCCGCAGACGGTCGAGGGGCTGGACCTGGGCTTCACTTGGTCCAAGCGCCGCACGCCGTGGGGGTCGTTCACGGTGCGGGTCAATGCGGCCCAGTTGCTGGAGTTCACGCGCGCGCCCGGCGACATCGTCGACAGCCTGTTCGCCGCGCGTGAGGCGGGGATCATCAACCCCCTGACGCCGTTGCCCGACTCCAGCCAGTTGATCGCCCAGAACGGGCGGCCGGAGTGGAAGGTCACGACCAACATCACCTGGCGCAACGGTCCCTGGCGGGCGGGCTTCTCGACCCAGTATGTCAGCGACGTCGAGCAGACCAGCCTGCTGAGCGACGCCGGCACGCCATGGGTGGTCAAGGAGCAGCTGATCGGCAACCTGTATGTCCAGTACGATTTCGACACGCCGGTCTTCTCGCGTTCCACCCAGGTCCGACTGGGCGTGCGAGACATCACCAACGAAGGCCCGTCGCTGGCCGAGAACGGCTATATGGGATCGATCCATCGCCCCTATGGCCGCTATTTCTACGGCACCCTGACCCAGCGCTTCTGATGCTGAGGGGCGGTCCGGCGACGGGCCGCCCCGCCTGTTTGAAAGGACGCCCCATGAGTCGATTCCCGCGCCTGTTGGCCATGCTCGTCGCCGGCGCCCTTGCGCCCGCTTTGCTGGCGGGGACTCCGGTCCTGGCCCAGGAACCAGAAGCGGACCAGACCATCGCGCTGCGCCCCATCGCCTGTCCGGCGTCGGTGACACAGGCTCAGTGCCTGTCGGGCCGGGATGCGCGCGGGGCCTGGTATGTCATCGCCATGCCGGAGAACTGGAACCGGCGGCTGGTGGTTCACGCCCACGGCGGGCCCCGCACCGGGGCGCCGGAGGCGGCTGATCCGCTGGAGGACCTGGATCGGTTCTCGGTGATGGTGAAGCAGGGCTACGCCTGGATCGGCACGACCTATCGGCGCGGCGGCTATGGCGTGCGCATGGCGGCCGAGAGCGTGGAGAGCAGCCGTGAAATCTTCTGGGCCCGCTATGGACGGCCCGAGCGGACGATCCTTCACGGCCAGTCGTGGGGCGGGAATGTCGCCGCCAAGGCTTCTGAACTCTACGCCCGCGATGCGTCCGGCGCGGTGGTCTATGACGGGGTGCTGACGACCAATGGCATCGTGTCGGGCGGCACGCGGGCCTACGGCTTCCGGGCCGATCTGAGGGCGGTCTATCAGTTCTATTGCCGCAACCATCCGGCGCGGCGCGATGCCCAGTATCCGGTCTGGCAGGGGCTGCCGGTGGGCGAACGCCTGACGCGGGCGCAACTGCGCGAGCGGATCGAGACCTGCACGGGCGTGAACAGGCCGGCGGGGCGGCGCACGGCCCAGCAGGCGCAGCGTCTGCAAGACATTCTGGCGGTGACGGGCGTCAGCGAGGGCGCGCTGATCTCGCACATGAACTGGTCGACATACCTGTTCCGCGACATGGTGATGGTGCGGTTGGGCGGGCGCAATCCGTTCGACAACAGCACGACGGTCTATGCGGGGTCTTCGGATGATGCGGCCTTGAATGCGGGGGTGGAGCGGTTCACGGCCGATCCGGTCGGCGTGGCGATGCTGGCCCATGACGCGGACCTCAGCGGACAGATATCGGTTCCGACCGTCAGCCTGCACGCTTTGCACGACCCGATCGTCTTCTATTCGGCTGAGGCGATATATGCCCGGACGGTGGCCGAGGCGGGCCGGTCGCAATGGCTCGTGCAGGCGGCCACGGATGAGGCCGATCACAGCCGGTTGGAGGACGCCTCCTATCTGACCGCGCTGCAGGCGCTGGACGGCTGGATCGACAGCGGCGAGCGGCCTGATCCGGCGGGATTCCAGGACCGCTGTCTGACGGTGGGCTCTGCGGCGACCTGCAAATTCGTGGCGCAGCCGGTGACGGCTGGAGGTTGAAGCCGCCGTTCCCTGCGACGTCCATGTCGGCTAGAGCAGGGGGATGACGGACGCACTTGAACTCACCCACTGGATCGGCGGCCGCAAGGTCGGCGGCGCACTTTCGGCCGAGAGCCTGAACCCTTCCGACACGCGAGAGGTCGTGGCGCGCACGCCTGACGGCGGCGTGGCCGAGGTCGAGGCTGCGGTGGATGCGGCGCGCGGCGCTTTCACGGGCTGGGCCGAGGCGTCGCCCGAGCTGCGCTCCGACGTGCTGGACCGGGCAGGGGCCCTGCTGATGGAGCGGCGCGAGAGCGTGGGCGCCCTGCTGTCGCGTGAAGAGGGCAAGACCCTGGCCGAAGGGATCGGCGAGACGGTGAGGGCCGCGCGCGTCCTGAAGTATTTTGCAGGCGAAGCCCTGCGGCTGCACGGTCAGAACCTGGCCTCGGTGCGGCCCGGCGTGGAGATCCAGACCTGGCGCCAGCCGGTCGGCGTCTATGGCCTGATCACGCCGTGGAACTTCCCCATCGCCATCCCGGCGTGGAAGGCGGCGCCTGCGCTGGCGTTCGGCAATACGGTGGTGATGAAGGCGGCGGGACCGACCCCGGCGACGGCCGAGGCGCTGGTCGCCATCCTGCATGAGGCGGGACTGCCCGACGGGGTGCTGAACCTCGTCATCGGGCGCGGCGGCGTGGGCCAGGCCATCGTCGACCACCCGGATGTGGACGGCATCAGCTTCACCGGGTCGCAGGGCGTGGGCGCAGGGGTGGCCATGGGCGCGGCCAGGCGTCAGGCGCGGGTGCAGCTGGAGATGGGCGGCAAGAACCCGTTGATCGTCTTGGACGACGCCGATCTGGACCGGGCGGTGACGGTGGCGCTGGACGGCTGCTTCTTCGCCACGGGGCAGCGCTGCACGGCGTCCAGCCGGTTGATCGTGCAGGACGGCGTTCATGACCGTTTCGTCGCGGCGCTGACAGAGCGGCTGGCGGCGCTGCGGGTAGGCCATGCGCTGGATCCTCAGACGAACATCGGCCCGGCGGTGACCGAGGCGCAGATGGAGACCTCCTACAGCTATATCGACATCGCCAAGGGCGAAGGCGGGCGCGTGGCCCACGGCGGGCGGCGTCTGACGCTGGACACGCCGGGCTGGTATGTCGATCCGACCCTGATCGTCGACACCGCCGCCGGCATGCGGATCAACAATGAAGAAGTGTTCGGCCCTGTCGCCTCGGTCATCCGCGTCAGCGGCTATGAGCAGGCGCTGGAGATCGCCAACGGGGTTGAGTTCGGCCTGTCGGCGGGCATCGTCACCAGCTCGCTGAAACATGCGCGCGACTTCCAGCGGCGGGCGCGGGCGGGGATGGTCATGGTCAATCTGCCGACGGCGGGCGTCGACTATCATGTGCCGTTCGGGGGTTCGAAGAAGTCCAGCTATGGCCCGCGCGAGCAGGGCTTTGCGGCGGTCGATTTCTTCACCCAGACCAAGACGGGTTACAGCTGGAGCTGAGGCCGTCATCGCGCCTGGACGGCGACGGTGAAAACAGAGTCCACTGAGTCCACTGAGTCCGTTTCGACAGGCGGTGTCGTCTGGACGGCGTTTCGCGGTTGCGCGGCGATGTCAAAGACCATCAAGCCGCATTATCGCACGGTTTTGGCCTGTGTTCGTTTCAGGCCCCGGATTGGCGTCGGGCCGGGCGTCAGAAGCCGACGACGACCCAGGCGGCGTGGGCCATGAGCCAGAGCACGGCGATGAAGTTGATCATGAAGACCTGACCGCGCAGGGCGACATTGTCGCCGGTGCACTGAACCCCGCTGTGGATCAGGCGTCCGATCAGGAACAGCCAGGCGGCGGCCACGTCGGCCGGGCCGACCGCGTTCATCAGAATGAGCAGGATGAGGCCGATCCAGGCGAAAAGCGGCGCCTCGAACTGATTGGCCAGATTGCGCTGGATGCGGGCGGACAGGCGTGGGTCGCCGTTCGCGCGGGCGAAGTCGGTCTTGCTGGCCTGACCGCGTTTGACGACCACCAGACGCGCCCAGGTCAGAACGACGTAGAGGGCGACGACCAGGCCGAAATGGAGGAAGAGGGGGATCAGAGCCCAGACGGCCTGCGCCGTCAGTCCCGATCCCGCAATCTCCACTCCGGCCATCAGGGTCAGGCCCGCGCCGCGTCCCAGAACCGAACAGCGTCGGCGTCACGCGCCGACAGTTCGGGATAGACCGGGTCGGAGCCGACGTCCGGCACACGCCGCCATGAGCGGGCGCATTTGGGATGGTCGAGCATTGGCGTCACGGCGACGAGCACACCGTTCATCATGGCAATCGGCACGTCCGGCGACCGTGAGATTTCAGCTTGAATAGCTGCATCGGTGAGGGGGCCGAGTTCGGCCGTACTGGTTCGGAACACCTCTGCCGCGTCCAAACCCACAAAAGCGGTCAAGTCTGCCCCAGAGACGACGACATGAGCATCAAGGGCACCACCGATGATCTTCTCCCGACGGGCGCGTTCGAGGGCTTCGTTGACGACCTCCAGTACCTCCTGAACCTTCCTCCAACGCTCGTCCTCGACCGGGTTGCGCCACTGGTCGGGCGTCTCCGGGATCACCCGCGCGCAGTTGGAGCCACCTTCGGGGAAGCGGGTGGTCCAGGCCTCTTCCATGGTGAAGGGCGTCAGAGGCGCTAGCCAGGCGGTCAGGCGCATGAAGACCTCGTCCATCACCGTGCGGGCGGCGCGGCGGCGGATCGCGTCGGGGCGGTCGCAGTAGAGGCTGTCCTTGCGGATGTCGAAATACAGGGCCGACAGGTCGCCCGAGCAGAACTCCAGCACCGGGCGGACCACGTCCTGGAAGCGGTAGTCGCGGTAGGCCTCGCGTACCTGGCCGTCCAGTTCGTGCAGGCGGTGCAGGATGAACTGCTCCAGCGGCGGCATCTGGTCGTAGGGCAGGCGTTCGGCCTCGTCGAAGCCGTCCAGAGCGCCCAGCAGATAGCGGACGGTGTTCCTGAGCTTGCGATAGGCATCGACCGTGGTCTGGAGGATCTGTTTTCCGATCCGCTGGTCCTCGGCATAGTCCACCAGGGCGACCCAGAGGCGCAGGATGTCGGCGCCCGACTCCTTGATGACGACGGCGGGGTCGGTGGTGTTGCCACGCGACTTCGACATCTTCTCGCCGTTCTCGTCCTGGGTGAAGCCGTGGGTGAGTACGGCATCGTAGGGGGCGCGGCCGCGTGTGCCGCTGCCTTCCAGCAGGTTGGACTGGAACCAGCCGCGGTGTTGGTCGGAGCCTTCCAGATAGAGGTCGGCGGGCCAGTGCGACGGGCGGTCGCCGGTGTAGCCATGGGCCGGATCGCGGGCCTCCAGCGTGAAGGCGTGGGTGCAGCCGGAGTCGAACCAGACATCGAGAATGTCCTCGACCTTTTCGAAGCGGTCGGCGTCATAGGCGCCCAGGAAGTCGGCGTCGGGGGTGTCGAACCAGGCGTCGGCGCCGCCTTCGGACACGGCCTTCAGGATGCGGGCGTCGACCTCGGCGTCGTGCAGGGGCTGGCCTGTCTCCTTGTCCACGAACATGGCCAGAGGGGTGCCCCAGGCGCGCTGGCGGCTGATCAGCCAGTCGGGGCGGCCCTCGACCATGGAGCGGATGCGGTTCTTGCCCGCCGCAGGGTGGAAGCTGGTGGCCTCGATGGCCGTCAGGGCCTTGTCGCGCAGGGTGTCGCCATCGGCCAGGGCCTCATCCATGCGGATGAACCACTGGGGCGTATTGCGGAAGATGATCGGGGCTTTGGAGCGCCAGCTGTGCGGATAGGAATGCTCCATCCGGCCGCGCGCCAGCAGGTTTCCGGCCTCGATCAGCCTGTCCATCACCGCGCCGTTGGCGGGGCCGAACTTGCCGGTCTTCTTGCCCTCGGTCTCCAGCACCTTGAGGCCGGCGAACAGGGGGACGGAGGGGTAGTAGGCGCCGTCGGGATCGACCGTGTCGGGCACTTCCTTGTGGCCGTGGGCCTTCCACACCTCGAAGTCGTCGGCGCCGTGGCCGGGGGCGGTGTGGACGAAGCCGGTGCCGGCGTCGTCGGTGACGTGGTCGCCGTCCAGCAGCGGCACGGAGAAGCCGTAGCCGGGGTCCAGCGCCGCCAGCGGGTGGGCGCACTCCAGGCCGGAGGGATTGATGTCGTAGACGCGGGTCCAGGCCGCGATCTTCGCCGCCTTGAACACGTCCTCGGCCAGCTTGTCGGCCAGGATGAAGCGGTCGCCGGGCTTGGCCCAGGGCTCGAACTCCAGACCGGTCTCCAGCGCCGTCACCTCATACAGGCCATAGGCGATGTCGGGGCCGTAGGAGATGGCGCGGTTGGCCGGGATGGTCCAGGGCGTGGTGGTCCAGATCACCACCGACGGCGTTTGGGTGCGGAAGGCCAGCAGGTCGTCAGGATGGCTGTCAGAGGCGCCGACGACCGGGAATTTGACCCAGACGGTCGGGCTGACGTGGTCGTGGTACTCGATCTCGGCGTCGGCCAGGGCGGTGCGCTCGACTGGCGACCACATGACGGGCTTGGAGCCGCGATACAGCTGGCCCGAGTTCTTGAACTTGTGGAACTCGGCGACGATGGCCGCCTCGGTGGTGAAGTCCATGGTGGCGTAGCGGTGGTCGAAGTCGCCGGTGATGCCCAGGCGCTTGAACTGATCGCGCTGCACGTCGATCCAGCCGGCGGCGTATTCACGGCAGGCCTTGCGGAACTCCGACTTGGAGACCTCGTCCTTGCGGCGGCCCTTGGCGCGGAACTGTTCCTCGATCTTCCACTCGATCGGCAGGCCGTGGCAGTCCCAGCCGGGGACGTAGTCGACGTCGTAGCCCAGCAGGAAGCGCGAGCGGACGACGAAGTCCTTCAGCGTCTTGTTCAGGGCATGGCCGATGTGGATGTCGCCGTTCGCATACGGCGGGCCGTCGTGCAGCACATACAGCGGCGCCTTCTGCGACTGACGCAGGGTGCGAAGGGTCGAATAGAGGTCGCCCCACTGTTCGAGGATTTCGGGCTCTTTCTTCGGCAGGCCGCCACGCATGGGGAAGGGCGTCTCGGGCAGGAAGACGGTCTCGCGATAGTCGCGGCCTTGCTCGGCGGAGGTGTCGGGTGTGGCGTCGGCCATGGGGAATCTTTGTCTTTTGGGCGGGCGCCGAAAGGGTGGCGCAACTGCAGTCTAGCGTGAAGGCCGTCGGACGGCATCGGCGATATTCGATCCCGGCGTGCGCGGGGCTGCTAGCCCTGCAGCGCTACGCCGGGCGGCTAATCGAAATCAGGCGGATCACGCGGACGGTCATGGTTTGAACGGTCTAGCAGACCGAACGCAGCCTGCGCCATCCCAAAGCCGACGGATGTGGGCTCGTGATCAGCCCGGAGGGCGGGCCAGAGCGCGCATCAGGGCGGCGTAACGGGTCCGCTCATGCGGCGACGCCTTGTCCGTGCCGAGGACGGCGAGGCCGGCGGCCAGGGGCCTCGCCCCGTCCCTGTTTCCTTGCGACAGGGCGATCTCGGCCTGGGCGAGGTCCAGCAGGACGCCCCATTCAGCGTCGCCGACCCGAGCGCCCACGCGGGCGCGGTCGACCTGATCCAGCAGAGCCTTGGCTTCTGCAGGGCGTCCGTCCAGCACCAGGCACTCGCCCAGATAGAAGCGGATGACGTGGGTCAGGTCATAGTCGTCGCCGAACGCGGCGCGCACACCGCGATAGGCCTCGCCCAGATGCTCCAGACCGGCGCGTCGGTCGGCGGTGCGGCACAGGGTCAGGCCCAGGTCGTTGCGGCCGCCCAGCGCCTGATGCGAGGCGGGGCCCTGGCCGGCTTCGGCGCCGCGCCAGACCGCTTCGGCGGCGACGGCGGCGGCGGCGTGGTCGCCCAGCGACATCAGCGCCTCATAGCGTGTCGATTGCAGGGACAGGGCGTAGCGGCTGGTCGACCCGAAACGCTCGCTCAGCAAGGGCAGAAGGGCGTCGGCCTCGCTCAGGGCGGGGCGGACCTCGCCCAGCATCAACCGGGCCTGGATCAGGTTCTGGCGGGCGATCAATGTGTTGGCGTGGTCGGCGCCCAGCAGGTCTGTCCATTCGCGCACCGAAGCCTGAAGCAGGGGCAGGGCCTCGGCGGGGCGGCCCAGCCGCATCAGCACCACCGCCTGCTGCTGTCGGGCCAGAAGGATGTCGCGCGGCGCCAGCCCCTCGGGGCGCGTCTCGGCGATGGCCTGGGCGCGGGCGAAGGCGGCGGCGGACGCCTCCAGATCGCTGAAGAAGCCGACCACGCCCTCCACCTGGGCGACGTGGAAGCCGGCCATGCCGCGCCCGGCGTCGGCGCCGAGGCGCGCGCGCTCCGCGGCCAGCAGGGCCTTGGCGCGGTCGAGACCGCCGGGCTGGGCCGACATGGCCTCTGTGCGGGCATGCAGCAGGCGGCCCCGGGCGGCGGCGGGGGAATCCTCCAGACCCGCGCGCTTGAAGGCGGCGTCGGCCAGCTCAAAGCCGCGCCGGGCTGCGTCGAACTCGGTGCGCTGGGCGAAGGCGTTGGCCAGCGACAGGTGCAGGCCGGCGGCGATGGCCGGCTGGCGCTGGAAGCGGGCGTCGATGACCGACTGGGCGCGCAGGGCGGCGGCGGCCAGCGTCTCCTGCGCCGGAGCGCCGGACGAAGGGCTGGTCTGGCCCAGAAGGTCGTCGGCCAGGAAGGCGTAGCTGGCCTCGGCCGCCTCTGTGCGGGCGCGGGCTTCGTTCCTCTGGCCCAGCGCCATGACGGTGGTGAAGGAGGTGGCCAGAAGGCCGATGATCCCGACGGCGGCGGCGGTGCGCACCCACGGGCGGCGGGCGCTGCGGCGCTCCTCACGCCGGGCTTCGGCCTGACGGCGTTCATCGTCGGCCAGGGCGGCGGCGTGTTCGGCCCGGCGCTGAGGGAGGGTCTCCAGACGCTCGGCCAGAAGGGCGGCGGAGGACATGCGCATGGCGATGTCCCCGGCGGCGGCGGCGGCGATGTCCTGACGCAGCAGGGGATCGGCGACGTCCGCCTCCCAGCCCGCCGCCAGCGGCTTGTCCAGATCGCCGACCACCATCTGATAGAGGATCAGGCCCAGGGCGTAGATGTCGGAAGCTGCGCCGGGCGCCGCACCGGCGACCACTTCCGGCGCGCGATAGGCGGGGGTATCGGAGCGGGACGAGCCGTCGTCCTCGATGACGATGTCGCCGCTGATGCCGTGCAGGCTCAGCGCCGCCTGATCGACCAGCCAGCCGCTGCCGAAATCGGCCAGGCGGAGATGGAAGTCGCCGCTGTCATCGGTGTCTGCAATCAGGATGTTGGCGGGCTTCAGATCCTTGTGCAGGACGCCCGCCTCATGCGCCGCCGCCACGGCGCGGGCCAAGGCGCTCATGACCTTCAGGCGGCGGTCCAGCGGAATGCGGTCGAGCCCGCCGGCCTCGGCGGCCCATATCTTGAGATCGCGCCCGGCGTCCTGGGATTCAATGAAGTAGGGCGAGGTCTCGAAATTCCACTCCAGCACGTCGGGGCAGGGGCGGCGTTCGCCCAGCACCGCCGCCATCAGCCGATACAGCGCCACCTCGCGGCGCAGCGCCCGCAGCCGGTCCGGGGCGTCAGCAAATTTGAAGATGCGCGTGACGTCGGACTTTTCGTGGCGGGCGCGCCAGACGTCCCCGGCGCCGGTGTCGCCCAGCGGCGTCTGCAAGATCCATTGCGGACGACCGGGAACATGTTCGTCGGGCTGGAAGGCGAAGCGCGGCGCCAAGGGCGTAGAGAGCTGTTCCACCTCCACAGGCGCAGTCAGCCGATAGCCGATGCGCGGCAGGGTCTGGATGACGACAGCGTCACGGTCGTGCAGGGCGCCCCGCAGCTTTGATACGGCGGTGGTCAGCGAGGCCTCGACGACATGGACGCCGGGCCAGACCGCGTCCATCAGCTCGCCCTTGGTCACGGCCTCGCCGGCGTTGAGCAGCAGTTCGTGCAGCACCTGAAGAGGCTTGCTCTCCAGCTCGGTGGTCTGGCCGTCGACCTGCAGGGTCCAGTTTGCCTCGTCGAACACGGCGTTGGCGAAACGCCAGCGTCTGCGGCGTCGCCGATGTTCTGTGGTGCTGCGGGTCATGACGCCTCCAGAACCAAGTTTAGCCCTGCCGTGACGCTTCGCAACCGGCAAACCTTCGTTGGGCGACCTTCGGCGTGCGACTTCAGAACTTCTTTAGAACCGCGTCAGGACCGCGCGCCTTTCGCCGCCCATTCTGGCGATCCTGGGTTCAGGATTTTTCAGGGAGAGGGACTATGAAGGGCAGGATACTGGGAACGGCCACCATCGATGCGGCGGGGGCCATCACGGGCGAGGACGGCAATCGCTATCGCTATCGACTGGCGGACTGGCGTGGCGAGCGCGCGGCGACGCCAGGCGTGTCGGTGGACTTTGAAGTCGAGGCGGGCGAGGCGCGCGAAGTCTATCCCGCCGTCGGCGCGGGGGTTCTGGGCGGGGCTCTGGGCGGGGCGCCGATGCCGTCCGTCGAACAGCTGAGTTCGTCGCCCGTCATGGCGAAGATCAAATCGCTGTTCACCAACACCCTGGCCTTCCCGCTGGCGTTGATCGTCCTGATCGCCTTCTTCCTGCCGGCCATGTCGACGCCGATGAAGTCGGTCTCGCAGTGGGGACTGGGCGACGTGCTGGAGGCCCGCGACATGGGGATGCTGGATACGGAGAGGGTGGATCGCCGTTTGGGCCAGATCGAGGAGCAACTGGCCCGCTACAAGCAGCAGATCGCCCGCAACGGTCGCGGTTCATCCGACAGCGCCTACGGCTACGGCTCCGTCGGCGAACGGGTGGACAATCTGGAGGAGGAACGCGCCGAACTGCGTCAGGCCAAGGGCAAGGTCGGTTTCCTGAAGGCGGTGCAGGCGGCGCTGCTGCTGCGGTTCGCGGCCGTCGCGGGCGCGATCTGGCTGCTTTGGATCTGCTGGAGCGGGCGGTCGGTTTCGATGCCGTCGCTGGTCACCGGCGCAGCGGCGGTCGTGGCGGGCGGTCTGCCCTTCCTGTTCAAGTCGGCGCTGATCGGCGTGGCCGGCGGTGGTCTGGCTGGTGAAGCGGTCGCGGCGGGCATGGACGCCATGATCAAGATCGGCATCGGGCCGTGGCTGCTGGCCGCCGCCGGGATCGGTCTGATCGTGGCGGGTCTGGGTCTGGTCCGCAATCCTTTGGCCCGGGCCTGAACTACGAACAGGAGCCTGTCATGACCTTCACGACCTCTCATCTTCTGGCCTCCGGCGTCCTGGCCGCTGTCGTTCTGGCGACGGCTTGCGACGGGCGGGTGTCTGAAGCCTCGTCGCCGTCAGATTCTCCCGCGGCGATCGAGGGGCAGGCCACGGCGCGCGGCCCGCTGCCGCCCGCCGTGGCCCGCCAGGTCGTCGAATGGGGCCGCACCATCCAGTCGGACTATTGCTCCGGCGACGGTTTCAGCGCCCGGGGCGCCCCTTCGATCGCCCACACCGCTGACTTCAATGCGGACGGCCAGACGGACTATGTCGTCGGTCTGGGCGGGATGGAGTGCTGGATGGACGGCGAACGGGCCTTTTCCATCTACGGGCCGATGAACCCCTGGGCGGTGATCCTGTCGTCGCCCGGGGGCTATTCGACCGAGACGTTCGAGTCGTCCGAGGCGCATGAGATCGAGGTGCGCCAACTGGACGGACGCGACGTGCTGATCCTGTCGGACGTAGGGCCGGGGGCCTATGAGCGGCCCTTCTACACCTATGCCTACGGCTGGACCGGCTCGGGCATGGACCAACTGGCCTGGTACGATCAGGACGGCCGCCGCGTGACCCGCGAGGGGCGGGCCTGGCGGGAGACGGGGCGCGATACGGGGGCGGCGGCGCGTGGGACGGGGGCGGGCCAGTCGCACTATCTGCCTCTGCCGATCGGCTATTATGCGCCGAGGGGCGGATGCGGCGGCGATCCCTTCCACCTGACCTATCTGGGCGACGACGGGATTTCGTTTCAGGAGATGGGGCCGCCTTGCCGCCATGTATCGACACGGTCGCTGGGCGGAGGACGTCAGGAGGTCGTGACCAGCTGTGCGTCGGAAGAAGGTGGGAACCAGCAGGTGACGGACATCTATGTGACCACCGCCGACGGCTACGCCTATGGAGAGGACGGGGAGCCCCGCTATCTATGCCCGCTGGACTCCGTGCCCCGGACGTCGAGGTTCCGGGGATGACGCAGACCCGCTTGCCGAACGCCGGTTCTGCTGCGACGAATGCTGTCGGAGGGCGCATGGGCGGAACGCAAGCCGAACCGGAATACGTCGTCAGCGAAATGACGGCGGCTCTGTTGCGAACCGCCGCCGACTTCTTCAAGGCGGCGGACGCCGGGGACAAGGCGGGCCGGACGCGGCTGGCGCACCTGGCGGACGTCTGCCTGCGCGTCGCCAAGGGCATGGAGAAGAATCCGAACCAGGGCTGTCGCTCCGTCATCGGGCCTGACGATCTGGACGGGCGGTTCCATCCGCCGACCGAACAGACCTGGGGCGTGGGCGAGGTCGCAGCTTATCTTCTCGAGACCGCCGCGGGCATCATGCAGGGAACCCGGGCGCCGGACGTCGCGACGCAACTGGCGCTGGCCGACAACGCCGCCGTTTTTCTGACGGTCGCTGAGCTGGCGCGTCTGGCGCCGGCGGGTCGGGACGAGGCGGAGCTGGTGGAGCTGCTGCCCTATCTGCGACGCATCCAGCGCATCGGCGAGTTCATGACAGGCGGCGGTTCCTACAGGGGCTTGAGCGAACTGATGCAGGATGAAGGCTTCCTGTCCGTCGCGCGGCGCATCCAAAAGCTGAACGGGCGGGATTTCGACAGCCTGCCGGAAGAGGTGCAGAAGGCTTGCTGCAGCATGCTGAGCGAGGTCTGGCGCGAAGAGGGCGAGCGCGCCGGAACGTCCCTGACAGAGGCGGAACAGCAGGCGGTGCGCCATGCTACCGCCCATCCGCGCATGGACTGGGTGCGCCCGCCCTGCGTCGCCGGCGCATGGCGTGAGCTGGCGCCGGACGAGGCGGCGGATTTCCTGATCGTCGCCAGCGCCGCCTGCCGGATTGGGGCTGAAAGGACGCCGCTGGCGCTGGCCTATTACTGCGACCGGGTCAGGGTGCGGAACATGGCCTGTCATGGCGAGGCGGTCATGGCCGAGGTTCAAGGATACGCGGCGGGCGGACGCCCGGGCCTGGCCACCCTCTATATGACCTCGCGGTCCACAGTCGCGGGCGACGGCGGCTCGGCCTGGATCCATGATCTGAACGACCGCGAGCCGCCCCGCCTGCACGACGAAGAGGCTTGCACCGACTATCTGCGCCTGTTCCTCAATCAGGTGCGTAACGCGGGCAAACGCTTCGAGCCGGTGGAGACCGAGACGGAGCTGCTGGTGCGGGCGCGCGACCCCGAGGCGTTGTCGCGCCTGATCGCGCCCCATGTGCGGCCCATTGAACGGGTCGGGATCAACGACGACGGCTTCTTCATCCTGCAAGCGACCGTCTGCTACGGCGACGCCCTGTTCACCGCCTTCTTCCAGCTGACGCCCACGGGCCTGATCGAGATGATCGACGACCGTGAGTTGATGACCGGCCTGCCGATCCTGCCCGAAGACATGGACGGCCCCTTCGTCATGATCCGACCCGACGCCTGACAAACGCCCACCTTGAGAATCGCCATGCCGCTTGTCACAGCCCAGAACACGCTTGAACTGCCCCAGACCGTGGAGGAGTCCGGCCTGATCGTCGGCTGGTCGCTGGAGCAGGAGCCGCGCCGTCGACCGGTGGGCTTCACCTTCGGCGAGCGCGACGCCGCCTTGTCCGCCTCTCTGGCGCAGGTCGCGCCCATATTGATGGAGCGCGAAGGGCATCTGATGACCATCGCTCCGACGGGGGCGGGCAAGGGCACGGGCTGCATCGTGCCGGCTTTGCTGCGCTTCAAGGGGCCGGTCATCGTCATCGACCCCAAGGGCGAGAACGCCCTGATGACGGCGCGGCGGCGTCGGGAGCTGGGGCATGAGGTGGCCATTCTGGACCCGATGGGGGTGACGGGCCTGCCCTCGGCGCGGCTGAATCCGCTGGATGCGCTGGACCCCGATGCGCCGACTTTCGTGGATGACGCCATGGCGGTGGTGTCGGCCCTGTCCGGCGGGGAGACGCCGACCGAGGTCAGCGACGGCGGTTACTGGCGCGAGCGCGGCGCAGCCTTCGTTCTGGGCGTTCTTCTGCATGTCATGAGCGACCTGCCGCCGTCGATGCGCCATCTGGAGACGGTGCGGGCGCTGGTCAATCAGGCCGTGGGAGAGGTGGCGCGCTACACCGCCGCCGTGGAGAATCCGGGCACGCAAAACCTGATCGGCACGGTGATGGGCGCGCTGGAGGCGTCGCGCAACGCCGAGGCCCGCCAGATCGCGCGCATGCTGAACATCGGTGCCGTGTCGACGCTGGGCGGCATATTGTCCTTCTCGCAGAGCATTGTGGATGTGGTTCGGTCCGGCGCGGTGGGCCCGTGTCTGCGCGAGACCTCGTTCGATCTGGGCGCTGTGCAGCGCGGCGATCCCCTGTCCATCTATCTGGTGCTGCCGCCGCACATGCTGGAGAGCCACGGTCGGCTGTTGCGGCTGTGGGTGCACACACTGATGACCCAGATCGGCGGGCGGACGGGGCGGCCGCCGCTGTCGACCCTGTTCATCCTCGACGAGGCGGCGCAGTTGGGGACGTTCGACGGACTGAGGCGGGCCATCACCCTGATGCGCGGCTATGGTCTTCAGACCTGGAGCTTCTGGCAGGACGCCAGCCAGCTGCAGAACCTCTATCCGCGCGACTGGCAGACCATGGTCAACAACTGCCGCGCCGTTCAGTGCTTCGGCGCCAACACCATGCTGGCCGCAGAGGCCATGTCGCGTCTGGTCGGCTTCGGTTCGCCGCAGGAGGTGCTGGAGCTGGAGGGCGACGAGATGCTGTTGCAGCTGTCGGGCGACATGCCGGTGCTGGCGCGGCTGCCGAACTATCGCACCGATCCAGCCTTTGCGGGCCTGTGCGACCCCAATCCCTTCCACGATCCGACCCGTCCGGTGCAGTCGCCCAGCGCGGTGAAGCGGGTGTTCCAGCGGGCCCAGGCCCCCGAGCCGCCGCCCGTCTCCAGCGCGGACATGCTGGCGCGGCTGAAGAAGGCGGCACGATGAACGAGCGCCCTTCAGGGCCTGAAGACGCGGTCTACGTCACGCCTCTGCCTAACAGTAATGACGAGGAGCGGCTGCGCGAATGGTGGGAGGTATGGCGGACGGCTGACTATTCCTGGGACGGGCTGGCGGCGAAGGCCTGGTCCGGATGGCTTTGGGACACGGCGGCGGAACAGGTCGTGCCGGCTCAAGGCGCCGAGAAGAGCGAGGCTTTGATCCCCGCCACCCTGCAGCATCAATGGTGGGGCGAGCGGGGGCGGCTCTACACCGACCCGGCGGACGGGCGGCTGTATACTCTGGTCCACATGCCGCTGAAGTGGTCGGATGGAAGCGCCACACCCAAGTCGATCCAGGAGGACCGCTGGTTCACCGGTGATGAACTGTCGTTGGTTCTGGACAAGGCGATCCAGGCGGGTGGAGAGGTCAATCTAAGCGGGGCTGTGCTGCACAGCCCGACGCTGATGCAGCCGATGCTGGCGACGCCGGACGCTGACATGGTCATGACCCAGGCCTTCATCGACGGCAGCCTCCGGTTCCGCAGCGTCTCTGATGAGGTGGTCCTGTCGTCACTGAAACTGAGCGGGCGTGTCGAAGGGAACCTGAACCTCGAGGGGGTCCGCATCCGCAACAGGCTGCAGATCTCCATGAGCGGCCCCGGCGGGGTGGAGGGCGAGCTGCGCGCTAACGGCATGATCGTCGAAGGCCGCTTCATGGCGGTGTTGAGGGTCAAGAGGGAGGCGTGTTTCGATGGCGCCGTATTTCGCGATCAGGCGCGTTTTGAACGATGCAGCTTCATCTGGCCGGCCCGGTTTGTCGGCTGCCGGTTCGACCGCAAGGCGGAATTCCCCGAATGCGTCTTCAACGGCCCGGCGGAGTTCGATCGCGCCGTCTTCGGAGGCGAGGCCGTTTTCGCGAACTGCGTCTTCCTGAACACGGCCAGCCTGTACGACGCCACTTTTGTGGGTTCCGCCTTCTTCTTTCAGTGCATCTTCGATCAAGGCGTCAGTTTCGTCAGCGCGGCGTTCGGCGGAATGCTGGGTGTGCGGGAATCGCATTTTGAAGGGTCGGCGACCCTTTCTGGCCGCGCTGTTCCTACGACGGACCGCAATCCGCAGACGGTGCAACTGGATCTGTCGCCGTCGGGAGCCGGGTTTGAAGCCAGGGGCGAGTTCCAGTCCGCCGACGTCCTGTCGGCCTACGCCCGCCGCTCGGTCAGCGCCGTGGATGCGGCGGATGCGGTCTTCATGCGCGACGCCGACTTCAACGACCGCGATCTGCTTCAGCCTTCGACCTTCGCCGCCGCGCGGTTCCTGGGCGAGTTGCGGGTGCACGGCAGCCGGCTGCACCAGCGGGTCAATTTCCACGACGCCAGTTTCGAGGCCCTGGCCTATGAGAGCCTGCCTGCCGGCGCATCGCGCGTGGGCGGCCGCTGGCCCGGCGTGAGGGACGAGCTGATCAACGCCCGGCTGCGTCTGGCCTGGCACGATCCGTTCAAGGCCTGTCCGCCCGAGCTTCAGGCCCGCCTGCGGCAGGAGGAGGCCGAGCGGTTGCAGAAACGCCGCGCCGAGGCGGTGCATGAGGTGCTGACCCACGACCGCACCCGCGCCAGCGATGCAAGGCTGGAATCGCTGGAGGCGTCCTACCGCACCCTGAAGCAGGCGATGGAGGACACGCGCTCACGCCTGTCGGAGAGCCGCTTTTTCAAGCTGGAGCTGCGGGCGCGGCGCGGGCGCAGGGATCATGAGGTTCCGGCGTGGGAGCGTTTCGCCTCGCGGCTGTACGGCCTGACCGCCGACTATGGCGACTCCATCTCGCGGCCCGTGCTGTTCCTGGCCGGTTTGGCCGTGGCGGCGTCGGTCATCTACTGGCTGCTGGCGGGGCTGCATTCCGGCGTCTGGAGCTTCGGCGAGTTCGGCGACGCCATCCGCTATTCCTTCGGCCGGATGACGCCCTTCGGAGCCATGTCGGAGGAGGGGGCATGGGTCTGGTACGGCCGGTGGTCCGAGGTCGGCACCCTGTTCAGCTGGTCGGGGATGATCCGCTCGGTCGCCACGCTTCAGTCGGCGATGGCCCTGCTGCTGACCTTCCTGTTCGGCCTGGCGGTTCGGCGGCGGTTCCAGATCACCTGATGGTCAGACGGCCAGAACGGCTTTCGCAGCGGCGGCGTCGGCGTCGATCTGGCTCTTGAGGGCGTCGAGGCCGTCGAACCTCATCTCGCCGCGCAGGAAGGCGACCAGTTCCGTCTCGATGGTGTGGCCATAGAG
>Ga0233377_1000366_pt1 | contig 21838 bp, 9 predicted proteins | sample ElkDunMinimDraft_6_FD_191540 | JGI IMG/M metagenome (GOLD analysis project Ga0233377, IMG submission 191540) | Fecal eukaryotic communites from dung pellets of Tule Elk in California, USA - Elk Dung E36 | ecosystem: Host-associated > Mammals > Digestive system > Large intestine > Fecal | place...
GTGGCGGTGGCCGCGGCGAAGGCATCGGCCTCGGCAACATCGGTACGCTCGGCCACGGCGCCGGCACCGGCACCGGCCAGGGCTTCGGCAACGGCCACGGCCGCCTCGGTGGAGCGCACAAGACCAAGGCCCCGTCGCTCCGTCAGGGCTCGACGCAGGTCAACGGTCGCCTCCCGCCGGAGGTCATCCAGCGCATCGTCCGCCAGAACTTCGGTCGCTTCCGTCTCTGCTACGAGAACGGCCTCCGCAACAACCCGACGCTCTCGGGTCGTGTCTCGGTCAAGTTCGTCATCGACCGCTCCGGCGCCGTCTCGACGGCTCAGGACGGCGGAAGCGAGCTCCCGGACCAGGGCGTCATCTCGTGCGTCGTTCGCGGCTTCGGAAACCTCTCGTTCCCGCAGCCCGAGGGCGGCATCGTCACTGTCGTCTACCCGATCATCTTCAACCCTGGGGACTGAGCCTCCAGGTCAGTTGCAGAGTGCATCGAAGGCTGCGCGCCGAATCGGCCGCAGCCTTCGCTGCTTTGTGAGCCACTTCGCGCTCGTTTCGAGCCGCCCGACGTCGCTGTCGGCTCCCACGCATCCCCCAAGGGCGGGGTGTCGCGCCGATTCTGTAGGGCGCTTCGCGCTTTGAGCGTCGATGCGGGACGTCCAGGTCCACGTTCACGTTCACGTCAACGCCTACGTCAAGGTCAACGACCACGTCAACGTCGAGGCGAGCTTGGTCAGACCATGGGCGCATCATCGGCGCGCATGCTGGTCGGCTTGACGTTGACGTTGTCGTGAACGTTGACGTTGTCGTGAACGTTGACGTTGTCGTGAACGTTGACGTTGACGTGAACCTGAACGTGGACGTGGACGACGCGCGTTGACGCAATGTGCCTGCACAGAGCGCGTTGCCATAGAGACCGGCGGCAGAGGCCGCCAACCCGCGCAGAGCGCAGCAAGACGAAGAGGAAGGGCAGCAAGAGCAAGAGCAGCGCGAGCGCGAGCACGAGCACGAGCACGAGCGCGACGCGTTAGCTCGAGTGTCCCGCGCTCCCGCGATGCATGTAGATCGCACATGCGGCGAATGCTCGAGGCGCAGCACGTGTGGTGCACAGCGCCCCGGTGCTGAACTGCGTGACCGAAATGCGTCGGCACGCTTATCGCGCCCTCGCCGCGATCGATCGCGGACCGTTACGAAGAGCCATGCGCGAGCTCTTTTTCGTCCCGGTCGCTGCTCTCCTCTGCTTCAGCTTCGGATGCGGTGTGCTCGAGGATGACGTCGACGCGAGCGAGAGCGCGAGCGCGGAGACGTACGCCACTCCATTCGCCGACTCTGCGTACGCGAATCCGTCGAACACCGGCGAGCCGCTCGAGTCCGCTTCGGAGCGGGGGGCGGTCGCGCACGCCAGCGCGTCGCTCGCAGCATTCCTTCCCGGCGCGCCGGCCGCTGAGACGCCACCAGGTGAGGACGAGCTGCCCGGGCAGAACGCTCCTCCGCCGGCGGAAGAGCCTCCGCCCGCTCCTGCGCAGCCCGACCCTGGTCCGGCGCCGGCGACGACCTGCACCGTGCAGAAGGACGCCGACGGCTTCTTCTGGCGGTCGTCGCCGAAGAGCGCGTACGTCGCGTACGTGCCGGCGAGCTACTCGCCGAGCAAGCCGATGCGAGTCATCGTCGGGATGCACGGGTGCGGAGACACCGCACTCAACTTCGCCAAGTGGGGCGTCAATCCGTTCCAGACGCGCTCGAGCCAGGAGCACATCGGTATTTCGGTGTCGGGTGAGTCCGGCAACAACAAGTGCTGGAGTATGGGGGTCGACGACGACAAGGTCCTCGCCGCTGTCGACGACCTCGCGAAGTGTTTCTGGGTGAATCGGAGCAAGGTCGTCGTCGCGGGGTACTCGTCGGGCGGACAGCTCGCGTATCGCGTCGGGATGACGAAGGCGTCCTCGTTCGCCGGTATCCTGGTCGAGAACTCCGGGCTCCACGCTGCAGGCAGCCCGAGCGCCTCGCTGATCGCCGGGGCGTCCTGGAAGATCCACGTCGCCCACCGGGCGAGGACGAGCGACTCGGTTTTCCCGATCGCCAAGGTGAAGGCCGACTGGCAGGCGATGAGCGCGGCCGGTTTGCCGATCGTGACGAGCGAGCTCGCGGGCGGTCACGACGGCAAGAGCGAGGACTGGGCGGACTGGCTCATCCCGCAGTCGGCGTCGTGGGTCCGGAAGTGAACCCTCGCTCGCGCTTGGCTCACTAGCGGGCCGGCTGTTGCAGCTCCGCCCACGACGCGAAGGCGCGCTGCGCTCGCTCGTCGCCGTGGTGGAGCGCGACCCGCCTCACGTCCGGGATGCTCCGCAGCCAGGCGAGCAGCTCCTTGCGGTCGGCGTGCGCCGAGAGGCCCTTCAGCGTCGTCACCTTCGCGCGGACGAGGACCTCCTCGCCGTCGATGCGAACGCGACCTCCGCTTCGGGCGGCGTCCTGGATGCGCCTGCCCGGCGTACCCTCCGCCTGGTAGCCCACGAACAGGACCGTCGTGCGCTCGTCCGGCAAGCCCTCGCGCAGGTGGCCGAGGATCCGCCCGCCGGTGCACATGCCCGATCCCGCGATGATGATCATGGGGCCCTCGACGTCGTGCAGCTTTCGCGAGTCCTTGCCACGGCGCACCTCGAACAGATCCTCGAAGTCGAGTGGATCGTCGCCGCGCGCGAGCTTCTCGAGCGACTCCTTGTCGAAGAGGCGGCGGAACCTCTGGTACGTGGCCGTCACCGCGAGGCCCATCGGCGTGTCGATCATGACAGGGACCTCGGGGATGCGCCGCGCCTCGACGAGGTTGTTCAGGAAGTAGAGCAGCGTCTGCGTGCGTCCGATGGCGAAGGCTGGGACGAGCACCTTGCCGTTGCGCGCGATGGCACTCTTCAGGATCACCTCGAGGTCACGCTCGATGTCGTCGTGCGAGTGAGCGTGATCGCGCTCGCCGTAGGTCGACTCCATCACCACGACGTCGACGGGCTTGCCATGCGCCCACGTCGTGTTCGGATCGCGGAGGATGGGGCTGTCGGGCCTCCCGAGATCGCCCGACACGATGACACGGCTCGCGGCGCTCTCGAGCTCGGCGCTCGCGGAGCCGAGGATGTGGCCGGCCTCGTGGAACGCGAGCGACAGGCCGGCGGCGTCGACCTTCTTGCCGTAGGGCACCGCGCGCGAGAGCTTGTCGAAGCGGTCGAGGAGAGCCGCGACGTCGCGAGGCGAGGCGCCCTGCATCTCGAGGCTGTCCTCGAGCGAGAGCCGCGCGATCTGGAGCGTTGGCGCCGTCGCGTAGATCGGCGCGTCGAAGCCGCCCTCGAGGAGCGTCGGGATGTTGCCTATGTGATCGAGATGGCCATGCGTCAGTGCCACCGCAGCGACGTCGCGCGCGGCATCCGGGAACGTCATGCGCTCTCGTCCCTGCGCTACGCCGCAGTCGACGAGGACGCGGCGGCCGCCCATCTCGACGCGCGTCATCGCGCCCGTGACCTGCCGGACCGCGCCGAGCAGGCGGACCTCTCCGTCGAGAAGAGGATGGGCTTCGGTGTGCGGGACGATCGCTGGAAACGCGGGCATGGCAGGGGATGTTACGCGAGCTTGGACGCCACCGGCCGAGCACGCCGAGACACGACCGTCAGCGCTCGGATCGATGCTGGACGTGGTGATGGCAGATGCCCGCAAACACGTTGTGGCGGTCATGAGACGCGCTGGAGAGGCGCCCGAGACCGGGCGCGCTGCGCCACGATCTCTCGTGTGAATCGAGACAAGCGCGCAAAGGCTGAGACCTCACGGCGGGATCGCGCGAGATGCCGCCCGGATCCGCCCGTGATTCCTCTTTGTCTGGACGAAACCCTCCCTTACACTCCCGCGGCCATGAAGAGGGTTTTGGGAAGGGTTCTCGCGGTCTCGGCGCTCGCGATCTTCGGCTCGGCTTGCAGCCGGAACAACATCGAGGCGGTCAACCTCGCCAACGAGGGTGACAGAGACAAGGCGACCAACATCGAGGGAGCCATCTCGAAGTACGAGCAGGCGACGAACCTCGACCCGACGAACCACAAGATCCTCGGGAAGCTCGCGAACGCCTATCAGAAGAAAGAGCAGTGGGACAAGGTCGCGACCACGTGCGCGAAGGCGGAGAAGCTCGCGCCGAAGCACGCGAACTACTTCTTCCAGCACGGCCTCGCGCTCGCGCGCCAGGCGGTGAAGGGACCCACGGGCTGGGGCGACGCGAAGGGCCCGCTCGAGGAAGCGATCAAGCTCGATCCCAACATCGCTGACGCGCACTTCGAGCTCGCCGAGGTCCACCTCAATCTCGACGACGAGGCGAGCGCGCTCCAGTCGTACACGAAGGCGATCACGACGAAGCCCGACGTGCTGGCCTTCTACGGCCCGCTCGCGGAGCTCTACATCCGCCTCAACTACGTCGACGAGGCGCAGAAGGTCCTCACGGAGAGCCTCCAGTTCGCGAAGGAAGGCGACAAGGCGCTCTTCGTGATCCACAGCCTCCTCGGCGACATCGCCGATCGGAAGCAGGACTCGGCGAAGGCCGTCTCCGAGTACGAGGCGGCGAAGAAGGCGTGCGGGCAGTGCAACGAGGCGGGGCAGCAGATCGCGTTCTTCAATCTCGGTGCCGCCTACGCGACGGTCGGGAAGAAGCACGAGGCGATGGGCCAGCTCCAGAACTTCCAGAAGATGATCTGCAAGGGCGCCGCCGCCCAGCGCTACGCCGACCAGTGCACCCAGGCCCAGCAGCTCGCGACGAAGCTTGGCGGCAACCTCCAGTAAGTGCCGCGGGAAGGATGCCTCGGACCTCTCGTCATCGGGAGGTCCGGACAAGCCCGAAGCCCCATCTGCTCCCGGGGATCGAGACACGAGGCAGCGCCACGGCTCGGAAGTAGCTCGAGCACGTCGCTGCCTTCCGCCGTATCAAGAGTTCACCGTCGACCGCATTCTTCAACGCCGTCGAAGTTGCCGGCGCCGTCACTCATCGAAGCAGTTCCCGAAGCCCGCTCTCGATCGCGACGGCGGGCTGTTTCATGCGGGCCCCATGAGTACATGGGGACATGACAGCGGCCCCATGTACTCATGGGGACATGACAGCAGCGGCCCCATGTACTCATGGGGAGAAGACAGGCGGCCCGAGTGCCGCGCCCACACGCCGCTACACCGGGCGAGCCCAGAGGACTCCCGGACCGGCGCCGAAGTACTTGTCAGCGATTGTGATCAAGGAACCCCACAGGGCTGTTGGCTTTGATAGCCTTTCATTCCGACGTTGGTTTTCCCTCGCGACGTGATGCGAGCGAGGGATCCATAGAGCGGTTTGGGGATAACCGAGGGAATCCATGGACCTGCAGGAACGTCTGAAGCAGCTTGAAAACGTTCGCGACTGGCAGGGGCTCGTCGAAGAGCTCGAAAAGGGAATCCAGTCGTCGAACGCGAACGAAGCCAAGGCCGGCTTCCACCTGCGCCTGGGTCAGGTTCTCGAGGCGAAGTTCCTCTCCGGCGTCAAAGCGCTGAAGCACTTCCAGGACGCGTACAAGCTGAATCCTGCGCTCGGTGAGAGCCTCGAGGCAGCAAGGTCCGTCTACTGGAGCCTCGGCAAGTTGAACATGGTGCAGAAGCTCCTCGAGCTGGAGCTCCGCACGCAGAAGGAAGGCGATGTCGCGAGCGAGCTGCTCGTGGAGCTCGGTGACGTGCTCTGCGACCTCGGCGACTACGACAAGGCGACGAGCACGTACGCGCGTGCGCTCGCGACGAGCAACGGACAGAACGCCGATGCTCGCGCGTGCCTCGAGGACGTGCAGGCCGAGAGCGGGTCGTGGCAGTCGCACGTGAGCGCGCTGACGACCGCAGCGATGGAAGGCTCGGCCGACCAGCGCTGCCGTCTCTACCTCCGCGCCGCGCGCATCACCCGACGGTTCCAGCCCGACGCCGCCGTGGGGCTGCTCGAGCGTGCGTACGCGGAAGGCCCGAGCGACAAGCAGGCCGCGGCGCTGTTCGAGGGCGCGCTCGCGGAGCTCGGAAAGCTCGACGAGCTCGAGTCCTTCCAGTTCCGGCTGCTGCAGAACGAGAACCAGCGCGCGCGCCGCGCGCGGCTCGCGCTCACGTTCGGCACGCGCTGGGTGTCGCGTCACCAGAACGTCGATACGGGCGCGAAGTTCCTCGAAGAGGCGATCAAGCTCGATCCCGAGAACGAAGGCGCGTTCCACTACCTGCGTGACGCGTACGGCCGCAAGGGCGGCGACTGGGATCGCGTGCTCACGCTCGCCGAAGAGGCGGTCACGCACTCGGGCGAGAACGGCAACGCGACGTTCCTCCTCGCGCAGGCGGGGACGATCGCGTGGCGCCAGCTCGGCAACCTCATTCGCGCGCGCACCGTCTTCGAGCGCCTCAGCCAGATCAGCCCGGAGCACCCGGTGCTCCGCGCGTTCGAGGCGCAGATCGGCGAGTCGCTGACGAACCCGCCTCCGGCGATCGCCTCGATCCCGCCGCTCGCGACCACGCCGCCGATGCGGCAGGACACGAGCCCGCCGCCACAGGGCTTCGACGCGCGTCAGGCGAGCATCCCCGATCGCTCCGAGCCGCCGCCGCCGATGGTGACCGAGCCGCCGATGGTGACCGAGCCGCCGGCGCAAGGGGCAGCTCCGTCGGAGCGTCCCGAGCCGCAGGCGTCCGTGCCGCCTCCGGCACGCGCGCCGAGCATCCCGCCGGCCGCTCCCGCGCCGAGCGTCGCGCCTCCTCCCGTCGCGTCCGCTGCTCCGGGCCCGGGGGACGCCGGCAAGATCGCCGAGCTTCGCGCGCTCGCCGACAAGCAGGAAGCGAACAAGCGTTACAACGAGTACGTCAAGACGCTCCTCCAGCTCGCGGCGATCGTCGCCGAGCCCGAGGAGAAGGTCAGCCTCTACACGAAGGCCGCCGAGCTCTACACCGGCAAGTTCGCCAACCAGGCGGAGGCGGTGAAGGCGTACGAGCAGGTCATCGCGATCGATCCGGAGAATCAGAGCGCGATCGACTACCTCCGGCAGATGTACGAGAAGCGTCGCGACTGGGAGAAGCTCCTCGGTCTCGAGCGGCGCGAGGCGGAGCGCCTCTACGGTGACGAGCGCGCGCAGAAGTTCCTCGACATCGCGAAGCTCGCTACCGAGCGCGTCAAGAAGCCGGATGTCTGCATCGAGCTCTGGCAGCAGGTGCTCGACTCCGACCCGTCGAACGCGGAGGCGCTGGGCGCGCTCGGCGGCCTCTACGAGCGGAGCAAGGACTTCGACAAGCTGGTCAGCGTCCTCGAGAAGCAGGTCGAGGTCACGTACGACAACGCGCAGAAGGTCCAGATCCTCACGAAGCTCGGGACGATCTACGGCGATCGCCTGAACAACGACGAGGGCGCGGTCAACGCGTGGCGCGCGCTCCTCGCGATCGAGCCGAACGATCGCAAGGCGCAGGAGGCCCTCAAGAAGAAGTACCTCGCGCTCGGTCGCTGGGACGACCTCGAGGTCTTCTACGCCGAGAGCGGCAAGTGGGACGAGTTCATCCGCGTCCTCGAGCAGCAGGAGTCGAAGGAGACGAGCGCCGACGCCAAGATCGGGATGCTCTTCAAGATCGCCGAGCTGTGGGCGGACAAGAAGCAGAAGATGGACCGCGCCGCGCGCGCGTACGAGAAGGTCCTCGATCTCGAGGCGCAGAACCTCCGCGCCGCCGAGGCGCTCATCCCGATCTACTCGCAGGCCGGCAACAGCAAGGCGCTCGCGAACGCGATCGAGGTGAAGCTCGGTCACGAGGAGGACGCGTACGCGAAGCTCGCGCTCCTGCGTGAGGTCGCAGCGCTCTACGAAGGTAAGGTCAAGGAGCCGCAGAAGGCGTTCGCTCGCTACCTCGCGGCATTCGTCATCTTCCCCGCCGACGAGCAGACGACGATCGACGTCGAGCGCGCCGCCAAGTCCACGGGCCAGTGGTCCGAGGTGACCGACGCGTACCGCACGGCGATCGAGCAGGCCGAAGGCTCCGGCGATGCCGGCCTCGCGATCACGCTCCGCTTGAAGCTCGGTCGCGTGCTCGTCGAGGAGATGCAGCAGATCGACGAGGCGCTCACGGTGTACCGCGCGGTCTACGACGCGGACAGCGAGAACGCCGAGGCGCTCGCTGCGCTCGAGCGTCTCTACCGCGCGACGTCGCGCTACGCGGATCTCCTCGGCATCTACGAGAAGCGCCGCGAGCTCTCGACCGACTTCGGCGAGAAGAAGCAGATCAGCTACGAGATCGCCAAGCTGTACGAGACCGAGGTCAAGGACCTCGACAAGGCGATCGACACCTACAACGCCGTGCTCGAAGACGAGCCGACGGACGCGCAGGCTCTCAAGGCGCTCGACGTCCTTTACGGACAGCTCGAGCGCTGGGAGCCGTATGTCGACACGCTCCGCCGTCGCATCGAGCTCGATGTGAACGAGGGCGAGCTCATCGACCTCAAGTTCCGCCTCGGTCAGACGCTCGAGAAGCACACCGGCGATCCGGCGGGCGCGCTCGAGAACTACCGCGAGATCCTCTTCCTCGAGGCGCAGCACGAAGGTGCACGCGAGGCCCTCGAGGCGCTCCTCCAGAACGCGGACCTCCGCGCGGAGGCCGCCGCCATCCTCGAGAACATCTACGAGGAGCGTGGCGATTGGATGAAGCTCCTCGTCGCTCTCGACATCCTCGCGGAGGCCGAAGGGGACAGCGACAAGCGCGTCCAGCTTCTTCGCAAGGTGGCGCGCGTCTCGAGCGAGATGCTGAACGATCACGGGCGCGCGTTCACCGCGCTCGCGTCCGCCCTCCGCGAGCAGCCGCACCACGGTGAGACGCGCGCGGAGATCGAGCGCATCGCCGACATGTCGAGCACGTGGAAGGCGCTCACGGAGCTCTACGAGTCGATCGCGGAGAACCTGACGGACGCGCACCTCGGGCGCTCGTACTGGATGCGGTCGGCGCAGATCGAGGACCAGCAGCTCGGCCTCGTCGACGACGCGGCGAAGGGCTACGTCCACGTCCTTTCGCTCGATCCCGCCGACGCCGAGGCGCTCGACGCGCTCGAGGCCCTGTTCACCCGCACGCAGCGGTGGACCGACCTCATCGGAGTCACCGAGCGTCGCATCGAGCAGACGGCCGACCCGGCCGAGCGCGAGCAGCTCTACGTGCGCATGGCGCGCATCTACGACGAGCAGCTCGGTCGGCCCGACGACGCCGTCTCCTCGTACAAGCGCGTCCTCGAGCTCGATCCTGCGAGCCACACGGCGCTCACCGCGCTCGACCAGCTCTTCACGCGCCAGCGCATGTGGAGCGATCTCGCGGAGAACCTCGAGTCGCAGCTCTCGCTCGCGGCCGACGATGAGCAGCAGATCGCGCTCATGCTTCGCCTGGCTGCGCGAGACGCAGATGAACCAGATCGAGCAGGCGATCGACGGCTATCGCTCGGTGCTCGAGCGCGACATCACGAACGCCGAGGCGCTCGGCGCGCTCGAGCGTCTCGGCCAGGACCCGGCGTACGAGCTCACGATCGCCGACCTCCTCGAGCCGCTGTACCGCCAGATCGGCGACTACCAGAAGCTCATCGGCGCGCACGAAGTCCAGGTGCGCCGGAGCGAAGACCCGAGCCGCCGCGTGGAGCTCCTCCACCAGATCGCGCAGCTTCATGAAGATGCAGCCGCCGATCTGAACAGCGCGTTCGCGACGCTCGCGAGGGCGCTGAAGGAAGACCCGGCGAACGATCAGACGCAGACCCAGATCGACCGCGTCGCCCGTGCGACCGGCCGCTTCGAGGATCTCGCGCAGGTGTATCGCCAGCTCGGCTCGGAGGTCGTCGGCGAAGATCCGGCCCTCGGCGCGACGCTGACGATGATGAGCGCGCGTGTGTACGAGGCGGACATCGGCAACCTCGACACCGCGATCGGTCTCTACACGCGGGTGCTCGACATCGACGCCGCGCACCTCGCGGCCGCCGAGTCGCTCGAGCGTCTCTACCGCCAGACCGAGCGTTACTCGGAGCTGTCGCAGATCCTCCAGCGCAAGGCGGAGATCCTCGTCGAGCCGCATGACCAGAAGGACGCGCTCTTCCAGGCGGCGGCGATCGAGGAGGATGTCCTCGAGAAGCCCGAGGAGGCGATCGCGGTCTACAAAAAGGTGCTCGCGATCGACGAGGACGACGTCCGCGCGCTCGACGCGCTGATCAAGCGTTACCTCGGCCTGTCGCGCTGGCAGGACCTCCTCGCGGTCTACGAGCGCAAGGCGGACCTCGTTGCGGATCCCGACGAGAAGAAGCGCATCTACTACCAGGTCGGCGCGGTCTACGAGCGCGAGCTCGGGAGCGTCGAGCAGGCGATCGAGACGTACACGAAGATCCTCGAGCTCGATCCGGACGATCTCCAGGCGCTCTCGCGTCTCGACGTCCTCTACGAGCAGGCGCAGAACTGGCAGGAGCTCCTCGGCGTCCTCACTCGCGAGAGCGAGATGTGCGACGATCCGAACGAGGCCATCAGCTTCCAGTACCGGATCGCGGAGCTCTACGAGAAGCGGCTCGACGACGTCACGCGCGCCATCGAGCTCTATCGCGAGATCCTCCAGCGCCAGGTCGATCACGAGCCGACGCTCCTCGCCCTCGAAGGGCTGAAGAGCGGCGAGAAGGATCCGCTCGGCGCCGCCGCCGTCCTCGAGCCGGTGTACGAGGCCGCCACCGACTGGCCGCGCCTCATCTCCGTCCACGAGGTGCAGGTCGCGCACGCGGACGACGCGTTCCAGAAGGTGGACCTCCTCCACCGCATCGCGCGGCTCTACGAGGACGCCCTCGAGAACCACGGCGCGGCGTTCGACACGTATGCCCGTGCGCTCACGCTCGACAACGGCAACGAGGCGACGCTCCAGAACCTCGAGCGCCTCGCGATGGTGGTCAACCGCTGGCCGCAGGTCGCGCAGCTGTACGACGCGGAGCTCGACAAGCTCACGGAGACGCCCGACCGCTTCGTCGAGCTCGGTCTCCGCCTCGCGCAGATCTACGAGGTGCAGCTCGAGGACGTCGACAACGCCATCGGGCGGTACCGCCGCGTGATGGAGGTCGAGCCGGAGAACCAGACGGCCGTTCGCTCGCTCGATCGCCTCTACCTCCAGACGGAGCGCTGGTCGGAGCTCGCGGCGATCCTCGAGCGCGAGGCCGAGATCGGCCAGACGCCCGACGAGATCCTCGAGTTCAAGTTCCGCCTCGGTCAGGTCCAGCAGGTCTCGCTGAACAACGTCGACGCGGCGATCTCCGCCTACCGCGACGTCCTCAACGCGGCCCCCGAGCACGAGAACGCCGCGCAGGCGCTCGAAGGGCTCTTCGCGAACGGCATCAAGCAGGTCGAGATCGCCGAGATCCTCGAGCCGCTGTACCGCGCCGCGGGCGAGTGGGAGAAGCTCGCTGGCGTCCACGAGGCGCAGCTCGCGCACACGCCGGCGAACCCGGACACGAACAACGAGGAGCGCCTCGCCGCGTACTACCGCATCGCGGAGCTGCTCGAGGACAAGCTGATGGATCCGGTGCGCACGCTCGACGTGTACATCCGGGCCCTCAAGGAGTTCCCGCTCGACGAGAAGGCAGGTGAGGAGTCGCCGCGCCTTGCGGGCACGATCGACGGTGGCTGGGAGACGATCGCGAACGCGTACGCGGACATCCTCGGGCTGCACCAGGACAAGACGGTCCAGTGCACCATCGGTCGCCGCCTGGCGAAGACGTTCGAGGACGACCTCGGCGACATCGACAAGGCGGTGGAGACGTACCGCTACGTCCTGTCGGTCGAGGAGCTCGATCAGGAGGCGCTCGCCAACCTCGATCGCATCTACGTGTCGATCGAGTCGTGGGCCGATCTCGCCGGCGTCCTCGAGATGCGCGTGCGGGCTCCCGCCGACGATCTCGAGCTGACGGAGCTCTACGCTCGCCTCGGCGAGGTGTACGAGGCGCGTCTCGGGGACATCCCGAACGCCACCCGAGCGTTCCGGAAGATCTTCGACGAGCTCGACAAGTCGCACGACGGCGCGATCCAGGCGCTGGCGCGCATCTACGCAGGCCAGGAGAGCTGGGCCGAGCTCAATGTCGTCTACGAGCGCGAGCTCGAGAACGCGTCGGGCGACGTCGCCGAGGCCGAGATCCGCGCGAAGCTCGCGCACCTCGCCGCGGAGCGCCTGAACGATCCGAACAAGGCGATCGACACCTGGAAGATCGTCCTCGATCTCCGCGGCGAAGATCCGGAGGCGCTCCAGGCGCTCTCGAACCTCTACGAGCAGCAGCAGCAGTGGCGCGAGCTCGTGGACATCCTCGAGCGGCAGTACGACATCGCAGCGAGCGACGACGACCGCGTGAACATCCTCACGCGGAAGGCGCGCACGTTCGAGGGCAAGCTGCAGCGCGACGACCTCGCGCTCGAGGACTGGAACCGCGTCCTCGACATCGACTACGCGAACCTCGCAGCGCTCCGTGCGATCGCCGCCATCCGGCGCCGCCAGGGTGACGCGCAGGAGCTCGTCACGGCCCTCCACCAGCAGGTGGATCGCGCCGCGGCGATGTTCGATCCCGAGGAGCTGAAGGAGATCTTCCGCGAGCTCGGGAAGGTCTACGGCGAGCAGCTCTCGCAGCCGTACGACGCCGCCGATGCCTGGCGGAAGCTCCTCGAGGTCGGCCCCGACTTCGAGGCGATGGACGCCCTCGAGGCGATCTACCGCGGCCAGGAGCAGTGGACCGACGTCATCGACGTCAAGATGCAGCGCGCCGCGGCCCTCGAGGATCCGACGGCGAAGATCGAGGAGTACCGGCAGGTCGCCGAGCTGTGGCGCGAGACCGTGCAGGAGCCGGACAAGGCTACGCCGGCCTGGCAGAAGGTCCTCGAGGTCGACAACACCCACGACGAGGCGTTCCGCGAGCTCGAGAAGCTCCACACGGCGGCCAGCCGCTGGGAGCCGCTCATCGAGCTGTACCTGGGCCGCCTCGACACGCGCTCGGAGACCGCCGACAGGACGGACCTGCTCCGTCGCATCGCGAAGGTCTTCGAGGAGAAGCTCGACGACAAGAACCAGGCGCTCGACGCCCTCATCAACGCGCTCTCGGAGGACTTCCACGACCGCGACACGGCCAAGTACCTGGAGCGCATGGCGCAGGGCACCGGCCGCTGGGGTGAGGTGATCCAGACGGCGAACACCTGGCTGCAGGAGCAGACCGAGGCGCACCAGAAGATCCGCCTCTGCCTCCACCTCGCCAAGTGGTACGGCGACGACCTCGGTCACCCCGAGTACGCGCAGCCCTATTACGCGCAGATCGTCGCGCTCGATCCGAACAACGTGGGAGCGCTCCGCCAGATGGGGCAGCTCTATCGGAAGAACGGCAACTGGCAGCAGCTCGGCGCCACGCTCACGCGTGCGCTCGACGTGGCCGTCAGCGACGTCGATCGCAAGGAGATCCTCACGGAGCTCGGCGAGCTGCTCGACACGCAGATGAGCCAGACCGATCAGGCGGTGACGCACTTCAATCGTGCGCTCGAAGTCGACGGCCTGTTCATCCCGGCGATCGAGAACCTCGAGCGCATCTACGCTTCACGTGGTGAGAAGCGGCAGCTCATCGACATCCTCACGCGCAAGGTCCGCGCCCTCTCGGATCCGTCCGAGATCGCCGCGACCAAGCTCCGGATCGGCGGCCTCCACGAGGAGATGAGCGATCCGAACCGCGCGGCGCAGTCGTTCCGCGAGGTCACCGACATCGAGCCGCAGAACCTCCAGGGCCTCCGCGGCCTCGCGCGGGTCTACGAGACCCTTACCCAGTGGCCGGAGCTCGTCCGCGTGCTCGAGGCGCAGCTCGACGTCGTCACGACGGAGCGTGAGCGCATCGACATCCTGATGCAGCTCGCGAACATCCACGAGGAGCAGTTCCTCAAGGCGGACATCGCGGCCCAGCGCCTCGAGCAGGTCCTCGAGATCGATCCGAACCACGAGGACGCCTACTTCGCCCTCGAGCGCTGCTACCGGAAGCTTCGCCAGTGGACGGAGCTCATCAACGTCTACGAGCGTCACATCTCGGCGACGCTCGACCGCAAGACGAAGGTCGATCTCTACGGCGCGATCGCTCAGGTCTACGCCGACGAGGTCGAGGACACCGACCGCGCGATCGACGCGTACCGGAACATCGTCGACCTCGACGACACGAACCTCCCCGCCCTCGAAGCGCTGTCGAAGCTCTACGACAAGCAGGGAGATGCGCCTTCGTCGATCGACTACATGACGCGCGTCGCGGAGCTCACGCAGGACACCAAGCAGCGCGTCGAGAGCTACTACCGCATCGGTAAGGCGCTCGACGAGAAGCTCGGTGACCGCGTCTCGGCGCAGGACCGCTACGAGATGGCGCTCGATCTCGATCCGTCGCACCTCCCGACCCTGGGGGCGCTGCGCCAGATCGCGACCGACAACGCGGACTACGACAAGGCCGCGCGCTACATCGACCAGGAGCAGAGCTACACGCCGGCCCCGCGCCAGCGCGCTCGCCTCCTCGTCGAGCTCGGACGTCTCCGCGAGGAGATGCTCGGCGACCACGACAGCGCCGTCCTCGCATGGGAGGCCGGCTACGAGGCGGACCCCGAGAACGAGGACGCCGCGCTGCCGCTCGTCGACGAGTACATCGGCAAGGAGAGCTGGGAGAAGGCGGAGCCGCTCCTCGACATGCTCACCCGCAAGGCGGGCAAGCGTGACCGCGGCGAGCAGCACACGCTCTACAACAAGCTCGGTATGGTCTGCGCCGCGCTGAACCGTGACGACAAGGCGTTCAAGGCGTACAGCGCGGCGCACCAGCTCGACCTGACCGACCAGGTCACGATCCGAGGGCTCGCCGAGGTCTGCTTCCGCCTGAAGGACTGGGGCGCGGCGCTCACCAACTTCCAGAAGGTGCTCACCTCGCTCGGCGAGGACGAGAACGTCGAGCGCGCCGAGGTCTACTACAAGCTCGGCTGCATCAAGCGTGAGCAGGGGCAGGCGAAGCAGGCGATCAACAACTTCGAGAAGGCCCTCGGCGTCGACAGCGCGCACCGGCCCACGCTCGAAGCCCTCGTCGGCATCTACATCGATCTCAGGGACTGGAAGCAGGTCGTCGCGTACAAGCGCGCGATCCTCGACACCGTCGTCGACGGTGAAGAGCGCTACAAGATCCTCGTCGAGATCGCGGACATCTGGCAGGACCAGGATCGCAACCCGGTCAAGGCCATCGAGGCGCTCGAGGACGCGAAGGACCTCCAGCCGGAGAACCGCGCGCTCCTGAACAAGATGCTGCCTCTCTACGAGGCCACGCAGAACTGGACGCGCATGATCGAGACCATCACGGCGATCGCCGAGATGGAGAAGGATCACGGTCGAAGGGCGAAGTTCGTCTTCACCGTCGCGCAGCTCTACCGCGACAAGATGCAGGACCAGGATCGCGCGGTCGAGATGTTCAACGAGGCGCTCGATCTGAACCCGAGCTACCTCGAGGCCTTCGAGCGCATCAACAAGATCCTCACGGCGCAGAAGGACTGGAAGCAGCTCGAACGCGCGTTCCGCAAGATGCTCCGCCGCCTCTCCACGGCGAACGCGGGCAACGCGGACCTCGAGTTCAACCTCTGGCACAACCTCGGCCTCATCTACCGAGACCGCCTGAACGACATCAACAGCGCCATCGAGGCGTTCAAGATGGCGACGCGGTTCAAGGATGAGCCGGTCGAGCGCCAGATCCTCGCCGAGCTCTACGAGACTACCGACCAGCTCGAAGCGGCCGTCGGCGAGCACTCGCAGGTGCTGCAGAAGGACCCGCTGCGCGTCGACCCGTACCGTGCGCTCTACAAGCTCGCCTTGAAGATGCACGACTACGATCGCGCCTGGTGCATGTGCGCGGCCCTCGCGTTCCTGCACAAGGCGGACGAGGAGGAGCAGCGCTTCTTCGAGGACTACCGCCCGCGCGGCATGATCCAGGTGAAGAGCCGGCTCGACAACGAGCAGTGGGTGAAGAACCTCTTCCACAAGGACGAGAACATCTTCATCGGCAAGATCTTCGAGATGGTCACGCCCGCGGCGATCGTCGCGAAGACGCAGGCCCTCGCGAAGGCAAAGCAGCTGCCGGCGCTCGATCCGCGCTTCAAGCAGGACCCGGCGACGTCCACCGTCACGTTCGCGAAGACGTTCGGCTGGGCGGCGCAGGTCCTCGGCATCCAGCTGCCCAACCTGTACGTGCGCAACGACGTCCCCGGCTCTCTCGTGGCCGTGCCGTCGCGTCCGCCGGCATCGGTGGCGGGTCAGTCGGTGCTCACCGGCTACACGCCGCAGGAGCTGACGTTCATCGTCGGCAAGCACCTGTCGTCGTATCGCGGCGAGCACTACATCAAGAACCTCTTCCCGACTCTGGGTGAGCTGAAGGTCGTCTTCTTCTCGGCCATCAAGATCATCCAGCCGGACTTCAACGTCCCCGCCGAGATGGCGCAGGCCGTGAACATGACGGCCAGCGAGTTCGTGAAGTACATGCAACCGGTCGAGCGCGACTCGCTCCGCCTCGTCGTCCAGAAGTTCATCGAGGACGGCGCCAAGGCGGACCTGAAGCGCTGGATGCAGGCGGTCGAGATCTCGGGTGCACGCGCCGGCCTCCTGCTCTGCGCGGACCTCGAGATCGCGAAGAAGATCATCGCCGCGGAGCCGCAGCTCCCGGGAGATCTCCCGCCGCCGGACAAGCTGAAGGAGCTCATCGTCTTCAGCGTGAGCGAGCAGTACCTGGCGCTCCGCAAGGCGCTTGGCATCGCGATCGGCTGAGCCGGAAGGTGCGCGGCTCGTTGGCCGCGCACCTCGTCGGGATCACATCGTGCGCTGGAAGCTCGCTGCCGCGATCTGCATCGCTGTCGCCGTCGTGATCGGTTGGGCGACGGGACTGTCGTGGCGTAAGAGTCGAGCGCACGACGCGCGGATCGAGCAACTCGCCGCGCTCGACGCGCGGGTGTGGCCGCTCGGACGGGCGATCGACGAAGCGGCGGACTACATCGTTCGAGTGAACGGCCCTGACGGTCGGTTCGTCTACCGCCGCTTCGCCGACGGTCGGGACGACACTTCCGGGGCCTACAGCATCGTTCGGCACGCCGGGACGATCTTCGCCCTCGCGGAGTACGCGCACTCTGCGGGCGAGGGGAGGCGTGCCCGTGTGGCGACGACCATCGAACGGGCGTCGACCTATCTACTCGCTCGAGGCATTCGCCCGGTCGCTGGGAGACCGGAGCTGCTCGCGGTCTGGTCCGACCCCCAAGAAGAGGGCTTGCGCAGGCCGGTCGCGAAGCTCGGCGGGGCGGCCCTGGCGCTGGTGGCGCTTGCCACCAGCGCGCAGCTGGGCGGACGCGATGCAGGAGCGGGGGCGTCGGAGATGGAGGCCATGCGCGGGCTCGCGCGGTTCATCTGCTTCATGCAGCGATCGGACGGCGCGTTCCACTCGCAATACGAGGACGAGAAGGGGTACGTCGGGAGCGTCTCGTCGCTGTACTTTCCCGGTGAGGCGGTCCTCGGGCTGACGATGCTCTACGAGATCGACCCCGACGCGCGCTGGCGCGAGGCCGCGACGCGCGGCGTCGCCCACCTCGTCGAGTCTCGTCGTGGGGCGACCACGCTCCCGAACGACCACTGGCTGATGATCGCGATCGCGCGGCTTCTCCCGCATCACACGGGTGTGTCGCCGATCTCGAGCGAAGAGATGCTCGCCCATGCGATCGACCTCGGCCGGACGATGATGCGTGAGCAGGCAGATGTGCTCTCGAGCGGCGGTGCGCTGAAGCTCTCCGGTGCATTCGACGCACAAGGGGCCGTGACTCCGGCGTCGACGCGGCTCGAGGGGCTGCTCGCGCTCGAACGCGCGCTCGCCGGCAAGCCGGAGCACGAGGGCGTACGCAAGGAGGTGCGTGCCGCGATCGAGCTCGGCATCGCATTCATCCGGCGGGCTCAGATCCAGACGGGGCCGGGGCAGGGCGGCTTCCCGCAAGTCGTGTCGATCGCGACGCCAGGGGGCGCCTCCGATGCTTCGGTCGACGACGACAGCGCCCGTTCGCTGGAGGTCCGGATCGACTACGTGCAACACGCGTTGTCGGCGTTGCTCGGCTACGAGGCGTCCGCGCGGTAGCGCAGGCGAGCGGCGCCGGGGGCCGCCTCTGCCCCCTACGGCCGCGAGCCTGCGCTCGCCGCGGCGAGGTGCTCTGCGAGGTGCTCGGCGAGCATCGGGCCGCGCTCGCGGGGGAGGCCGATTACACCTTCTTCTCAGCCCACCTGGGCGCGCGGCACCCGGCTCAGCAGCAGGAGCGCGGTGAGCACGAAGGCGAGGCATGCCACGAAGAGGGACGTGTGCACGGTCGCGAGGCTTCCGATGAGGCCCACGGTCAGCCCGCTGAACGTGCGGAGGCCGGCGGACGACATGTTGAAGAGGCCGAGTACGCGGCCGCGCATCGCGTTCGGCGCGTTCGTCTGGACGATCGTTTGGGTCATGCTGCTCGAGGAGAGCTCGAAGAAGCCGGCAAGGAAGAGGAGCACGATCGCGAGCGGATACGAGCGCGCCAGCGCGAACGCTCCGAGCGAGGCGCCCCAGCCCATCGCCAGGATCAGAGCCGAGCGCGGGCTCGTCTTCGAAAGTCGGCGCCCGGTCTCGAGCAGGACCCCTGCGACCAGCGCGCCGGCGGCGTCGGCGGCGAGGAGCATCGTGTACGCCGCGCCCGGATCGCCATGTCCGAGGTCCGTGGCGAAGGCGGGCATCTGCGCGTGGTAGCTGTTTCCGACGAAGACGGACGCTGCGCCGGCGAGCAGGATCATCGCGAGCAGGATCGGCATCGTTCGCACATCGCGGATCGTATCGAGGATGTCGCGAAGGCCTCGCACTGCGCGCTTCGGCGGGGGCGCGTCACCGCGGAAGGCTCGCCCGTACGGCGCCTTGATCAACCAGACGATCAAGGGGAGGTAGAACGCCGCGTTCAAGAGGATGCCGTAGGTCGGCCCGATCGTCCGCATGATGATGCTGCCGACGCCGGGGCCGACGAGGACGCCGAGGTAGCGAGCCGTTGCGTTGAGGCGGACGGCGCTCGCGAGCGACGCCGGGCCGACGATGTCGAAGAGCAACATCTGGCTCGACGTCATCCAGAAGACACCCGCGCAGCCGTGCAGCACCAGGAGCAACATGGCGTGCCACAGCTGGAGCGTGTCGGTGACGAAGAAGTATCCCCAGCCGAGCGAGACGAGCGTGAAGAGCACGGCGCCGATCTGGATCAGCCGGCGCGAATCGAAGCGATCGTTGAGCGCGCCGACCGCGACGGAGAAGAGGAGGTACGGCAGCCAGTGCGAGATGACGGCGAAGCCGCCCAGCGCAGGCGACTGGAACTTCTGGAACATCACCCAGTAGCTGATCACGTGCTCGACGTTGTCAGCCATCATGGTCAGGGTGAACGTCGAGACGAACACCGGGAAGCCGGGCACACGGAGAGCTTCGAAGGCACGCGGGGACGAAGGTGAGGCCGTCATCGGGTGACGCCTCTCTACTACGCATGCGCGACGACACGGCATCGCGCGTGATCCGAGCGTGTGCTTGGCGGGCACGCTCGAGGTGGCTGGCTTGCGAGCGGACCCGACAGTGCGTCCCACGGAGCTCGTCCGGCGCCGAGCCGGGTATGGCGTCGCGTCCGCCGGTATGGGATGAGACGGCTCGATGCAAGCTGAGGAGGGGGAACGCCCCGGAAGCGCGAAGCTGGCGGTCTGCTCGTTCAGCGGAGGGAAGGACTCGTGCCTCGCGCTGTGGCGTGCGCAGCAGGCTGGGGACCTCGATGTCCGCACGCTTCTCGTGATGTTCGACGAGTCGGGTGAGCGAAGCCGTTCGCACGCGCTTCCGCCGGCCATCGTGGCGAGGCAAGCGGAGTCGCTCGGGCTCGAGCTCGTGATGCGCGGCGCGAGCTGGAAGACCTACGAGGACGTCTTCGTCGACGCGCTGAAGGGGCTTCGCCAGGCGGGCTACGAGGTCGCGGTCTTCGGAGACATCGATCTCGAGGCGCACCGCGCGTGGGAGGAGAAGGTCTGCGCCGCCGCCGGAATGACGGCAAGCCTCCCGCTCTGGCAGGTCGATCGAGGGGCGCTCGTGAAGGAGGTGCTCGCGGCCGGGTTCCGGTCACGCGTCGTCTGCGTCGACTCGCGCTACCTGAGCGACGCCTTCTGCGGGCGTGAATACGACGAAGCGCTCATCCGAGATCTTCCTCCGGGCGTGGACGCGTGCGGCGAAAATGGCGAGTTCCACACGCTCGTCTACGACGGCCCGATCTTCGCGCGGCCGGTGTCCTTCGAGATCGCCGGCTTCGAGGACGTCGTGACCGCCCCCGAGTACGGCGCCGTGAGGTACCGCTTCGCGCGCCTGCGCTGAGCAGACCCGCCGCTCAGCCGGGGGGCGCGCTCGGCCCCCGGTGCATCCGGGGGTTGTTCCAGGTGAAGCGGTCGACGAGGACGACCTCGTCGTCCGCCGCGAGCGGATCGACGCGGCCGAAGACCCACCCGTCTGCGCGGGAGCCGTCCTTGCGGAAGCGCAGGCGCACGAAGTGCTTGTAGCCGGGGTGCGCGAGCGCGCTGAACGCCTGGTGCTGCTCGATGCCCAGGATGGTGAGGAGCATCAGGTACGTCCCGATCGCGAGCGTCCCGACGTACACCGAGAGAATGAACGCGATCGCCGCGAGCGAGAGCGCCTCCGGCAAGTGGCCCACGTGCGTCCCGGCCCAGCGCACCGCCTCGAACACGACGAGCGGAAGGAAGCCGATCACCGCGCCAGTCACGAGTGACAGCGCGCCGACCTTGAAGGGCTTGTGCCTCCACCCGCCGAGGAAGACGCAGACGAGCGTGGCGAGCGCGGCGGTGAGGAGGCTCGTCGCCGGGGCAGACGTTCCCGTCGACCACTGCACGCCGAACAGCGGGATGTACGTGAGCGCCATGGCGGTGTGGACGAGGAACCCCGAGCGACCATGCGCGATCTGCCAGGGGACCTGGAGCGCGAGGACGAGCGTCGTGTTCGGGCCCGGGAACTCCGCGTCGGGAGCAGGGAGCCCGCCACGCGCGATGCACTGCGGATGGAGGAACGCCCCGCCGCCGCCCGCGATCACCTGCATGCCCGCTCCGAACGTCTGCCGGCAGTAATGGTGCGTGTCGCCGGTGAGGACGAGCAGGCTGTCGCCCTTGATCGAAAGATCGAGCGCTTCGAGGGTCTGCTGCCCCGCCGGGTTCGGCTCGAGGAACGCGTATGGCGGATCCGCCACGCAGAGGACGAGCGCACGTGACGGATCGCGCTCCTCGGCGAAGTAGCCCCTCTGCGCGAAGTCGACGAGCCGTAGCTGCCGGTCGATGCCCCAGAAGTCCACGTTGGGCGCGATGCGGAAGGACCAGTAGCTCGCGGACTGAACCGGCGTGTAGCCGGTGAGCGCGAGCGCGGCGCGCTTCACGACCGAGTTTCCGAGGTGGAACGCCTCGACCCACTCGATGAAATGCCCGATCTGGCCGAGCCGATCGACCGCGAGATCCTCGTGCGCCTTCGGGCTTCCCTTCGGACGTTTCGCGCGATCGAGCTTCATCCGGCGTGCTCGGAACATGCGCCCGAAGCCGTCGAGGCCCGCATACCAGTCGTGGTTCCCGGGAACCCCGAGGAGCGCGCGCGGCTTGCCGTCGAACGCCGTTCGAAGGACCTGATTGAATGGGACGACGACGCGATTGTGGATCTCGATGTCCGTCGCGACCGGATACGCCGTGTCGCCGCCGAAGACGAGGACGTGTCCGCGCGGTAGCACGAGCTTCTTTCCAC
>Ga0233377_1000367_pt1 | contig 21696 bp, 16 predicted proteins | sample ElkDunMinimDraft_6_FD_191540 | JGI IMG/M metagenome (GOLD analysis project Ga0233377, IMG submission 191540) | Fecal eukaryotic communites from dung pellets of Tule Elk in California, USA - Elk Dung E36 | ecosystem: Host-associated > Mammals > Digestive system > Large intestine > Fecal | place...
AGTCGACAGTGCTTGTTCCAATGAATCCAATGATTGTCCATGCGAGGTAAGCGGAAAACCTAACACTGCTACTAACATGATTAAAGACCACAAACATATTTCTTTGCTATTAAGGATGCATTTATATCTTTTCATAATACTGTTGATCAATTGGTTATCAAATTGTGCTTTATCGCTATAACAAAGGTAAATTATTTATCCCCGATAAAAACCCCCTTTTGGGGGTAAGTCCGACGCTAGCTCTCCGGTAACTTTGCTTTTACAATACAGGGAAGATGTGGGCAATATGGCTACGCACTCTTTGTGAAGAACATAACAATATTATTAACCAAATAATAAATAGATATGAAAGCAATACTCCAAAAAACAACACAAATGATTTTATGCCCAAGCAGAAATACCTGTTGGCTTTTGTGCTCCAAATTTACAAAGACCAGCATGTATGGGTGTGATTTATAATCGATTAGAAATTTAAATGATGTATTAACCATTAAAATAAAAAAAAACAATGAAAACTATTTTAAAATTTTTGGCCCTATGCCCATTACTGTTGATGATGGCCTGTGAAAAAGACAATGTGACCGCAGAGGAGGAACTTCCGCAAAGCTGTAATGTAATAGAAGTCTCTGGTACAATAAAAGAACCTACGGTATGGGTGGCAGGTAATGTCTATGTAATCAATGGTTCCGATTTAAGGGTGACTTCTACGCTGACCATAGAAGCAGGAGTAACTGTCAAAATAAAAGATGCCCGGATTGAAGTGGCGAATGGTAAAATCCTCGCTCAGGGAACCCCAAATAAACGAATTGTCTTTACTTCACTTGCCGACGATCGCTTTTGTGGCGACAGCAACCGAGATGCCAATGCTTCTCAACCTGGAAAAGGTGATTGGGAACAAATTTATCTGGCTATTTCTGCGGGAAGTGTGTTTCAGTATGTAGATATATTTTATGCTGGACAGAGTACTGGCGGAAACACGAAAGCTTTCAGTATCCAAGGGGAAAATTCATCTTCCTTTACTTTTGAGCATTGCAGAATTGCACATACTCTGTATCAACCGGGAAGCGCATCTTATGCATTTTATGGCGGTGCGGCTATGAAAGATGCCAGAGTGAGTAAGTTTACCAATAATGCATTCTACGATAACGGAAGACCTATTTATTTTTATGCCTTCTATCAGTTAGATCCGAATAATATATTCCACAATCCTGAAGACCCTAAGCAAATCAATAGCCATAACGGTATTTATTTGAACCTAAGCACCAATGGCAGTGGTTTATCCGTCAATTGGAATCATACGGAAGTACCCTATGTTTATGAGCAGGTCAGTGTGGCACAAATACATCCCACAGCTATCATTAATATCAAACCTAATGTGGTTGTGAAATTTTCAAATCCTTCGGGTGGAATTCAGTCCTATAATGGCAACGTTCATTTAGACCCCACGGCAACTCTGACTTCTTACAAAGATGATACACACGCTGGTGATACTAATGGAGACGGAAATGTCACTAAGCCTGCTGCTCGTGACTGGAGAGGTTTCTGGTTTTCCAATGGAGGCACGGGTTCTTATTGGATAACGGGTCCTAATATTCTATACGCAGCAAATTAATAACAGGTAGTATAAACCGTATGTTTCTGAAGCTTCTTCGATTAGTTGAAATTAAAGAAACAGTGTCTTCCGAACCTCAGCATACGGTTTTTATATAGAAAATAATACACATTATAAAACAACTAATAAAATGAAAAAATTAATCTTTATTATCTTAACAATCGTTATAGCAACAGTTGTTCAGGCACAACAATTTCAGAAGGGAACAACTACAGCTAATGTCGGAATCGGTCTAGGAACGGCATTGGGGGGACTTGGAAAAGCACGACCAGCCATCAGCGCCTCATTGGACCACGGCATGTGGGATATAGGCGGTCCCGGAGTCATCAGTCTTGGCGGTTATGTCGGTAATACCGGATATAAATATACTAGTGGAAGCTATACCTCGAAATGGAACTATTTTGTCGTAGGTGCACGCGGAGCTTATCACTATAATGGCTTTACCTCAGTTCCAAAGTTAGATGTATATGGAGGAGCCATGCTCGGCTATAATATTGTTAAATATTCTTCTGATAGTGAAGATATTGAAATGGCGAATAGTTATGGTAATGGCATTGGATTAAGTGGTTTTTTAGGTAGCCGATGGTTCTTCAGTAATAGCATGGGAGCATATGCTGAGTTAGGATATGGAGTTTCGGTTCTGAATGTTGGGCTCACGTTCAAGTTTTAAATCCTTTATTTAATAAGTATTATATACAATAGAATTGAGTATCTTAGTGTAAAGGAGTGTGTTATGAAAAAAGAACAAAAAAAAGACAAAAATATAAAAGTGAAAAAAACTCCTGTCAAATCGAAAAAGGAAATCAATAAGGCAATTTTGGAACTATCGAAAGAGACTAACAGAAGTATGACTAAGCGCATGTTTAAGGATTTGATTGATGCATGATTGTAATTACTGATAGTAATAGCATTCCGTTGATGTATTTTTCATGGCATTAAACCGAAACAGTATTATTTTTATAATCTAAAAAGAGCCGTATCAATGTTTTTTTGATACGGCTCTTTTGCTTATAAACTTTCATTATCTATCTTTTACTCCACTTTATTGCGTCTAAAATCGAAAAATGAATACCCAATGTCGCTATATTATCATCATAGTCCCAATCCAAATTTTTAAATGAACTACTACCTACGACTTGCAATTCTATTTTTACGAATTTATATCCTGTACGAAGGGTCAAAGCTGGTTCGAAAAAGTAATACCTCTTGTCTGTAATATTATTCAACCCTTGATTGCTGATATATTCTGGACTCATCCCGTTTGAATTAAAGCTATTGTACTTTATTCCAGAAATTCTAGTGGCAAGACCTATATCAAAATATGGAAAGGTTAAACTGATGCCTGGTTGGATAAATAACCTGTTAAAATTCATGTCAACATCACTTTTTAATTTCCCTCCGCCAAAACCTACATAAGTATCAGCCACTAGTCCAAAGCCATTTTCTTTAAGAAATATAGGATAGTATCCCCCAACCCCAACTTCAAATAAACTTGCATGAGCGTCTACATCTCCCTTAGCAAAATCCTCTGCTTCAAAATCGTGCTTATAATTGGTGTAATTTGCCATAACACCCATATACTTTATTGGGGAATAAGCGGTTTGAATATTAATTACAGATGATTTGGTATATGATCCGTTTAAATCATCCGATGAAGCTGTTCCTGATAATGCTACCTTCATATCGCCCTTTTCCTTTAGCATTGGTGCATTGACTGCATTAGGTTGATAATAATAACGACTACAAGAACTTTGTAAATAGTTTAGTCCTATTAATAAGAGTAAACCAAGTAATGATTTTATTTTTAAGGTTTTCATATTGTTCTCCTTTCTGTTTGTTAAACCAAAGTGACGACAATTATTAATGCTAGAAAACATCTAAACAGATGATTTTATTCAAATCACCTGTTTGGAGTATTTATATCCCCTGAAAAGGTGATATTTAAAGAAAGCGCTTGATTTAAAGCGTGTTAAATGGGTTTTTGATAGATTATAATGTAAATTAGTATAATGAACTGGAGTAGTTGGATATATTTAATAAGCCTGATTCTATTTTTGGTAAATCCAAGATTGGATGCGCAAACTATTCTTTTGCCAGATACTGTTCAGCATTTGAATATTGCAGGTTCAACTTCTTTCTTCAACGATCTATCTGAAAGTGATAGTCTGCCTCCAGAATCTAAATTTGAAGTATTTAAAGAACAGATCTATAATTTTGGAAAACAAGATGCAAACCTATGGGTAAAATTTGCCCTGAAAAACCAAGATAGTTCTTATAGAGAGTTGTTTTTGGAGTTTACAAATCCTAATCTTAATAATCTTTCATTATATAAAAAGGTAGATTCGAGCTATGTCTTAATTAGATTAATGGGTTCCAGTTATCCATATAATAACCGACCTATAAATCATCAGAATTTAATCTTTCCAATTGAATTAAATCCTTTGGAAAAAAGTACCTACCTTTTAAAAATCCATTCTGATTATTCTTCTACAAACTTTAACCTTCTGCTTTGGGATAAGTCACAGCGTGAATCATATTTCCTGAAAGAATCCACTACAATCTCATATTTCTTTTTTATTACGACGGCTTTCTTATTTATTTTGGGAATTTCCTTAGTGCTAACGAAGCAAAAGAAACAATGGACCTTCTTCTTTTATATTTTGTTTGGAGCTTTATACATTTATTCTGATTTAGGTTTATCCTATAAAAATATATGGGGAGATTCTCCAGCTATTCAAAATATTGCCAGTTACATTTTGACTAATCTATATCTCATTTTTGGAGTTAGTTTTTTTAGAGAATACTTTGTCACTATTCGTTTTGTTAAAAAATTGGATGCTACGCTTAGGGTATTTATTTTCTGTTCAGTGGTACTCACCATTGTTGCAATGTTTTATCAGTTTATACCCCATAGCATATTTTCCTTCCTTCAGAAACTAAATACTTTATTGTTTTCATTTACCTGTGCTGTTATTCTCTATATACTATTTATTCTTCTGGCAAGACAACGCAACAAGACCGAAACTATCTGGTTTATGATTGCTTTTGCACCACATGCTTATTCTATTTTGACAACTAGCATTAGGCAACTCGGGCAGTATTATTTCAATCTTGAATTGGATGTTATTTCTAAGGTTCCTTTTTTCTTATGGACCATTCATGTCCAAAACATGATGCTTTGGTCAATGATTTGGGAAGTGTTGATTGTATTTACTTTGATGATGCAAAGATTAAAGAAAATGTATGAACAACATAATGCCATGATCTTGGAATTGGGCAAGAAACAAGAAGAAGATACCAAATTATTAATGGCAACAATTGAACAAGAAAGAAAAAGAATTGCGCAGGAATTGCATGATGGGAGTGGAGTACAGCTATCTGCAATTCGCATGAAGCTTACACATTTACAAGATCAGATTGATAGCCCAACGATTTCGGAAGGAATTCAAGGTTTAATGACTGATTTAGATCGGGTAAATGCAGAGATACGTACAATATCTCATAATCTTATGCCTATTTCATTAAGCAAATTGGGCTTGAAAGCTGCAATACAAGAATTGGTCAATCATGTTAAATCCAGTTATCCTAAAATTCAAATCAATCTATACCAACAATATGAATCTGTAAAGCTTTTACCTAATCTAGAGGTGCATATATATAGAATAATTCAGGAGATTCTAAATAATATGATAAAACATGCTCAACCAACGGAAATCAATATTCAATTGATAATGAATGATAATGAACTTATAATTAGCATGGAAGATAACGGAAAAGGATTTGAATATGACCCTAGCAAAATTACGGGATTGGGTTTAAAAAGCATACTGACCAGAGCGCAATTAATAGGAGGTAAATTTGAACTGGATAGCAAACTAGGAGCAGGCTCATTTTTCTCCATCACATTCCCCATCGGTTATTAGAGAATGTTGTTCCTGTTGGCGAATGTAATAAGTTCAGTTATTTTCTTTACTCCACATTTAGCCATGATATTTTTTCGATGTGTATCAACGGTATTTGCACTAATAAATAATTGATCAGCAATTTTACTGCTGGAATTCCCCTCTGATATTAACTTCAATATCTCTATTTCTCGATTAGAAAGATTATGTGCATTTTCTTTGATGGAATGATCTGTTATGACATTCTCCTCGCTCATTAAAAAAGCCTCAACCACTTTGTTTTGAACCTGTTGGTCCAAATGTCTTTTCCTATCATTAACAGCAACAATCGCTTTGACAAGTTCATCCTTGGCAATGTTTTTCAATACATAACCTAAAGCTCCTTTCCTCAATGCTTCTCGAATTAATTCCGTGTCATCATAACCAGTAAGCATCAAGATTTTTTGATCAGGAATCTTCTCCAAGATAAGTTCTATACATTGAATTCCATCCATGTTAGGCATGTTAAAATCCATCAAAATTACATCAGGACGGTTTTGTTCAATTGATTCCAATAATTCGCTGGTATCTGTACAGGATGCAATCGATCCAAATTTTGAATGTCCTGTTAAGATCATAACTAAGCCATCTACGATGATTTGTTGATCTTCAACTATCAGCAAGTTGATTGGATCAGATGGAGTGCTTTCTTGCATAGATTGATAATTTGCTTAATTACAAGATACTAAATTATCAGTAAACTCTAAAAATGTCATTTTGTCCATTATTCCTATTGAATGTTGATCAAAAAATGCTAAATTATGCTTCATAACCTATAAAATATCAATTATAAATGAAAAGAAAAGACTTTCTAAAGAGTGCAGGTGTACTTGCTGCCTCCTCAATATTATTTAATACTGATGCTTTTGCGAATCAAACTTCTGCTTTAAGAATAGGATTAATTGGTGCTAATGGAATGGGCTGGTCTAACCTTACTGCTATTTTGAAGATAGATAATGTTACATGTACTGCCCTATGTGATGTTGATGAAAATGTATTGAATAAAAGAGCTTCAGAACTGGAGCAGAAAAATATAAAAACCAAAAAATATATTGATTATAAGGAGCTTTTAAAAGACCCAAATGTAGATGCTGTAATTATTGGAACTCCAGATCACTGGCACTGTATGATTATGGTTGATGCGGTGAAAGCCGGAAAGCATGTATATGTAGAGAAACCATTGGGTAACTCCATAAAAGAATGTGAAGTAATGTTAGCCGCTGACAAAAAATATAATAAGATTGTTCAAGTAGGACAGTGGCAACGAAGTCAACAACATTTTAGAGATGCAATGGCATTTGTTCACAGCGGAAAATTAGGAAAAATTAGATCCGTTAAAGCATGGGCATATCAAGGTTGGATGAAGAGCATTCCTGTAAAACCGGATTCGGCTCCTCCGGCTGGTGTTCATTATGATAAATGGTTAGGGCCTGCTACAAAAAGACCTTTTAATCCTAACCGTTTCCACTTTGATTTTAGATGGTTCTGGGATTATGCAGGTGGATTAATGACTGACTGGGGTGTACATATGTTAGATTTTGCATTAATCGGTATGAAAGTTTCTGATCCAATTTCAATAATGGCAACTGGTGGAAAGTTTGCTTATCCTGATGATGCTGCTGAAACTCCGGATTCTTTAACAACTGTTTTCGCTTTTGATGATTTCTATCTGCAATGGGAACAAGCTACCGGTATCGACCTTGGACCTTATGGGAAAGATCATGGAGTTTCATTTATTGGTAATAATGGTACTCTTGTTGTAAATAGAGGCGGTTGGGAAGTAATTGCTGAAAAAGGTAGAATGGAGGCAGTGCCTAAACAACCTTCCCAAGACGATGGTTTGTTCAAACACATGGAGAACTTTGTAACGGCTATTCGTACTAAAAACAAAAGTATTTTGAATGCACCTGTTGAAGCTGGAGCTCATATCGCAATTCTTTCTCAAATGGGAAATATAGCTTACAGAACTGGTAAAAAGTTATACTGGGATAAAAATAAGGCAAGATTTACAGATGAAGAAGCTAATAACTATTTGGTAGCCAAATATAATAATGGCTATCAATTACCAAAAGTTTAAGCTTGATTCTTAAATTTTAAATCATAAAAAACCGGTTTTCTCTGGTTTTTTATGATTTAAAAAGATTTATAATTTCTCATGATCTAAATCTTTGTTTACCCCTCAACCTATAGCCTTCACATCCTCTTAAATTTGATATAATGAATAAAATCATCCTCACGATATTTTTCCTAACTACTGTATTTACTGGGCAGCTTATGGCAACGAACAAACCGTATTCTGCTGATTTAATTATCTATGGTGGTACTTCTGCTGCGATAACCGCAGCCATTGAAGCTAAGAATTCGGGTTTATCAGTCATTGTCATATCCCCTGATAAACATATCGGTGGGCTATCTTCTGGAGGATTGGGTTTTACTGATACAGGTATCAAAGAGGTTATTGGGGGTTTGGCTAGAGAGTTTTACCATCAAGTTTATCTGCATTACGATAAATCAGATGCATGGATCTGGCAAATGAAAAGTGAGTATGGGAATAAAGGACAAGGTACACCTGCTGTAGATGGTGGAAATAGAACAATGTGGATCTTTGAACCGCATGTAGCAGAATTAATATTTGAAAAATGGATTAAGGATAAAGATATCCAGGTTTTGCGAGATGAATGGTTGGACAGAAGTAATAGCGGGGTTGTGAAAAATAATGGTAAAATAGTATCTATTAAAACATTATCCGGAAAAGTATTCAAAGGGAAAATGTTTATTGATGCAACCTATGAGGGTGATTTAATGGCTGCCTCTAATGTCTCTTATCATGTTGGTCGAGAATCCAAAGAGGTATATGGCGAAAAATGGAATGGAGTTCAATTGGGTGTATATCATCATGGACATTGGTTTCAATCGCAGATCGACCCTTATATTACTCCAGGAGATAAGAACTCGGGTTTATTATATGGAATTTCTTCTCAGCCAGCAGGGAAACTAGGCGATGGGGATAATAAGCTTCAAGCATTTTGTTTTAGAATGTGTTTAACAAATCATAATCCTAATCGTGTAGCATTTCAAAAACCCTTAAATTACAATCCCTCAAATTATGAACTTTTAGCCCGGGTTTATGATAGTGGTTGGAGGGAAACTTTTGATAAATTTGATCCTATTCCTAATAAAAAAACCGATACAAACAATCATGGTCCATTTAGTACAGATTTTATTGGAATGAATTATGATTATCCTGAAGCCAGTTATGAACGTAGAAAAGAAATCATTCAAGCTCATCAGGATTATCAACAAGGTCTTTTTTATTTTATGGCAAATGATTCTAGGATGCCTGCTGATGTTCGAAGTGAATTTGCTAAATGGGGCCTTGCAAAAGATGAATTCATAGATAATAACAACTGGCCTCATCAATTATATATTCGGGAATCCAGAAGGATGATTGGGCAATATGTTATGACCGAACATGATACCTTCAGTGAAACAAAAATGCTTAACTCTATCGGGATGGGTTCGTATTCTTTAGATTCACATAATGTACAGCGCTTTGTTACCGAGGATGGTTTTGTGCAGAATGAAGGTGATGTAGGTGTTCACCCGAAAACACCATATCAGATTTCTTATGGTTCTATTGTCCCGAAGGAAAATGAATGCAGTAATTTGTTGGTACCGGTATGTCTATCCAGCTCTCATATTGCATTTGGCTCCATACGTATGGAACCTGTATTTATGATTTTAGGTCAAAGTGCGGCAGCTGCAGCTACATTAGCAATCAAAGATAATATAGCTGTTCAAAAGGTAGATTATGTAGCCCTAAAAAACATTCTTAATGAGCGGGGTCAAGTTCTCGAATGGAGTAAATAATTCAGTGGAATTTATTCCTCTCTTAATTTATCAATTGGATTGAACTTCGTCGATTGATATAGTATTACAAAAACAAGGCAAGCGATAAAACTAGCTAGCATTAGAATAGGAGTGATAAATGTGAGAATTGAAAAATCAGTCCTAAACTCATAATTCTGAAGCCATTTACTCATTAGAAAATAGCTCACTGGAATTGCCGTAATAATTGCAAGCATAAATAAGATATAATATTCCTTTGAAAAAAGAACCAAAAGGTTAGAAAGTGAGGCGCCAAGAATCTTCCTCATTCCAACTTCTTTAATACGGGCACTTATTGCCAATGAAACTAATCCAGCGATCCCCAAACATACGATGATAAGGGAAATAAAAGTTGCAGAAATAGATGCTTTTTGAAGTTTAAGTTCTGTTTCGTACATCTTTCTGATACTTTCTTCCATAAATTGATATTGGAAAGGAGCATCAGGCATTAATTCTTTCCACTTCTTTTCTACATTCAGAAGAGATTTTGAAATTGAACCTGGTTTTAATTTGATACTTAGGTATCTGTAAATATTGTTCTGCGATACATTTACCCATATCACCGGTGTATTCGCGCTATGCATGGAATTGGCAATAAAATTCTCTGTTATTCCACTAACAATTGCCTTTTCGTTATCTGTATCTAAGAATATGCTTTTCCCGATCAATTCATCAGGATGGTTAAAACCTAAGCTTTTCATCGCTTCACGATTTATTACAACCTCTAATGGTCTATTAGGGTCGACCACATTATTAGTAAAGAATTTTCCGGCTAACATCGGGATTTGATAGGTCGTTCCGAAATTTGAATCCGAGGTTATCATTTGTGAGTGAATAGCATCTGTTGTACCACTTGATAAGGAGATAGAGGTCTTACCAACGATATTATTCGGAGTTTCATAAGATAAACTTGAAGTATTGATTTCCGTAATTTCTGATAATTCTCTTTGCAAAGTTTGCATTTTTCTAACACCTTCGGGACTCCAATCTCTTGGGGCCTGAACAGTAATTAGATAGTCTTTTTTATAGCCTAGATCTCCATTAATAAATAAATTAATCTGCTTGGAAATAATAATAGTGGAAGTAAGAATAATAATGGCAACAGAAAATTGAATGAATAAAAGTATTTTACGAACATCCTGTTTTTGATTTACCTTATTAAGTTGATATTTAACTGATTTAAGTATGCTATTATTAGATAGTTTAATTGCAGGATACAGTCCGGAAATCAAGCCAATAAATAATGTCAGCAGAATCAAACAACCATAAAAGTAAAATGGTAAATCCAGCAAACCAGGTAATTTTCGCATGAAAATATTTTCAAATACAGGTTTTACGATAGTGTATAAGGGAATGCAAATAACTAAAACTAATAATACCAATACAATGTATTCCAGTAAAAGCTGCAGAGCAATTTGTCGGGAGCGAGCGCCCATGATTTTTCGTACGCCTATTTCTTTTAACCGGTTTAAATTTTGACCAATACTAAAATTAATAAAATTGATTATTGCCATTAATAAGATAAATCCGGATATATAAATCAGGATTTGAATCATTTTTTGAACAGCAGCATTATTGTCTTCTAGGTAGTATGTTTTTAAGGGTTTTAGTTGCGGTATATAATTTTTTGAAAACTCTTCATCGGTATTCTTCTTAACCAGATTATTTATAGGTCCAACTATTTGCTCAGCTGTAACTCCTTCTTTTAATTCAATAAATCCAGCGATATAGATATTATCCCAATTGTCAATATTTCTTCCGAAATATTCTTCGGAGGCAATGGGTAAGAAAATGTCACTATGCATGGATGGGGTAAGGTCTATAACTGAATTTTGAGCCTTGGTTTTAATAACCCCTGTTACTTCAAAATCATGTTTTTCGCCCTTGAAATTGCTGATCTTTAAATATTTTCCAAGAACATCTTTACTCCCGAAATATTTTATAGCAGCATTTTCAGATAATACTACAGTAAAGGGGTTTGATAAAGCTGTTTTTGTATCTCCTTCAAATAAAGAAAATCCATACATGTCCAATAGAGTAGGGTCGCCCAAAGAAACTCCTTCTTCAAAATTATCTTTACCATTTGAAATGATACAGGTAAGACCATCAATTCTGTAATAGTTTGCTATTAAATGTGGGTATTCCTCATAAAGGGACTTTGGTAATGCTCCGATTGTTGTCAATGGAATTCCTAGGCCATCTTTTTTATAAGAGCTTTGAAGGATGAATTGTTGGTCTTTATTTCTTAATTGATCATTTACCTGGTAAGCATCCCAAATATAGGCAGCAACCAACATAACAAAGGTAATTCCGCATATTAATCCAATAAGGTTTATGATATTTTGAAGTTTTTTCTTCGTAATATTTCGCCAAGCTATTTTTATATAATGCCAATTCATCCTGGGTTATCTATAAATTATAATGTAAAGTTTTTTGATTAATAAAAATTGCAATAAGCTAGCCTAATGTGTAATTTCTTGAAAACTATATGCTTGTGATTTTGTGTGATTTAATAATGTTCAAAAATGAACAATTATTGTCCGAAAGTGAACATATGTTTTCATAAAAAATGATTTGATAAAAAAAGCGGGATTGCATAAAGCAATCCCGCTTTAAGTATTTGAAAATAATCGTTATAGTTTCTTGTTTTCCACATCCCACCACAATCTCGTTCCACCATTATCTGGTCCTCCCAACATTTTTACTGCCTCATTTACGGCGGTGCTATTACTGTTATATTCTCTTTCAGGATATGGCATTCTTCTGATTCCCGGAACTGTTGGAATCGTATTGTTGCTATAGTTTACAACTACAGGAAATAAAATAGGGTAACCTGATCTCCTATATTCTGACCAAGCTTCATCTCCATCAGGAAACATAGAGATCCATTTTTGGGTAATAATACGTTCCAATTTTCTGTCCTTACTATCGCCTTCATTCCATTGGATAGTGATGGTACTTAAGTAAGGTGAACCTACCTTAACATCATTTTGTCCAGCTTTTATAGATTTCGGGTCAATATAAGCCATAGGTTTATTCGTCGAATTATTTTTATAGGCAGCAACTTGGCCACTTAGCCCATACATTTCAAATGAACGATCAATGCCAGTTTCATAATTTGTCTTCGCATTTCCAGCATTTGTCCATCCTCTTAATGCAGCTTCGGCTTTTAAGAACCAGCTTTCAGAAGCTACCATAAATTGCATTTTTTGAGCTTGAGGAACCAATTTGGAATAATTATCATAACGACTTTTTGCATCTATATCAATTCCAGATCGAATTCCTTTGTATTGTCCTTTTACTGCAGGATCTATTGCTTTTTCAAACATCTTTTCCATACGAGGATCTTCATATCCTCCTAAAATCGATTCAATACTTGCATTCATTCTAGTATCGCTCCAAGATGAAGTAATAATGTTTAAAGGATGATCTGTGCTTAAATTAATAAAGCAATTATCCGCAGCTGCCTCTAATAATCCGCCACTCTCCGGATTTAATGCTTTTTCACCTTCAGTTTTAGCTAAAGCCGCATCTTTGAAAGCAATTCTAAGTGCAAGCCTTAATCGAATTGTATTTGCAATTCTTAACCAGCGATCATAATTATTACTGGAGTAGGCTACATCTGATTTTGACATCGCAGATGAAATGTCTTTGCCGACATAAGTCTTTAAGATCGTAGTTGCTGTATCCAGATCTTTGAAAAAGTTCTTGTAACTATCCTCTTGTGTATCATAAAGAATCTGATCATTTTCATCAGGTTTATTATATGAACTATAAATAATTGGACCCACTTTATCAGATGTTCTATGCATTGCTGCAACTTTTAATACTTTCGCAAAGGCAAATATATCCTGCAGTTTTTCATCTGTTCTTGTCATTTGTTCCACACGATATAAAGGGTTCATTACACGAATATATCTGTTTACCCATATGGAAGAATACCAACCTGGTACCAGACTATAGGTCAGGTTATTTGCATTTCCAACAAATGGTGCTTCCGCAGCGAAATATCCACCATAAGAATCACTTGTTAAATTGAATGCTAATTGATATTCTCCAACCTCTTCTGCAATAATTCCTCTTTGTGCTTGCTTAAGAAATGCTGCAACCAATGCAAAGTCTCCCATGGCTTCCTCATCTGTGACTCCAGCGGGATTGGTGTTTAATTCAGTGAAGTTTTTCGTACAACTGATAGATAGAATTAATGTACTTAATAATATCCCAGTTAACTTATAATATGATTTTATATTTTTCATTTTCATTCTTTTGGGTTTTAAAAGGATAGTTTAAGATTTAATCCATAACTTCTAGTCGCAGGTAATGCGAAGCTGTCATAGCCCTGTGCGCCAACACCTGTAGTGGTGTTTAACTCAGGATCATAAGGGGCATCATTTCTAAAGAAAAATAAATTTCTTCCTGTCAAAGATACAGCTGCACTTTTTACACCTTTCCATTTTATAGGTAAATTATAACTCAATGCAATTTCCCTCATTCTGATATTAGTAGCGCCATAAACCTGTCCTTCAATAATACCATCGCGATTTCCTACTGCACTATAATATGCTTGAGCTGGAATTTTTCCTTCCCATGCCGTACCATCTAATTTAACTGCTGGAATATCCAATCCTCCAGCATCTCTAGCAGCAGCACTTTCTTCACTCACGCCAAATGAATTTAGGTATCCATCGGTGATACTAATGACCTGTCCACCAAATCTGGCATCTACAGTAAAGCTTAATCCAAATTTTCCATAATTGATCGTGTTATTCCAACCAACAATAGATTTTGGATTGTTATTACCAATATAACCCTCAGGGCCAATTTGTGGTCTTCCATTATCATCTACTACCATTACACCATTTTCATCCCTTAAGAAAGTCCTTGCCCAAAAATCTCCAAAGGAACCATTTAAACGTAGTACGTTAAAATTTCCTCCGATGGAATATCGCTCTCCTAATTTTGGTGCTAATTCTAATATTTTATTTCTATTGACAGTGAAGTTTACAGAAGTATTCCAGCGGAAGTTATCTTTTTTGATAGCATCTATACCCAATGCAGCTTCAATACCTTTGTTCTCCACATTTCCCGCATTTAAAAATACGGTCGTGTATACTTGTCCCACAGCTGCTTCATAAGAAAAATACTGATCTTTAGTATTTGTTTTATATAGTGCTAAATCAAAATTAACTCTGTCATTCCAAAATCTTGCTTCATAACCAATCTCATAACTTCTGCTAATTTCGGGACGTAAAGGTAGTCCTTGATAAGGACCGGAAACATTAGCGGTTAATATACCTGTCGCCAAGGAGTTTGTAGGGATGGTACTATAAATACCAACATCATTTCCTACCTCTGCCATTGTCAATCTCAATTTACTATAGCTAATAAAAGAAGGCATTTTTATCATATCCGATAAGACAGCTGATAAACCTGCCGACCAGTAAAAATATCCTTGTTTCATTTTTGGCGTATTTGCTAAAGTAGAGGCCCAATCATTTCTGGCCGTTAAGTCTATAAATATTTTATCCTTGTAACCTAAATTGGCTGAGGCAAATAAAGATTGAAGTTGTCTTCTACTTATTGATTCTGTTAAGGAGTTAATAGGAGCCTCTCTATATATATTGCTTAAAAGAAATTTATTTGCAACAGCTAATTTTCTTTGATCTAAGCTCCATGCATTTGATCTGGTATCATTTATAGATGTTCCCGCAGTAAAGTTCAGATCCCAGATATCAGCAAATGTCTTGCTTCCAATAAGCAATAAATCACCATAAATTGCTGTACTTTCTGCTTCATCAACTGTGAATCGACCATTGTCTTCCAAGACGCCATTTATAACTTCTCCCGACAGTACCCCTTGAGTTCCAGCATAAGTATGTCTTTCCCAATTATCCCATCGCTTATTTAAAGTTCCTCTAGCACTTAATGATAGCCAATCATTAATTGTATATTTTAATTGACCCTGTGCTATAATATTGTCCCTTTTTTGAAATGTTGGAGTTCTATTTAATATCCAATATGGGTTTTGCGAATGATGTGTTCCTGTTAATCCAGCATCTGCATTTACATTCCACCAATCTTGTAGATATAAATTTCTCGTAGGTGACAAATATTCGTAGGTTTTAAATTTATCAAAATCTAAACCTCGTGGGAATAAGTATAATCCCGCAATAGGACTAAAATATAATCCTGATGTAGGTCTATTATGTATATCTTGATTAGAGTACATAATATTTCCATCGAAACTTAATTTATTATCAAAGAAATTAGTTGAATTTCTAAAGGTTACGGAATGTTGTTTAAAGGTGTTTGTAGGTAGAATACCATTGTTAGTAGTATTTCCATAAGAAAAGTAATTTTGCATTTTTTCAGTACCACCACTTAATGAAACCGTATTGATGAGTGTCGTGCCTGTATTATAAAAGCCATCAACATGATCATCAAAATTCCCTTTTTCGCCCCAGCTTTCTTCACTACCATCAGACGTTTGTCCATAACGATATTGAAATTTTGGTAAATAAAATGCCTGATCAGCAGTAATACCTGAGGAAACGTCTATTTTTAAATTTCCTTCAGCACCTTTTTTTGTTGTTATCATTATTGCTCCATTGGCCCCCTGGCTTCCGTATAGAGCTGATGCAGAAGCACCCTTTAAAACATTAATACTTTGGATATCATCCGCATTTAAGGTACTTAAGATATCACCTCGATCAGCTCCACCTCCAAATGCACCTTCAGAACCACTCCCTGTTGTATTGGTTATGGGTAGTCCATCAATTACATATAGGGGTTGATTATTTCTGTTGGATTTGAAACCTCTTAAAATAATATTGACCGAGCCGCCAATACCCGATGAACTTCGATTGATTTGCATACCCGAAACCTTACCAGTAAGGTTATTCATGGGATTAGCGTCTTTTACCTTTGTTAATTCATCGCCTTTTACAACTTGTGTAGAATAGGATAGACTTTTGGCCTTCCTTTGTATTCCTAAGGCTGTGACAACTACATCATCAATTCTGTTCTCTTGTGCTGTCATCACAATTGAAATAACAGAGTCGGTATTGCTTATAGGTTGACTTACTGTATTGTACCCTATAGCTGTAATTGAGATAGTCTTACTTCCTGCTGGAATATCAATAGAAAATCCACCAGAATCATCGGTGGATGTTGCTCCATTACTTGGAAGTATTCGGATAGTTGCGCCTGCAATAGGATTTTTTGATTGATCTTCAACAACAGTTCCTTTTAAGCTGCGTTGTTGTCCATAGCATAGCTGTATGGCACATAGCCATAGGAATAGGTGGGTTAGTGTTTTATGCATAATGTCAGTTTAATGTAACGGTAATAATACAATTGATAGAAGAACGAAATTGCGGGGGATATATTTTAATATTTTTACAAAATTTAGGTAGTAAAATCCTTTTTATAATATATTATGTTGATATTTAATCATTTAAGTTTGATTATTTTTCATTTTGTTATAAAAATTAATAAATTCATCCCTTAGAGTAATATTGAAACAAGATGATTTAGTGAAATAGTCTTATTGTTTAGGTTTTTTAACTAATTATTTGTTATTCATTTAGTTGGAATGACCTATTTTTATTCCTTTGTTAAAGAAATATTAATTAATAAAGTAAAAAACAATATTGTCTTAATTTTTAATAGATAAAATATGCTAACTATTGCTTGTCCTAAACTACCTATGCGTGTGAAAGCGGTCACCAAAGATTATTATATTAATCAATTGGGTTTTCAAGAAATAGGATTTTCTAATTTTGAAAGCTACATGATCTTAAAAAAAGAAAATGTTGAACTTCATTTCTTTATTTTTTTAGATCTTATCCCTGAGGAAAATTATGGTCAGGTATATATTCGAACGGATAATATTGATCAACTTTATCAGAATTTAATTGATCAAGGTGTTACAATTCATCCTAATGGGAGTTTGACTCTTAAACCTTGGGGTCAGAAAGAATTTGCAATACTTGATCCAGATAGCAATCTTATCACTTTCGGTCAAGCCATTTAAAGGTATTTTTATTTTTTACCAAATGGTAATTGCTAAATGTCTCTAGTTCAGGTTCTTTGTTTTATACAAATATCAAAGACTATGAACAAGAAAGAAGTATTATTGACTGGTGTGACCGGTTTTTTAGGTTCACACACAGCAATTGAATTGTTGAATGGGGGGTATAAGGTGACTGGCACTCTTCGTGACATGAAAAGAGCAAACGCCATCAAGGCCGTTATTTCTGAACATACCCATAATATAGAAAACCTTGATTTTATTGAAGCTGATCTTTTGAATAAAGAGGTTTGGATAAAGGCTTGTTCTGGAAAAGACTATGTTATTCATGTTGCATCTCCTTTTCCTAGAGAATTACCTAAAAATGAGGATGAATTAATTATTCCTGCAAAGGAAGGAACACTTAATGTTTTAAATGCTGCCAAGATCAATCAAGTTAAAAGGGTAATTGTTGTGTCTTCTATTTCAACCGTGGTTTATGGAAAAAAGATAGATGAGCTGAGCAATGTATTTTCGGAAAAAGACTGGACTGATGAGACTAATCTGAAGGATACTGCACCTTATTTTAGAAGTAAAACCATCGCTGAAAAAGCGGCTTGGGATTTTGTTCAAAAAGATCCTCAAGGGATGGAGTTGGTCACAGTTCTTCCAGGAGCTATGTTGGGACCCGTATTGGAAGATGACTTTGGAACATCTGCAAATATTATCATTAAAATTTTATCGGGAGCTATGCCTGCGATACCAAAAATCGGATTTGAAATTATTGATGTACGATCTGTTGCTCAACTGCTAATAAGTACCTTGGAAAATCCTCTGGCAGCAGGAAATCGATATATTGCCTCAGCTGGACACATGTCAATGAAAGAGGTTGCTATGGTACTAAAAAAGCATTTTCCTTCCAGAAGGATTAAAACGGCTAATCTGCCCAATGTTATGGCTAAGATATTTGCGGTTTTTGAACCTGCTTTAAAACCTGTATTATTGGACTTAGGTTTACGACGTAAAGTTGATGCTAGCAAAGCAAAAAAACAATTAGGTTGGAAAACTTATTCTATGGAAGAGTCAATCCTTTCTTGTGCAAAAAGTGTTATAGAGCTTGGAATAGTTAAATAAATGGACAAACTAAAAGCAATATTAAGGTTTGGGGCTATCTTAACGGATGAGAATATCAATCAGATAGCCTCTAACTTTAAACAGAAACATATAAAGGCCTCTGAACATTTTTTGGAGGTTGGTCAAATCGCGCATGAAATAGCTTTTATAGATTCTGGAATCATTAGAATCTATAAACCGGATTATGATGGAAATGAAATAACGAAATATTTTTTCAAAGAAAACCAATTCTTCGTTGATCTGGAAAGCTATTATTCTGCAGGACCTTCAAGTGACGCTTTTCAAGCTGTCGTTGATAGTGAAATTTATACTATCCGTAAAATTTCAATAGATAAATTATGTGAGCAAATCCCTAACTTCTTTATCTTTCTCAAAAGTATAACAGAAACTACGCTGCTGAATAAAATAAAAGATAATGACTTCCTCAATTTTGGAAATTCAAAAATAAAGTATTTGGAGTTTGTAAAAAGATATCCAAATTTAGCATTACAAGTTCCCCAACAATATATCGCCTCCTATCTAAAGATTACTCCTCAATCCTTAAGTAGAATCAGAAGAGAGTTGACTAATAAGAAGTAATAAAATGAATGCTTGTTACATATTGTCTTATGCATAAGAGATCTCTCAATTAAAATCTGCTGTTATTTTATGGTTTTTTATGAATAAACCAAAGTTTATGAATGTATTATAAACAAAGTCTACTTAAATAGTAGATTATATTTATTTTTTATAATTTAGTTCATTAACTTAGTTTGATTAAGTCTATATGCTTAACTATAAAGCATATAGAAAAACTAAATCTAACCATCAATTTTAATTTCTTTTTATGCAGAAACCACATTTTTTATTTTCCCTCTTTATTTTTCTCTTTTCCCATTCTGTTTTCTCTCAAAATAAACCCAATATTATTGTGGTTTTAGTAGATGATATGGGCTACTCCGATCTTGGCTGTTATGGAGGGGAAATTCCTACTCCAAATATTGATCAATTAGCTAAAGAAGGACTCAGATTTACTAACTTTTATAATGCTGCTCGATGCTGTCCATCCCGAGCTGCTTTATTGACCGGAGTGTATCCACATCAAGCAGGTATAGGTCATATGATGGAGGACAAAGGTGAAGAACATCCTTCCTATAGAGGACATTTAAATAAACAAACTGTAACCATTGGAGAGTTGCTTAAATCTGCAGGCTATTTTACAGCAATGACTGGGAAATGGCATGTTGGTCAGCCTAAAGGCGTAACTCCTTCTAATAGGGGTTTTGATCGTTCATTAAATGCTCCTGCTGGAGGATTCTATTATGGGGATCATCAAAACGCGAAAATATTCCTGGATGGTAGAAAACTTGAAAATGATGGACCAGAACTTCCTAAGAATTGGTATTCCACAGATTTATGGACTCAATTTGGTCTTAAATTTATTGATGAAGCAATTGATGAAGAGAAACCATTTTTATTATACTTAGCACATAATGCACCGCATTTCCCATTGCAAGCTCCATTAGATGAAATTGAAAAATTTCGTGGGAAATATAAGGATGGATGGGAAAAATTTCGAGAAAGAAGGTATCAAAAGCAAATAGAATTAGGATTGATTGACTCTAGCTGGAAACTTCCGCCTTTTAATCCAAATGTCCCGAAATGGGAGAGTCTTTCTGAGGCAGAAAAAGATAAATATGATCATTTAATGGCGATTTATGCGGCAGTTGTTTCACGATTGGATAAAAGTATTGGGGATTTAGTAAAAGGCCTGAAAGATAGAGGGGTATTTGAAAATACTGTTATCTTATTCATTTCAGATAATGGAGGAAATCCTGAACCGAGTGCAGAAGGACGCTACTTAGGTACTAATCCTGGTGATTCAAAATCTAGTATTTTCCTTGGTCAAGGATGGGCAGAGGTTGGTTGTACACCATTTTGGTCATATAAGCACCATACACATGAAGGTGGAATTGCAACTGCAGGTATTGTCTCTTGGCCAAAGGGTATTCAGGCTGAACGAAATGGCTCATTCATTAATCAAACGGCTCATATTACCGATATTCTTGCTACTGTTGCTGATTTTGCCAAGGCAGACTATCCCAAAAATTTTAATGGCAATGAAATTACTCCAACCGTGGGTATAAGCTTGAAACCTGCAATTGAAGGTAAAAAACTAAATCGTAAGCAACCTGTTTATTGGGAACATGAAGGTAATAAAGCCATTCTATTAGATGATTGGAAATTGGTTTCCGAAAATGCCGAAGAATGGCAGTTGTATAACATGAAAGATGATCGAACTGAATTAAACAATGTTATCAATGACAATCCTAAATTGGCCAATAAATTAAAAGACCTGTACCAAGATTGGTTTGAAAAGATCAATGCCGAACCTTGGAAGGGTGAACCTGTTTGGTTTTATGATTATGAAAAAGCTAAAAAAGAAAATGCTCAGAAATAAAAAAAGACTGATATCCTTGGCAAGCTGGCTATTTATTCAATTAATTGCCATACAAGTAGGAGTTGCTCAAAAAAATCCCAAAAATCAAAAGCCAAATATCCTTATCATTATGGCGGATGATCTTGATAGTAGACAACTGAGTTGCTATGGCGGAGAGAATCTGAAAACAACTCATATTGATCAATTGGCAAATGAAGGGCTAAAATTTAATAATATAATTGCTTCTGAAGCGATGTGTGTACCTACTAGGGCTTCTTTATTTACAGGTTTATATCCTGCAAGACATGGAGCCTATCAAAATCATAAACCCGTTAATCCAAATCTGAAAAGTGTTGCTCATTACTTAGCTGATGCAGGTTATAGAGTTGGGCTTTCGGGGAAAAATCATGTCACTAAACCCAAAAGTATTTTTCCTTTCCAGATAATTCCTGGTTTCGAGGAAGATTGTGTTGCCTCTCATGATGAATATTTTTTGGATAGCATAGAGAATTTTATTGATGATAAAAACAATCCTTTCTGCTTATTTGTGATGAGTATAAATCCGCACATTCCCTGGAATGTAGGTGATCCTTCAGAATTTAAAGCGAATGAACTAAAACTTCCAAAACATTGGGTTGATACTGATCAAACCCGAGAGGATTTCAGAAATTATTTAGCTGAAATCCGTAGG
>Ga0233377_1000370_pt1 | contig 21647 bp, 24 predicted proteins | sample ElkDunMinimDraft_6_FD_191540 | JGI IMG/M metagenome (GOLD analysis project Ga0233377, IMG submission 191540) | Fecal eukaryotic communites from dung pellets of Tule Elk in California, USA - Elk Dung E36 | ecosystem: Host-associated > Mammals > Digestive system > Large intestine > Fecal | place...
GGGTGAAATCGTCGGGCTGCGCTGGGAGGACTACCGGCCCGGCGACAAGCCGATGATCCTGATCCGCGACCGGAAAGACCCCCAGCGCAAAGACGGCAACGACCAGTGGGTGCCGCTACTCGGCGAGTCGGCCGCGATCATCGAGAGGCAGCCGCGCACCGGGCCGCTGATCTTCCCGTTCAAGCCCGACAGCATCGGCGCATCATTCCGGCGGGCGTGCATCCGGCTCCAGATCGATGACCTGCACTTCCACGACCTGCGCCACGAGGGCACGTCGCGGCTGTTCGAGCAGGGTTACCAGATTCAGGAGGTGGCGATGGTCACCGGGCACAAGGACTGGAAGTCGCTGAAGCGGTACACGCAGCTCAAGCCGGCGAGCCTGCACCGTTAACGCAGCACCCCCCGCATCCCTGCGAGGGGCCGCACGGCTGGATGGCCTAGTGGCACCGGGCGTTGCTGCGGGGACAGATTGCCCGGCCGCACGGGACCGCGCTATCGGGCCGGCACGCATCGCCGCGTAGGGGAATGCCTACTTGAACACCGCCACGTAGGACAGGAAGCCGTAGCTCACCTGGGCCTTGCTGCCCGCCCACGTCTCGGGCGCTGATCCGATGTGCGTCGCCGGCTTGTACTGCTGGCGGCTGCTGAAATAGGTGCCGTTGAGGGCCGATGCCACGGTGTCGGTGTAGCCGGTCGAGCCGTCCACGCCGGCCGTGCTTGCGCTGCTGTGGGTCGCGGCGCCGCCGCCAAGCACGAAGGACGGGCCAGCGACCGGGTTCGCCGCAGTTGCCACGCTCATGGACACCGGCGGGTTCTGGTAGGCCGTGCCGACCGCATAGCCGACCGTGGCGAGCGTGGGCGTGCCGGTCACCTCGACCAGGTAGGCCGAGTAGGCCAGCGCCACGGGGAAGCTGATCGTCACGTTCGGGCTGCCGGCGGCGGCGTTGGTCAGGACGAAGATCGAGACGCGGTGGCGGTAGTCGCCCCAGCCGTCGCCCTGGCGCTCGTGGCTCGACACCAGCGTCCACGGCCTGCCGCCCACCGCCGCCGGAGTCGGCGTGATGTTCACCGCGCCGGTGGTGGACGCATGGGTATGTACGACGAGGATCAGGCTGTTGCCCGCCACCACGCCGGCCATTGCCCCGGTGCTGCCGCTACTCGCGTCCGCGCCCGCGTAGTTCCCGCTCCGGCGTGCCTGTTTGAAGGCGACGCCGGTTGAGGGGGCAGCAGGTTTGACCCACGAGAACCCCGGACCTTTCAGCCGGGTTACCTCACCGGCCGCCGTCTTGATCCGCCGCGCGCGCGTGAGGTCGAGCTTAGGCACTGGTCAGCACCAGGATCTGATTGGCGCCAGCGGTCGCGGCGTTGAATGCCGACTCGCTGGTGAAGGTGACGATCTCGACGCTCTGGCCGGGTGCGCCCTGCGATCCCGGCGTGCCCGGGTCGCCTTTCGGTCCTTGGGCCCCGTCGGCTCCGGGGTCGCCCTTGGCGCCCGGCGCACCGTCGGCGCCTGGCGCGCCATCAGCACCGGCCGGGCCACGCTCGCCCGTGTCGCCCTTGGGGCCCTGCGGACCCTCCGGCCCGGTATCGCCCTTTTCGCCGGGCGCCCCCTGCTCGCCGGGGTCGCCTTTCGGTCCCTGTTCGCCTCGCTCTCCGGTCGGGCCCTGTGGGCCGGGCGCACCATCAGCGCCGGGCAGGCCTTGAATCCCCTGCGGTCCCGGGTCGCCTTGGTCGCCTTTCGGGCCGGGCGGACCGGGCGGGCCGGAGATGGTTTCCCCGCCTGAACTGGTGCCCGGCGGGCCGGCGGGGCCTTGGATACCCTGCAGGCCGCGCTCACCCTGTGGGCCCTGTGGACCTTCTGGGCCGCGCTCGCCCGCCGGACCCTCGGGGCCTCGCTCGCCCTGCGGCCCCATCGGGCCGGTCACCGGCTCACCGCCGCTACCCGAACCTGCCGGCCCCGGCGGCCCCTGCACGCCGACCTTGGAGATGGTGACGACGGTTTGCCGGGTCGTGATCGAAACGACCGTCGGCCGGTTGGTGATCTCGACGACGGTCGGCCGGCTGTCGATGCTGACCGTGGTCATCGCACTTCGATCCAGATCGGGGGCGTGGCGTCGAGTTCGCCGCCGGGCAGGCTCATCGCCACGCGGATCCAGTTGGTGCGGCCACGACCCATTGCCCGGGCAAGCGCGCCGGGGATGGTCAGCGTGGCGACGCCGTTCTCCGCGTCCGTCACCTCGACCGTGCCGTCCATGAGGGCGGCCGGATACGCATCGATGATGGCGAGCGTCCGCCCGGTCAGGCTGATGGGGCCGCCCTCGTCAGCCCAGCGCATCTCAGCCCGAACGCCTTCGCCCTGCTCAACTTCAATCGACTGCATCGGGAATCTCCAGAGTCGTCAGCCCGAGGTCTTGCCGGGCGTGCTTGATGAAGGCGGCCTTGATCGCGCCAATGACCGCCAGGGCTGGCAGCGCGTCCTCTCCTACCGGGTAGCCCTCAGCAAGGATCGACTCGACGGATCGCTCGATGCGCGGGCCTAGGGACTTGCCCCGGAACAGCGCGCCCGAGTAGTGCCACCATTCGGTGTGCCAGACGATCCGGCCATTCAGGCTTTCGGTGCCATCCTCGTTCGGGTCGAAGAACATCTCGACGCGGCGGGCGTACAGCACGTCCCGGTTGTTCTCGTCGAGTTCGATAAAGACGTCGGTCATCGGTGGTAGTCCCCGTGCGTGATGTGCAGGATCTCGTGCCCGAGGGTGCAGGTGGCCTGGTCGTCCAGGCGCTCGGGCGGCAGGGTGTAGATCACGGCGCTGCCATCGGGCAATCGGCCGGCGAACCCGTGCAGGCGGTCCCGCTGCGGATTGGGATCGCCAGCCGCACGCTCCCGCTTCAACAGGACCATGCCCGAGTCACGGTAGGCCTGCTCCAGGGTCGGCCGGTCGACAACGCGCCATTCGATGCGGAGCTGGTGACGCTCGCCTGCCTGCGGCGCCGGGTCGATCTTTTCGCCGCCGCATCCGGTCAGCAGCAGGCAGGCAATCAGGATCATTCGCATGGGCGCCCTCACTGTTCGACGGAGATGACATAGGTGCTCTGCTCGCCCAGGTTCCCGCTGATGTTCGCGGGGAACCCGGAAGCACCGGTGATTCTGACTCGATACATGAAGTTCGACGTGCTGGCGTTGTTGTCGGTAAACGTGCCGGAAGCGGAAGCCTCGATGTCGACGCGATAGTTGCCTCCGCCTTCGTTCGTGGAGGTTCGGTTTCCGGTGATCGGCAGCGACGACACCGTCGTCCACGACGTGCCGCCGTTGAGGCTCCGTTCCAGAACGAGCGTTCCGCTGGTCGAGCCGCTACCCGGGTTGGTCGGCTGGAGACCGCCGTTCACGTACGACATCCCCCAGTTGACGACCTTCTGCCCGCCGTTGGTGCTGAATGGCCCGACCTCAACGAAAGCTGACGCGCTGATCGCGGTCGAGCGGGCGGCATTCTTGAGCACCCCGGCCGATAGCGTGCCACCGAAGTAGGCGCTGCCAGCCGTGTCGAACCAGATGGTGCCGTTCGCTTTCGTGCAGGCGGCCGCGCCAACATTGGGGCCGTACCAGAACACCAGGTCGCCAGCCCCGAACGTGTGCCCGATAATCAGCTGCGCCGCGCCCTTCCAGATGCGCAGGTATCCGTCCTGCCACTCCATGCCCATGCCGGTGAGCGTGGAGATGACGCGGAACACCGTGGCGAGGATCGAGAAGCTGGAACGGGTGCCGTCGTTCTCGTTGACCGTGCCCGACACCAGCCCATTCACGTCCAACGCGACGGTGTGCTTGGCCCGCAACCGGCCGTCCACGCTATTGGCGGTGGCGATTGCCTGCTGGGTTACCTGCGCGGTTCCGGCCGACCCAACGCTGTAGGGCGACGGGACGTTCTGCGTCGCCGACACCGCCTCCTCGACCATCGGGGACGTGGCGAACAAGTAGCTGTCTGCTCCGGTCGATCCGTTGCCCGTGGCGCGAACCTTCAGGCGCAGGAAGGCGGCGTTGGCGGGAGCCACGCCAACGGCGAAGACGCGCCCGAAGTTGGCGAGCGTCCCGCCGACCCCGGATGCCGACGTGGCTGTGCCGTTGGTATAGCTGATGTGGTCGCCCGCCGAAGTCAGCCACTGCAAGAAGATTTGGCCGACGCAGCGGTGCGCGCCGAGGTAGATGCTCCCGATGTATCGCTTGCCCGCCTCGACCGAAATGGTCAGGTTGCTGCCCGTCGAGTTGGCGTCCATGTACACGCCGCTCGGGAGCGGTGCGCCTGCGCCGTTGTTGCGCAGGAAGAAGCCGCCGCGCTCCTGCGGGATGTAGAGCGTGGCCGGAGCGGTGGTGTGCGGGTAGATCGTCGGCGTCCCGCCAGGGGTTCCGCCGCCAACAGAGATCGTCCAGCCACCCAGCCCGAACCCGAAGTCCGAGTTGGGGAGGAGGTTTCCACCACCGCCCATGGTCGCGCGCACCGTGGTGAGTGCTTGGCTTACGGCCTCGACGCCGCCCTGCACCGCGCTGACCTGGCCGCTCAATGCGTTAAGCGCACTGGTGCTGGCCTTCCCCGCGACCTCCGTTTGCACACTCTGGATCAGTTGCCCTTGGGTAACTAGCCCCTGCTCGGTCTGGGTGATCCGCGTCGAATGGTCACTGACCACAGTCGAGATAGCGCCTCCAACAGCGCCCTCGCGCTCCATCTCGATCGAATCGATGTTGAACTGGCCGGCGGTTTGCGCGTTCTGCGACTGCAGGCCGATTCGTGCCGACACGGCACCTGCTGGGGCCACAGCGTTGCCGATGTAGTCTTGCCAGGAGTTCAACGCGGCAACGCCGGCCTCAACTACCGAGACTTCCGAGAGGCCGGCATCGCCGCCAGATGCGTTGTAGAACCTGACGAGCACACGCACCCGGGTGCCAATGGTGGGTGGCGTCCCGCCGAGGGTGGCAACCCGGCCGCGCAAGCGGACAAACACCTTCTCGTCAGGCGAAACAGGAGCGCGTTGGAAGTTCCACAACAGACGCCCGGTGGCACCTGCCGTGATCTGGAGCGCATTCATCCCACCGGAAACGCCTTCCCCACCTCCGGTAATCACGGTGTACCCGGCAGGCATACCCTCCGTGCCTGCGGTTGCCGAGGATTCGGAGGTGGCCCAGCCCGCGCCCCCTGACTCAAATGATCCATTGACGAGCATCAACGACTCGCTCAGGCGCGACTCCACCACCGTCGTCCGGCTCGCCAGCGCGTTGTCGCGCGTAACGCTGGCCGACTCCACGGCCGAGACACTGGCCGCCGTGGCAAGAAGACCAGTGCCGCCAGGCATGCGGGCGACCAATGCGTCGATGCGCTCCGCCTCGGCCTCCAGTTCACTCGCGATGGCGCCGACTTGCGTAGTCACCATGGCCTGAGTGGCGAGTGCGCCACTCCCCGCCGGAAGGCGCGCGACGATGGTATCGATGCGAGTTGCTGCAGCCTCGATCTCCGACGCGTTGGCGGTGGACATCGAGAGCGCAGCCGCTACGGCCTCACCCAGCGACGCATAGTCGCCCACTTTCTCCCACCCTGTCGGCGAGATGTCGGGCTGGTCCCCGGTGGTCTGCACCAGGGCGCGGTACAGCGCGCCGTCGTACTTGACCAGCTGGTCGACCTCGTACGTTTCCGCAACGTCCCACTCGGGTGCGCCGGTGATGTCGGCCAGTTGCGCCTCGAGCGCAGCCACCGCCGCCATCGCCGACGCAAGCGCCGCGTTCGCCTTCGCGGTCGCGTCCGCTCCGGCCGCAGCGGCAGTCGCAAGGTCGGCAGCCAGACGGTCCGCGATCTCCTGATCCAGCCGCATCTGCTCATCGACTTGGCGCTGCGTGATCTCGTCCAGCGATTCCTCGATCCCGCCGATCACCTGGCCCAGGTTCGCGGCCAGGGTCCGGGTGATGACGCGCATACCCGTGGACAACCGGCCCGCCGTGTTGCGGCTGCGGCAGGCGAACGTCCACGTCCCGGCCTCCGGCATGACCGCCTCGAACGGCGCGGTGAAGTAGCCCGTCTCGCCGACCGGGGTCATGGCCTCCCAGTCGGGCGACGCGACCGTGCCAGCGACGTAACGGATCTCCACGCCAGCGAAGTCCGCAGACTGGATCGTGTCGGCCAGCCAGCCCCAGGTGTACAGGCGCACGCCGCCGGAGCGCTGTTCCACGTCGAACAGGTCCACCAGCACCGGCGGCGCATCGGCCCCGAGCGTGGTGTAGACGATGCTCGCCGAAATGCCAGCATTGCCGTCCGGCGAGAACGGGCGCACGAGGATGGTGTACGTTCCCGCGCGGGGGATACGCCAGGACGCGCTACGGGTAGTGGTCTGCGCCACCTCCTCCAGTACGCCATCTTCTTCGGCCATGAACACCGAAGCGCGGGCATACGGGCCGTCCACCTCAAACGTGGCCGACAGCTCGGTGAATACGGTGTCGCCCTGCGTGACCTGCTGCTCGGTGATCTGCAGCTGGCTGGCGACGGGCCGAGTGCGCAACAGGCTGTTGGGCGCGGCAGGGATGTACTCGCCCGTTTCGACGTAGTGCCAGAACTCCGGCGGCTCTGCCACGACCGCAACCCGAGCGCCCTTCAAGTCGGACTCCGGCTCCACCGACACGACGCGGACGCGAAGGCCCGGCGTCTGCTTGAAGTCGTAGATCCAGATCGTGTCGTGCGCGGGGTTACCGGCCGAGTCGCCCGGCAGCGCTGCATCGGACGGCCACGGCCCGACCAGCTGGATGGTGTCGGTCGGATCGGTGAACGGGGCCACTCCGAACACGCGGCAACTGCGCTCGCCCGGGATACGAAGGCCAATGAAGGCGTTCCCGGCAGGCGGCGGCACTTCCTCGTCCAGCGTCAGCGTGACAACGCCAGACGCCACGCTTGCAGACCGCACACGCCCGCCGTAGCCCCACTGCGTCAGATCGTGTTGCAGGGCCAGCATGGACAGCCGGCGGTACGACAGATGCTCCAGATCGGTGCTGTAGGCGATGTCCTTGCGCTGGTAGAGCGACTGGGCCAAGTGCCAGCGGCCCATCTGGGCGGCATGTTCCTCGCTGGTCACACCCTCCAGCTGGAGCTGGGCCGGGTTGAGCATCGTGGTGACGCCCGGAGCCGGGATGCGGAGGGTCCGCGCCTCCCAGACCGTCGAGTCGAAGTAGGTCACCTCAACACCATCGGCCGCGTTCGCCAGGTTGTAGTCCACCTGGAACGATCCGCGCTTGATCGTCGCCATGTTGACGGTGCCGGACAGCGGCTGTTCTGCCGCCGCCCACACGACCGACAGGCGTCCACCAGCCCACGACACCTGCCCGAAGCCCGCGCGGGCGAGGCTTTCCAACATCTCGTCGTGGCTGCGCGGGGCGTCCAGCAGGAAGTCGAAGGTGTAGCCGTTGGCCGCGCAGTGCAGGGCAAACGCTTTCAGCGATGCCTCGTCGATCATTTCCTCGGGCAGCCCCATGCCCGCGACCAGCTCGCCTTCCAGCTCGAACCCCCGCGCATAGGCAAGGATCTGCGCACCGGGGTTGCTCGTCTCCTCGGTGACGTAGGCCGACCCCTTCCACACGGGAATCGGCTCGGACACGGCGACGCAGCGGATTTCGTCGGGCGAGCCGGAAAGCTGCCCGCTCGCCAGCATCTTGATTCCGATGGCCGGCAAACCACCTCGGGTAGACGTGTCGGACTGAACGGAGCGCAGCGTCGTCCACGTGAACCGGCACTCGTCCTTGCCGCTGCCATCGTTCCAAGTCGGCTGACCGAGGCGGACGCGAACGTCGTACTGGCCCGGCGTCACGTTGTAGCTGAACGTACGACGGATGACGCGAGTGTTGCCGTTGGCGATGGTCTGCGTGGACAGAGGCTGCCAACCGGTTGCGCCGACCGCCCGGTACTCCATCTGCACCGGCACGCTGTTGCCGTGGATCGTGCCGTGCTTGTCTACGTCGTACAGCACACCCTCCAGATCAATCTCAATGATCCGGGTGTTCGGCGAAGTGGTGCGGGTGATGTACGGCCCGTTGTTGGTCAGGTCGCCGCCTGCGAGGCTGTCCGCATCGCTGTACAGCGGGATAGGCTGCTCCGGCATCCCGGAAAAACCGGAGTGCCAGACCTGCACGCCGTCGAAAGAGGACAGCAAGGCGTCGCCGTTGTAAAGCGCCTCGACGCGGCCGACGTTGATGCCGGGCGTGAGGATCATCGACAGATACTGCTGCTCGTTCTCGAAGCGCGTGTAGGGCTTGGAGAGAACGTCGGGCGCGATCCGCACGCGGCCGAAGAGCAGCCCCGGCGGCTCATACGGACGCATCCGGTTGCGCGCACTGGTCAGGCTGTGGACCGGATCTTGCTGGCGGTCGCCGCCAGCCTTGCCGACCTTGGGGCCAAGCACCTTGTTGACCAGGATGGAGCCGGCCATGAACACGGCCGCCTGAGCCACCGCCGTGCCCAGCGCGGTAGACGTGCCGATGCTCCAGCCGGCGATGGCGCCGCCGCCGAACGTGAAGTACGTCAGCGCCATCATTGCGACGATGTAAAGCGCCTGCCGGCCGACAGCGCCGCGCACTTCGATCCGCGTCCCGGCCTTCGGACGCACGCGCTCCATCACCTCGACGGGGACGACCACGCCGTTAACGCGGACTTCCCAGTGATCCTTGTCCCAGTCCGGCACGGTCCGGCGCAGGAACGCGCCCAGCTTCTCGCCAGGCTCGAACTCAGCCGCGAAATGGCGCTGGCCTTCGCACGTAATCGGATGCGGAGTCAGGACAATCTGCGTGCCACTGGTCGGGTCATGCATCAAGCCCACGTGTAGAACCCCTCGATCCGTGCGCCCCAGTCGGGCAGCTCACGGGCCAGATGCAGCACGCTGCACCCGGTCCGCTCGTTTGAATGAAGAACCCACGCCTCGTGCGCGAGCCAGAAATAGACGCCGACGTGCCCCGCCCGGCCGTGGTCGAACATCACGACCAGATCGCCGTCCTGCGGCGTATCGGTGCGCGTGGCGTAGGCTTTGGAAAGCTCGCCCAAAGCCAACTGCCCGCGCACGCCACGTGGCCTGCCGTTCGGCAAGTGGATTTCTCGCCCGAACAGTTCGCGCTGCACCAGCACCACGAAGTCGGCGCAGTCCATCTCGTGTTCGTCGTAGGGGATGCCGCAGAAGCGCTCTACGTCAGACAGGCGCACGGTCAGAACAGCCCCGGCGCAAGGAACGGGTTGAAGCGCAACTTCACGGCCTGCTGCCGCGTCATGAAGTCCACGCCAAGCTGCGCCGTCACCTGAGCCGGCGTGACGGACGCGCGCATCATCGGCAGGAAGTAGGTCTTTTCGTGCAGGTCCGGATTCGCGCGGTCCGAGACCATGAGCTTCGCGATCATCAGCTCGTTCGGTGCGATGGCCTCCAAGTCCTCCGTCAGCGACCGGCCCACGTTGTCTACGACCAACTGGGCGCGCGACGCCTGCCCGGACACGTCATCCGGCAACTTGAACCCGAACGGAAACCCGATGTACTCGACGCCCTGCGATGTCCAGTTCTGCGTGTCGTTGACGATGCGCAGCTTTTCTGGCATCGACGGCGTGCTGATTTCGAGGAACAGCAGCGGGCTTTGCTTGTCCGTCACCCGTTGACGGCGCTCGGTGAAGGTCATCTGTACTCCGGGCACAAAAAAGCCGCCCGTAGGCGGCTGAGTGAACTAAAGGGCGCTTGGTGTTAGCGCATGTATTCGATCTGGACGGTTCGGCTGGTCACATCGAAGCCGCGCCCCCTCGGACGAAGCTCGCCGATATCCCCGCCGATAAACCGGGCCGTGATCTGCTGCCCAGTCCTCGGGTGGGTCATGAAGAACCAATCGATCCTCCCCGCCTCATCGAAGTACCAGTCCTCAAATGCGGCGGCGTCTGCGCTGGTGCGGAACACAAGGCTCGCTGTGACCTTCACCATCACTCGGCTATTGATCAGCCTTTGCTTGGGCGGCCCGCGCTCCATTTCAGTGCGCTCTACGGATGGCTGGATCGCTTCAGACCACCCGCCCTGTTCAATGCATACGTAGCTGGGGAAAGTTGCCATTAGACCTGTCTCCTCCAGCCGTACATCGCGGTTCCGACCTGTCCAAGTGCGCCCCCTTCAAGGCTATCGGCCACCACATCGATGATCAGGCGCTTGAACATCGAGCCGTCCGCCCCTTGGGTCGTCTCTTCCCTGGCGGAGACCTGCTGCGGCCCATGGTTGTTAACCACAACCTGCACCCCGCCGGCGCTCGTGAATGACGCGCCACCGACGACGCCGCCCGAGGCATAGCCGCGATAACCCTTGCGCATGGCCTCAACCGCACCAACGCCGCCGGCTCGCGCCACGTCATGCTGACTCCAAACAACCTCGCCCTTGTGGACGATCCCGGCCGGCTCGTACTTGCCGCCCGGCCCGGTGTATCCGCCCTCCGCCTTGCCCCCCGCAAACATGCTGGCGATGAACTTGGCGAACCCACCGCTCGATCCGTTCGCGGCGCCCCACTGCCCCAGCGCGTCGAATACCTTGGAAGCCGCCACGTTCGCAGCCATCCGCTGCAAGGCGTCCGCGAAGTTCTTTGCCATGCCGCTGACGCCATCGGCGAACGGGTCGAACAGGAAGTCAGCAAAGGCGTCCTGCATGTTCCGCGCTGCCTGGTCCGCGTAGAGCGTCATGGCGTCGGTGGTCTTGTTCAGGTCGCCAACCGCCTTGCGGTGTTCATCAGCCAGAATGCCAACGTACTTGGCGTGTTCCTCTGCCGTGATGGAGCCAGCCTTGAGCGCCCTATCAGCCTCCGTGATCGCGCGGCTGTACTCCAACGCGGCCACGGCTGCCGGCCCCTCCAGCCTTGCCGTGGCATCCTCGATCTGGTCAAGCCACTTGCTACGCGAGACCTCGCCATCCATGAGGCCCCGGTCAAACTTGTCCTGGGACTCTTGGGCGATACGGTTCGCCTCCGCCAGCGCCTTCTTAGCCTCTGCCTCGGCTTTGGCCGATTCCTTGGATGCTGCGCTGGGGTCTACGCGAACGTTGCCAGTCCCCACGTTGAGCTGAGCGACCGCCGCCGGGTCATACTTCGGAGGTGCCTTTGGCTGCCTTGCCATATCTTCCCGCAGCCGGCGAGACTCTGCAGCCATGCCCCGAAGTTCAACCAGCTTCTTGCGCTCCGCCTCAAGGGTCGGGTTGAACACTCTCGCGCCCTTGCCGGTAGCCGGGTCGTATCCTTCCATCGGCTGGCCGCGATTGTTCAGAGACTGATCGAACTCGGCGAGACGCCGCTCCTGCCGCTCAATGGCCTGCTCAATGCGGGTCAGGTCGTCCAGCGCCGGGCCGTGGAGCCGCGACGCGACCTCCTCGCCCAGCCACTTCATGACGTTTGCGGTAGTCACCGCCAGCTCCGCCAGTTTCTGGGCGGCGGTGACTGCGCCGTTGATGATCAAGCCGAAGCCGTCTCGGAAGCTCTGTGAATTCATCAGTTCCGCGAGGCTCTGCAGGGCCGGGATCAGCTGGGGAAGCGCCTCCTTCCACATGCCGTCCGTGGAAATCTTCAGCTTCTGCATCTCAACGTCGAGGCGTCGAGTTGCCTCTAGCGTCTCCTCGTCCATGATCGCGCCGGCCTCGCGGGCATAGTCGGCCCAGTACTTGAACCCGTCGCCGTTGTCCCGCAGTAGGGGCACGAGCTTGGTCGAGTCGGACGCGATGGCCTCCATGTAGAAGGTCATTTCGGACTGCGTGACGTTCGCCTTCTGGAGGCTGTCAACGTACAACTGAAGCGCCTGGGAGCCGGACAGCTTGCGGAACTGCTCTGCGGTGACGCCGATCTTCGGAGCGATCTGCTCGAAGAAGTCGGCCATTGCGCCGCCGCCGGTCTGCAGGAAGTCGCCAACCTTGTCCTGCGTGTCCTTCAGGATATCGGCCAGCTTGTCCTGCTCGACGCCAACTGACCGGGCACCGACCGCCCACTCCTGAAACTTGCCCGCCGCTTCGCCCGACAGCTTGGACAGCACCTGAATCTGCTGACTCTCCTGGATCAGGTTCCGGACCTGCACGGCGGTAGCCGCCAACGCTCCCGCTACGGCCGTGCCAATAATGGCGCCGACCACCTGCGCTTCTTTGCCAAGCTCCTTCAGCCGGCGCTCGGCCAGCTTCGCGTCGTTGTTGAAAGCGCCCGTCTTGAGGAGGAGGTCAATGACGATACTGCCGAGGGCCACGGGCTATCCTCCAACTGCTTTCAAAATGGACTGGTCAACGTCCGATAGATCCGACGTGGCGGGGTCCGGGCTGAGTATCGAAAGACGCTCTGCAAAGGCGTCGCTGCCGCCTGACATGCTTGCGGACACCAGCGCAGCGGGCCGGTGGTAGCGGCTCAGGTCATCGAATGGGTAGATGGCGAAGAACTGGAGCCAGCTCTGGAACTCGTCTGCGGTCATCGTGGCGTGCAGCTCTGCCACGGTCCGGCCCAGTTGCAGGGCTAGGTATCGCTCGATGTATCCGACGCTGCCTCGGGCGAACTCGCTTTTGGGTCGCGACGGGCCACAATGCCGTTCGCCTCCAGGACCAGCGGGAAAAGGACGAGGACGCCTTCGGACGTGAGCTTGATGCTGTCCCTGTCGGACATGGCCGGCGTACCATCCGGATTGACCAGACTGGCCGCGATGAACTGCTGCTTGGCGCGCTCGATCTTGCCCAGATCGCCGGAAGCGTCAGCGGCCTTCCAACGCTCGTAATGGATGTGCGCGCACTTCTTCCAGTAGGTGTGCGCCTCGGTGCCGTCCGAGAATTTGGCCGGAAGCTCGATAATCTCGTCGTTCGTCAGAAATCGGTCGTAGCTCATGCTTGCTCGCCTTATGTAGGTGCCCCGACGCCCCACGGGACGCGGCGAGCGAACGCCGCAGGACGCCGGAGCAGAGGGTTAGATGGACTTCCAGGTGCGGGTCATCGGGCCGGACTGCTGCACAGTCAGCGTCCCGCGCACCACGTCGTTGGAGGCGATGTCGATACCGACCTCCATGACGATCCCGTTGAACCGGAACGAGGTGCGGCCGGTAGGCGGGGTCAGGTTTCCGGTCGCCACGGTCGGGGCGGCGGTGCCATCAGACAGCGCGATGAGGAACGGGACGGCCTCACCCAGCGACTCCAGAGCGAAAAGCTCCTGATGCGTGGAGTCCGTGGGGACCAGCGCGAACGGGATGTTCCACGTGGTCGAGCTGCGCGAGCCAGAGATGAACTCCGGGTCGTCGGCGTCGAGACACAGGATCTCGTTCATGGTGCGGGCGCCGCCGGACTTGCTGACGGCAGTGGGGCACGCCATCTTCATGGGCGTGGTATCGAGCGGGTCCGGCAGGATGAAAACCTCCGTACCCTGGGAGCGGACGAAATCGACCATCGTGTTTACCTCGGGCTGGGCACAAAAAAACCCGCCGAAGCGGGGTGTTGGGGGTGGGGTACTGCTGGCTTCAGCGCGTGCTGAAGATGTCGGCGTCGAAAGTCATTCGCCAAAGGCGCGTGTCTGTGTCTCTGCCAAGGCTCTGCATGTTTAGGACGTGGCCTCGGGCCTCGACCGCATTCCTGCAAGCCACGGTCAATGCGTCTCGCTGCGCCTCGTTGGCTGCGACCACATCAACCCGGATTGACTCGCGGTCACCGGGCGGCCTGTCGCTCAGATTGTTCTCGGGGACCACGGCCAGACGCGACCAAACGACATACGGCGCGGGCGTGTCCGGATTGGCTTCGTCCTGATAGATCCTGTTGGTAATCGCGAGGACCGTCGGAACGGCAAGGATTGGATAGATGGGCAGCATCAGCGGTTCTTCCTCGCCAACTTCTCCACTGCCTTGTCGATCCCCTTGCGAAGCTCGGTCACGACGGTCGTAACGGCCTCACCCTTCTTGGCGTGGAATGCCGGCCCCATCCACGGCATTGGGGCGCGCTTCACGGTTCCGTACTCAAGCATCCGGCCAACGATTGATGCGACGATGCCGCTGGGGGTGCGCTTACTGATGGGGTAGCGGATGCGCTTGGGGACAAGCACGAACATCCGCTCCCCGTTCAAGGTTTTGTGCGGCCTTCCGCGCACCACGCGGATTGACTTCTCCAGCAAGCCGGTGGACTGGTCTCCCCCACCCGCGTTGGGCGCGGCAATGATCCGCTGCACGTTCAACTGCGCCTGCGCGCGGATTACGTTCGCGCCCTTGCGAAGTGAACTACGCACCGGCCCGCCTCGCTTCTGGCTGACCTCCTTCGGCAGGTCTTGCAACGCCTTCAGCACGCCGTCCAGCCCTTCGATCTTGAAAGCCTGCTCAGCCATTGAGCGTCCCCACCATCAGCGTAAATTCTTTCCGCGCCGTTTCATCCGGCAGCGGGTCGGACTTCAGTTCCCACAGGCGTCCATCCCACAACACCCGGTCGTGCGACTGGATGCCAGATGCCTCCGGGGACCAGCGGACAGCAAAGCGCCCATGCACCTCGGAGCGGATCGCTTCGGCCGCCAGATACTCCCGGCCCGGCCCAGCGATGAACTCCGCAGGCACGTCCCGCAGATAGTCGGACCACACCTCGGTGCGGTAGCCCGTCACCGGATCGATGGCCTCGGTCTTGCGCTGGATGGTGATGCGGTGGCGGTACTTGCCGGCGCGGATCGACTTCACGACACCACCGGGTCACGGTAGCGGCGCAGCAGTCGCTCGACGGCGGGCGAGATCGGCTCCGGAGAATCCTGAGCACCCTCCCGGCCTTCCCACAGCGCGCCGAACACCAGGAGGACAGCCGACGAAATGACGCCAGGGACTGGGACAGCGCCCTCTGGAAGTGGGTATTCGGCACTCCATCCCGCGTTACGCCAGCGAGTGCCGATGTAGTCAAGCACGATGTCGCTGGCCTCTTGCGCCTTCAGCATGACCTCCAGGTCATCGTGCGAATGGGTGATGTATTCCTGAGCCTTCGCGCGGTCGAGAGAGACAAGCATCACTTCCCATCCTTCCCGTCTCGGCCCTTCTTCACGGCCAAGCGCCAGCCGTCACCCATGCCCGGCTTCGACTCGGGCGAGTCCTTCTGCGCGATCCACAGGGAGCCGCCCCACGTCACGGCGTCGCCACGCTGGTAGTCGGACTCGGCCTTGTACACGCCACGGTCAATCACGACCGGGAGATCGACTCGGAACTCCTTGCAGACATCCGCTCGGCTGAACGCAAGGGTCAGCGACCGCTCGCCGTCGTGCTTCACGGATAGGTCATCGAATCCGAGACCATCAACGCCGTCCCGCCCGTCCCTGCCGTCAGCCGGCTTCGGGATGCGGTCAATGGCACGCTCTAGAACGCCCTGAGCGCGCCGCTCGAAGTCGAGCGCCCAACCGGCCACCCTGCCCTCGACCATGCGCTCAACGTCCTCCACGGACACGCTGGCGCCGTCTGCACCGTCCATGCCGTCGCGGCCGTCCACACCATCTTTGCCATCGGTGCCATTGGTAGGCGTGGGGATGGTCGCAACGGCCTTCGCGACCGCCTCGGCGATCATCGGGGCCACATCCTCCAGCGTGACGGACTTGCCATCAATGCCGTCGCGGCCGTCCTGCCCGGGGTCGCCCTTGAGCGGCTGAGGCAGCTCCCGCGCCTCCAGCGCCGCGATGCGCTCAAGCAAAGGGGCCGTTGCCCGCTCGACGCTTGCTCGGACCGCCGGGGCTACCGCCGCCGCGAACTTCTCGATATCCATTCAGACGGCCTCTAGTGCTTTGGTAAGCGCGGACATGAACCGCTCGACCTGCTCATCCTCGGACGGCTCGGGAGCCGGCTCAGGCTGCGGCGGAGGCGGTTGTGCCTGCGCCTGGGCTTCGTCCAAGGTGCGATCCGCCAGATCGGCGAGCGAGAAATACTGCTGCTGGCGCCAGATCACATCGCCGCCCTTGACCTTTGGCAGCTCCAAGCGTGAGCGCGCCTCATCAGTGGTGATGACCGCCTGCGCAACGCCATTGCCCATCGCAGAAATCAGGCTGGCCGTGTCCATGCGCCACAGGCCGCCGTCCACGTCCAGATCCACGCCAAGGACGCGACCCTCGATCCTGACGCCGTGACCGATCCCCAGACCCTCGTCCACGCAAAGCTCGAACTGTTCGATGTGGCTCTGCAGGCAGTCGGAGTAATAGTTCCGGTCGCGGATCTCGGCGTTTGATGCATTGCTGTCCTGCGCCAGTCCGATCTTCGCGGGCGGCACGTGGAACACGCTGCACACGATCTCCGCCGTCATCTTCAACTGCTCGACCAGCTGCGAGTCCGTGGCCGACATCACCATCGGCTCGTACTCCATGCCATCGCCGAGAACAGCAATCCGGCCGGCGCTGAGTCCGTTGAACTTCGTCTCCCACGCTTCCTTGATGCGGTCGGCCGCGTCCTGGCTGATCGCACCGGGGGCCGTCAGCACGCCCGAAGGCCGCGCGCCGTTGCCAAAGAACGTAGAACTCTGCTGCTGCATCGCCAGACCGTGACCGGCCGCCACGCCGCACGCATACAGCGGCGACACACCCACCAGAGGGTGGAACAGGCAGTTCATCCGGTCGTGGATGATCTCGGACGCCGGGAGCGTCCTTTCCTCTTCCCGAATCCCGCTCATCTCATCGGCGCGGAGGCGGTAGTAGACCGACCCATCCGGGGCCACCAGCGGCTCGACCTTCAACGGATCGAGCAGGTACAGCGCAGTCACAACGCCGCGATTGTCACGCTGCTTCAGCGCGTAGGTGTTCCCGCGCGTCAGCTTGGACATGATCCACCACTCCTTGAACTGGATGTGGTTCTGGAAACGGTTCGGCTTACGCAGGACCGGAGAGAATGCGGGGCTTTCCGTCTCGGTCCAGATTCCGTCCTTGTCCTGCTCCACCAGCCGCAGGCGGAGCTTGCCAATGTCGTTGGCAATCAGGGTGATGCACGAGTACACCGCGTAGTACGCAAGCTGCGTCTCGTGCGTGATCTCTTTGTTCTGCTGCCATGCGCCGGAATACGGCTCGCGGATCAGGGGATACCACCCGTTCCGCCCGGTCACTGGCGTCAGCGCCTTGGCATGGTCAGCCCCGAACGTGCGGACGCCCATTTCCATCGCCAGCTCGTTGGGACTGAACGCCATCAGTTATTCCTCTTCTGCCTGCATGTCGCGGCGCTTGTAAGCGCGCTTTGCGGCCTTTTTCTTGGCCTTCGGAGCCTTGGGAGCCGGAGCCTCTTCCTTGGTCTCAGGCGTGGCCGAGTCTTCGGCGTGCCCCAGCCGGCGCAGGATCTCGGCGAAACGGGGGTCACTGTGGGCGAGCGCCCTTGTCATGTAGCTCATGCACGTCCCCTCAAAAGAGGGGCGAGGCCGAAGCCCCGCCCCCCTATCACTCAGTCTTCGGTTTCCGGATCAGGCGCGCCGGCCCACTGCGCTCCGGTCACAACGGCCACACCAGACTGGCGACGACGCCGCCAGTTGATGAACCGCTCGGCACGGAACGCCACGCTGTTGGTCTGGAACATCGAGACCAGCGAGGCCGGGGTCGGCGTGATGCTGTTGTGCGCCGGGTTGTCGGCCATCTCCAGCGAAGCCTCGCGGCTCAGATCGACCTGGACGCCGCCTTCCTCGGTGATGTAGATGTCCGAGGCGTTCACCAGCACGACCAGGCCCGCCGAGGCGTAGTCGGACACGATCACCGGCAGGCCGGCGAAGGTGCCGCCCGACATGGTCAGGCCGGAGAACTCCGGCTGGCCCATCGGGTTGACCATCAGCGACAGGTTCAACGCCGCCGTCGACGGCATGATCCACACGCCCGCAGTGGGGGCGTTGCCGGCGGAGATGAAGCTCTGGAACGCAGCACGCACGTCGGCTCGAATGGCGTCAGCGGAGCTGCCAGCCGACACAATCGGCGTGATGCCGTTGGTGATCGACGCGGGCGAGATGCCCGGAACCGCAGCCTTGGCGGGGTTGATGAAGTCGGTGTCCAGACGGGCAGCCAGCGCGGCCACCAGCTGGTCACGCAGCAGGCGCTCGGCCGAAACGGTGGCCTTGCGAAGCAGCTCTTCGGTGACGACCGCGATGTTGGCGACCTTCAGCAGGTCCAGACGGCCACTCTCACCCTCAAAGCGGGTCAGGGGCTTCGCGCGGCCCTCGCCCACCCAGTAACCCTCACCGCCGGTGGTCTGCGCGCCGTATGACAGGCCCGCCGGGACGGTCAGCAGCGAAGGGATGCCGTTCTGGCCGAAACGGCCAAGAATGGTGCGGGGGCGCAGGAAGTCGATGAAGTCCCCGTAGACCTGGCCGTTGTCGCCAGTCAGCCACTCGGCCCAATTGCCATCCTGCGTCGAACCGGCGGGAACCGCAGCCTTGCTCACGACGCCGAACACGGACGAATCCTCGCCGTACTGCTCGCGGGCCACGGTGCGGACGCTCTCGCCGTCCAGTCGGGCAAGCGCCTTGACGCGGGCGAGGCGGGCGAACGCGATGCCCGGCTCCAACTTCTCGGCGCTCTTGACGGTCGCGAAGTCGCGGCGGGTGGAGACGCCGGGCGTGGCCGGGGACTTCTCGACGGGCTTCGCAGCCGCCTTGTTGATCGACTCCATGTCGCGCAGGTCGGACAGCTCGGCGTCGATGGCCTTCACTTCGGCCTTCAGCTCGTCGAACTGCTCGCGCTCACCGGCGTCCTTCGTGCGGCCCTCGGTGATGGCCTTGTTGGTCACTGCCTCCATGTCCGACGCCTTCGACGCGCGCATGGCCTCCAGGTCGGCGATCTGCTCGCCAATGGTCTTGTTGGTCATTTCAGTACCTTGATGATTTGGTGTTTACGGGCAGGCTTGGGCGGGTTGAGAAACACCGCGTCAGGCCGTTTGGTTTCCGCCTCGACTGAGGCCGGGGGATCGCCCTCCACACCCTCATGCCCGGACGCGGGCAGGTGCTTTTGGTCGAATGCTTTGATTGCCGTGATGACGGCATCGGAGTTCGCCGGGATCGTCACCAGCGACAGCTCCATGATCTCGGTCTTCTTGAAGAGGTAGCCGCCGTCCTTCAGCGACTCCACGCCATCCTTGAGGGCGCGGAAGCCGATGGACACGGCACGGACCAGTCCGGCTCGAACCGAGTCCCACGCCTCGTCCACGCGCGTCTGAAGCGCTCCCGGCTGCGGAACTCGCGGAATGCTGGCGGTGAACGGAATCCCGTCCTTCGTCGGCTTGCCGAACTTCACCCGGCCCACTGGCTGGTCGTGGCGGTGCTGCCAAAGCAACGGCAGGTCGTCAGCGAAGGACGCACCCAGCGGGTCGATCACATCGCCCACCCTGTCCACGCTCGGGGTGGTCGCAACCCCCTCGATCACGCGCTGCTCTGCGTCCACGCTGCGCACTTGCAGCACGGAGTAGGCCCGGTTTTCCATCGCTTGCTCCAAGAAAAAACCCGCCGAGTGGCGGGCTTCAGAAGATCAGGACTTGGTAGTCCGGCTGTCGTTGCGTTGCTACCGCGCTCGCCGCGCCTATCACCATACAAAGCGCCACCGCCGCGTCGATCTTGTTGATCGATCGCGTCTTGGCGAGCCACTGATTGCCCCACTTGTCCTGCTCAGTCACCGCGCTCATCAGCGCAGACACCAGAACCGGATTCCGGCGCAGGCGGATGCGGCCCTCCAAGAGCGCGTCCTCCAGCAGCCTGAGCGAGCCGGGCATCCACAGCCCCTCGGCCCCGTCTGCAATCGGCTTCCCCTTCCTCAAACCGCCCTGCGGATGCTCCGCGAAGGGGAGAGAAAGCCCCAGGTCGTCAATCTCCTCCTCGAACCGATTGAAGGCGTACCGGTCGTAGGCCACCATCTGCACGTCGTAGCGCTGCGCGTACTCCGCGAGCGTCTGCGCGGTGTGGCGATAGTTGATGCTTTCCCCTTGCGGCGCGTGTATCCACCCCTCGCGCGCCCACTGCCGATAAGGCAGCTTGTCCCGCAGCTCGCGAGCGTCCATCGTGTCGCCCGGCGTCCAAGCCTCGATCCAAGCATCAAAGGTCGGCTTGCCTTCCTCAGTCACCCCAGTCTTGACCGCCGCTGCCAGCGCCGTGATGTCGCGGTTCTGCGATAGGTCCAGCCCAAGCCAAACAGGCTTTCCCGCGTGATCCTCCGGGTCAAAGTCGAACAGGCGAGGCTCCAACGTCGCTCGCGTCATCCAAGCCGTGTCCGCGTCCGTCCACACACAAAAGTGCAGGCGGAGGATGTTGTTGAGCTTGCCGGGGATCGCCTTGGCCTGGGCCACCACGTCCGCGAGGTAGTCGCGCGTGATCGTCACGCCCAGCAGCGGATTGGCCTTCTCCCAGCACTCCGGGTCGCGGAGCGGGTCGTCGCCCTCGTCCAGTGCGCAGACGTAACTGAAGGTCCGGTCGTCGATCACCTCACCAACATAGGTGGGATCGTTCACCGCCTCGGTGTGACCAGCGGCAACCTTGACCGCGTGTTCGTGTTCCTCCCAAGCGACGCTGTTCCGGTCGCTGCCGGAGTTGGTGATCATCAGCAGAAGCGGGTTGCGGCGGAACTTGAAGCCGCGCTCCAGCATCTCCAGGATGCCCCGGTCGGGCATCTCGTGAACCTCGTCCGCCAGCACGCAATACGGGCGAGGGCCGGAACCCGACTTGCCCGTCTCGCGAGACACGGGCCGGAAGAAGCTCCCGGTAGCGTGATGGGCGATGTTGTACTCGCGACCCGGACCGCCGCTGAATTCCAGTCGCTTCAACAGCCCCGGCGACCGCTTGACCATCTTCACGGCGTCGGCAAACAGGATTCCCGCCTGATCGCGCTTGGCCGCAGCCGCGTAGACCTGCGCGCCCGCCTCCCCATCAGCGGTGAGCATGTACAGGCCAATCCCACCGGCCTTGGGCGACTTGCCGTTGCCCTTCCCTTCCTCGATGTAGGCGCGCTGGAACCGCCTACGTCCGTCCTCGCGCTTCCAGCCGAACAGCGAGCCAAGGATGAAAGCCTGCGAAGGGTGCAGCTCAAACGGCCGCCCCTCGAACTGGCCCTCAGACAGGTACAGCTGCGTCTCGAAGAACCGGTGAACCCGATCCGCCGCCTCGGGGTCGAACCACAGGCCGCGCTCGTGCCCCTTCTCGAGGTCGTCCAGATGACGCCGGCAGGCATTGCGGACGTGCGGGCCAGCAACGTACCGGCCAGCCAGCACTCCTTCCGCGTATTCCCTAGTTCGGTCGCCCGAAGAACTCGTCGTCCGGATCTTCGTCTCCCTCGCCACCGTGATTAACCTTCGTCTCGTCCGTGGGCGTCGCCCCGAGCTTCGACAGCGCAGCACCAAGCGCCTGCAACGCCGAAACCCCCATGTCCGGGTCCGTCTCCATTCGCGCCGCGAGGATGCAGACTTGCCGCAGCAACAGCCGGTGACCGGAGTTCAGCCAGGGCATGTTCGCCGCCGACTCCTCCCACACCGCCACCTGAGCCGGGGTCATCCCCTTGTAGGGCGCACCGATGGGCCTAGCGCCCTTGGGAGCGCTCCGATCCTTGAATCGGCCAGGATTCTTGATAGCCGCGCCGGCTGCCTCAGCCTTCAGCGCTGGCAGTCTCGGTCGTGCCATAAATGCTCGCATTCACCCCGAATGGGGAGTCGTCTTTCCATTTGTGGATGCGAGAAGAAAGG
>Ga0233377_1000371_pt1 | contig 21635 bp, 5 predicted proteins | sample ElkDunMinimDraft_6_FD_191540 | JGI IMG/M metagenome (GOLD analysis project Ga0233377, IMG submission 191540) | Fecal eukaryotic communites from dung pellets of Tule Elk in California, USA - Elk Dung E36 | ecosystem: Host-associated > Mammals > Digestive system > Large intestine > Fecal | place...
TCGGTTGTGGGTGAGTGCGGCCGAGGTGTGGGTGGGTGGTGGTGAGGTTGATTGGGAGAGGGTCGTGGCTCCGGCTCGGCCTCGGGTGGTGGATCTGCCGACCTACGCCTTCCAACACCGGCACTACTGGCCGACCACCCTCCAGAGCCACGGCGACCTCGCCCAGTTCGGCCTCGGCGCCGCAGGGCACCCGCTGCTGGCCGCGGCCGTGTCGCTGGCGGACGCGGAAGGCGTGCTGATGACCGGGAGGCTGTCGCTGAAGACGCACCCGTGGCTGGCGGACCACATGGTCAACGGGCAGGTGCTGCTGCCGGGAACCGCCTTCGTGGAGCTCGCCGTACGGGCGGGGGACGAGGTCGGCTGCGACCTGCTGGAGGAGCTGACGCTGCAGGCGCCGCTCACCCTGCCCGCCACCGGAGGCGTGCACGTGCAGATCGCCGTCGGCGCGCCCGACCAGGACGGCAGGCGTCCGCTGACGATCCACGCCCGCACCGACGAGGAGCCGTGGACCAGGCACGCCGCCGGCTTCCTCGCCAAGGACACCGCCACGGCCGCCTTCTCCGAGCCGTCCTGGCCGCCGCCGGGCGCGACGGCCCTGCAGGCGGACGACGTCTACGAGCTGCTGACCGGAATCGGGATCGACTACGGCCCGGCTTTTCGCGGGCTGACCGCGGTGTGGCGCAGGGACCAGGAGATCTTCGCCGAGGTGGCGCTGCCGGAGGGCACCGAGGCCGGCGGGTTCTGCCTCCACCCCGCGCTCCTCGACGCGGCGATCCAGCCGCTCGCCGTGGGCGGCTTCTTCGACACCGAGACCGCGGGCGGTCCGGTGCTTCCGTTCGCCTGGACCAACGTGCGGCTGGCGGCCACCGGTGCCGCCGCCCTGCGCGTACGGCTCTCGCCCGCCGGGACGAACGGCGTCCGCGTCGAGGTCGCCGACACCGCGGGTGCGCCCGTGGCCTGCGTCGACTCGCTGGCCGTACGGGCGCTGGCCGCCGAGGACCTCAAGGCGGGTGCCGACCCGCTGCGCGACGCGCTCTTCGCCCTCGACTGGGTCGCGGCACAGCCCGTGGCGGCCGTCGAGCCCGGCGAGGCGCACCACGTCATCGTCGGCGGCGACGGCTCCCGGCTCGGCGCCGCCCTGGTGGCGGCCGGAGCCCAGGTCGGCGCGCCGGATCCCGAGGGGCCGACGCCACGGCTGGCGTTCCTGCCCTGCACTCCGGTCACCCACGCCAACCCGGCGGACGGGGCGCGAGCGATGACCACCGAGGTGCTCGCCGCGGCGCAGTCCTGGCTCGAACAGGACAGATACGCCGAGGTCCCCCTGGTCATCCTCACCCAGAACGTGGTGGCGGGCGACAACCTGCCCGGCGCCGCCGTATGGGGGCTGATCCGCTCGGCGCAGTCGGAGAACCCCGGCCGCCTCGTCCTGCTGGACGTCGACGGCACCGACGAGTCGTGGCAGGCCGTCCTGGCCGCCGCGAACTCCGGAGAACCTCAGATCGCCCTGGTCGAAGGCGAGGCCCTCGTACCGAGGCTCACCCGCCACCCGGTCGTCGAGCCCGGCGTCGCCGCCCCCGGCGCGACCGGCTGGGAGACCGGCGGGACCGTACTGATCACCGGAGGCACCGGGACCCTGGGCGGCATCGTCGCCCGCCACCTGGTGACCGCCCACGGCGTGCGGCGACTGCTGCTGACCAGCCGTCGCGGCCCCGACGCCGCGGGCGCGGACCGGCTGGCGGCCGAACTCGCCGAACTCGGCGCCGACGTGACCGTCGCCGCCTGCGACGTCGCCGACCGCCCGGCCCTGGCCGCACTCCTGGCCGCCGTCCCCGCCGAGCACCCCCTCACCGGGGTGGTTCACGCGGCGGGCGCGCTCGACGACGGCGTGCTGGCCACCCTGACGCCCGAGCGGATCGACGCGGTCCTGCGGCCCAAGGCCGACGCCGTGCTGAACCTGCACGAGCTCACCAAGGACCTGCCGATCTCGGCGTTCGTGGTGTTCTCCTCGGCCGCGGGTGTCTTCGGCGGCCCTGGCCAGGGCAACTACGCGGCGGCGAACGCGTTCGTCGACGCCCTGGCCGCACGGCGGCGCACGCTCGGCCTGCCCGCCCTCTCCCTGGCCTGGGGCCTGTGGGAGCAGGACAGTGGCTTGACCGGCACCCTCAGCGACGCGGACCGGGCCAGGCTCGCCCGTACCGGAGTCGTCCCGCTGACCACGGAGGAAGGGCTCGCCCTGCTCGACACGGCCCTGGCCGCCGACCGGGCGACGCTGGTCCCCATCCGGCTGGAGCTGCGCAACCTGCGGACGGCGGCCCAGTTCGGCGCGCTGCCCGCGATCCTGCGGGAGTTGGTCCCCAGCTCCAAACGACGCGTGGTCGGCTCCGACCCGGCCGCCGCGTCGCAGCTGCGCGAGCGCCTGGCCCGCCTGCCGGAGAGCGAGCACCAAAAGATCGTGATGGGCCTGGTGCTCGACCAGGTGGCGACCGTGCTCGGCTACGGCGACTCGGACGCCGTGGAGCAGGACCGGCCCTTCAACGAGGCCGGTTTCGACTCGCTGACGGCGGTCGAGTTCCGCAACCGGATGAACGCCGCCACCGGGCTGCGGCTGCCCGCCACGCTGATCTTCGACTATCCGACGCCCGTCACCCTCGTCCAGTATCTGTGCGACAGGCTCCTCGACGGGCCGAAGGCGGTCGCGACCACCCGCGGCGCGATCAGCGCGGAGGAGCCGATCGCGATCGTCGGCATGAGCTGCCGGCTGCCCGGCGGCGTCACCGGTCCTGAGGACCTGTGGAACCTGGTGGCCGGGGGAGGGGACGCGATGTCGATGTTCCCCGCCGACCGTAACTGGAACCTGGACGAGCTCTACCACCCCGACCCCGAGCACCCCGGCACCACCTACGCGCGGGAGGGCGGATTCGTCTACGACGCCACGGCGTTCGACCCGGCCTTCTTCAGCATCTCCCCCAGGGAGGCCGTCGCGATGGATCCCCAGCAGCGCCTGCTGCTGGAAGGGGCGTGGGAGGCGCTGGAGTACGCGGGCATCGACCCGGCCGCCGTGCGCGGCAGCAGGACGGGCGTGTTCGTCGGGCTGATGTACCACGACTACGGGGTGCACCTGCAAAACCTGGCGAGCGACCTGGACGGCTTCGTCGGCACCGGGGTCTCGGCCGGTGTCGCCTCCGGCCGGGTGTCCTACGCCTTCGGCTTCGAGGGGCCGTCGGTCACCCTGGACACGGCGTGCTCGTCCTCGCTGGTCGCGCTGCACATGGCGATGCAGGCGCTGCGCCGGGGCGAGTGCTCGCTCGCGCTGGCCGGTGGCGTCACCGTGCTGTCCACTCCCGCGGTCTTCGTCGACTTCAGCCGCCAGCGCGGCCTGGCCGCCGACGGCCGCTGCAAGTCCTTCGCCGCCGCGGCGGACGGCACCGGATGGGGCGAGGGGGTGGGCATGCTCCTGGTGGAGCGGCTGTCGGACGCACGCCGCAACGGTCACCCGATCCTGGCCGTGGTACGCGGCAGCGCGATCAACCAGGACGGCGCCAGCTACGGGCTGACGGCGCCGAACGGCCCCTCACAGCAGCGCCTGATCGAGCAGGCCCTGGCCGACGCCCGGCTCACCACCGCCGACGTCGACGCCGTCGAGGGACACGGCACCGGCACCACCCTCGGCGACCCCATCGAGGCGCAGGCCATCGTGGCGACGTACGGTCAGGACCGTCCCGAGGACCGGCCGCTGTGGCTGGGCTCGGTGAAGTCGAACATCGGCCACACCCAGGCCGCCGCCGGCGTCGCCGGCATCATCAAGATGGTGATGGCGATGCGGCACGGTGTGCTGCCGCGGACCCTGCACGTGGACGAGCCGACCACGCACGTGGACTGGTCAGCGGGCGCGGTGCGCCTGCTCACCGAGACCACGCCGTGGCCGCAGAGCGCGCGGCCGCGCCGCGCGGGCGTCTCGTCCTTCGGCATCAGCGGCACCAACGCCCACGTCATCCTTGAGCAGGCGCCCGCGGAACTCGCGGGAACGCCGGACGCGCCCGCGCGCCCGCCGATCCCGTGGGTGCTGTCGGCCAAGACGCAGGACGCGTTGAAGGCCCAGGCGCGCAGGCTGCGCGGCCACCTGGAGTCGCGGACGCCTCTCTCGGCGGCCGACGTGGCCCGATCCCTGGCCACGACACGCTCCTCGTTCAAACGCCGGCTGGTCGTGCTCGGCTCCACTCACGACGAGCTCACCGCGGGGCTGGACGCCGCGCTGGCGCAGAGCCCCGCGGACAACGTGATCACCGGTTCGGCCGCCCGGGGCAGGATCGCCTACCTGTTCACCGGCCAGGGCAGTCAGCGGCAGGGGATGGGAGAGGAACTGTACGCGGCCTATCCGGAGTACGCGACGGCGTTCGACGCGGTGTGCGCCCGGTTCGACCGGTACCTCGACCGGCCGCTGCGTGACGTCATCACCGGTGACCCCGACCTCCTGCAGCAGACCCGTTACACCCAGGCCGCCCTGTTCGCCGTCGAGGTCGCCCTGTTCCGCTGCCTGGAGGCATGGGGGGTGCGTCCGGACCTCCTCGCGGGCCACTCCATCGGCGAGCTCGTCGCCGCGCACGTCGCGGGTGTGCTGTCGCTGGACGACGCGGTCAAGCTCGTGGCCGCGCGCGGCGGCCTGATGCAGGCGCTGCCGCCGGGCGGGGCGATGGTCTCGGTGCGCGCGGCCGAGGCCGACGTGCTGCCGCTGCTGGCCGGGTACGAGGAGCGTGTCGGCATCGCCTCGGTCAACGGCCCGGCCTCCGTGGTCCTGTCCGGCACCGAGGAGAGCGTGCTGGAGCTGGCGCGACTGCTGGCCGAGCGCGGGCACAAGACCAGGCGGCTCGCCGTCAGCCACGCCTTCCACTCGCCGCTGATGGAACCTGCCCTGCAGGACTTCCTGGAGGTCGCCAGGGAGCTGACCTTCCGGCCGCCGACGATCCCCATCGTCTCCAACGTCACCGGCGAGATGGCCACCACCGAGGAGCTGACCTCGCCGGAGTACTGGGCCCGGCACCTGCGGCAGGCCGTGCGCTTCCACGACGGGATCACGACGTTGCGGGGCCGCGGCGTCACCACCTTCCTGGAACTCGGTCCCGACGCCGTGCTGTCGGCCATGGTCGGCGACTGCGCGGAGGGCTGGACCGGGGTGGCCGCTCCGGCGCTGCGCAGAGACCGGCCGGAGACGGCCGCCCTGCTCGACGCGCTGGCGCGGGTCCACGCGAACGGGATCGACGTCGACTGGGGCGCGGTCGCCGGCGAGGGCACGACCGTGCGGCTGCCCACCTACCCCTTCCAGCGGCAGCGCTACTGGCCCGACCCGCCGTCGACCGAGACAGCCGTGCGACCCGACCGGGAACTGTGGGACGCCGTCGCGCGCCAGGACCTGGACGGGCTGCTCACCACGCTCGGCCTCGGATCGGGAGCCACACTGGACGACCTGCTGCCCGCGCTGGCCAGGCTGCGCGGCGGTGGGAGCACCGGCGCCGAGCAGGGGCACCTGCGCTACCAGCTCGGCTGGCAGCCGCTCACCGACCTGCCCGCGCCGGTCCTGCCGGGAACCTGGGCGCTGGTCGCGCCGGACGGTCCGGACGGAGCGGACCGGGCACCGGCGGCCGGGCTGGCCGCGTGCGGCGTCGACACCGTTGTGCTCGCCGAGATGCCCACCTCCGACGCCGGACTGGCGGGCATCGTCTACCTGCTGCCGGAGGGCGCGTCCCTTCCCGAGATCGCGCCGGGTTCGGCGCCGATCTGGGTCCTGACACGGGGCGCGGCCCGGGTGTCGCCGTCGGACGGGGAGATCGTGCCGGCGACCGTACAGGTGTGGGGTGCGCTTCGGACGGCGGCCCGCGAGAGGCTGCTGCGAAACGGCGGGCTGGTCGACCTCCCGGACAGACTGGACGATCAGGTGCTGCGCAGGCTGTGCGTGGTGCTCTCCGGCGTGACGGGAGAGGACGAGCTGGCCGTACGGGCCGGCGGGGTGTTCGCGCGCCGGCTGCGACCGGCACCGCCCAGGGGGGCCGCGCTGGGAGAGGAGTGGAGGCCCGGCGGCACGGTCATGCTGGCGGGGCCGCTCGACGAGACCGCCGCCGAGCTGGGACGGTGGGCCGCGCGCAACGGCGCGGACCAGGTTGTCCTCACCGAGCCGGACGCGAGGCTCGAAGGTGAGCCCGGTGTGGTCGTGCGGGCGATCGAGGACGGCCTCCCGGTCACCGCCGTCGTCTGCACGACGCCGGAGGCGGCCCGGCTGCTCGACGAACGGACCCGCTCGGCGAACCTGTCGGCCTTCGTCCTGCTGGCACCGGCGTCGGCGGCGTGGGGTGAGGAGGGCGCTTCGGCCCACGAGTACTTCAACGCGCTCGCCGCCGGCCGGCGCGAGGCGGCGCTGCCGGCGCTGTCCTGCGCGGTCGGCCTGAAGGAACCGGCCGACGGGGTTTCCGCCATCCGCCACGCGCTGTTCCAGGGGGACACGACGCTCGTCGTGACCGACCAGGACTGGGCCGCGCTGTCCGCCACGACGCGTTCCCGCCTCCTGGACGCCATCCCCGAGGCCGCGCTCGCCGGGGACGAGCCGGTGGAGCTGATCGACGGCGTCGCCGCCTTCCGCCGCCTGCTGGACGAGAGCCCGCCGGAGGCGCACCACGGCATCCTGCTCGACGTGGTGCGCCGCCAGGCCGCCGTGATCCTGAGGTTCCCGCTGGCCGACGCGGTCGAGCCCGACGCGGAGTTCTTCGGGCTCGGCTTCTCCTCGATGGCCGCGGTGGAACTGCGCAACCGGCTCGGCGAGCTGACCGGGATCGAGCTGGCCGCCGACGCGGTCTACGACTACCCGACCCCGGCCGAGCTGGCTGAACACCTGCTCGCCGAGGCCATGACCGTGGCCGCGAGCTGAGAAGGAGAGGACGATCCCGTGATGGATGGATTCACGCCCTGGCCGGAGGAGTACGCGCGACGCTACCGGGCGGCGGGCCACTGGACCGACGAGAACCTCGGTGAGTTCCTGCGGCGGCTGGCCCGCTCTCATCCGGACAGGACCGCTCTCGTGGCGGGTCCGCACCGGTGGACCTACGCCGAGCTGGACTCGCGCGCCGACCGGATGGCGGCGGGACTGCACGAGCTCGGTATCGGCGCCGGTGACCGCGTCGTCGTGCAGCTGCCCAACGTGCCGGAGCTCGTGGTGCTGTTCTTCGCCCTGTTCAGGATCGGCGCCCAGCCGGTCCTGGCGCTGCCGGCCCACCGCAGCAGTGAGATCACCTACTTCTGCGAGTTCACCGAAGCGGTCGCCTACGTCATCGCGGACACCCACCTCGGCTTCGACTACCGAGGGCTGGCCGCCGAGGTCGCCGCCCGTGTGCCCACCCTCAAGCACGTTCTCGTCGCGGGCGACCCGGGCGACGCGGGTGACTTCGTGGCACTGAGCGACGTCCGAAGCGAACGCCCGCTCGACCTGCCCCGGCCCGACCCCTCGGGGGTGGCGCTCTTCCTGCTGTCCGGCGGCACGACCGGAGTTCCCAAACTGGTGCCGCGCGCCCACCAGGAATGGAGCTACAGCGGGCGCGCGGTAAGCGAGGCGTGCGGCTACGACGCGAACACCGTCCACCTGGTGAACCTGCCGCTGAGCCACAACTGGCCGCTGACCCACGGGCTGCTGGCCACCTTCCACGCGGGAGGGACACTCGTGCTGGCGCCGGGGCCGAGCCCGGACGAGGCGTTCCCCCTCATCGAGCGCGAGCGGGTGACCGAGACCGGCCTCATACCCGGCGCGGCCCTGCTCTGGATGGAGGCCGCGGAGTGGGGCGAGTACGACATCTCCAGCCTGCGCCGCGTGACCATCGGCGGCACGAAACTCCAGCCGGAACTGGCTCGCCGGGTGGAACCCGCGCTCGGCTGCAGGCTCCAGCAGGCGTTCGGCATGGCGGAGGGACTGTGCGGATTCCACCGGCCGGACGATCCGGCGGACGTGGTCCTCGTCAGCCAGGGGTTACCCGTCTCCCCGGACGACGAGGTGCGGGTGGTCGACGAGGACGACAACGACGTCGCCCCCGGCGAGGTGGGCCAGCTGCTGGCTCGCGGACCGTACACCACCCGCGGCTACTACCGGGCGCCCGAGCACAACGCGCGGGCCTTCACCGCGGACGGGTTCTACCGGAGCGGCGACCTGGTACGGCTGCTGCCGACCGGGCATGTGATCTTCGAAGGAAGGGTGAAGGACCAGATCAACCGGGGCGGAGACAAGATCGCGGCGGAAGAGGTGGAGAACCATCTCCTCGCCTATCCAACCGTCCGCGAGGTCGCCGTGGTGGGCGTTCCCGACGAGATCCTCGGCGAGCGGAGCTGTGCCTGCGTCGTCCCCCGCGGCACACCTCCGACGCTGGCGGAGCTCACCGCGTTCCTGCACGAGCGCGGGGTCGCGGCCTTCAAGTTTCCCGACCGCCTGGAGATCGTCGAGACACTCCCCGTCACTCCGCTCGGCAAGGTCAGCAAGAAGCGGCTCACGGGCATGTTCGGTTAACGGGGGACGATTCTCCATGCATTTGCCAAACATCGATCTGTCCGGATTCCTGGAAGTCCACGAGAAGGCCGCCGCCGAGGCGCGCAACAGCGCGAGCACGACCCTGGCGATCTGGCGTCAGGAGATCGACGGGGTCGATCCGGCCGGGCTTCTCGTTCCGCTGTTCGCGCGAACGAGGCGGGCGTTCGTCTGGGTGTCGCCGGAGTCGAGCGTGATCGCCTTGGGCAGTGCGGGCGACTTCGTCGACCGCGGCCCGGGCCGCTTCGCCGGCATCCGAACGAGCTGGGAGAAAACCACCCAGAACATGGTGGTCGGTGGGCCGGGCCGACGCGGTACGCCGTCGCTGGTCGGCGGTTTCGCCTTCGCCGCGCGGCCAGGACCACTCCCGGAGGCGCTGATGTGGGCGCCCCGGATCCTGATCGCCCGGGATCGGGACGGGCGGACCACGCTCGCGCTGAGCGTGAGCGTCGACCCCGGCCGCCCCGCGCGGGACGACGTGGTGGGGGTGATCGCCCAGGCCTGCAGCCTGCTCTCCGCCGCGGGAGGCCGACCGTGCCCCACCCTCTACCTCGCCGGGACGACCGTCAGGGAGGTCCCCTCCGCCGTCGACTGGAAGGCGATGGTCGTGCGGGCGGCCGAGCAGATCGGCCGAGGCAGGTTCGACAAAGCGGTCCTGGCCCGTCAGCTGCACGTGAACTCGCCCTGCTCCTACGACGTGCCGTCAGTGCTGGGGTCCCTGCTCGCCGCGCAGTCCGGGACCACCGTCTTCGCCGTCGCGTCCGACGGGCACGCCTTCGTCGGCGCCACCCCGGAGAGACTGGTCAGCCTGCACGCCGGACGAGCCAGGTCGATGAGCCTGGCGGCCTCCATGCCGCGTGGCGCCACACCGGCCGAGGACGCCCGCCTGCGCGCCGCCCTGCTGGAGGACGACAAGTGCCGGCGTGAGCAACACCTCGTCACCGCGATGCTCCGCCGCGCCTTCGACGAGGTGTGCCGCGAGGTCTCCGTGTCCGCCGAGCCGCACGTGCTCGACCTGCCGAACCTGCGCCACCTGCACAGCCGTATCGACGGCGAGATCGCCGACCCGGAGAACGCCAGCGTGCTCGACCTCGTCGAACGGCTGCACCCCACACCGGCCGTCGGCGGCCATCCCCGGAAGGGGACACTCGACTGGATCGCCGCGACCGAGCCCTTCGACCGCGGCTGGTACGCGGGTCCGGTCGGCTGGATGAACGACGACCAGGAGGGGGACTTCGCCGTCGCGCTCCGTTCCGCCCACCTGCACGAGGGAACCGCCACCCTCTACGCGGGATGCGGGATCGTGGCGGGCTCCGATCCGGACGTGGAGTTCCAGGAGACCAGGCTCAAATTCCGCCCTATGCTCAATGCCCTCGCCGTACCCGCCTACGAGTCGGTGGCGGGAACCTCTTGATCGGAAAACACGCACGAGAGGCACGTGAACGTGATCCAGATAGACGGACTGACGAAGCGTTTTGGCGACAGGACGGCCGTCGACGACCTGACCTTCACCGTCGAGCCTGGCCGGGTCACCGGTTTTCTCGGCCCGAACGGAGCGGGAAAGTCGACGACCATGAGGATGATCCTGGGACTCGACGAGCCGAACGCCGGAAGTGTGACGGTCAACGGCCACGACTACGTGGGCGTGACCAGGCCCATGCGCGAGGTGGGCGCCCTGCTGGACGCCCGCGCCCTGCACAAGGGGCGTACGGCGCGTAACCACCTGCTCTGCCTCGCCCAGACCAACGGCATCGAGGGCAAGCGGGTGGACGAGGTGCTGGAGCTGGTCGGGCTGAAGTCGGTGGCGCGCAGACGGGCCGGATCCTTCTCCCTGGGAATGGGCCAGCGGCTCGGGATCGCGGTGGCGCTTCTCGGTGACCCGAAGGTGCTGTTGTTCGACGAACCGGTGAACGGCCTGGATCCCGAGGGCATCAAGTGGATCCGTGAGTTGATGCGCGGGCTGGCGGGGGAGGGCCGCACGGTCCTGGTCTCCAGCCATCTGATGAGCGAGATGGCCCAGACCGCCGACCATCTCATCGTCATCGGCAGGGGAAGGCTGATCGCGGACGTCGGGATCGGCGAGTTCGTCAGGCAGGGCTCCAACGTGCTGGTGCGGGCGGACGATCACGACCGGCTCGTCCCCCGCCTGATCGAGGCGGGTGGCTCCGTCCAGCAGGGCACCGACGGCTCCTTCATCGTCACCGGGCTGGAGGCGAGGCGGATCGGGGAGGCCGCGATGGCCGCCGGGGTCGTGCTGACGGAACTGACACCACAACGCTCATTGGAGCAGGCATACATGGATCTGACCCGCGACAGCGTCGAGTTCCAGACGAGCGCGGCATGAGCGCCATGGCGGACACGATGCGGTCGGAATGGACGAAATTTCGTACCATCCCGTCCAATGTCCCCATCCTGCTGGCGACCGTCGCCTTCATGGTGGGCCTGGGCGCGGTCACCGCCAACGGCGCGAGCAGGGGCTACCAGGCGGCGGGAGCGGCGTTCGACGCCACCTACATCAGCATGTACGGCGGGTTCCTGTTCGTCCAGATCGCCGTGGGCTCGCTCGGCGTGCTGGTGGTGAGCTCCGAGTACGCCACCGGGATGATCCGCACGAGCCTGACCGTGGTCCCGCGGCGCGGACGGCTGCTGGCCGCCAAGGTCTGGACGTTCGGCCTGATCGCCCTGGTGATGGGGGAGATCGCCGCCTTTGGCGCGTTCCTCCTCGGCCAGACCGTGATCGGCGCCGCCGGTGCCCCGCCCGCGACGCTCGGCCAGCCCGGCGTGTTGCGCGCCGTCGTCGGCATGGGGATGATCTGGGCACTGGTGGGTCTCACCGGTGTGGCGTTCGGTTTCCTGCTGCGCGACACGATGGCCGCCACGACCGTAGTGGTGGCCGTCAACTTCATCATCCCCATCATCGGGCCCAGGCTCATGCCCGACGCCGTCGGAGAGTGGGTGAGCACGTACTGGCCGATCTCGGCCGGCCTCCAGGTCACCACCACCGTCCACCACGCGGAACGGCTGGCACCCTGGACGGGGCTCGGCCTGATGGCCGCCTTCACCGCCGTCCTGCTGGCGGTGGCCTTCGCGGTGTTCCGCTCGCGGGACGCCTGACGACGGCGATCTCGGCGTTCGACGCCTGACAGCGCATCCCGACGCCCGGCGACCCCAGGTTCGCCGGGCGTCGCCGTGTTCCCGACCCCTATCAACGGCTCTACCAGCGTTTTTAGTGGCCCATAGGGGTTACCCGATTTCTCCCGCCTCGCGAATACTGAGGCTCGGTGAACCCGGTGGGAGGAGCTATTGGAATGGCGCCGAATTTCGCAAACGGTCAGTGCCGGTCCTTCCGCGGCAACGGACGGCCTGACCTGCTCGTACGGAACACGGAAACGGGCGAACTCCTCGTCTATCCGCACAGCGGCGAATTCAACGGCACCGCCACCTTCTGTGACCCTGTCAGTATCGGTGAAGGGTTCGGCTGGTGGCGTTTCTTCTTCGTCCGTGCGATCGACGCCACCGGAAACGGGCAGGCGGACATCTGCGCCTTCAGCGCCCACGAGTTCGACATCAATCCGGGTGAGAACGGGGAGCACGGCTTCTTCCTGCTGCGGAACCTGGGCGCGCCGGGTGAGATCGGCCCGTTCGACGAGCCGATCCGGGTGTCCGGCAGGCGCGACGACGACCGGCAGTGGGAGACGATCGGGTTCGCCGATGTGACGGGCACCGGCACGGACGACACGTTCGGCAGAGGTAAGAACGCCGGCAACGTGGACGTTTTCCCCCACCGCGATCTGGGCGTCATCCGCAACGAGACCTACGACAAGGATCCGATCCGGCTCGTCGACATCGACGTCGACGACCTCCCCGTCGCGATGGCCGACTTCACCGGCAACGGAAACCTTGACCTGCTGGTCCGCCGGGCCAACGGCGACCTCGACCTGTACGAGTTCGACGGCAGACCGGGCAGCGCCACCGGGGGCACCTGGCACACCGTCGCCGTCGGCTGGCAGGACATGCGCCTGATGGCGCTCACCGACATCGACGTGGACGGGAACCCCGACCTGCTCGGGTTGCACCAGGACGGCACGCTCGTCGCCTATCAACACTGCGGGAAATTCAATCCCGAAGCTCCGCTGGAGCTTTTCAAGGAATCGGTAACCGTCGCTACCGGATTCGGGATGTACGACGTCATCAGCTGATCACTCCGTCGGAAATATGGATAGGTTCAATGCAATTCGAACTCTCCTCCCGTAGTTTCTCCGACGACGCGGTGGCGATCGTCGGCATATCCTGCCGCCTCCCTCACGCCCCCGATCCCGAATCCTTCTGGAACCTTCTTCGCGATGGCCGTGACGCCATTACCAAGGCGCCGGACGGGCGGTGGAACTCGCCGGAGACCAGCTCGATGCGCGGCGGCTTCATCGACGGAATCGCCGAGTTCGACGCCGAGTTCTTCGGCATCGCGCCGAACGAGGCCGCGATGATGGATCCCCAGCAGCGGCTGGTCCTTGAGCTGAGCTGGGAGGCGCTTGAGGACGCGGGCATCGTCCCGCAGAGCCTGCGCGATACCGGCACCAGCGTCTACATCGGCGCCATGGCCGGTGACTACGCGCAGCTGCTCCAGGACAACGTGTCCCGTCACAGCCTGACCGGTCTCAGCCGCGCCCTGCTCGCGAACCGGATCTCCTACACCCTCGGGCTGCAGGGCCCCAGCCTGACCGTCGACTCGGCGCAGTCCGCCTCGCTGACCGCCGTGCACCTGGCATGTGAGAGCCTGCGAAACGGCGAGTCGGGACTGGCGATCGTCGGCGGCGTCAACCTCAACATCACCCCCGACAGCACGCTGGCCGCCGCCAGGTTCGGTGCCCTGTCCCCCGACGGCAGGTGCTTCACCTTCGACGCGCGCGCCAACGGCTACGTACGCGGCGAGGGCGGCGGGATCGTCGTCCTCAAGCCGCTGGCCCGCGCTCTCGCCGACGGCGACCGGGTGTACTGCGTGATCGCGGGCAGCGCGATCAACAACGACGGTGGAGGCGAGGGTCTCACCGTTCCCGACCAGCACGCCCAGGAAGAGGTCATCCGCCTGGCCCGCGAGCGCGCAGGGGTGAGCGCCGCCGACGTCCAGTTCGTCGAACTGCACGGCACGGGCACCCAGGTCGGCGATCCCATCGAGGCACGGGCGCTCGGCACCGCGATCGGTGCCGAAAGAGAGCCGGGGACGCCACTGCTCGTCGGCTCGGCCAAGACCAACGTCGGTCACCTCGAAGGGGCCGCGGGGATCGTCGGCCTCCTGAAGACCGCGCTCGCCATCAGCAACCGCGAGCTGCCCGCGTCGCTGAACTTCGAGACGCCCAACCCCCAGATCCCCTTCGACGAGCTCAACCTCCGGGTCAACACGGCGCTGAGTCCCTGGCCGCGCGCCGACGTGCCGCTGGTGGCGGGGGTCAGCTCGTTCGGCATGGGCGGGGCCAACTGCCACATGGTGCTCGCGGAGTGCCCGCGGGAGGAACCCGCCCCGTCCGCGCCGGCCGCGCCTTCCGCGCCGTCCACCTCGTCCGCGCCGGCCGCGCCTTCCGCGCCGTCCGCACTGTCCGTGTCGTCCGTGTCGTCCGTGTCGTCCGCGCCGTCCGCCGGGCCGCTCATCGTGCCGCTGTCCGGGCAGAGCGAGGCCGCCCTGCGCGGCCAGGCCGCACGGCTGCGCGAGCACCTGCTCGCCACCCCTGACGCCGATCCCGCGGACATCGCCTACTCGCTGACCACGACGCGCACGGCGTTCCCGTTCCGGGCGAGCGTCGTCGTGGACGAACCGGAGCGCCTGACCGACCTGCTCGGGCAGCTGTCCCGTGGCGAGCTCGCCGCCGAGATCGTAACGGGCCGGCCGCGCACCGGCGAGGTCGCCTTCCTCTACGCGGGCCAGGGCAGCCAGCGCCGCGGCATGGGACGAGGGCTTTACGACGCCTACCCCGTCTTCGCGCGGGTCCTCGACGAGGTCGCCGCCTGCTTCGAGGGCGACCTGCTCGAAGCGATGTTCACCGACACCGACGGGCGGCTCGACGAGACGGGAACGACCCAGCCCGCCCTCTTCGCCTTCGAGGTCGCCCTCACCCGGCTGTACGAGCACTGGGGCATCCGCCCCGACCGTCTCATCGGCCACTCCGTCGGCGAGATCGCCGCCGCGCACATCGCCGGCGTGCTGTCGCTGGAGGACGCCTGCGCCCTGGTCTCGGCGCGCGGCGAGTTGATGCAGAACCTGCCGGCCGGCGGCATGATGGCCGCCGTCCAGGCGACGGAGGAGGAGATCCTCCCCCTTCTCGACGCGTCGGCGAGCATCGCCGCGATCAACGGGCCGGAGTCCGTGGTCGTCTCCGGTGCGGAGAGCAGCGTCACCGAGATCGTCGAGGAGATGCGCGGACGCGGGCGCAAGGTTCGCCGCCTGCGTGTCAGTCACGCCTTCCACTCGCCGTTGATGGATCCGATGCTGGCGGAGTTCCGGCGGGTGGCCGAGTCGCTCACCTACCACGAACCGGTCATCCCGATCGTGTCGAACCTCACCGGTGCCACCGTGTCCGGCCGGGAACTGTGCTCACCCGACCACTGGGTCAGGCACGTACGCGAGGCCGTACGGTTCAGCGACGGTATCCGCGCCCTCGCCGCCGAGGGGACGAGCACGTTCGTGGAGATCGGCCCGGACGCCGTCCTGTCCGCGATGGGACAGCAGTGCCTGCCGCCGGACGCCGACGCGCGGTTCGTCACCACGCTGCGAGACGGCCGGCCGGAACCTCTCACCGCGGGCCTCGCGCTCGCCGCGCTGCAGACCGGCGGCGCCGAGGTGAACGGGGAGACGCTGTTCCCCGGCGCCCGGCGCGTCCAACTGCCCACCTACGCCTTCCAGCGCACGCGTCACTGGCTCACCGACACCGTCCCGCAGCCCCCTGCCGCCGGCGCCGACGACTCCCGGCCGCTCACCGGCCGCCTGGCCGGGCTGTCCGGGCCGGAACGGGAGCAGGTGCTCCTCGACCTCGTACGGACCTGCGTCGCGCTCGTGCTCGGTCACGCCACCACCGCGACCGTGGACTCGGACACCGCCTTCAAAGCGCTCGGATTCGACTCCTACAGCGCGGTCGAGCTCAGGAACAGGCTCAACGCGGCCACCGGCCTGTCGCTGCAGAGTTCGCTGCTGTTCGACTACCCCACGCCGACCGTGCTCGCCGCGTTCCTGCGCGCGGAGCTGACGGGTGACTCCGCGCCGGCGCCGGTCGTGGAACGGGCCGTGGGCCACGACGAGCCGATCGCGATCGTCGGCATGGCCTGCCGGTTCCCCGGTGGCGTGGTCTCTCCCGACGACCTGTGGCAGCTGGTGATCTCGGAAGGGGACGCGGTCGGGGAGTTCCCCGTCGATCGCGGCTGGGATCTGGGCGGCCTGTACGATCCGGACCCCGGCAGCAGCGGCACCTCCTACGCCCGCCACGGTGGATTCCTCCACGAGGCGGCGGAGTTCGATCCCGGCTTCTTCGGGATCTCGCCGCGTGAGGCGCTGGCGATGGACCCGCAGCAGCGGTTGCTGCTGGAGACCTCGTGGGAGGCGATCGAGCGGGCCGGGATCGACCCTGCCCGGTTGCGCGGCAGCCGTACCGGGGTGTTCGCGGGCGCGACGGCCCAGGACTACGGCCCGAGGCTGCACGAGGCCACCGGAAACGCCGAGGGCTACGTCCTGACCGGGACCACCAGCAGCGTGATCTCCGGACGCGTCGCGTTCTCGTTCGGCTTCGAGGGCCCGGCCGTCACGGTCGACACCGCGTGTTCGTCGTCGCTGGTGGCGCTGCACCTGGCCGCGCAGTCGCTGCGGTCGGGCGACTGCGACCTCGCCCTCGCCGGCGGCGCGACCGTGATGGCCTCGCCCGGCATGTTCGTGGAGTTCTCGCGGCAGCGTGGCCTGTCGGAGGACGGACGGTGCAAGGCGTTCTCCGCCTCCGCCGACGGCACCGGCTGGGCGGAGGGGCTCGGCATGTTGCTCGTCGAGCGGCTGTCGGACGCCCAGCGCAACGGCCACCGGGTCCTCGCCGTCATGCGCGGCAGCGCGATCAACCAGGACGGCGCGAGCAACGGCCTGACCGCCCCCAACGGACCCTCGCAACAACGCCTGATCCGCCAGGCCCTCGCCAACGCGAACCTGTCGGCGGCCGACGTCGACGCGGTCGAGGCCCACGGCACCGGGACCACGCTCGGTGACCCGATCGAGGCGCAGGCCATCTTGGCCACCTACGGTCAGGGTCGCTCCGAGGATCGGCCGTTGTGGCTGGGGTCGTTGAAGTCGAACATCGGTCACGCGCAGGCCGCCGCGGGTGTGGGCGGTGTGATCAAGATGGTGATGGCGATGCGGCACGGGACGTTGCCGCGGACCCTGCACGTCGAGGAGCCGTCGCCGCACGTGGACTGGTCCGCGGGTGCGGTGGAGCTGCTGACCGAGGCACGCCCCTGGGAGGTGGAGGACCGCCCGCGCCGGGCGGCGATCTCCTCCTTCGGCATCAGCGGCACCAACGCCCACGTGATCATCGAGCAGGGGCCGGTGGAGCCGGAACCCGAGGCCGAGACCGCCGAGTTGCCGGTGACGCCCTGGTTGATCTCCGCGAAGAGCACGGAGGCGCTTCGGGCGCAGGCCGGGCGGCTCGCCTCCTGGATGACGGCGGACACGCCGATCACCGCGACCGGCGTCGCCCTGGCCCGTGAACGCGCGTCGCTGGAGCAACGCGCGGTTGTCGTCGGCGCCGACCGCGAGGAACTGCTGGCGGGCCTGCGGGCACTGGCCGACCGTACGGCGGCGCCCGGAGTGGTGACCGGCAGCGGCAACGGCGGCAAGCTGGCCCTGCTGTTCACCGGGCAGGGCAGTCAGCGACCGGGCATGGGCCGCGACCTGGCCGACGCCTTCCCGGTGTTCGCCGAAACACTGGAGGAGATCTGCGGCCTGCTGGACACGCGGTTGCCGTACTCGCTCCGCGAGACGATGTTCACCGACCCCGCCGGCGTGCTCGACAAGACGCTGATGACCCAGCCCGCCATCTTCGCCTTCGAGGTCGCGCTCGCCCGCCTACTGAACTCCCTGGGCGTCAGGCCGGACGTCGTGACCGGCCACTCCGTCGGTGAGATCGCCGCCGCCCACGTGGCGGGAGTCTTCTCCCTGGCCGACGCCTGCACGCTGGTCGCGGCGCGGGCCAGGCTGATGCAGGCGCTGCCCGCGGGTGGAGCGATGCTCGCGATCGCCGCGTCGGAGGCCGAGGTCCTTCCCCTCATCGAGGGGCGTGAGGATCAGGTCGCGATCGCGGCCTTCAACACGCCCACCTCGCTGGTGATCTCCGGCGTCGAGTCCGTGGTCGAGGAGATCGCCCAGCGGGCCACCATGCGCACACGCCGGCTACGGGTCTCACACGCCTCCCACTCGCCGCTGATGGAGCCGATGCTGGCCGAGTTCGGACAGATCGCGGCCACCGTCACCTACCACGAGCCCCTCATCCCGGTCGTCTCCACCGTGAGCGGCGGTCTCGCGGCACCCGGGCAGCTCACCAACGCCCACTACTGGGTCGAGCACGTACGGCGACCGGTCCGCTTCGCCGACGCGATCAACGCCGCGGAGGCGAACGTCTTCCTCGAAGTCGGACCCGAGGGCGTCCTGATCGGCCTGGCCCAGCAGACGCTCACCGACGGGGTGTTCGTCGCGGCCGCGCGCAGGGAACGCGAGGAGACCCGCACTTTCGTGCAGGCACTCGGCGACCTCCACGTCCACGGCACCGCCGTCGACTGGGACGCCTACTTCGCCGCCGTCCCGCCCCGCGACGTCGACCTGCCCACCTACGCCTTCCAGCGCGAGCGGTACTGGCTGGAGGCCGGCGGTCCCGTCGCCCCGCCCACGGAACACGTCGGGCTGTTCGCGGTCGACTGGGTTCCCGTGCCGGCCACCGGTGGCGCCCCGGCCTCCGATGACGTGTTCCTGGACTGGGTGGACGAGAACGAGCAGAACGAGACGGGAGAGCGGGACGAGACGGCACGGGCACGCGCGGCCGTGCTGCGCGTGCTCTCCGCCGTCCAGGACTGGCTCGCCGATGACCACCCCTCGTCCTCGCGGCTGGTGATCCTCACCAGGGGCGCGACCGGCGAGAGGACCGATCCGGCCGCGACGGCCGTCTGGGGTCTGGTGCGATCCGCGCAGACCGAGTCCCCGGGCCGATTCGTACTGCTCGACCACGACGGCACCTCGCGGGACGACGTCTCGCAGAACCTCGCGGCCGCTCTCGCCTACGACGAACCGCAACTCGCGATACGCGAAGGAAAGATCTTCGTTCCCCGGCTGGCCAAGCGCGACCTGCCGCCGGGGGAAGCACCGTGGACAGCCGAGGGCACCGTTCTGGTCACCGGCGCCACGGGCGCGCTGGGACGGGTGGTCACCCGGCATCTCGTCACCGCGCACGGTGTGCGCGACCTCGTACTGCCCACCCGTGACCCTCAGGCGACCGGAGCCGCCGAGCTGGCGGCCGAGCTGACCGCACTCGGCGCGCGGGTCGAACTGACCGCCTGTGACCTGTCCGATCGCGACGAACTGGCCGCGCTCGTCGACTCCTGCCAGGAGCTGACCGGGGTCGTGCACATCGCCGGAGTCCTGGACGACGGCGTCGTCTCGGCCCTGAGCGCGGAACGGCTCGACGCCGTGTGGCGGACCAAGGCCGAGGCCGCCTGGCTGCTGCACGAGCTGACCCGCGACCGCGACCTCTCGGCGTTCGTGCTGTTCTCGTCATGCGCGGGCACGCTGGGAAGCGCCGGCCAGGCCAACTACGCCGCGGCCAACGCGTTCCTGGACGGTCTCGTCCGGCATCGCCGCACGCTCGGCCTGCCCGGGACGGCCCTCGCGTGGGGTCTGTGGGACAACTCCTCGGAGTTCGGCGGCATGGGGGCGACGCTCGCCACCGCCGACCTGGCGCGGTGGGCACGGCTCGGTGTCGCCCCGCTCCCGCCCGAGCAGGCGCTCGCGCTCTTCGACGAGGCGCTCGCCGCACGGGTGGAGACGGCGCTCCCCGCACGACTGAGCCTGGCGAAGGTCGCCGACCCCGCGCCCCCGATGCTGCGCGCCCTGCTGCGCAAACCGGTCGAGCGCCGCACGGCCGGTGTGCCCGACGACGTGACACTCGGGCAGCGCCTGCGCGAGATGAGCTCGGAGGAGCAGGAACGCATGCTCCTCGACCTGGTCCGCGACCAGGCGGCCCTGGTGCTCGGGCACGTGACACCGAACGTGATCAGCGTGACGGGCGCGTTCAAGGAGGCGGGTTTCGACTCGCTGACCGCGGTCGAGCTCAGGAACAGGCTCAACGCGGCCACCGGCCTGTCGCTGCCGAGCTCGCTGCTGTTCGACTATCCGTCACCGACGGTGCTGACGGAGTACCTGCGCGCGGAACTGCTGGGTGACACCCCGGCGGCGTCCTCGGCCGTACGGACGGTCGGTTACGACGAGCCGATCGCGATCGTGGGAATGGCCTGCCGGTTCCCCGGTGGGGTGTCCTCGCCGGAAGAGCTGTGGGATCTGGTCGCCGCCGGTGCCGACGCGGTCGGCGAGTTCCCCACCGACCGCGGCTGGGATCTGGATCGATTGTTCTCCCCCGACCCGGACGGCCGCGGCACCTCCTCCACCCGGTACGGCGGCTTCCTGTACGACGCGGCCGAGTTCGACGCGGGCTTCTTCGGGATCTCGCCGCGTGAGGCGCTGGCGATGGATCCGCAGCAGCGGCTGCTGCTGGAGGCGTCGTGGGAGGCGATCGAACACGCCGACATCGACGCGGCGGAGCTGCGGGGAAGCCAGACCGGGGTGTTCACCGGCATCGCCCCCATGGAGTACGGGCCGAGGCGCTTCGAGAGCGCGGAATCGGTGGGCGGATACCTTCTCACCGGCAGTCTGGCGAGCGTCGCCTCTGGCCGGGTGTCCTACACCCTCGGCCTTGAGGGTCCCGCGGTCACGGTGGACACGGCGTGTTCGTCGTCGCTGGTGGCGCTGCACCTGGCCGCTCAGGCGCTGCGTACGGGTGAGTGTGATCTGGCGCTCGCCGGCGGTGTGATGGTGATGGCCTCGCCCGGTACGTTCGTGGAGTTCTCGCGGCAGCGTGGCCTGTCGGAGGACGGGCGGTGCAAGGCGTTCTCCGCCTCCGCCGACGGCACCGGCTGGGCGGAAGGCGTCGGTGTCCTGCTGGTCGAGCGGCTGTCGGACGCGCAGCGCAACGGCCACCGGATCCTCGCCGTGATCCGTGGCAGCGCGATCAACCAGGACGGTGCGAGCAACGGTCTGACGGCGCCGAACGGTCCCTCGCAGCAGCGGGTGATCCGTCAGGCGCTGGCGAACGCCGGGCTGTCGAGTGCGGACGTCGACGTGGTCGAGGCGCACGGCACCGGAACCGTGCTCGGTGACCCGATCGAAGCCCAGGCGATCTTGGCCACCTACGGCCAGGACCGCCCCGAGGATCGGCCGTTGTGGTTGGGGTCGTTGAAGTCGAACATCGGTCACACCCAGGCCGCGGCGGGTGTGGGCGGTGTGATCAAGATGGTGATGGCCCTGCGCAACGGTGTCATGCCGAGGACGCTGCACGCCGAGGAGCCGAGCCCGCATGTGGACTGGTCCGCGGGTGCGGTGGAGTTGTTGACCGAGGCTCGTTCCTGGGAGGTGGAGGACCGCCCGCGCCGGGCCGGTGTGTCGTCCTTCGGGGTGAGCGGCACGAACGCGCATGTGATCATCGAGCAGGGTCCGGCGGAGGCCGAGGTCGAGGCCGAGAGCGCCGAGTTGCCGGTGACGCCGTGGCTGGTGTCGGCCAAGTCCTCCGAGGCGCTTCGGGGGCAGGCTTCTCGGCTGGCGTCGTGGGTGGAGGAGCGGCCGGAGCTGGACCCGGCGGATGTCGCCTGGTCGTTGGCGAGTGGCCGGTCGGTGCTGGAGCGGCGTGCGGTGGTGGTGGGCGCTGATCGGGCCGAGCTGGTGGCGGGGTTGCGGGTGCTGGCCGAGGGCGGAGTGGAGTCGGGGCCGGTCGGTGGTGGGCTGGCGGTGTTGTTCGCCGGTCAGGGC
>Ga0233377_1000372_pt1 | contig 21599 bp, 13 predicted proteins | sample ElkDunMinimDraft_6_FD_191540 | JGI IMG/M metagenome (GOLD analysis project Ga0233377, IMG submission 191540) | Fecal eukaryotic communites from dung pellets of Tule Elk in California, USA - Elk Dung E36 | ecosystem: Host-associated > Mammals > Digestive system > Large intestine > Fecal | place...
CTCGGCGGCTCGAAATGTCCAGAACAAGGTGTCGTGCCGCAGTCGACGCGTGGCCCTTCCGCCGATTCATCCGGTGTGAAGGAGAGACGCCAGCGGGCCCAGACGGTTTTGCCGGGGCGACGGGGGATGTGGCGTGTCCGAGGTGTCGGGCATGGTCCCTCCTCGGGGTGGCGGTGTGGTGTGTTCGGCCTCGCGCATCAGGTCGCGTAGCTCGTCGGCGGTGCGGGCCCGCACGATCAGGGGTTCGGCGGCGGGCCAGAGGGCGATGGCGTGGAAGTGCCGGGTGCCGGTGCCGTACCAGACGGTCCAGGCGGGCGTCTCCGATGGTGATCGTGATGCGGAGGTGCCCGTCGGCGGGGAGCAGGACGGAGCAGCGGTAGATCCGGTCCGAAGAGGGCGTGCCGTCGTCATCGAACGGGACAGAGGCCGCCGCGACACCTCAGCGGCTGGAGACGGAGAAACGGTGTCGTTGGTTCAAGATGGCGCGGGCTCCGTCGAGGTCCGCCAGGCGGGCGGCCAGGGTGCGCTCGGCGAGTCGTGTGGGCAGGGCGGTGTTGAACTTCAGACCCTCCAGGGCTCCGGGGTCGGGTTCCGGCAGGCACAATCCTTCGGCCGAGTCCCGCAGGGCGCAGGTCCAGCTTTCCTTGGACACATCTGTCCGAAGGCGTAGCCAGGCATCGGTTACCTGCTGCTTGGGGTCGGCCACTGAGGCGAGCGTGCTCCGCAGGGTCAGGTTGGCGCGATACCCGGCCCAGGTCCACCAGCGCACGTCGTCTCCGCGCACGATGACCGAACCGCCGGGGTGGACGACATCCAGATGCTGTTCCCGCGCGTCGGCCAGCGCGTCGACGGCGCGACGGGTCAGCCGTACGGGAGGGTCCGAGCCCAGGAGCACTTCCCGGATGGCCTGCATGATCTGGAAGGACGTCCCCCGTGGAAGGCCGCCCGACTGCCAGCGGGCGCGCCCGCCGTGTTCCGCAGCCTCGACGAAGCAGCGGCGGCGTTTCCAGTCGATCCAGGTGACCTGCCAGCTCCGGCCGGCGAGTAGGAGCAGCCGGGGCCCCTCGCGGCGGTCGCAGAGCAGCGACGGATCGACGCGGCCGATCTCGGCACGGCCGTGCAGGACCGTGAACTGCGGTGACGCCGTGAAAACGGTGGTGAGTTCCATGAAGTGGCGGTGCCCGAACGTCTTTTCCGCGGCCGGGCCGATGAAGAGCATGCCACCGTCGGTGTCGAGGAACCCCGCCGAGACGAGGTGCCGCAGGATCGGTGCCGCCTCGGCACCGAAGGGTTCGAGGCCCGGCCACCACTCGGGCCAGGTACGGTCTCCGATCCGATACTCCTGCAGGCACAGGGCGAGGAACTGCTGCGCGACGATGTGCCTCGGTTCGGGGGGAGGCGTGACCGGCTCGACCCAGTGCCGGCCCCAGAGACGGAGCAGCCCCGAGGCCCGGAGCAGTCCCTGCTCGTCGAGGGCGAGAAAGAGACAGTTGCGCGTGGAGCCGGGGCGCCGCCCGGTGCGGCCGACACGCTGAAGGAAGGAGGCCACGGTGGAGGGCGCGTCGATCTGGATGACCCGATCCAGGTCGCCGACGTCTATGCCCAATTCAAGGGTGGAGGTGGCGACGATGACGCAGTCCCGGCCCTCGCTGAAGGCGTGCTCGGCCCGGCGGCGTTCCTCGACGGACAGCGAGGCATGGGAGAGGAACACCGTCACGCCCAGCGCACGCAGCCGGGTGCCCAGTTCCTCGACCAGTTGCCGGGAGTCGCAGAAGACGAGCCGTTTCTCCCCTCGGTGTAGCGCGGCGATGACCTTGGCCGCGTTCGCGACGGAGCCCACGTGGTCGAGTTCGACATCACCTGGAGGCGGGCCGCCGAGGGAGCCTTCGAACGGATCGGCGAGGGCGGGAGAACTCCCGGGCGGGGCGGAAAGGGAGTCGTGACAGTTCGGAGAGCTTGAGGACGGACCGAAAGAAGCAGACGGGTCGTGAGTGGGCGGGGACGGGTCAATCGAATCCGGAGAATTACCGGACAGTTCGCCGGATGGCGAGATGACCTCTCCCGTACGGTTTCCGCGGCTCGATCCCTGCAGCCAGGCCAGCAACTCGGTGGGGTTGCCGACCGTCGCGGACAGACCGACACGCTGGATCGGACGTCCCGCGACGCGGGTCAGTCGTTCAAGTACGCACAGCAGATGCCAGCCCCGGTCGTCACCCGCAAACGCGTGTACCTCGTCCACCACGACGGCCCTCAGCCCGGCGAAGATCACCGAGTGGTCCACCTTGGTACTGACGAGCATCGACTCCAGGGACTCCGGCGTGGTGAGCAGGATGTCGGGCGGGTCGCGCAGGATCGCGGCCCGCCTGGACGAGGTGATGTCGCCGTGCCAGAGGGCGACCCGGCGCCCCAGCCATTCCGCGTACCGCTCCAGCCGAGGCAACAGGTTGTTCAGCAGCGCCTTGATCGGGCACACGTAGAGGACCGAGATACCCGTCCAGCGCTGCGTGGCCATCGCCGACAGCAGCGGGAATGCGGCCGCCTCGGTCTTGCCTCCCGCCGTGGGCGCGAGCAGCAGGGCGTCCTGTCCCGAGGCGAGTGGCCCCAGCGCCTGCTGCTGGAGAGGGCGCAGCGACGGCCACCCGAGCGTGTTGACGACGTGGTGCGCCAGAGTGGGGTGCAAAGGCGCCGGGTCGCTCACAGATCTGTTTCCATGTCGGTCGGCTCCGAGGGTGCCAGAGGGGGATACGCCGGATCGTTCACAGGTCCAGTTCCACGCTGTCCGCCGAAATCGCGTTCCGCTCCACCTCGGTCAGCTCCGAGGCGGCCAGGGCGAGCGCGTAGTGCCGCCGGGGGTCGAACTCCTCGAACTGGTCGACGCGGTCCATGACGTCGACGAGCTTGCGCAGGAACAGGCGCGGCGCTACCCCCACCTGGCCGCCCAGCTCTCCCGTCACCGCACGGCCGAGGTCCGTCAGGTAGCCGTCGTCCACGACCGAGGTAATCCGGCCGGGCACGGAGGCTCCAGCGGCGTAGAGGTCACGGACCCTGGTTCCCAGCTCGCCGAGGGAGTCGAGGGTGAAGCCCGGTAGCCGGATCTGGATGGCCCGGGGGTTGTCGAAGCGCGGATCTCCGGTGAAGTCGGTGGCCAGCCGCTGGGCGAGGGGCGCCAGCCGCTGTGCGCCCTGCGGCCCCTCAAAGAAGGTGGGCGTCCCGGTGATCAGCAGGTAGAGGCCGGGGAAGCGGCCTGAGTGGACCTCGTCGATGAGCTGCCGCAGCGAGTTGAGCGCCTTGTCCCGGGCGTCGGACCTGACCCGTTGCAGGGTCTCGACCTCGTCCAGCACGAGTACCAGGCCGGGATGGCCGGAGTCGCGCAGCACGGTCAGCAGCCCTTGAACGAAGCCCAGCGCGCCGAAGTGGTCGAGATCGCCTCGGACACCGGCCGTGCGACGTGCGGCGGCGGCGACGTTCGGCTGGCCGCCCAGCCACGCCAGGATCGCGTCGGCGGTCGCCGCGTCCCCGGCGGCCGAGGCACCCCGGTAACCGCGCAGGGCCGCCGCGAAGGTGGGCGCGGACCGGCTCACCCCGGCCAGCCGCTCGGCGAGCAGTTCCTCGACTGCCTGCCCGAGCTCCGAGGGGTCGGCGCCCGCGGTGAGCGCGTCCTCTTCGAGTACGTAGAACCAGGCGTCCACGACGGGCCGCAGGGCGCTGGGCGGGTAACTCGCGGTGCAGAGGCGTTCGGTCAGTCGCCGGTAGACGGTTTCCAGCCGGTGCAGCGGGGTCTCGTTCTCCGATACCTGAACCTCGGCCGTCGCCATGCCCCTGCGTTTGGCCTGCTCGGCGAGCCAGCGGGTGAAGAAGGTCTTCCCCGAGCCGTACTCACCCCTGACCGCCTTGAAGACCGAGCCGCCGGAGGCCAGGGTGTCCAGCTCGTCGCCGACGGTGTCGCCGAACCGGCCGAGGCCGACCGCGAGCAGGTCGAGACCCGCCTGCGGCACAGCCCCCTGCCGGAGCGCGTCGATCACCTCGCGCCGCCGGACGGCACTCACCGACACGCCTGCTGTCACGACGGCCGTCCTCTCAGTTCCTCGGGTTCCCGAGCCCGAACTGCTCTCTCAGCAGATGTGCGTCGAGCCGGGCGCTCCGGCCATTGTCGGTGATGGAGAGCACCGGATAGTTGTCGACGTTGAGGATCCGCTGGAGCATGGCCACGAACCCCGCCGCCCGCACGGTGTGCTCCCCGGCGCTCTGGGCCACGACCGGAAGGGGGAGCGGGCCGCCCGCGTCCAGCAGGGCGAGCAACACGGCGTGGATCTTCGTCTTCGGCACTCTGCGCGGCATCATCTGGTGTTGCGCCGCGAACAGTTCGGTGGCGAGCAGGTCGGTCACCAGGGTCTCGTTCGGGTTCGAGGCCGCGGGTTCGTCGAACACGGTCGAGCCCGCCCTCTCGTCGAAGTCGTCGAACAACGTCGGGCCCTGTGCGATCTGCGGGGCCTTCCTGCTCTTGGTGCGGGGGCCGGCGGGAGCCTGAGGCACCGGAGACGGCAGGGTCACCGGCTCCAGTGACCACCATTCGGGACGCTGATCGGGCAGGGCCCGCCACCCGTCGGGCACCGAGGAGCCGAGCGGGAGGAACGCGAGCAGTGGGATCGTGACCTCGGCCAGCGAGGCACCGCCGTGGTAGCCGGCCTTGCCGGGCAGGTAGCGCAGGTAGGGGTCCCAGAGCGCGACGAGACGCCCGCCCGCCACCCTCGGACCGGTGAGCTCCACCTCGCCTTCGCCGACCGGCCCTCCGGCGTCGCGGTGGCGGGCCGAACGGGGATCGGGAACGGTACGCAGTGTGCCGCCCCGCTCCAGTACGTGGCCGTGGTCGCTAGTCAGGATGACCGCTCTGCCCTGGAGCCGGGCGTGGTGCAGCAGGGTGCGCAGGATTCCGACGTCGGCCACCCCCCACGCGTCGTCGACCCGCCCCCTGCCCTTGTCCAGCGTGTCGTCGATGGTGTTCAGCACCACGCCGACGTGTGTCGACACGTCCTCCAGCGCCGTGGTCAGCTCCTCTCCCAGGGATTCGCCCGCAGCGCCGGAGAGGCTGCCCTTGTGGAACAGCCGGACCGTCCCGCCTCTCCAGAACGAATGGTTCTCGAATGCCTTGCGTTCCTCGGCGGCGTCCCCCGTGACGAGGCGGGCGGCGAACAGGCTGGCCCGGGAGACCCTGGTCATGGTGGGGATCGCCGCCACCACCGCGCGCCTGCGTGCCCGGCCTCCGGAGTCCGGAACCGGGTCGTACTCCTCCCAGTTCCGCTCGCGGAGTTCCTCGGCCAGTTCGGTGGCGACGGCGGCGCTCATCCCGTCCAGGACGACGAACAGCAGCGGACGGCCCCGGTCGGACCTGTCCGCGACGAGGGGCGCCACCACGCGCGGGAGCACGGTGTCGACGGTGAGCAGGTCACCGGGTCCTGTGACGGTCCAGGCGGAGAGCTTCGCGGCGAACGCCTTGTTCAGCTCGTGTCCCCGGGTGCGGACGAGGTCGTGGAGCCTCCGGTACGCCTCCTTCAAAGGTCTGTGGTGCGGCTCACCGACCCAGAGGTCGTCGCGGGCACGGTCGACCCAGCCCCACTCGTCGATCTGTGCCTGCACGGCTGGGCCGACACCGCTGACCCGTTCGGCCGTGACATGTGGCCGCACCAGCCACTGGAGGAGCCGTTGAGCCATCTCGGCGCGGCGCACCCGGTGGCTCTCCGCTCTGGCGAGCACGTGCGTCCGCAGTCCCGCGACCGTGTCGGCCAGCACCGCCAGGCTTGGCGCCGATCGTTCTTCGAGCGCCGCCGACAGCGCGGACGCGACGTCGTCGAGCCTGTCCTCGAAGCCGGAGCCGAGCAGGTCGCTGTGCCGGGCGGCGGCCCTGGCGCCGAACTGGACGACGAGGTCCTCAGCCCGTTCCAGGGTGGCGTGCGCCAGGCGTGCCTCGCCCGCGTCACCCCCGTCGCGGAGCAGCCAGGCCACGAAACGTTCGGCGGTGGCGGCGAAGGCACGGATGCTCGCGTCCTCCACCGAGGGGTGCGGGCCACCGCGCGCGGACGTGTCCGCGCTCATGGCCGAGATGTAGGCGAGCGCGCCTCCCTGGGCACGCTGCGCGACGCCCTCCGCGGCTGGGTGCCAGAGCGCGCCGCAGACCAGGCCCAGCGCGAGGGCGTCGGCGGCGTGGCCGCCGTCCACCAGCTGGAATAGCACGTCGACGGTGCTGCCGGTGGTCTCACGAAGCCACGGCCGCAGGCCCTCGCGCTCGGTCTCCCGCAGGCCGCGGAACGCCTCAACCGCGGCGGGGTCCGAACTCCAGAGCAGCAGCGCGGCGGCGCTCAGCTCGTCGGCGCCGATGCCCAGCCGGTCGAGGCGGAGCCGCCGGGCCGCGAGCTGCCCGAGCGCGATCTCCCGGGTCAGCATGGCGCCGGTCAGTCGTGGCCACCCGCCGGGGGGCATCGCGTCGATCAGGGCCTCGGCCGCCCAGCCCTCCGCCACCAGCCGGGGGTCCGTCCGCTGGGCGCCGAAGCTCTCCTCGACCAACCGCCAGGGCTCCACCACGAAGATCCGCTGCCGGATCACCCTGCTCAGCAGACCGACTCCAAGCGCGCTCTCCTCGGCGTCGGTGAGCACGACCAGCACGGAGCCGCCGTCATCATCGCCACTGTCGTCGCGGTCCAGGTGAGTCGTGACCTGCTCCATGACGGCCAGTGGCGACACGCATGCGGCGACGCGCACGGTCCGCCCGCCCAGCGTGGTCTCGTCCGCGCCCGCCCAGTCGGGGGCGGCCCGGATGAGCAGCACCCGCTGGTCGCTTTTGGCGTACCTGCGCAGCAGCCGGGCGACCTCCTGCTCCAGGGCGGCGGTCGTGATGGGCAGTGGCCGGGAGACGACCGGGGCCGGGCTCACCGGCGGGGGACCGATCGCATGGAGATCTCGACGTCGGCACCGGGATCCGCCTTCGCGAGGGCGCGCGCCTGGGTGAGTAGATCGGTGAGCCTCGACTCCAGGTCGGGGTTGGCCTCCGCGAGGGTACGGGCATCCGTGAGCAGCCGCGACAGCTGCTCCTCCAGCCGCGAGACCGGCCCGCTGTAGATGACCTCCGGTTGAGGGCCGGGCTTGGGAACGGGAGTGGGGCCAGGACCGATGGGGTCAGGGACGGGGTCCGGGACGGGGTCCGGGCGGCGGCGGATCGCCTCGCGGATCAGGTCTCCCGCGGCCGAGCCCGCCCGGGCCAGTGCTGGGGCCAGCGGGAGGGTCAGCTCGTCGGCGAGAGCCACCTGGCGCAGCTCGCCGATGATCAGCTCGGCCCTGGCCCTGAACGGTTCGCCCAGGTCGGCGAGATGGGCGAAGTTGTCCCAGCGAGCGGTACGCAGGGCGGTCACCACCGCCGCCGCGCTCTTGATGCTCCTGCCCACCCGCTGCGGGGCCTCGCCGACGTCGGCGGACGCGAGCTGTTCGATGATCTCCAACTTGCCGTGCCGCGACCCCAGCCCGTCGAGCAGGTCGGCGGCCTGACGGGCGGTCCGCAGCCGCCCTTCCCGCGCGTCGAGATCGAGTCCGAGCAGGTCCCCGCGGTTCTCCAGCTCGGCCACCAGGGCGTGCGCCGCGTCGCGGTGGCGGCGCGCGTCGTCGGAGAGCTCGCGGGCGAAGAGCCCGGCCAGCCGCGCCCGGCGCGCGGCGGGAGGGTTCCGGCCGAAGATCTCCATCGCCCGCCGGCGCGCGGTCTCCCAGACCTTCTCGCCGGGCAGGCTCTCCTCGCGGAGCGCCATGTCATCCTTGATCTGGGCGAGCTCGGGATTGACCGGGCCGCCGTGCTGGGTCCAGGACCGGTCGGTCTGCTCGGCGAAACAGGCGATCACCAGATAGGCGACGAGCCGGTCCAGGCCACGCCGTTCCGGCCGGTCGATCCAGTCGAGCAGCACGGGGATCTTGAGGTCGCCGGTCACCCGGTCCTGTGCGGCGCACCGGTTGAAGTGGCCGCGCCAGTGCGAGCCGAGGACGAACGCGGCCTCGTGCATCTCGCCGAGCAGCAGCGGGTTGGCGACGCGGCGCATCGTGGCGCGGTGCGGCTTGTCGACCTCCACCCGTCCGTCGGGTGCCTCGACGGCCTTGCGGACGTAGTCGAGCACCAGCCTGGTGTCGGCCGCCCTGACCACGGCGGCGCCGCCGACGCGGTCGGGGTCGAAGTCGGGGTGGGCGGGGAACTGGCAGGTCAGCATCTGCCCGGCCAGGCCGGCCATCGCGTCCGCCAGGGACGCGCCGGAGGGCAGGCGGGGGTCCAACTCCTCCGACAGCGAGAGCAGGTGGTCGTCGAAGCCGGTGACGACGTCGCCCTGCTGCTTGCCGGTCAGGCCGTACGCCTGCCGGAGTGTCTCGGCCAGCTTGTTCGAGAGCACGACGCCCTGGCCGGTGAGGGTCTGGCGGGCCCGGTGCCGGTCGGTGGGGTTGAGATCCTTGGCGACCTCGTCGAACCGCTTCCCGTGCAGGGCGTACTCGATCGTCACCAGCCTGCGCAGGTCCTGGGTGCGCTCGGCGGACAGGGAGGCGGGCACCCAGCAGAGCGTGCGGTCACGGAAGCCGTTCGCGAACATGAGCTGCACCCGGTTGCGGTCGTCGGCGGGGGTGTAGTCGCCCTCGTCGAACGGGTAGTCGACGATGACCCGCCAGCTCGTCGGGTCGGCCGGGTGGAAGGCGTCCTCCCGGAGGTCGTCGTGGTCGCGGATGTTGCCGAAGACGACCTCCACGGACCGCCTGCTGCCGCGCCAGGCGAGGTCGAACCGGTCGCCGCCGTACTGCTCGGTCTCGGTCACGCTCAGCTCCCTGTACAGGAGCTTCCTGATCAGGTTCTTCCTGGTGCCGGTGGTGTCGGCTCCCGCGTTGCGGGCGTTGTCCAGGATGGAGTCGATGTCGACGCCGACGAGTTCGAGGCCGACCCCCGGATCGTCGGCCTTGGCGAACTTGATCTCGTTGAACTGACCGGCCCACTCCTCGACCTTGCGTGCCACCAGCCCGACCTCGCCACCGGAGATCGGGCTGGTGACGCTGCCGTGGTTGAGGGCGGCGAGGCGGCTCGCGGTCAGGTTGTGCAGCGCGGGCACCGTCGGTGCGAGCGCGGAGAGCAACAGCGTCTTGATCAGCCGGTCGTCGCCGGTGAACGCCCGCACCCGCCCGGCCAGCCGGGGGTCGGTCTCGGTGCCACGCCGCACCCTGGCGATCTCGTCCTCGGTGAGGTCGCCGTAGCGGCCCAGCAGGTACGGGCGGAGCTTGGTGTCGTACAGCTTCTGCGCGGCCTCGAACTCGACCTTGAGCTTCTGGGTGAACGGCTCGTCGCCGCCCTCGGAGATCACGTCGTAGAGGTCGCCGAGTGGGATCAGGTCGCCCAGCCGCAGGTCGTCGCGGCGGCGGATCAGGATCCGCCGCATCAGCTTCAGCGCCGTACGGGAGCGCTGGAGCGCGCTGGAGATGTGGACGAGGGTGTCCATGAAGGCGGGGCTGAAGGGATAGGTCCTGCGGAAGGCGTCGATGTCGGCGCCGGTGGCGTTGCCGGAGCCGAGCAGGGTGTCCCAGACCTCGCGCCGGACCTTGCTGGTCTGGTCGAACGCGCGGGCCAGCGCGACGGCGGCCGCGTCGTCCTTCGCGGCGAGCAGTCGCTGCTGGGCGATCACCGGCAGGTCGCGGTCCTCCAGCGTGATGGTGTCGAAGCGGCTCTTGGCCAGGTCGAGTGTGTCCTGGAAGCCCAGCTCGACGGCGCCGACCACCTCCTCGCCGATCAGGTCGCGCAGGTCGCGCTGGCGGGCGATGAGGCTGATGACCGGGATCGGGCGGGTCGCGTCGCCGGACTCCACGAAGTTCGTGATCTTCTGCACCTCGCGGGACACGAATTTCGGATCACCCACCGAGTTGGTGAGCCAGAGGACGAGCTCGTCGAGAAAGAGGATCAGCGCGTCGTAGCCGAGGTCCTTGGCGTGCCTGCTGATCTCCAGCAGCCCTCGGTCCAGGGAGACGAACCCCTCGGCGTCCTCCTTGGCGTTGGTGAAGAACCCCGTGTTCCAGCTCTGCAGCAGCTCGTTCACCAGCCTGCGCCGGAGCCTGTCCTCGGCGGTGAGCACGATCGGATGCTCGTCGTGGCCGTCGGAGGCGTCGGCGTGGGATCCGGCGAAGGCGGAGTCGAGCTGCTCGGAGGTCCAGGACGGCTTGGGGTCGCCCCACTCGTCGACCTCGTCGCCACCGGGGAGCCCCTGGATGAACGCCTCGTCACCGATCCGCGCCCGCAGGTGGGCCGCCTGCGCCAGCAGGGCGTCGGTGCGGTGTACGGAGGGGATGGGCGCGTCGGGTTCGAGGGAGCGGACGTAGTCGACGTAGCGTCCCAGCACCCGGTGCTCCAGCGACTTGGCGTCGAGCAGGTGGAACGGTACAAGCAGGAAGCGCCTGCCGACCAGCCAGTCGTGCTCGGCCAGCAGTCCGGCGAACTCCACCCGCTCTCGCGCGGCCTTCTCCCCGCGCAGCAGTGCGTGCAGCACGGCCATGAAGTGGGATTTACCGGCGCCGAACGACCCGTGCAGGTAGGCGGCCTTCGAGCTGTGCCCGGTGACCGCCGCCTTGATCAGCCCGAGGGCCTTGCGGAAGTTCGCGACGAGGTCCTCGGTGATGACGTAGTCGCGAAGCGTCGACTCGGCGTCGGTCACCCCCTCGGCGAGCTTGAGCACGAAATCGCTGTCGCTCATCCCCTCGGGAATGTCGATGAACTCCCGAAGCAACGGCGGCTGGTGTGGCGTTGTCATGTCCCTCACTTGTTTTGACCTGCGACAGGCGATTTCTTGAACTCATTAAGGTATCCGCGGGATGACGCCGCGGGGAAGGTCGTTCGCTGGAGTGTTATGTCCGGTCGCCGGTAACTCCGGAGAGCGGGTGATATCGTGCGCCTAGTCAGAATCGTCGCCGGGTGTGCACCTCACGACTATCCGGAGCAGGGACTTTGTCGCTGTAGTGCGGTTTGTGAACTTTCGCGTACTGACGGGCCGGTGATGTCATATGCGAAGATTGCCGGCGGAACTCCTGGAGGCCGCAGCCGCCGGAGAGGTCGTACCCGTCGTCGGTGACGGGCTGAACACGGGGCGCCCCAAGGGGCCGGCCACTCCTGAGCAGATGGTGACAGCACTCGCCCGTCGGCTCGGTGGCGATGCGCCGCGACATTTCACCCACCGCGACCTCCCGATCCTCGCCTCGCAATATGAGGCGCTGCGCGGGCAACATGCCTTGGGCCGGTTGATTCGAGAAGAACTGGGGGCCACGAATCCGGAAGTCGGTGAGGAACTCGTGCTCGCCGCGAAACTGGCCACAGAGGCACTTATATCCACAAGTGTCTCGTATAGCGCTGAAATGGCGTTGAGTGCGGCCGGTCACAATCAGCACACCGTGATCGCCGATCCCGTCAACGCCGCCTACGCGACAGACGATCACCGCCCCTGGCTCATCAAACTCGCCGGTTGCGTCTCCCAGCCGGATTCACTCGTCGTCAGTCAGGACCGGCTCATGTGGCTTTCGACGGCGATCGACCAGGTCGGCATCATCGTGCGAGGAATCCTGGTGACCAAGACTCTGGTCTTCGTCGGATACCGGCTGGACGATCCCTATCTGGAAATGGTCCACACCCTGTTGCAGACCTCGCCGACGTACTCTCGACGTCGGTACATCCTGGCCGAGGAGGAGTCGGAGGCGTCGGCCGCGGTGTGGCGCCACCGTGGGTACGACCTCGTCTCAGGTCCTGTGCGCCGGTCGCTGTCGCAGTTGGCGCAGCAGGGGACCCCGCGTGGACGTTCGCTCCGGGTGCAGACCGCTGAGCACCTCCGGACACGGACGAAACCGTTCAAGTTCCTCGATTACTTCACGGAAGGGGACTCCGAGGTCTTCTTCGGGCGCGACGCGGATTCCGCGCTCATCGCGGCGATGGTCGCGAGCAGCCCTTTCGTGCTCATCACCGGTGTGTCCGGTGTCGGGAAGACCTCGCTGATAAACGCGGGCCTGGTGCCGAGGTTGCATGCCCAGGGGTTCGACACCTACACCGTCCGGGCACTCCAGCATCCGGCGACGGAGATCCTCTCCGCCATACGCCCTCAGGGTGACGAATCCTCGGAGGGAAAGAATCTGTACAGCGAACTGCGAGCGGCGCTTCGCGACCGGCCGACGGTCGTCGTCATCGACCAGTTCGAGGAGTTCTTCATCCGGGTGGGCCCGGACTCACGCGCGGAGTTCGCCCGGCAGCTCGACGAATGCCTCAGTGGTGACCTGCTCGACCTCCGCGTGGTCGTGGTCATCAGGGAGGACTTCCTGCACTGCCTGCTGGAACTCGAACCACCCATGGACGCCGTCTTCAAGAATCGCTACTGGGTGCGGCGGCTGTCCCACGCCCAGGCCACAGAGTTCCTCTCGGCCACGGAGCGGCGTTTCGGCATAGGGACGGAGGCCGACCTGCTCGACCGGCTTCTCCGTGATCTGGACGACGGCGGGATCGATCCGGCGCATCTCCAGATCGTCTGCCACATGCTCCATCGGGCCGACGCTTCGGATTCCGGCGTGCTCCGGCTCGCCACCTACGAACGGCTGGGCGGAACCCCGGGGATTCTCGCCGAATACCTCGACCACACGCTGGAGGATCTCGATCCTGACCGCAGGGAGACGGCGAAGGCCGTGCTGAAGTGCATGGTCGGACCTGATAGGACGAAAGCGGCGATGACCGCCAAGGAGATCGAACGCGACACCATGACACGTCGCCTCGGCATCTCCGCCGAGACCTTGCAAGACGCCCTGCAGGAGCTCACGAAAAGGCGTGTCGTCCGGCCGATCCACGGACGTGACCGACTGTACGAACTGGCCCACGACATCCTGGCCGGCAAGATCTGGGCCTGGATCGAACCCGAGGACGTGGAGCGGAAATACGCGCGGCAGATCCTGAATCAGTCGGTGATGGACTTCGACCGGCTGGGGGTCCTGCCGGGCCAGATTCAGTGGACCACGATCGAGAGACATCGGGAGGAACTCGACCTCACACCCGGCCAGGCACGGCTGATGCTGCTGGCCGCTCTCGACCGTGATGAGGATGTCGACTGGTGGGCCGAGATGGCCGTCATCTCCGGCCTCGACATCTGGCGAGAGTTTCGCCGGATCGTGGCGGCACCCGATCCGGGGCTTCAGTTGGCCGTGCTGCACTGGCTGTCCGGAACACAGGCTCCCGCAGGACACGAACTTCTGAAGCGCGCCCTGAACAGTGACTATCCGGCGACCCGCCGTACCGCCGCCAGGATGCTCGCCACGGAGGATCATCCACCGCCGGTGGCCGACATGTTCGTCACGATAGCGGGCGGAGAGTTCGTGTTCGGTACGGACGACGGTAGATTCGAGCATTCTCGGCCGGAATATCGTGCCTATGTATCGCCTTTCGCCATCCAGCGCTTTCCCGTCACCAATCTCGAATATTCCCAATTCATCCGGGCCACCGGGCTTCGCTCGCCGGAACACTGGCGCGGTGAGGCGCCGCCGAAACGCATCACGGAGCATCCGGTGACCCAGGTCAGCTGGCACGAGGCAAATGCCTACTGTCGCTGGTATGAGCGTGAATTTGGAATTTCCGCCCGGCTTCCGACGGCGGCGGAGTGGGAGATGGCGGCAGGTTGGGACCCCGTCGGCAAGGTGAAACGACTATGGTCGTGGGGCGACGACCATGACCCGAAGAAAGGAAACACGCGAATCGGAGGTCCCGGACACACCACCCCGATCGGGCAATATTCTCCAGCAGGTGGTGACAGTCCCTACGGGGTCGCCGATATGTGTGGAAACACCTTCGACTGGGTGCAGGACTGGTGGGCGCCGCAGCATGACATCGACCGGACACACAATCCGGCCGGTCCGGAGCAGGGAGAGCACAAATGTGCCCGCGGTGGCTCGTGGGCGGGCTCAGCGGAAGGGGCCAGCGCGGTCAGCAACAAATACTCCCTCGCCCCGGAGACTCGTAACGAATACGTGGGATTCCGCATGGCGTACTCCCTTTGAAACCGAGGGCGATCGTCCGGAATCAGCCTAGCGTGAACTGGGAGGCCACTCATGGCGCATGCAATGGAGACGGGCACTGTCGTCATCGACGAGAACAGGATCAGGCTCCTGGCCCGAACTCTCGGGCGGCTACCGCTGGCCGCGGACTTCTCCGCGCAGCTGACCCCGCGGGTGGAGGTCGAGGACGAGGCCGCCTTTCTGGCGTATCTATGGGCGTCTGCCATATGCCACGCCACGAAGGGCGGCCTGGCGGGATATTTCTCGGGACACTACTACAAGGGCTGGGACTTTCTGCTCAGGGCCTTCACCCGGCAGGCGGCCGAGAGCCCGGGAACGCTGAGCCCCGAGGCGATGGAGGACATCACGGAGGCCGGGCTCGCGGCCATCCTCGTCGGGCACGCGGAAAAGGCGGAGGTCAAGCTTACCGACCTGTCCCGACGTGCGGAGATACTCCGCACCACCTCGTCCGAGTTGCTGCGTGCCTTCGAGGGCAGCGTGAGCCTCCTGCTTGAGGAGGCGAAGCACACCGTCGGTGGTGACAGCGGTGTCTACGCCCTGCTGGAGCGGCTGTCCGCCTTCCGGGATCCCCTGTACAAAAAGAGCAGTGCCTTCCTGATGACCGTTCACTTCTCCGGCCGATGGAAGATAGTGGATCAGCACAATATTCTGCCGATGATTGACTACCACCGGATGCGAATCCTGCTCCGTACGGGCTGCATCACGGTTCTGGATGACGACATCGCCCGTCGGCTCCGCGATCAGCGAACGGTGAGCCCTGCCGTGGAAACGGTCGTCCGGGAGGTTTCGATGCGGGTGTGCAGCGAGTTGCCGGGGCTCGCGGGTATGCCCATGTTCGATTTCGACGTGCTGCTGTGGGCACACGCTCGCAGTTGCTGCAGGAACGCCCCGCTCTGCGTGAGCCGACAGGTCGAGAACGACTCCTTTCACTCCTACCTGGCGTCCCCCACCCCAAATCGGTGTGTCTTCGAGAGCTGGTGTCCGGGAAAGTCGGACGCGCGATCTCGTGACCTCTGGGAACCGGTGGTGGCCACCGAAAACTATTGAGCGGCCTGTGGCCGGAGATGACTCTCGCGTTCGCCAAGGAATCCCTTCCGTTTTTCTCCGGTTACCGGTCTCCATACGCCCTTGACGCCACACAGCCCGCGGGCGACGATTGATGTTCAGGAGCCCTGAGCGGAGAATCGGTTGTGGCATAGAGATCAACTGCGCGAAATCTCATCGGCCGTCACTCCGTCGCTCCACAATTTCACCTACACTTACCCTCCTCCCTATTTCGCTCGCAAACTGAGCACCCCGGGGGGTCTTGACCGCCGTGTCCTCGGTGAGTTCGCTGACTTCAGCATGTACCTGCATATTCCCTTCTGCCGGATCAACTGCAATTTCTGCAGCCTGCACAGGAGTCTCCTTCGTGACGACGGGGAGCTGGAGAGCTATCTTTCCGCGCTGCTCAGGGAATTAGGCGAGTTCGGTGACCACCTCGGGACCCTGAGGTCTCCGCGGATGTCCGCCCTCTACATCGGAGGCGGGACGCCGAGTGTTCTGCGGGTCGAGCAGTTGAACAGGCTCCTTGACCGGGTCGCCGCGTTCGCGCCGCGGGGCGTACCGGTGGAGGCCACGATCGAGTGTGCCCCCGACGCCGGTCGTGATGCCGCCTACTGGGCCTCGTTCCTGGGGGCACTCGCCACGCGGACCCGCCTGCCCATTACCAGGATCAGCGTCGGCGTACAGGCGTGGAGAGATCATGTGTTGCGAAGAATGGGGCGCGGTAGCACGAAGCAGGCGGTCATCGAGCTGCTGAGGGCCGCGGACGGCCTTCTTCCCAGCTACAACGTTGACTTCATCCTGGGCTACCCGCGGGAGGAGTGCACGGTGGCGGGCCAGGCCGTGGAGATCTTGGAGGCTGTTCACGATCTTCGAGAGCTGGGGTTCTCACTTCCGAGTGTGAGCGTCTACCAGCTGTGGGACGTGGAGGAGATCCCCGTGCTGCGGCGCAGGCAGCATGAGATGCCGAGTGCCGACGCGGTGATCGAAGCACTCTGGACGATCCAGCAGGGGCTCTACGGCATGGGCTACGTTCCGGGGGCGGGGACCACGTTCGTCCGCGGCGAGGAGCACCGGCACCGCTGGACGGTGCACAGGTGCAGGGAGTTTCGCCATCTGGGCTTCGGCTCGGGCAGTTACTCCTTCCTGCCGGGCGGGTTCGTCCAGCGCGGACGGGACGTCGACGGCTACAAACGGGTGTTGTCAGCGCCTCACGTCTCCTGGACGGAGATCGACGATCGGTTGAACACGATGTTCCGGCTGACGGCCGAGGATGTCGAGATCCGCCGGATCATCGTGGGGCTTCGCTCGGGGGCGCCCGTGCCCCTGGCGGAGACGGATGCCGTGGAAAGCCTCCGGCTCGGGGAGCTTCGGGACAAGACGCGCCGTCTCTGTCGGTCAGGAGTGCTGGAGGAGCGGACGGGCATGATCGCGCTTTCCGAGGACGCCTTCATGCTGACCAATGCCGTGTCCGCGTTCCTTCACCCCGCGGACGTGCCACGAAACTCCGCGGCGTTCGCCCTATGACGGCAGTCCGGTCGCCCTGGCGAGTTCGGCGGCGAACTCCTTCGCGTCCCGGTCGATGACGTCGAGCCGCTGTTCGCGCCAGACGCTCACGGCCGTCGCGGCAGGGCGCAGTTGAACCGCGTAGGCACGCCGCTGCAGCGGGCCGAAGCGGCGGCCGAGCGTGTAGTAAAGCCGCTTGAAATCGGGGTCGTTCAGTCCGTAGCCCAGGAACAGCAGCGTCTTCGTAGCGAAATAGCCGTTGAGCACCGATGCGATTCCCGGCTGGACGGAGAACAGGTCGTAGTAGTCGCGATCGGTAACCACGATCGTGTCCGGCCGGGTCAGCGTCCCGTGGATCTTCAGCACCGGCACCGACCCGGAACGGATGAAGGGCAACTCGCTGTCGGTGACGACCACGCTGTGCGCAATGCCCAGTGAGCTGAGCGACTGCTCGATGAAATGATCCCAGTTCGTTGAGACGAAGGCGGCGAACGGCTGCCCGCACAGCGTGCGATGCGTGCCGGTGGGGGCGGCCGGCACATGCTCGACACGATCGAGAAGAAACGACAGGAGAGCGTGTCTTCCCCGCAGGGCGGAGTAGGTGGTGGAGACCTCCGTCAGATCATCGGGGTTGCCGTCGAAATCGTCCAGGCGGGAGGCGAGGGCACGTGCCAGCTGGGATCCGGTGGGCAGGCCGCCGAGGGCGGAAAGTCCCGCACCACAGAAAGCGACCACATCCCCGCTCTGGACCGATTCGACGAGTTCCAATGGGATGGGCGGGAGCACGGCCCAAGTTTAACCAGCCGCCCCTTCGAGCAGACGGCCCTTCAACGACCGGTGAACACATCGTTGCGGAGGCGGTCGTGCACGATCGACGGGGCCGTGAGGTCCGGCGCCCCCCACTGTGCCGCACCGTCACGTGCCCGGATGGAAGAGGACGGACGGGAGTCGAGCGCTCCGGGCACGGGAACGGCCTGTGGGGCACGGCGCTCGGCGAGGAATCGCAGCGCGACGTCCAGATCGTCGAAGAAACCGTCGATGAAGGTGAGCTCGCCCGACTCTCGTTTGGCGATGAGCGCCGCCGGATGCTCATAACCCACCCAATCGACCTCTGCCGGATCTATTTCGTCCTGACGTGGACTCTCGTTCGTCTCGCCTATGAACAGATATCGGTAACGATCGTATGGATTGATTCCCCGATGCAGCACGTGAAGGTTGTGGAGTGAGACTCCGAGCTCTTCGCGGGTCTCCCGGTGTGCGGCCTGGTGAGGGGTTTCTCCGGAGACCACCGCACCGCAGACATGGTCGATGTCCCCCGGATTCACGTCCTTGGACAGGGAGCGTCGATGAATGAGTATCTGGCCGATTCCGTTGAATATGACCACGATGACAATCGACAGATAAAGACCTTCGTGACGACCGGCGTCCTGGCGCGGAACTGCTCGCTTGACCACGTGCCCTTCGCCATTTACAAGATCAACCGTTTCGGCCATCGGCCGATGATACATCATGGCCTCGTTGTGCGAGATCAAACGCTGTCGCATTTATTAATTGATAGGTAGAAATGTCTTGTGTGTCGATCGGTATTCGTCTGCCTCTCCGCCCAGGCGTACGTGACCGCGATCGGCTCCGGCGGGCCGCGGCCGGGCAGGTGGAGGTCGTTCGGGCTCGGGGCTGCGCTCTCAGCGGTCGCCGACGGAGAGACGCCAGCGGGCCCAGACGGTTTTGCCAGGGCGGTCGGGGAGGGGGGTGACGCCGGTGTCGTGGGCGAGGGCCCTGACGATGGTCAGGCCGCGACCGTGCAGGGACTCGGGGTCCAGGGTGAGGTGGCGTGGCTGCCCGGGGCCCCGGTCGGTGACCTGGACCTGGAACTCGTCGGCGTCGGCCCACAGGGAGAGCCGGACCACGGGCTCGCCGTGGACGATCGCGTTGGCGAGCAGCTCGCCGACCACCAGGGCGACGTCGTCGACGAGGTGGTGCAGCGCCCAGGCAGCGAGGGTCTCGCTCGCCATCGCGCGGGCCTTGCCGACGATCGGCAGGTCGTGCGGCAGGTCCCAGTAGACGGTGCGCGACTCGTCCGGGGCATGTGAGCGGTCCACAGCGTGGAGCCGGTCCAGGGCCTGTGGGTGGTTCGGCGGCTGTGAATCGTACGAGGTCTGCGGGTGATTTCCAGCTTGGGAGCGGTTCGGGGGGTGGGGGTCGTGCCAGGGCTGCGGGGTGTCAGGGGTCTCGGGCATGGTCGCTCCTCGGGGTGGCGGTGTGGTGTCTTCGGCCTCGCGCATCAGGGTGCGTAGCTCGTCGGCGGTGCGGGCCCGCACGGTCAGGGGGTCGGAGGCGGGCCAGACGGCGACGGCGTGGAAGTGCCGGGTGCCGGGGCCGTACCAGACGATCCAGGCGGGCTCGATCTGGTCGAGCTGCTCGGCGGCGGCGCGTTCCGCCGGGTCCCAGGACCGGGAGCCGACCGGCTCGGTGACGGTCCCGCGCCGGTGCCTCCCGCCCTGCCGGGGCTGGGGGACGCGGTCGTTCATATCGCCGCCCCCTGCCGGTACGGGGTGTGCTTGCCGGGGGTACGGGGACCCGGCGGCCGTCCTCGCCGGTACGGCACGGGGGTCGTGGCCCCCGACTGCTCAGGGCGCCGGTGCCGGCCGGGGGAGACCTCCGGGAGCCGCACCGGGGAGACGTCGGGAGGGGTGGGGCCGGGGATCGTGCGGATGGGCGTCGCGACCGGCGGGTGGCCGGAGAGGCCGAGGCGGCGGCGGACGGTCATCCGGGCGTGCACCTGGGCGGAGGTGGGCTGCTCCCAGTGGTGGTGGGCGCGGTGCGGCAGGCTGGCGGCCTCGTGCGCGTACGGGGGGTGACCGCACCAGCGGCAACCGAGGGGCATCGGCGGCCGGTCCGCGTGCCAACGAACCCTGATGGGCCTGGGGTTTCCTCTAGGGTGATGCATCGGGTCGGACCTCCTGAGTCCGGTCAAGGGACTCGCCCTGGCCTGCGATGCCGTGGCGGGTCCCGCTCTGTTTTGGGGTATTTAGGGGCGGCAGGGCGAGGTATTTCCGTCTTGCGAGAAGTGGCTTCCGGGCACCTCGGAGGACTTACTTGGCGGTGACAGGTTTGTGTCCGGCAGAGGTATGAGCCGCGCCCATCGATGCCTTTTCCAATTAATGAATGGACATTTCAGACTCTCTTATCCGGACATAAGTGGTGATTTTTTCGATGACTTTGGAAGGTTGCTCTCTACGGCGGGAGGTGGGTCGCTCCGGTGGTGTTTCTGCTTTCCCGGATCACTTCACAGAGTGCCCTCGGATGGCTACTTTAGGTATCGAAATCCTCAGCACATTGCCGCACAGCGTGTATTGAGTCTGTGCTCTCTTGTGCTGATGGAGTAGTCTTCCCTGCCGGACGGAGCTGAAATGTCCGTAACCCCTAACTCTGGACCGCTAAAGAGACCTCTGTCTGATTTTGGTGTAGAACTACGCAGGCGCCGTAAAATGGCTGGCCTGTCGCAAGACCGGCTAGCGGAAATCACCCAATTCAGCCAAAGCCTGATCGGCTTCACTGAAAGAGGTAAGCGCAATCCGGGCCGTAGATTCGCCCAGCGCTGCGACGATGCCCTGGAAGCGAACGGGGAGCTCGTCCTTCTGTGGGAGCAGCTCACTCGGGGGACGAGCCCTCGATGGTTCAGAGACTGGCTCGACGTCGAACCGGCAGCGCACACGCTGCACACTTGGCAACCGCTTGTCGTTCCTGGTCTTCTGCAGATTGAGGACTATGCGCGAGCAGTTATTCGCGGAGAGCCGGACATAACCGATGCGCAGGCAGAGAAGGCTGTCATAGCTCGGATGGCACGACAGGCGATCTTCGAGCGCCCTAAACCGCCGATGTTTCGCGTAGTACTGGACGAAGGTGTTCTGTACCGCCCTATCGGCGGCAAGGAAGTTATGTGTCGTCAACTCGAACGTCTCGAAGAGGCGATAGAGTCTCCGCGTATCTGCATCCAGATCATTCCCATGGCATTGGGGGTAACGACTGGGATCCTTGGGGGATTCGCGATCGCACAGATTGCAGGACGTGCAGATACGGTGTACATCCAGTCGGCGACTCACGGGTACGTGACAAATCGCCCGAAAGATGTTGAAGCTATATACAGCAGATACGAGACCCTGCGAGTTGAGGCACAGCCTCAGCATCTATCCATCGCGTTGATCAGAGAGGCAGCAAAGCTGTGGACTTGAGCGACGAACTGAAGAGCGCGGCCTGGCGTAAGGCGACCAAGAGCGGATCCGACCAGGGCGACTGTCTGGAGGTGGCTCCGTTGTCGGGTGGTCGGGTGGGGCTTCGTGACACCGAGGCTCCGGAGCGGGCGCCGTTTGTGGTGAGCGCGAGCGTGTGGGACGCCTTCGTCGACGGCGCGAAGAAGGGCGAGTTCGACTTCTAGCTTCACCATCGCAGTAGGGAAGGCTCTCGGTCACGGCCGAGGGCTTTCTCGTACCCACCCCTACCAGTAGAGAGGCGGAGAGACCGTGGATCTGAATGATGAGCTGAAGAGCGCGGCCTGGCGTAAGGCGACCAAGAGCGGGTCCAACCAGGGGAACTGTCTGGAGGTGGCTCCGTTGTCGGGTGGTCGGGTGGGGCTTCGTGACACCGAGGTCCCCGAGCGGGCGCCGTTCGTGGTGAGCGCGAGTGTGTGGGACGCCTTCGTCGACGGTGCCAAGAAGGGCGAGTTCGACTTCTGACCCCGCTCCTGGAAACGACGGAAACCCTCGGCCAGGTGGCCGAGGGCTTCCAGCGGTCAGGGGTTTCGCTCCCGTCAGCGGAGCCGGATCTGCATGTCGCTGAGCTTCGTCTCGTTGATCGCCATGAACCAGGGGCCGGGACCGCGCTCCTTGATCTCCCGCTCGATGTCATCCCATCGGCGGGTCAGCAGGCACATGGTGTCCCAGTTGGACAGGTCCTTCTTGCCCGCGATC
>Ga0233377_1000373_pt1 | contig 21566 bp, 17 predicted proteins | sample ElkDunMinimDraft_6_FD_191540 | JGI IMG/M metagenome (GOLD analysis project Ga0233377, IMG submission 191540) | Fecal eukaryotic communites from dung pellets of Tule Elk in California, USA - Elk Dung E36 | ecosystem: Host-associated > Mammals > Digestive system > Large intestine > Fecal | place...
CAGCGAAGGTCGGGAAGAGCGCCGGAAGGCCAAACATACGATCCTGAAGCTCGGCCATCTCGCCGGACCAGAACGCATGGAACCCGGCGGGTCGAAAACGTACACCCACGATCCGGCCGCGCCCGGCCGCTTCGTATGTTCGCTTGCCGCGGAACGTGCCCTGGATTCCTCCTCCCGTCGCGGAGACGAAGATGTCGACGTACGGGCGGTGCATGACCTCCGGCGAGCTGTAGGCCTCCTGTTGGTCCCACGCCACCACCCAGCCGTGCTCGACGAACGGCGCGAGGGAGGGAGGCGGCCGGAGGGCCAGGAACCGAATGCGTTGTGCGAAGCCCTCGGGATCCAGGCGGCCGCGCGGCTCGTAAGGTCCTGCGGGTTTCTGTAATACGTCCGCCACGCGACCCCCTAGGTTTGAACAGGAACGAACCTCGTTACCAAGGGAGTTTAGCAGATGGGTAAGAAGCACACGTTTCGTGGAATGGCGACCTTGAACCTCTGGGCCGATGACGTGCCCGCCGCGCGGGAGTGGTACGCGCGGCTGCTCGGTGTAGAGGCCTACTTCCAGCGACCGAGCTCGGAGCAGCCGGCCTACGTGGAGTTTCGCATCGGTGATGACGAGGACGAGCTCGGTATCATCGACCGGCGATTCGCACCCCCAGCCATGCAGCCGGGCCCCGGCGGTCCGATCCTTCACTGGCACGTGGACGATATCGAGGCGACCCATGCGCGCCTGCTCGAGCTCGGCGCGACCGCGTATGACCCGATCACGAAGCGCGGCGACTCTGGGTTCATCACGGCTTCAGTCGTCGACCCGTTCGGTAACGTGATCGGCATCATGCAGAACCCGCACTGGGCAGCTCTGCACGCGTCGAAGTAAAGGAGCCTTCGTGGGCGCTGGGCGCTGGGCCATGCGGATGGCGAGCGACGTCGTCGGGATCGATGTCGAGACGGCCGGCGCCGCGGCGACACGCGGCGACACGCGGTTCCTTCGCCGCAGTTCCAGGCCGTCGACGCAGACGCCAAGCCGGATGAGCTGAAGCGCCAGCGAGGTGCGAGTGCCGCCGCGGGCCCGCTGAGGATCGTGGTCGCGGTCGCATCCGCGCGATAACATCGCTGGCGGAATGGCCGCTGCGCGGCCTGTGGACGGCATTTGCAGCCTGCCTGCTGTTGCTTCTAGCCAGCTCGAGCGTGCTCGCGAGCACGAGCACGTTCGTCTGCGTCGTGAGGGTCGGCCAGGCCGTCGACGACGCCGTGCTCGAGCGCATCCGTGGGCAGACGAGTGACCTGCCGCTCACGCTCGTGCGAGCGCAAGGCCCGATCGAGCCGGAGCGCGACCTGGCGCGCGGCGAGGCAAGCGCCCTCGCTCGCGCTCACGGCGCGACGGCGGTCATCTGGTTCGAGGTCGCCGAGCGTGGCGACATCACGATCTTCGTCCTGGACCCTCGGGATGCCAGGCTGTTCGTGCATCACGTCGATCCGGAGTCAGGATCGCCGTCGGCGATGCAAGAGGCCGCGAGCCTGATCGCACGCGACGTGCTGAAGTCGCTGATCGAGGGCGTGTCGATCGGAGAGCCGCTGGAGAGCCAGCCGCCCGCTGCGAACCGCGGTCGTCCACCGTCGAGCGAGCCATTGGAGCAGACCCCCCGCACGATGCGGCCGCGCGCGGTGCCGCTCGTGGTGCCTGCTCGAATACCACCCGAGAGATGGATCCCGTTCACCGCGTTCGGCGGACGGGCCGTGCTCTCGCATTCGAGACCTTCGGTAGCGTTGAGTCATCGCCTGGGCGCCTCTCGGGGACCGCTCGAAACCGGCGCTGCGCTGACGCTGGGCGCCACCGACGTCTGGACGGATTCGATCGCGTCCTTGCTCGTCCGGCGACACCTCGCCGGGGGCTTCGTCGGCTGGCGCTGGTCGCTCGCCGACGAGGTGACGCTCGCGATCGACGTCCACGGCGGCGCGGCGGTGTTCCTCCGATCCACACGGCCGAGGGTCGCGTACTTGCGCGCGAGCGCCTCGCGGGCGAACGTGAATCCCTTCGTCGGTCCGGAGGCGCGCGTCAGCTGGGGGACCTGGCCGCGCGTCACGGTCGGCGCCGGCGTCGACTTCGTCATCGCCCCGCCGGCATTCAGCTACGAGGGTACTGGCGGCCGCCAGGCGCGTGAGCTCGCGCTCTGGCCGCTGCAGCCGTACCTGTCCGTCTCGATCGACTTCGACGCCGCCCGACACGGTCGGAACTGACGACAGCCACTCGAGACCGCGCCCGAGCCCGAGACCGCGCCCGAGCCCGAGCCCGGAATGCGCGGCTTCGAGCGCCCCCCTCGCGGACCTCGGGCGAGCTTCCGCCTCGCCACGACGCGACGATCCTCCGAGTCGGCACGCGCTTGGAGGCGTCGTGCCGACCGGCTACGTACGTTCGATGCGCAGCTCGCGCTCGCGGTCAGCGGATCGGGGCGAGCGGAGTCTCGACGAGCTTCCGCTGCGCCATGCCGCCCGGATACGCGTAGCTCGCGTACGGTGCCCAGCCCCAGAGCGTGGCGGTGAACGGACCGTCGCTCTTCATCTTCTGGAGGCCGTTCCGGCAGACGCTCGTACCGAAGCTCTGGCCCGGTCCGCGGTCACGCGCGAGGTCGATCCGCGCGTACTCGTAGTCGCCGCGGGTGCCGACCGGTCTCCACTCGGTCAGATCGCCGGCGCACTCGAGCCACACGGACTTGAACTCGCCGCGGGTCTTGGCGCGCACGACGACGAGCGAGGTGTCGCCGTACGTCGGATCGGCGTAGAAGCTGTATGCGTTCAGGTACTGCCCCGCGGCGATGACGTTGACGAACTCGGGATCCCCTCTGCCGAGGAAGTCCATGTTGCCCACCGGATCGCTGGGTGAGCCTTCACCGGCGCCGGACATGTAGGCCGCGAGATAGATCGGATGGTCGACGTCCTGCGTGCGCACGACGAACGGGGCGCCGACACCCGCGTAGAACGTGACGACCTCACCGGCGGACATCGTGACCGGAGCTCCTCGCGGCAACGCCGGATCGTAGTCGAGGCGCGTGCCGTCACGCGCCGCGACGATGCGATACGGCATCTGCTCGTGCTCGTCGCCGAGACGAGGGCGGTAGCCGACGGCGACGTACTCCGATCCCCACTGCTCGAAGGATGGCAGCTGCTGGAGCGCTGTGTCGCAATACGAGCGGCCGGACGGGACGTTCATGCACTGGTTGCCGCCGAACACGCTCGTGGGCTTGTTCGACATCACGATGCTGCCCGAGAGCTCCTTCGGCTGGACGAGCTGGAGCAGTTGTCCCTTGTCGAGCTTGTACGTCACCGGAGTGAAGGGCGGCGACCCGGCGACGCCGGCGCCGTCCTGGATCTTCTCGTTCGGGAGGATCGTGACCTCGGTCCCGTCCTCCGAGGCGACGATCTGCGCGCCGGGCCAGCCCGACGAGAGGTCGCCCGACCACGCGTTGACGATGATGTTCTGCGTGCCCCAGGTCGGCACGGGAAGGAGCAGCGTCGCCGACGGGATGTGGCTCGGGGCACCGCCGAACGGGTAGATCGCCGCAAGGCTCACAGGCGCGGTCGTCGTCAGGTGGAACGACGAGCCGACGCCCGTCGTCCTCGGGAGCTTGTCACCGACCGTCGCAGCGACGACGCCTGCCGGGCACTTGATCGGTTTGCCGCTCACCGGTTCGTTCGGCGGCAGGTCGGTCACGAAGAGGACGACGCTGTCTCCGGGCGCGATCGGGCCCTCGTGCGAGACGAGCGTTGCCTCTCCCGGCATCGTCCGGAACATCGACTTCGAGAGGTCGAGCTTCGCGCCCTCGATCTCGAGCGTGACCTCGACCGGCAGCATCGACGTGTTGACGACGTACACTGCGTAGCAGGACCGGCTCTCGGTGATGAACGGCGGCTGGAGATAGAACTCGCAGCCATTCGAGCTCCGATCTGCGGCGGCTGCGTCGCACGGGGCCTGGCAGATGCCCGCGCCGCAGGCGAGCTCCTCGCTGCAGGTCTCGATCACGTCGCCCGTGCAGGTGTCGAGCTCGGAGCCGGCCGTCCAGCGAGCACTGGCGCAGGCACTCGGCGGGCGCGGAGTCGATCGCCGCGTCGGGCTCGAAGACCTCGTTCGGTACGTCGAAGGCAAGGCGATCTCCACACGCGGCGATCATCGCCGCCGCGCAGAACGAGAGCCCGATGAACGCCGCCGCGGTGTGCTGTCCTCGAACGCGACTCATGGCAACGATACCTCCTGCGGGACGAGGCTCGGCACGCCGAGCGTTCCTCGGCCGAGCTGCCCGTACAGACCATCCCCCCAACAGTGGACCGCGCCGCTCGTGAGGAGCGCGCACGTGGTCCTCGGCGTCATCGCGACCCGTGCGACCGGGCCCGGGAGTCCAAGGACCTCGACCGGCTTGTGGGCGAACGACGTCGTCCCGTCGCCTGCCTGGCCGCTGCCGTTCGCGCCCCAGCAATAGACCTTCCCGGAGACGCCGACGGCCGTTCAGCGCGATCGAGGAGAGCTGGTACGCGGCGGCGTCTTCCCAGAGATCGGTCCCGAGGAACACCTGGCCGATGGAGAGGTTCGGAGCGAGCCAGAGCTCTTGCTCCGACGCTGCCCAGGCCGTCCTCCACGCCCCTGAGGGGGCCGACTTGCCGTTCTTCGAGGCATAGCCGCCGCCATCTTTGGGGATGATCCTCACTGCAATTTGCCCTCGGTGGAAGGCGACCAGCCGATCGGCGCCGGTCTGCTGCAAGAAGCGGAGGCTGCCACCGAGGGAGAGGATCCCTGGCTTCGCGGTGCAGCGACTGGGCGTCGACACGTCGCTGTCCACGACGGTCTCGTAGCCCGTCGCCGTGCGGTGGAGGAGGAGGGCACAGTCGATGTTGGACGTCGTCAGACGCCCGCCCCCGAACCAGAGGTCGTTCGGCCCGGTCCCGCTCGCGCCGAGGAACAAGACGCGACTCGGGGAACTGACATCGACGTGCTCGAGCGTCCATCCCTCCGGAGCCACACCGCCGGTCGCGCCAGCGTCGTCTGGCGCCCCAGCGTCGTCGCCGGGAAACGCTGGAGCGTCGCCCTTGCGGTAGATCCGGTTGCACGCGCCGACGAAGACGTCGTCGCTGCTCGTCCCGTACACCCAGAGGCTCGCCTCGCTGCACCCCTCGAAGAGCGAGCGTGTCCACGACCACTTCGTCTCGGGCGGCGAGGGCCTCTTGCCGTGATAGACGTAGCCGCTCGTGGCCGACGAGACCGCGAAGTACACCTCGTCGTCGTTCGGCGACCAGATGGACGTGGGCTCACGCATCCTCTGGTTGTCGCCGACCTCGTTCTGCGTCTCGTCGTCCAGGTAGGCCCATGCCTTGGTCGCCTCGCTCCACTCGAGGACCTTCGTCCCGAAGAACGGACTCTTCCCGAGCGCGAAGGCCCGATGCTCGAGCGGCCAGACGTCGACCATCGACAGGTACGGGTCGGGGAGCGGCAGGCTGCACCAGCCCTCGGTGCTGCAGAGCGGCGCGTCGCTCGACGCATCCTCCGCAGCATCCTCGGCCGGCGCGGCCGCATCCTCGACCGCCGCGTCGGTGACGGTGGCGTCCGGCACGACCGTGGTGCCGGCGTCGTCGTCCGACCAGCCGATGTACTCGTTCGTCGTCGCGCAGGCCGCGACCGCTGTCAGGCCGACGGTGGCGAACAGCATGCCCTTGAGCGGAGCTCTCATGGTTTCCCTCCGAGGGAGAGGAGGACGCCGTCGCCGCCGATCCACACGTGCCCCGGCGAGGTCGTCCACACGGTGTAGAGGTCGGGACGAAGCTTCCCGACGCCCGCGACCTTCACGCGCGTCCAGGTGTTGCCGTCGTAGTGGAGGACGACGGCGCGATCGCCGACTGCCCAGACGTCGTTCGGACCGGAGCCCCAGACGGCGCGCAGCGTCTCGGTCGTCGGCACATCGACGATCTCCCAGCTCCGCGCGTCGCCCGTGTAGCGCCGGACGGTGCCCGCTCCGCCGACGGACCACGCGTCGTTCTCCGATGCGGCCCAGACGGCGTAGAGCGCGCTCCAGGTCCGGCTGTCGAAGATCTCGATCCCGGGGGCGGCGCCTTGCGCGTCGGTGATGCGGAACGTGGCGCCCTGGAGACCGACCGCCCAGAGCGTGTCCGCCGACGCTCCGTGGATGTTCGTCATCGACCCGCACCGGAAATTCTTGCAGGTGCCGAACGGGATGGCATCGGCCATCTCGAGGCCGCCCGTGACGGGTGACACCCGCATGCGCCAGAGCCCCCGCGCGAAGTCAGGGAGGAAGAGCGCGTACTGGTCCAGCGACGCGCACCAGAGCCACTCGGCGCCGGGCGGGGCCCATGCGCCCTCGAGCTGGATCGCGCTGGTGTACGACGCACCAGGCGGAGCTCCGTGAGCCGTCCAGCCGCCCGGCGAGGGCGCGCCCGCGTCCGGGAAGGGGAGACCGCGCGTGTGGATCGAGCGGAGCGAGACGAGGGCGACCTCCGACGACTGCCGCAGCCACAGGCTCCGGATCGTCTCCGCCGTCGCCGCGTCCGAGGGCTTCCAAGCGGTGCCGTCGAAGTGGAGCAGGGTGCCGTTGGCGCCTCCCGCCCAGACGTCGTTTGCGGACCGACCGCGGATGACGTGGATGCGGTAGCTCGAATCGATCCCTGCTTGCGCACAGACCGTCTCGTCGGTGCACGTATCGGAGAAGTGCTCGCAGTCGGCGCACGGGCCCGTGTCCGCGTCTTCTGCGCCGGCCTCGGCTCCCGCTTCGCTCACGGGCTCGGGGCTGGGCATCCCAGCGTCTTCCCTGGGCGTCTCGAGGTCGCTGCCCGCATCATCGGATGCGCACGCAGCGATGACCAGCATCGACGCGGCGCACGCGACGAGCGCGCCCGTCGTGGCGAAGATCGATGCCTTCTTCATTTTGCACCCGGTTCGTTGGTGTCGCACGGCTCGAGGGCGCAGCGCCCGCCGACGCATGCCTGCCCGGCCACTCCATCGCAGACGATCCCGCAGCCGCCGCAGTTTTCGGGATCGGAGGTCGTGTTCACCTCGCAACCGTCGTCGAGGCGGCCGTTGCAGTCGGCCCATCCGCTCTCGCATCCCAGGCTGCACGAGCCCGAATCGCAGGCCCTGGTGAAGTGGGAGAGCGAGAGACCCGACGCGGTGAAGTAGGAGTTGCAGTTGATCCCGCAGCCGCCGCAATTGAACACATCGTTCGCGAGGTCGACGCAGACCGGGCTCTGCACGGTCCCGCAGTTCTTCTGTCCTGGAGCGCACATGCACTTGACCTGCTGCGTCGAGGACTCGAGCGCGCAGCCCTGCCCGGGATCGCAGGCGACGTCGCATCTGCCGCAGGTGTCCGTCGACAGGAGGTACGTCTCGCAGCCGTTGCCGTTCGGGTCGGCAAGATCGCCGTCGCAGTCGGCGTAGTTGGGCTCACACTTCAAGGCCCCGCACTCGCCGCTTGCGCAGCCGTAACGGGTGCGTGGAGGCCGCGGACCGCGTCGCCTTGTGCGGGGCAGGCGTTCCGGCACGTCCCGCAGTGTGCGTCGTCGTTCTCCGTGTCGATGCAGCGGTTAGGAAAGGCCGTGCTGCAGTACGTGAGGCCTGCGTCGCATCCACACTTCGCCGTGTTGGCGGTCAAGTCCCTGATGCAAGGCTTGTCGGTGGGGCACTTGTCACCGCAGGCGGTACAGTTGTCGTTCGTGCCGAGCAGGATCTCGCACCCGTTGTCGGGGATCCCGTCGCAGTCGGCGCTCGCTGACGTGCCCGACGAGCACGCCAGCACGCACTTGCCGCCGACGCACTGGAACTTGCCGTTGAGGCCCTGGGCAGTGGGGCACGTGACGCCGCACGCGCCGCAGTTGTCGGGATCGTTCGAGAGGTTGACGTCGCACGCGAATTAAGACCCGGGGCACGTCGTGTACGGCTCCGTGCAGCTGCTCGACGGGCAATACTCGATGAGGCCGCCTTCGGGCGTCTCCGCGGTGGCGGCGTCGGCGTTCGTGAACGTCGGCGCACCTGCGTCGGCGTCGACGCGTCCTGCGATGTCGCGTGTGTTGGCGCATCCCGCCGACAGCCCCCAGGCAGCGGCAAGGGCGCCGAGCACCCAGTTCCGAGCTGTCATTTGAACGATCTCCTCGAACGGCGCATCACTGCGAAACGGTCGGAAACTCCGGTACGCTCACGGTCGTGGGCGTCCTTCGCCGGACAAGATCTGGCGGCAACGGGCGGCGCCAGCTTTCGCCTGGGCGGAGAGGGCCCCGCCAGGACGGTGTGCCAGCGCGCGCTCGTAGAGGTCGAGCGCTCCGCGCGGATCCTCCAGATGGTCGACACGCAGCGATGCGAGCGCGACCGTCGCCGCGTAGGACTCGTCCGCCTGCGAGCGCATGACACGTTCGTAGAGCGCCGCCGCGCGCGCCCATTCGCGATCGCGGCGCGCGCGATTCGCTTCTGCCAGGAGGTCCGACGCCGCCCTCGTCTCGACCACCGTGGCCTGTCCGCGTGGGGCACTCGCTGCGGGCGCGGCGTTCAGCGTGGCGTCGGGAAGGGAGCTGATCGGCACCGCCTCGAGCGCCGCCACCTCGGACGCCGGCGCCTCGGACGCCGGCGCCTCGGACGCCGGCGGCTCGCTGGGGACCGTCTCGGCTCGCGGAGCGACGGTGGCGACCGACGCTGGAGGGGAGGCGGCTGGCTCACCCGCGCACGGTCCTTCGAGACACGGCGCTTCGTTCGACGCAAAGCCATGGATCGCACCGAAGAGCGCGAGGCCGCCGCCGAGGCCCGCAGCGATGAAGAGCGCTCGCGGACCGCGGAAAATCGACGACGCTCCACCGGACGGGAGCGCACGCGCGACCACCTTCGATGCAAGCGCCTCCGCCTCCGCCGCTGCGAGGGGCGTCGCCGGCCCTGCTTCGTCATCGAGTGAAAATGCGTCGAGCCAATCTGGCTTCATCGCGGATCTCCTTCGGTCGCGTCCAGCATCGAGCGGAGCTGCTGCATGCCCACGCGCAGGCGGCTGCGGATTGTCTCCAGCGGCGCCCCGATCTCGTCGGCGATCTCGGATGCGCTCATCCCGACGACGTGATGGAGGACAACGGCGAACCGCTGCTCGATCGGAAGAGCGTCGAGCACCGCGGCGATGCGTGCTCGCGTCGCGTACTTGCTCGCGAAGTCGCTCGGCCCCGGGATGTCGACGATCTCGGGGGACTCGTGGCGCGCGCGCCGGCGCTCGCGTCTCAGCTCGGCATACGTGACGCGGACGACGATCCGGTCGACCCACGCCTGGAACGATCCGGTGGGGCGGTAGGCCGGGAGGCTGCGCAGCACGGTGACCAGCGCCTCCTGGGTGACGTCGTCGGTATCGCTGCCCCTCGCGAGGTACCGTACGAGGTTGCGGACGCGCGGAAGGAGCTCGAGCGCAAGCTCCTGTGCGGCGACGCGGTCTCCGCGCGCCGCGGCTTCGAGCCGGCCGGGAGGCCGCTCGCGAGCTGCGAGATCCATCGGGGGTGCCAAGGCCGCGTTGCCCACGTTCGTACAATGGGCCCCGAGGGGCAAACCGGGTCATTCGACCGTGACGATTTCTCCGCCGCGCGGCAGAGCTCGGTATCGGGGAGCTCCGGCGCGCGAGCCGGACGAGCGGCCTCGCCGCGCAAAGCGCGCCCCGCTCAGCCCTCGAGGATGCCGACCTCGGTGCGCTCGAGGGCGAGCTCGAGATCGGCGAGCACACGTCGCGACGCATTGAGGCCGGCGACGCCGAACACACCTCCGGCAGGGCCACAGCCCCGCCCGCACATGTAGAGGCCGTTGATCGGCGTCGTCGGCGCGAGGCGATCGCCGAAGAGGAGCGTGTCGTCGACGTGGCCGAGGTGCCCGCGCGTGACGCCGAAGTGCGCCTCGATCTTCTTCGGGTGGTAGAGGACCGCGTCCGCGACGAGCGCCCGCGCGTCGGGAGCGAAGGCCTCGAGCGCGTCGAGGATGACGTTTATGAACCGCTCCTCCTCGGCCGCCCAGGTCGTCCCGGCGAGGTCGTACGGTGCCCACGGGATCAGCAGCGACGCCGAATGGCGACCGTCGGGATCGCGGAGCGACGGAGCGGCGGCCGTGGGAAAGAGGCACTCGATCGGCGGCGCGGCGGGCACGCGCCCCGCGCTGGCGTCGGCGAACGCGCGGCCGAGCGCGCGCACCGCGTCCTCTTCACCGCCAGGCAACAGGAACGTCGTCGCGCGATGCTGTCCGTGCTCGTCCGGCAGCGCGGTGAACCGCGGAAGGTCGGTGAGCGCGATCGCGAGCTTCGCGATCCCTCCGGGTCGGGCGAAGGCGTCGATGCGCCGGCTGTACTCGCCCGGAAGGCGGTCTGCGCCCACGAGCGCACGAAGGCGCCACGGATCGGCGCTCGCCACGACCGAGTCCGCGCGGACGAGGCGCCCGTCGGCGAGGAGCACGCCCGTGACGGTGTTGCCCTCGACGACGATCTGCGTGACGGCGGCGCCGGTCACGAGCTTCGCGCCGGCGGCCTGTGCCTGCTCGGCGATCGAACGCGCCAGCGTGCCGAACCCCGATCCGGCGACGGCGTCACCTCCGCCTGCCTTGCTGTACGCGGCATGGCGCACGAGCAGCGGCCCCCCGCTTCCGGGCGTGTCCCACGATGCGAACGATCCGCCGAGCGCGTCGGCGGCGAGCATCGCCTTCACGAGGCCGCTCTGGATCCCGAAGCGCGCCGCGTACTCCGCGAAGGTGCCGCGGCAGAGCGCGATGAACGCGTCGCGAAGCGCCGGCCGCACGTAGCGGCCCGCGACCTCCTCGACAGGCATGGGGCCTGCGGTCCAGGCCGGAGACAGGTCGCTCACGAGCGCGTCGAGCTCGGCGAACATCGCGCTGAGCGCCCTGACGTCACGGTCGCCCACGACACCGCCGGTCGCGCGAAGCAGCCCTTCGTTCCCCGCGCCGGCGAGGAGGTAGCGCCCAGGGATTGGGCTCGGCACGAAGACCGACGGATCGCGCGGCGCGAGGGGCAGCGCGATCGCCAGGTGCGTCAAGAGCTCCTCGGGCACGAAACCGAGGCGATGAGCCCCGGTGAAGGCGGCGAGCCGCGGCGCCTTCTCGAACGGGAACTCGGTGCGGAACATCCCTCCGAGCGCAGGCTTGTCCTCGAGCACCGTCACCGACAAGCCCGAGCGCGCGAGCTGGAGGGCACAGACGAGCCCGTTGACCCCGCCCCCGACGATGACGACATCGGTGTCGCTCGGCGGAGTCAGGTCCATCGTCATCCGTGTACCACGTCCTTGCAGTTTTCGGCTGTCGATCCTAAACGTTCCGCCTCTTCATCGAGTCATCGAGTCGCCTTGTCGACCCCCAAGGCCCACGGCATTGGGCGGAGGGCGTCTCGGCGCTTTTCACGTAACGCCCTCGCAGGGGCCCTGGAGCAGACAATGGCCGTCGAACGCACCTTCTCGATCATCAAGCCGGACGCCGTCGAGAAGAACAAGGCAGGCGCGATCCTCGCCCTTCTCGAAGACAACGGTTTCAAGATCCTCGCCTGCAAGCGCATCCACCTCACGCGCCAGGTCGCCGAGGGCTTCTACGCGGTTCACAAGGAGCGGCCGTTCTTCGGTGAGCTGGTCGAGTTCATGACGCGTGGCCCGGTCTTCGTGTCGGTGCTCGAGCGCGAGAACGCCGTCGCCGAGTACCGCAAGGTCATGGGCGCGACCGATCCGGCGAAGGCCGACCCGGGCACCATCCGCAAGCTGTACGGCGGGAACGTCGGCGAGAACGCCGTCCACGGCTCGGACTCGCTCGAGAACGCCAAGATCGAGATCGCGTACTTCTTCCCGTCGAGCGAGGTCGCGCCGGCCGCTGGCTGAGCGCGAACGCGACGCGAAGAGCACGAGTACGAGACGGAACGAGAACGAGAAGGAACAGAGAGAGACATGGACGATCGCGCCCTCGTCGAGGCGGCCTTTGCCGACCGCACCAAGCTGAAGGACCCCGCGTATGCCGCGGCGGTCGAGCGGACGGTGTCCCTCCTCGACAGGGGCGAGCTCCGCGTCGCCTCTCCGCCCGAGACCGAGGGCGGCGAGTGGACGACCCATGCGTGGGTCAAGCAGGCCATCCTGCTCTACTTCGCCATCCGCGGGATGGAGACGCTCTCCGTCGGTCCGTTCGAGTTCCACGACAAGATCCCGCTGAAGAAGGACCTCGCGAGCCAGAACGTCCGCGTCGTCCCGCCGGGCGTCATCCGCTACGGCGCGTTCTGCGAGCCGGGCGTCATCGTGATGCCCGGCTACGTGAACATCGGCGCCCGCGTCGGCGCCGGCTCGATGGTCGACACCTGGGCGACCGTCGGCTCGTGCGCGCAGATCGGCAAGGACGTCCACCTCGCCGGCGGCGTCGGCATCGGCGGCGTCCTCGAGCCGCCGGGCGCGCGCCCGGTCATCATCGAGGACGGCGCCTTCATCGGCTCGCGCGTGGTGATCGTGGAGGGCATGCACGTCGGCAAGGAGGCCGTCATCGGCGCCGGCGTCGTCCTCACGTCGTCGACGGCGATCCTCGACGTCAGCGGCCCCGAGGTCGTCGAGCACCGCGGCCGCGTCCCCGCGCGCTCGGTCGTCATCCCGGGCATCCGCAACAAGAAGTTCCCTGCCGGTGAGTTCGGCATCCCGTGCGCGCTCATCATCGGCAAGCGCAGCGAGAGCACGGACAAGAAGGTCAGTCTCAACGACGCGCTCCGGGACTTCGCCGTCCCGGTTTGATGACGAGAGGGCGGGGGACGTTGAAGACGCCATCCGTGATGCAGACGACCTCGACACGCACGCCGATGGCGGTCGCGCTCGACGAGACGCTCCTCTGGCTGTGCGCGATCCCGTCGCCCATCGGCGAGGAGAAAGCGCTCTGCGACGCGGTCGCGGAGCGCCTCTCGCGTCAGGCGCTCGCAGGTCCCATCCGGAGGTACGGCGACTCGATCGTCGTTCCCGTGGTCCGGAAGCGTGAACCGGGGCGTCCGCATATCGCGCTCGTCGGTCATCTCGACACCGTCCGCACCGAGAACGGCCCCGCGCGCGCCGAGAACGGCCGCATCTACGGCGCGGGCGCCGCCGACATGAAGGCCGGCCTGGCGGTGATGATCGTCATCGCCGAGACCGCCGCGCAGCTCGTCGCGTGCGACCTCACGCTCGTCTTCTACGCACGCGAAGAAGGCCCGTACGTCGAGAACGAGCTCGGGCCCGTGCTCGACGCCGACCACGATCTCCGCTCGGTCGATCTGGCGATCTGCCTCGAGCCGTCGGACAACAAGCTGCATCTCGGCTGCTGCGGGACCCTGCACGCGACGGTCACGTACACGGGCCGGACGGGCCACTCGGCGCGCCCCTGGGAAGGGGAGAACGCGATCACGAAGGCGAGCGGCCTCTTCGCGCGCCTCGCGGAGCTCCGTCCGATCGAGCACGTCATCGACGGCCTCGTCTATCGCACCGTCACCACGGTCACGCTGGCGAACGGCGGGCGCGGCCGGAACGTCGTCCCCGACGTCTTCACGCTGAACCTCAATCACCGCTTCGCGCCGACCACGTCGCTCGAGCAGGCGCAGGCCGACGTCATCGCGCTCGTCGGCGAGGGTGCGTCGGTGCAGTTCACCGACCTCTCACCGGCAGCCCTGCCGAGCGCGAGCCACCCGCTCGTGCAGCGCCTCGTGAAGGCGGGCGTCCAGGGCATCGAGCCGAAGCAGGCGTGGACCGACGTGGCGCGCTTCTCGTCGCTAGGCATCCCGGCCATCAACTTCGGCCCGGGCGAAAACGCCCAGGCGCACCAGAAGAACGAGTCGACCGACTGCGCGCTGATGTTCCAGGGCTACCGCATCCTCGTCGCGTGGCTCCTCGGCATGGCGAGCTGAAGGGGATCTCTCGCGGGCTCGCGCGATGACGCAGAGCCCCTGTCCTGGTCCGCGTCCCCCGCGGTGCCGAAGCACCTCGCTAGGTCTCCACGAGCTGGTCCCAGTTTGCCGCTGCCACCTGTCGACAGTCGGCTCGCGAAGGCGATCGACTACATGGCTGCACGCTGGTCGAAGGCCACGCTCTTTCTCGAGCACCCGCGGGTCCCGCTCGACAACAACGCCGTTTATGCCGCGCGCGGCATAAACGGCGTTGTTGTCGAGACGAAGCCGGCCGTCGTCGAGGAACCGACGAAGGGCTTCGCGCTGCCGGATCAGGTACCCGAAGGCCGTCGCGACGGGGCCGCGGACGCTGCGCACGCGTTCGAAGACACCTTCGGCCCAGGCGAAGAAGTCGTCGAGCATCGGTCGCGAGACGCGCTTCCGACGGTCATGCCGTTGCTTCGGGGCGAGATCGGCCCAGTCTTGTTCGAGCTTGAAGAGTGCTCGTATGCGAAGAAGAGCCTCGCGCGCCGCGGGGTCTTTCGTCGTGATGGCGGCCTCCCAGCACTTCCTCCGGGCGTGGGCCCAACAAGCGACCTCGTCGGGAGCCTTGTCGCTCTCGTCGATGCGGGCGTCGCCGCGGAAGAGAGCGTCGTAGATGCAGTGCGCGTCGGCCTGGATGTAGCCCTTGAAGCCTCGGAACATCTCGCAGACGGCTTCGCTCGTGTGCTTGGCCTTGTACTCGAAGAAGACGTGGTCCTTGTCGGCGAGCACCACGAAGAAGTGTCCCTTCGCGCAGGGCTGCCGCTTCCCGTCCTGCAGTCGCTCGGGCTGGATCGCGACCCCCGTCGCGTCGGTCGAGAGACAGAAGGCCTTCTCCTTGGCCTCCTTCGCCATCGCGTCGACGATGCAGCCGAGCGTCGCGCCGACGTGCTCGGCGTAGCGACACATCGTGCTGTCGTCGAGCGCGATGCCTTTCGATGCGAGCTCGAGGGCGAGGCGATGGAACGGCATCCCCCACCGGAACTTCTTCGTGAGCAGGTAGGCGATGAACGACGGCGCGAGCATGCCGCGCTCGTAGAGCTCCTTCGGCTTGGCTGCCGTGACGAATTCCGAACCACCATCGTCGTTTACGACCTTGTACGTGGCGCGTGCCATCACCACGCGGACCGGGCCACCGCGACGATGACCGAGGAAGCAGGTCTCCTCGAAGCCGATCCGCTCGGCCTTTCCTTCGAGCGCGGGATCGAGCACCTCGACACGCTCTTCGGGAAGCTCGAGCTCGCGCAGATTCGGTCGACCGCTGCCTGGCGATCGCCGCTTTGCCGCGGGCCGCCCCGCATCGGTCTCCGGCGGCGAAGCGTTGTCGCTGGCTCCGGTCGCGAGGTCGGACGACGTCGCGGGTGTGTCATCGAGCTCGGTGGCGAGCTTGTCGAGCTTCGCCTTCGTCTCCGCGAATTCCAGCTCGAGCTGCGCGGTGTCGATCCGCTCGGCCGTCGCGAGGAAGATGCGTCGCCGAAGGAGATCGAGGTGCGCCTTGAGCTGCTCGTACGCGCGTCGAAGCTGGTCGCGCTCCTTCCGAACGCTGGCGAGCTCGTTGCTCGTCTGCTTCAGCGTCGCCGCCGTCGTCGTGAGCGCCTCGGTCATCGCGGTCAGCGCAGCCTCGAGCTCTGCAACCCTTCGAGCGGTTGCATCGAGGTCATTCTGCGGCGCGTCCTCGGGGGCCACGCTTCGTCCTTACCTCACGCGATCGTGGTGGTCGAGCCGGATGCGAGCCCGCGACTCGAATCGATCGTACCTTGTGCGTCGCGAGCGTCAGTGGGTCTTCGGGCGTGACCTCGCCTCCGCGGCCTGCTCGATATCGATGCCGTCGAGAAGCGCTTCGAGCGTCACGTCGTCGACCTCGACGTACCGTGCGTCCCCACGCGCGGCCTCCGGGATCTTGAAGGCCCCGATCGAGACGTTTGTAGAAAATGGCCATCCCCGAGCCATCGAAGAAGAGGATCTTCAGCGAATCGCGTCGTCGTCCGAAGAAGATGAAGAGCGCGCCGCTCCTTGCATCGTATCCGGTCTGCTCGTGCGCCAGCCCGGCGAGCCGATCGAACGAGAGGCGCATGTCGACGGGCTCGAGCGCGACGTAGATCTCGACGCCGCTCGGGATCATGTCGCGCCCCCGAGCGCACGAACGACAGCGCGGAGGTGTGTCGGGTCGAAGTCGCGCTGGACGACGATGCGCGCCGAACCGACGACGACGACGACGCTGTCCGAAACCGCTATCGGCGGCGATTCCCCGTCGCGAAGGACGCGTGCGAGAGCGACGGTCCGCTCCGCCGGCAGGCGCGGCCCGGGTGAGCGACGCGGCGGCTCGTGCCGTGCACGACGCGCCAACTCGGACTTCCACCACCGCAACGACGACTCGGCAACGCCGCGCTCGTCCGCGAACGCCCGCGCCGAGCGCCCACTCGACTCCCATGCCGCGACCAGGTCTGCCCACTTCGCAGCGCTCAGCCTCATGCTCATGCGTGTGAGGGTGCGCTGTCGCCGTCATCCTCGGAAGGCCGGCCCTTCAAGCAGCGGATACTCAAGGGACTTCCTCAGGAGGTCTCCGCCGTGCTCGCACCGCTTCGCGGTGCTCGAGCGCTATTCGATTGTCGAGTCGGTCACCTCGATGGGTGTGTCGTCGTGATTCGAGATCTGCGGGTACGTCGGAAACCAAGAACCGCCGATGTTGTTCGTGATGTTCGAGCGGTCGATCTTGATGTCGCCCGTGTGGTTGTTGCTGACGAAGAAGATGGCGCTGCCGAAGGCGTTGACCTGGTTGTGCTCGATGCGCGTTCCGCACAACGAGAGCGTCATCTCGTTTCCATCGTTGTAGATGGCGCCTCCGCTGCCGCCGTTGCCGGGATTGCCACCGGTGCCGATCGCGCGGTTGTGAGAGAAGAGGCTGTTGATGATCGTCCAGGAGACGCCGATGCTGCTGATCCCGCCGCCGTTCGAGCACGTGTTGCCGTAGCCGTCCTTGCCACCGAACGTCGAGTTGACGACGTACACGGGGAGGCCGTTGTACTGGCTGAAGACGCGAATGCCCGCGCCGCCAACGTCCGGCCCGCTGTCCGCGCAGACGTTGTTGAAGAAGCGGGAGTTGATCACCTTGAAGCGGCCACCACGAACCCAGATCGCTCCGCCGCCGTCGTACTCCGTCTCGCTCTTCGAGTTGCCGTCGATGAACGTGATGTTCTGCACCGTGAGCCGCGGGTGATCCTGGTTGTCACAGTGCCCCGTGGTCCAGACCTGGGCCTGGTCGCAGGTGTTCATGTAGAGGATGCGGCGCTGTCCGCCACCACTCAGGGTGACGAGGCCGCCGCCGTCGATGACGATCTCGGGGCCGGTGTTGTTCACGATCTTCGCTGTCTGCTCGAGTGTGATCGTGATCGGATCAGGACCGCACGAGAACGTGATGACGCCGCCCTTGGTGATGGCGTCGACGACGGCCTGGCTGGTGCAGCTCGCAGGAGTCCCCGTGCCGACGACCGTGCGCGGGGTGGAGACGTCGGCCAACGCCGCCTCCGTCGGAACGCTGCACGTCGCCTCCGCGTTCGGGTTGCCTGCAGGCGGTCCGTCGTTCGGGTTCTTCAGCGTGTCCGGCACCGGCACGGTCCCCGAGCTCGACTCGCCGGACGAGCCACCGCTCGAGCCGCTCGATCCAGCTCCGCTCGACGACGGGCCACCGCCCCTGGAGCTGTTGCTGCTGGCAGCGTCGTCCGAGCAACCTGCGAGGCTGAGCACGAGCGCGACCAGCGACACCGCGCTCGACCAACGACCGACCCTCGACTCGATCATCACGCCTCCGAATGAAGTTTGGGGGCCCCGTTGTTGGATGATGTCACGTGATCCTCGTGACACTCACGAGAAAGGCGGGCCGACGCGGACGTCGGCTCGAAATCGAGCGGACTCGCCGGTTCCGCTTACATTGGCGACCGATCCCCCGCGCGAGCTTTGCGAACCCGCACGACGATGGGACAAGAGCATCGCTCTCGTTCCCGGGGCGGCGGCCCCTCCGACGGCGGCGGAGCCGTAGGCCGACCTCGCTGTAGCCCCAGAGGCAGGGCAGCAGCGCACCGAGCAGCTCGGGGCAGCCAGCATCCGAATCGCGCGGGGTCGAGCGATCCATCTCCGATCCCGCGCACGAACGGGTGCGCGTGCTGGGCCTCCCGAATCGCGTCGGCGACCTTTCGACAGCGTGCCGAGGCAGGCGTCGTGCTGCTCAATGAGCACGGTCGCTTACCGCAGCCGCGATCGTCCGCGGTAGCCGACGCCCGCGCCCGTCGCTGCGTGCGAGCGCGCCGAGAGCGCCATGGACGAGCTCTCGGCACGCGGCCATCACCGACCGCGGAGCGACTGCGAGAGCGCGAGCACGTCCGCGAGGACTCCCGCTGCGGTCACGGCGCCGCCGGCGCCGGCGCCCTGCACGACGAGCGGGTACTCGGAGTAGCGTTCGGTCGTGAAGGCGACGAACGCCTCGCTCCCGCGCAGGCGCGTGGCGGGGTGATCGGCCGGCACGCCGACGGGGCCGACGCTGACGGACGGCCGCGCGCCTTTGCCGTGCGGCTCGACGCGGGCGAGGTAGCGAAGGACGCGCCCCTCGGCACGGAGCGCGTCGACGCGGGCGGCGAACGTCGCGTCGTAGCGCTCGAGCGCGGCGAAGAACGCGTCGACGTCGTCGTATTGCAACAGGTCGCTCGGGACGAAGGGCTCGATCTCGAGGTCGGAGAGATCGAGCTTCACGCCGAGCTCGCGCGCGAGAATGAGGGCCTTCCGCGCCGCGTCGACGCCGCCGAGATCGTCGCGTGGATGAGGCTCGGTGTAGCCGAGCTCTTTCGCGGCGCGGACCGCGCGTGAGAGCGGGACGCCGCGCGAGACCTCGTTCGCCAGGTAGCCGAGCGTTCCGGAGAGCGAGCCCTCGACGAGACGCACGCGATCCCCGGTGCGGACGAGGTTCTTGAGCGTCTCGATCACCGGTAGGCTCGCGCCCACGGTGGTCTCGTAGCGGTAGGCGCGATGCGCGCGCCGCGCGCGGTCGAACAGGCGCTGACGTTCGGCCAGCGGGAGCGCGAGCGGCTTCTTGTTCGCGGCGACGACGTGGATGCCGCGCGCGAGCGCGCGCTCGTAGATCGCCTCCATGCCGTCCGAGGCCGTGCAGTCGACGAGCACCGGCACGGGCAGGCGCTTGAGTCGATCGAGGAGCGCGTCGAGGTCGAGCGGCGCCCCCTTCTCGAGCATCGCGCTCGCGCGAGCCGGGTCGATGCCGCTCTCGTCGAACACTGCGGTGCGGCTGTCGACGAGGCCCGAGAGGCGCAGATCGAGGTCGTGCTCGACGCGGAGTTTGTCGCGCTCGGCGGCCATCTGCTGGAGCAGGCTGCCGCCGACGGTCCCCTTGCCGAGCAAGAGCACGTTGACCTGCTCGCGCGCGAGGTTGAACGCCGCGTGCACCGTGCGGACGGCGACGGCGGTCTCGCTCGCGTCGACCGCGCACACGATGGCGCGCGAGGTCGCGCCCTGCGACGAGGCGCGGACGTTGACGCCGACGGCGCCGAGCGCGCCGAAGAACCGCCCTGCGACGTTGACGGTCTGGCCCATCGCCTCGGCGACGAGCGTGACGAGCGTGATGGGCACGCTCACGCGCGGCGAAGCGAGATCGCCGCGCGCGATCTCGGCCTCGAGCGTCTTCGCGATGATCGAGGAGGCCTTGTCCGCGTCGTCGGCGGAGACGGCCAGCGCGACGCCGTTGCCGCGCGGCGCTTGGGTCTCGAACCACACCGGGACGCTCTCCGCGGCGAGCGCGGCGCCGACGCGAGCGCCGATCTTCGCGTACTCCGAGCGCTGCGTGCCCTCGACGTCGATGAGCGCCATCCCCTCGAGCGACGTGATGCACGTCGGCTTCCCCGCGTCGGCCGAGCCGTGCGCGTCGACGAGCGTGCCCGGGTCCTCGGGGCGCGATGTGTTTCGGATGCGCATCGGGATCCCCGACTCGATGAGCGGGACCATCGTGCGCGGGTGGAACATCCGGAGGCCGAGCCCCGCGAGCTCGAGGGCCTCGCCGTAGCTGAGCTGCAGGACGGGGTAGGCCTCGTCGACGAGGTCCGGATCCGCGGTCATCACGCCGGAGACGTCGGTGAAGATCGTGACCTCGCCGGCGCGGAGGCCGCGCGCGAGCAGCGCCGCCGTGTAGTCCGAGCCGTTGCGACCGAGCGTGGTCGTGCGGCCGTCGACGGTCGCGCCGATGAAGCCGGTGTGCACCTGAACCGCGCTGTCGCCGCTCGGGTCACGCAGCTCGCGGGAGAGCTCGGCGAGGCGCTCGCTCGTCGGATCCCAGAGCACGGTGGCGTCGCCGAACCGATCGTCGGTGACCGCCCACGACCGCGCGTCGACGGCGCGCGCGGGGACGCCCTTGGCCTCGAGGCAGCCCGCGACGACGAGCGCGCTCACGCGCTCGCCGAAGGAGAGGATCTCGTCGCGCGTGGCCGCGTCGAAGATGGCTCCGCGCGGTGCCGTGAAGAGGGCGCGGAGCGGCGCGAGCGCCGTGGCGACGCGCTCGCGGAGAGCGACGACGGCGCTCTCGTCGCCGAGGGCGGCGGTGATGGCCGTGGTCGCGCGTGCCTCGACCCGATCGACGAGGCCGATGGCGGCGGCGAGGTCGCCTTTGGCGGCGACGTGGGCGGCTTCGACGAGCTCGTCGGTGCTGTTGCCGAGGGCGCTGACGACGAGTGCGATCGGGCCCCGCGCGCGCTCGGCGCGGACGATCTCGAGGGCGTCTCGGAGCGGCTCCGGGCGACCGAGCGAAGAGCCGCCGAATTTGAGGACGAGGAGGGGGCGTGTCACGGCGAGGACTCCGGGCGTGATCGACATGAATGGGTGGCCCGGTATCTACCACGCGCGCACGAGCGCGCTGCGCGAACGAGCCTGCGGCAGGAGCCACGCGGGAGACGAGGATGTCGGCGGCTGGCGCGCGGCGCTCGAGGGACCGGGTGGAGAACGGGGTGAGTTCGTTCGAGGCCATCAAGAATCGCCGCTGGCGCGCCCCGAAATTGGATAGCCTGCCCGGCTCATGAAGATCCTGGCACGCGGGTCTCTGGCGCTCGTCCTCGTCATGGGCGTCGTGAGCTGCACTGGGCTGCTGAAGAAGAAGCAGCAGGTGGAGGAGGACGCCGGGCTCGAGGCCTCCGTCGTGGCCGAGGTCGCCGACGCCGCCACCCTCCCCACGCCCGCGGCCCTCGCGACGAACGAGGGAGACATCGCCAGGTTCCCGGACGAGACCGCGATCGCCGACGAGGAGGCGACGCTCCAGCGCGCGTACAACGTCCGCGAGGCTCCGCCGGCCGGGGTCGTCATCACCGGCCTCGCCAAGGGCGCGTCGGTCACGAAGATCGCGTCGCGCGATCGGTTCTTCCTCGTCCTCTTCGACGACGTCAAGGCGCCCGGCACGAAGCTCATGGGCTGGATCCATCGGGACGCCTTCAGTGCGGTCACCCCCGACGCCGGACCGCTCGTCTGTGCAAAGGGCGAGATCGCGCTCTTCGGCGATTCGCCGATCTGCGGCAAGCTGTGCAGCGAGGACAAGGACTGCCCCAAGGGGCAGGCATGCAAGGGATCGGCGAGCAAGCTGCTCCCGAACGGCAAGGCGGGCGACGGCGTGACCGT
>Ga0233377_1000374_pt1 | contig 21561 bp, 17 predicted proteins | sample ElkDunMinimDraft_6_FD_191540 | JGI IMG/M metagenome (GOLD analysis project Ga0233377, IMG submission 191540) | Fecal eukaryotic communites from dung pellets of Tule Elk in California, USA - Elk Dung E36 | ecosystem: Host-associated > Mammals > Digestive system > Large intestine > Fecal | place...
CCACTTATTAACAGTTAAAAGAATTACGAAATGACGAAGAAAGAAAAAGGCCTATACATCATTAAGGAATTAGAAAAATTATATCCTGAAACTCCAGTTCCATTAGATCACACCGACGCCTATACGCTTCTCATTGCAGTTCTACTTTCTGCCCAATGTACAGATGTACGCGTTAACCAAATCACTCCCACCCTTTTTAAAAGAGCAGATAATCCCTTTGACATGATAAAATTATCGGTGGAGGAAATTCGAGAAATTATTCGTCCATGTGGTTTGTCTCCTAGAAAGTCACAAGCTATTTATGACCTCTCACACATGTTGATTAACGAGCACAACGGTGAAGTTCCAAACTCATTTGAAGCCTTAGAGAAGTTTCCTGGCGTTGGGCATAAAACGGCATCGGTGGTGATGGCTCAGTGGTTCGGAGTTCCTGCATTTCCGGTAGACACACACATTCATCGTTTGCTAACTAGATGGGGCGTAACAAGCGGTAAAAATGTTGACGAAACGGAAAAAGATGCTAAAAAGTTATTTCCAAAGGAATTGTGGAATAAGTTGCATTTGCAAATCATCTTTTATGGTCGTGAGTATTCGCCTGCTCGAAATCCAAAAATGGACAAAGATTATATAACACGAACAATAGGTACAAAAAAAGCACTTCTCGAATTATCATAAAATAAAAAAGCGGAGTCTAAATAAACTCCGCTCTCCAATATTTGTAATGATTACTCATCATCTTCTGCGCTAAACTTAAATCCAACTCGCTTACCTGTTGCGGCTTGAGAAGAATTTCCAATTGATTGCATTTGTCCAACGTTTAATTCTTGCACCATTTCATATGGCGGAACAAACAAATCAAACTCTAAGGCATAAGCAAAAGAAACTTGAATGATGTGACGAATAGAATTCTCGCGCCATTCACTTTTTGCCAAATCTTTGAATAAAAATCCTAATTGACCTCTTCCTTCAACAAAAAAGTGACTGTCTTTATTTACAAAAACTCTTCCAATCAAATATCCAGGATCATTGAATCTATTTTGTAAAAATGATTCTGCCAAGAAATTATAAACATGAATGATTCCAAAATATCCTCTGCTTTCATCCTCTTTCAGGTAATCCTTCTCCCACATTGGATGTTCATCTTCTAGGCGAAAAACATTAGAATGGATTTGAAATACTAGGACATCACTTCCAATAAATACTTGAAATTCAGATTGACTCTTCTCTACTATAGATAGTCGAATTCGTTTATCCTCTATGCAAGATTTCAATGTATCTACCTCTACTTTAACCAATTCTCTTAATTGATTAAATGCTGCATGAGAATCCTCATGAATATCCTGCTTTAAAGCTGATTTTTCTTCTAGCAGATCAACGATTCTTTTAGAATTTGGGTGTAATGATTCTACTATTTCTTTCTTTGCCATTCTAGTAAGCTTTTGATATAACAACACGTTGCTTAGAAGGCTTTCCAGTAACCATGCAAACACCTTCCTCTCCAGCATATTCAAAAGGTATACATCTAATCGTAGCTTGCGTTTCTTGCTTGATTAATTCTTCAGTTTCAGCCGTTCCATCCCAATGTACAAGGTAAAAACCACCCTTTTCAGCTAATTGCGTTTTGAACTCCTCGTATGTATCAACTTTATACATATTGTCGTTTCTAAACTTTAAGGAGCGTTGAAATAAATTATTTTGAATATCTTCTAACAACTGAACGATAAATTGTTCTAAACCGTCAAATTCTACTACCTCTTTTGTTTTATTATCGCGTCGTGCAACTTCAATTTTACCATTTACCAAATCTCTTGGTCCCATAGCTAAACGAACAGGAACTCCTTTTGCTTCGTATTCAGCAAACTTCCATCCCGGACGTTTTTGATTATCATCATCGAATTTAAATGAAATCCCTAAGGCTTTTAATTTAGCAGCCAATTCATCAAATTTCGCTGTAATCGCAGCAAGTTCTTCATCTGTTTTAAAAATTGGAACCCCAACAACTTGAATCGGCGCCAATTTTGGAGGCAATACCAATCCTTCGTCATCTGAATGTGTCATGATTAAAGCCCCCATCAAACGAGTTGAAACCCCCCAAGATGTCGCCCAAACATAATCCAACTTTCCTTCTTTATCTGTAAACTTCACATCAAATGCTCGAGCAAAATTTTGACCTAAAAAGTGAGAAGTACCTGCTTGTAATGCTTTAGTGTCTTGCATCATTGCTTCAATACACAACGTATCATCAGCTCCAGCAAAACGTTCGCTTTCTGTCTTTCTTCCTTGAATTACAGGCATTGCCATAAAGTTTTCTGCAAATTCAGCGTAAACTCCCAACATTCTCTCTGTTTCTTCAAAAGCTTCTTGTTTAGTTGAATGCGCTGTGTGTCCTTCTTGCCACAAAAACTCTGCAGTTCTTAAAAACAAACGTGTACGCATTTCCCAACGAACAACATTTGCCCATTGATTGATCAAAATTGGTAAATCACGGTATGACTGGATCCAACCTTTGTATGTATTCCAAATAATTGCTTCAGAAGTTGGACGAACAATTAACTCCTCCTCTAATTTCGCCTCTGGATCAACAATAAGTTTACCAGCGTTATTTGGGTCATTTTTTAAACGATAATGCGTCACTACTGCACATTCTTTAGCAAACCCCTCCGCATTCTTCTCCTCTGCTTCAAACAAGCTTTTCGGGACGAACAAAGGAAAATATGCATTTTGGTGACCTGTTTCCTTGAACATCTTATCTAATTGAGCTTGGATTTTTTCCCAAATTGCATAACCATAAGGCTTTATAACCATACACCCTCTTACACCTGAATTTTCAGCTAAGGATGCGCGATCAATAGTTTCGTTATACCATTTTGAATAGTCATCTGCGCGAGTTGAATACTTTTGAGACATATATATATTTGTATTTTACTTAATTAACTGTTAATTATGGCTTGTTTTTTGCTAATTCTATTGCAAAGTTAAGAATTTCATTATATATTTAAAGAATTAAATTTATAGGTTATGAAACATCTATTTTCAATAATAATTACTTCAAGTTTGTTGTTAACTGCTTGTAGTACCACTAAGTCCTTCGTAAATGATGACACTTATTCAGTAAGGGCAAGTGACTTAGCTATTGGTGAATCGTTAACAGATGAAACCTCTTACTCTGCCTACAAATCAAGAAAGCAAGGTAAGACAAACGACCAATTAACATATGCAGATGAACAAGCGCGTTTAGATCGTTTAAGATGTTTAGAGTCTCCTGTATATTGTAGCACTTGCAACTGTACCTATACAGAATGGGTGCAATATCAAAGAATGGAAAGACCTAACCATCGATTTAATCGAGGTTTTATTCATGCAGCCTACATAAATAGGCCTTATGGAATAGGATATTCAGCTTACAACTACATGGGGATGGGAATGGGAATGGGTCATGGAGGCATGTATCTATGGAATTATGGCACCAATCCACTTGCTTATGGTTACTATTCATCACTTTATCCAGGTTATAGCAATTACCATCTAGGTTCTTATTATGGTTATGGACCTTACGGGATGAATGGGCCTTTTTATCATGGCCACAATCCAAACATGGGTTACGGATATGGGTATAATTACGGTTATGGAGGATATGGTTTTGGTGGTAATAATAATGGTTGGTCAAATAGTGGCTACCAAACTTCAAATACAATTAGAGGTCCTCGTGGAACGTTCGCATCAGGAAATGCAAATCCAAATGGACGAGCTAGTAATGCTAATGTTGTAAAAAGTACAAGTGCTTCAACACCTTCAGGAAAAGGACCTGTCGTAACATCTGGTAGAGGTAATACTACTCGACCTAATGTAAATGAGGCAGTTTATAGCAGAAAAGAAGTGTCAAACCACACTAGAGTTGCTGCTCCATCCAGCAGTACGGCTGCACGAGGAAACGCATCTACAATAGTTATGGATAGAAATGAAAGACCTTCTACTTCTACTAGTGCGGGAAGAGTTAACTCAACTGCAAGTACAAATGGACGTGCAACAACTACAGCTCCTTCTGGACATTCAAGAACGAATGTGGAGTATCAACGAGCATATCCATCTAGAACAACCGCTCCTTCTACAACAGGAAGGGTAGAATCTGGCGCAAGCAGACAATCAATTGAATATAGTTCTCCTCAAAGATCGTCAAGTCCATCAGGAAGTTATAGTTCTCCAAGTAGAAGTTCTTCACCATCATCTGGTGGAATGTCTGGAGGAGTTTCTGGCGGAAGTAGTAGATCAGGAGGTGCAGTTGGAGGTAGTACAGGAAGAAGATAAATTATGATTAAAAGCCAATTTGGGCTAGTTAAAATATTAACAGTTCTTACGTTTTCAATATCGGCATTGCATGCACAAAATGATGCCGATATTTTTAAATATTCTAAAACGTATCACGGAGGTTCCGCAAGATTTGAAGCCATGGGCGGTGCATTTGGTGCATTGGGTGCAGACATTAGTGCTGTACAAATAAATCCAGCAGCAATGGGAAGATTTTCTTCCTCACAATTTTCACTCTCAATGTCGCCACTTGTTGCAAGTAGTTCAGCAGATTTTACTGAAACAAACACAAAAGCTTTAAAATCAAATTTTGTTATCCCTTCTATTGGTCTCGTTTTTACTAAAGACCTATCAACGAAGAACAAAGGAGATATGTATTCTCAATTTTCGATTGGTATGAATAGAATTGCAAATTTTAACCATAGAACAGTAATCGAAGGCCAGCAATTTCCCTCTCTCCTAGACAATTTTATGGGGCAAGCAAATGGTTATTATCCTGAAGAACTAGCTACCTATTTTCCATTCACGACATCTGTCGCGTACGAAGCATATGCGATTGATTATGATCCTGACAATATTTCTTACTACTCAGGCCTTAGTCTGACTGATGATTTAAATATGAGAAGGGAGGTAATTAATAAAGGAGGGATCAATGAGTTTTATCTTTCTTACTCAAGAAATAGGATGAATAAATTGTATTATGGAGCAAGTTTAAATATCCGTTCTTATAATAGCGAAGAGAAATATATTCATTCGGAGGATTTAAAAGTTGTTGATTCAATCTTTGTCGGATTCGATTATACTTATTCATTGAAAACATCAGGTACCGGAGCCAACATAAAGTTAGGAGCTATTTATTTGGTCACTGACGGATTTCGCTTAGGATTTTCATTTCATTCGCCTACCATCATTTCACTTCATGATAAATGGACAGCAGATATGACAAGTAGATTCATATATGGAAAAGTGTCATTAGGTCAAGATCTAATTCCAACTGGAGAATACAAATACCGTATGACTACACCATTGAAAGCTATATTTTCAACATCGTATGTAATCGGTATGAGCGCCGTAATTTCCGGAGATTTAGAATACATCGGCTACCAAATGGGTAAATTGAAATCTACAAGAGACATCACCTATGATGCATATGATTTTAAACTTGAAAATGAAGAAGCTAAATTGCGTTTAACCAATGCGATTAATTTTAGATTAGGTGCAGAATTCAATATTCAACAAGCATTATTTTTGAGAGCTGGTTTCTCATACTATGGAAATGCTTACAAGAAAACAGAAGATGTTGACCCAATTCCTGACTTAGGATATAGCGCTGGAATTGGATACAAAAAGGACCGATTTTCTATTGACTTAGCATATGTAAATCGTCAGTTGGCAAGAAAATATTATCCATTTGCAGGAAGTGAAATAGCGACAACAAGAACAACCCTAAATTCAATCGTTGTAACTGGTACTATTAGATTTTAACAATTTTCTTACCTCTTCAGAGTAAGATGTTTTATTAATTTTTGATTCTACCCACGCAGTAATATTGAAATATTCTAGAATTACCTGTTCATGACGATCCTCAAACAAGTTGTTCAAATCTGATTTTAATTGGATAAAGATTTGTTGTTGATCTTCTAAAAGTACATTTTTTGACAATTTCCGAATCGTCTTGATCAGCAAGGTCTCTGTTTCATAATTTCTATCTTGCTTAGATAAATAACGACTGATCGATTTAATTACGTACTCTGTAAATTCATAATTCCCCAATTCAAAGTGTAACACTAGATTTAGAATTCTAGCGATGGAATAAATATCTTGTCGAATCAACTGCTCATTGTCGTTCAAAATAGTATTTAAGAAAGATAACGTTTTCTTAAATTCTCCAACGGCGAAATAGCTCATTGACTTATAATATTGAAACAAAACAATTTGTTCTTTCCCTAACACATCTTGATGTTCTTCGACAAAATCATCTATTTGAGGCATTAATAATATTGTTTCATCAAACTTCCCTTGTCTTTGAAGTGAAACTAACTCAAGTAAATAGGCATTTGAATGAATCCGAACTTCAATATTAATTGTATTAAATCCTTTTTGACCAATCAATGCTTTCAGATCCTGGATTAACGTTTCTGCCTTGTCGAACATTTCACTATCAATGTAGCATCGTAGTAAATATGAGATCGTTTGAACGTATCTTGTACTTAAATCCGCCTTAATATTTGGGCTTCTATCAAGAATTTCACGTGTCTTATTAAAGAAAAGGTAACTATCAGCATAATTTCGTTTAGTAGCAGCACACAAACCTTTGATGTAATAACACATGGATGATGCACGCGTTGAAATAGCTGTATTTTTACCCACAATAAGATGGTAATTTGCTATTTCCTCTACTTGAGCTTCCTCCCTTTCACTTCTACTGAAACCTCCAGACCTAAAGATGTAATTAATTTTAGAGTAAATAATTTGATATTCTGCAAGATTTCGTAGCTTTTCAATTACTTCTTCCTCCTCATTAATAAGAATTTCCAGCGCTTTCTCGTCAATCCCTTCTTCTAAACCTTCCTCACGCAATTTTTTCTCCCAAGAGATAATTTCATTCCAATAATAAAATTTTTCCGTATCCTGCGCAATCTTTTTTGCACGCAAAATAAACTTAACACATTCACGGTAAAGTGCCTTATTGTAGAGAATCTCGATGTTTTTAATTTCTTGCTTTAGAATACTTCCAAGTGACTCTTCACTGTAGTATGATCTTAAACTTTTTAAAATCAACCTATAAAGGTGATTTTTTTCTGATGACAGGTGTTTAATGAAAATCTCATCCTTAAACTCTTCCTTGATTGCATCTTCATCATACTCCTTTTGATTATCAATGAAGTCGAAAATCTTGACATAATTTTTTTCACCCGACTGCAATGATGATGAAAGCTTAAAAAATCGTTTTTCGGATTTTGTTAAAGACTTAATTAATTTGAAGAGTTCAATTGAAGGTTTCATTAGTAAGAAAAATAAGAAGAACTATGGAGTTTTTAACCTACTACCATAGTTCTTAAATTAATACCTTGCCTACTTTTATTGGAAACAAAAGCAGAATATTCGCATTTACACGATAAATTCATCCATATTAACAGCTTCTACTGCAATAATTTCAGGAGCAACTTTTTTAACTTGAGCTTCAAGTCCAGCTTTCAAAGTCATTACAGACATCGAGCAATCACTACACGCACCTAATAATTTAACTTGAGCAACACCTTCATCAGTAATATTTACTAATTCCATATCACCACCATCCTCTTTCAAATATGGTCGAAGCTGTTCTAATGCTTCATTTATTTTAACTGTAAGCTCTGCTTTATTTAAACTCATGCGTTTTGTTTTTTAAGTGATTTTTGTGCTTTCGCAACCTCCACTTCTTGTACGAAGATACGAACTAATTCATCAAACGCTTCGCTTGTTGGAGTATTATCTTGAAAAACAGCAGGTTTACCAACATCTCCAGCTTCTCGAACACTTTGAACCAATGGAATTTGACCCAACAACGGAACATTCATTCCTTCAGCTAAATTCTTTGCTCCATCACGACCGAAAATAAAGTATTTGTTTTCAGGTAATTCAGCAGGTGTAAACCAAGCCATATTCTCAACTACACCAATAACGGGCACATTAATCGTATCTAATTTAAACATGTTGATACCTTTTCTTGCATCAGCAAGCGCAACTTCTTGCGGAGTTGAAACAATCACAGCTCCATCAAGTGGTACTGTTTGCACCAATGACAAATGTACATCACCTGTTCCTGGAGGTAAATCGATTAACAAGTAATCTAGTTTTCCCCATTCAGCATCTGTAAACATTTGAGTCAATGCTTTTGCTGCCATTGGACCTCTCCAAACCACAGCGTTATCTTGATCGGTAAAGAATCCGATCGATAAAATTTTAATTCCGTATGCAACAACTGGACTGATTTTCGGTTTCCCTTCTACATCAATCATTGTTGGTCTATCATGAACGACATCAAACATAGTTGGCATAGATGGACCATAAATATCGGCATCAACAATCCCCACTCGGTAACCAGCCTTCGCTAATCCACCAGCTAAATTTGCGGTAACTGTTGACTTACCTACTCCACCTTTTCCTGATGCAACTGCAACGATATTTTTAACTTCAGGTAATATTTTTCTATGTGCTTCTTTTGCTTCCGAAGGCAATGCAAGTACATTGGCACTAATTTTCACATTTCCAAAAGCATTTCCTAAGTTAAATTCTACTGCCTCTTGCAACCTTTTTCGTGCGTGCAAAGCAGGATTTGAACTATAAACCGTAACAGCAATTGAATCACCCTCAACTTTAAGATCTTCAATAAAACTTAATGATACGATATCCTTTTTCAGGTCTGGATCCATAATGTTTCCCAAGACCTCTAATACATTCTCTCTCGACAATTCCATAGCTATAAAATCTGATGTAAAGTTAACAATAAAATGTTACTTCTGATTGTAATTTCACTTAAAGGTAGGAGTTGTTTTAACACCCTAACATTCCTATTGAAACGAGGTAAAGTATGGGAAGTTTAAAAAACTAGCCATATCAACAAAACAAAAAAACCGACTTCTATTGAAATCGGTTTTATATATCTTATCGTGAAAGAACACTATTAACGCTTGTGCATTGGTTCATCAGAAACTGTTAATTTTTTTCTTCCTTTACGACGACGTGCAGCTAACACACGACGTCCGTTTTTAGTAGCCATGCGGCTTCTGAATCCGTGCTTATTTCTTCTCTTTCTTACTGACGGTTGAAACGTTCTTTTCATGATCTATAATCTTAATTGCTTTTTTTCTCAAAAATTCATTCCCATATAAACGGGTTGCAAAGATATATCTTTTTTTTATTTCTCAAAGCCTGAATTTGAAAATATTCTAAAAAATATCACTTTAATAAAAACTTGTAACGTTGAATCGTGTTTTCCAACCCTAAATATAAGGCATCAGAAATCAATGCGTGTCCAATAGAAACTTCTGCTAAAAAAGGAATATTCTTCTTGAAATACTGCAAGTTATCTAAACTTAAGTCGTGTCCAGCATTTACTTCCAACCCAATACTATGAGCATATTCCGCTGCTAGTTTATAAGGAGCGATAGCATCATCTTGATTTTTAAAAAAATCTTCTGCGTATGGTCCAGTATACAACTCAATTCGATCAAAACCTGCATCTTTTGCATATTTGATATTCTCCAAATTGGTATCAACAAAAAGTGAACTTCTAACAGACAATTCTTTTAATTTTGTTGCAATATCCTTTAAAAATTCAAAATTTTCTTTCGAATCCCATCCAGCATTAGAAGTTAAAACACCTGGTGGATCTGGAACCAAAGTTGCTTGTTCAGGCAGCACTTCCTTAATTAATTGCATAAAGCGCTCATCAGGATAACCTTCAATATTGAATTCAGTTTTTACAACCTTTTTCAAATCATAAACGTCCTTCGTTGTAATGTGACGCTCATCAGGTCGTGGGTGAATTGTAATACCATCCGCACCAAAACGTTCACAATCTTGAGCAACTTTCACAACACTTGGAACATCTCCCCCCCTAGCATTCCTGATAGTTGCAATCTTATTAATGTTTACACTTAACTTTGCCATTTTCATTTTTTAATTGCATTGCAAAGGTAGCCAATCCAACCAATAAATTTACATTAATAGCTTGCTTTAATTCATTTGCTTTCTATACTTTTGCAAGCAAGATGGAAGAGGGAAAAAATATGTCGTTTTTACAGCACTTAGAAGAACTTCGCTGGCGATTGGTAAAAAGTTCGATTGCGATTGTTGTTTGTGCTGGAGTGTTATTCTATTATCAAGAATGGATAATGGATAATATATTCCTAAAAATGTTGGACGCTGATTTCATTTCATTTCGCTTGCTATGTGATTTGTTAGGAATTTGCACTGAACCTGCTGCCGTGGAAATGCAAAGCATGAATGTTTCCGGACAATTTTCTTATGCTTTATGGACAAGCATCTTAGGTGGTTTAGTTTGCGCTTCCCCATTTATATTTTACCAACTATGGCTTTTTATCAAACCAGCTCTGAAAGAAAACGAGCGAAACTCGATGGGTGGTTTGGTTTTTTATGTCTCGATCTTGTTTTTATTGGGAATTTTATTTGGCTATTTTGTAGTTACCCCAATGACTATCCAATTTTTCGGTAATTACCGTATTAGTACTCAAATCCAAAACATCTTTACAATCGACTCGTATATGAGTATGATTCTATCAACTGTGTTTTATACTGGATTGTTTTTCTTGCTTCCAATTGGATCTTATTTGTTGGCTAAATTGGGAATCATCACTGCAGAATTTTTGCGTAAGTATCGTAAACATGCAATTGTTGGAGTTTTAATACTAGCTGCTGTCATAACTCCTCCAGACCTAATTAGTCAAATTATTGTGGCAATTCCAATTGCTTTGCTTTATGAAATTGGTATTATAACTGCTAGACGCGTTGAAAAGAAACGTGAAAAAAATGAACTAAATCAATAATTAGTATCTTAACACCCTATGAATCAAAAACCTTTATTACTTTAAGAACTTTTTTACAATAAAACACTGAAGACAACTCTAATCATATTAATGATTCTTCCTCTTGCAATCTTTGGTCAGCAAACAAAGGTGAGCGGTGTTGTTACGGACGAAGTAACGGGAGAAGGTATACCTTTTTTGAAAGTTCAGTTTTTAAATTCTAAAATTGGAACACTTACAGATTCAATAGGTAGTTATGTAATTGAAACCTACTACGCTACAGATTCATTAGTTTTTACCTATGGTGGATATGCATCGAAAACTGTTGCTGTAAAAAAAGACAAAGAGCAAGAGATAAATATTGTCATGGAATTAGTCCTAGCAGACATTGAAGACGTGACAATTCTTCCTCCTGACGAACTTCCATCCGTTACATTGCACAAAAAGATCATAGCAAACAAACCGATTAATGACCGTGAAAAACTAAGTGCTTATGAATACGAATTGTACAATAAAATACAATTTGATCTTAACAACATTGGAGATAAATTCAAAGACTACGGAGTAGTAAAAAAAATTGATTTGATTCTTGATTATCTAGATTCGACCGACAATGGAAAGAATTATTTACCCGTAATTTTCACGGAAGGACTTTCAGATTTTTATTATAAAAAAGATCCAAAACAAAAAAAAGAAGTTTTAAAAGCTACTCGAATTGTAGGGATTGACAACTTACAACTAGATCAATTTTTAGGTGAAATGTACATGGACATTAACGTCTATGACAACAATATCAATATTGTGAACAGAAGTTTCATCAGCCCGCTTTCTACGATTGCTCGAAATTATTATCAATTTTTAATTCTTGACTCGCAGTTTGTCGATAATTTGTGGTGCTACCAAATGTCATTCAAGCCAAAACGTAAAGGAGACATGGTTTTTGAGGGAGAAATGTGGATTCACGATACAACTTACGCTGTAAAATCCATCAAAGGAAACATCGTTCCCTGGGCAAACATCAATTACATTCAGGAATTACAATTCGAGCAAAATTTTGATATGATTCAAAAAGAAGTTTGGATGCTAACGGACGAAATGATTTTTGCTGATTTCAAATTGACTAAAAACACAGGTCTTTATGGAGTTTATGCGCGAAAACATTCATCAAGAAGAAAGTTCGTGATTAACAAGCCACACGAAGATAAATTTTACAAAAGTAATAGCACAGTAGAAAAGCACCCTGAAGCAAACAAGAGAAGCGAAGAGTATTGGACTGCAAATAGACATATACCACTGACACTACATCAAGTTGGTGTAACGGTGATGATAGACTCTTTAAAGTCGACCCCATTTTTTAGAAGATTACAAGGTTTAACTTACCTTGCTACTACAGGTTACTATCCCGTTGGTTACGTTGATTTTGGAAATTTATACAATATGGTGAGTTTCAATCCAGTTGAAAAATTTCGATTTGGAATTGCTCTGCGAACATCCAATAAAGCATCTAAGAGAATAGAATTCGGCGGAAAGGTTTATTACGGTTTTGGTGATAAACGCTTTAAATATGGCGGTACAATGCGCTACAACGTTACTCCACAAAAAAGAGGTATGTTGAGTGCTTTCTACAATTACGACATTGAGCAAATTGGTGCGTCAGCTAAGGCCTCACAAGTTGGTTCAACCTTTGGAACATTGTTTAGAACTGGACCATTAGATAAATTAACTTTTGTTGAAAAAGCTGGAATTAATTTTGAAAAGGACATCCATAAAGACATCATACTATTTGGTGCTTTGGAATGGAAGAAGTATGTACCACTTGGATTGGCAAATTACATGCGACTTAATGAAACTACAGGAGTAAACGATACCATTAGTAGCATCCGTACCTCAGAAATTACCTTTCGATTTAGATGGGCTAAAAACGAGGAGTTTGTTGGGGGGGCGTTTGACAGAATTTCGATTAAATCTCGATTTCCCATACTCTCATTCCAAACAATTTTAGGAGTAAAAGGAGTAATGGGTAGCGATTATGCCTATCAAAAATATGAGTTATCATTAGATCATAGAGCAACTATTGGCGTTTTAGGTTACATGCGATATGGAGCTAGTTTTGGTTATATCAATGGATCGGCAGCATATCCTTTTCTGAAGGTTCATGAAGGAAATCAATCTTACTTCTTGTATAAGACCACATTTAATATGTTAAATTTCTTCGAATTCATCTCGGATAAACACGTTGATGTATACCTTGAAAATCACTGGGGAGGATTGTTTTTGAATTACATTCCAGGAATTAAGAAATTAAAATGGAGATTTGTAACAAGTGCAAGGGCAACATATGGAACAATATCAGATCGCCATCAAAAACAAATGATTTTACCTGATTTTACAAAACAATTTGGAAATACTCCATATGTAGAAGTATCTTTGGGACTAGAAAATATTTTTAAATTACTTCGATTCGATGTGTTTTACCGAGCAACGCACCAAATTCCTGGTGTGTCGCCTTTTGGATTTAGAGCACGTTGGGAAATCTTCTTATAATGAAATTATATACAACAGAGATTAAGAAAACGTATAAAGGAAGAAACGTTGTTAAGGGTGTCAGTGTTGAAGTGAATCAAGGGGAAATCGTTGGTTTACTAGGCCCAAATGGTGCTGGAAAAACTACTTCTTTTTACATGATCGTTGGATTGGTGAAACCGGATTCTGGAGAAGTATATTTGGATGACATTGAAATTACAAAGATGCCAATGTACAAACGTTCACAGTTAGGAATTGGCTACTTACCTCAAGAGATTTCTGTATTCAGAAAGCTAAGTGTGGAAGATAATATCATGTCCATCTTGGAGATGTCTGATATGACAAAAATTGAACGAGAAGAGCGATTAGAACAATTGTTAAATGAATTTAGATTGCAGCACGTTCGAAAAAACTTGGGAAATAGACTTTCTGGAGGAGAAAAGCGAAGAACTGAAATTGCTCGTGCTTTGGCAACAAACCCTAAATTCTTGTTGTTAGACGAACCATTTGCAGGTGTGGACCCAATCGCCGTTGAAGACATTCAAAGCATCGTTTCACAATTACGTGAAAAAAATATTGGTATTTTGATTACCGACCACAATGTTCAAGAAACGCTTTCAATTACAGATCGCGCTTATTTACTATTCGAAGGAGCAATTTTAAAATCAGGAACAGCTGAGGAACTAGCTGCCGATGAGCAAGTTCGAAAAGTATATTTAGGTCAGAAATTTGAACTTCGTAAAAAATAAGTTCTTTACATTACAGAAAAACTTTATATTTGACACATCATAGAAAACAATGAACTGATGAAGATTTATACTAAAACACTACTTTTTTTATCCACATTTTCTTTACTACTTGTATCATTTAGTTGCAAGAAAAAATGTGACCTAGGAACAGACGTTACCTCTGGAGACATCAAAACAAACGTGCTTGTTGTACCTAAATCAGGATACTTGACAGCAAATCTTCAAGACTCACAATATTTAATTACTGCGACACATGTTTACGCTGACCAAATGACCATTAGTGTTGACGGAGGAGTTACTAAAACGCCTGTAAATTATAATGAATACAGTATCATTTGCTATCCTACTTCTGTAAATTGCGTTGCACAATTTGATCGAAACGTGGTAATTGATGATGAAAATGAAACGATACATTTCAAAATGAAAGTAACTGATTGCGGTAACTGTGATGAAAAACGTTATTTAGAAAATTATTATGCCATTAGAGCTGTTCCAGACAGTTACACAATCAAATTTGACATTGAAACAACAACAGTTGAATAAATGTTAAATAATAATAGTGATTTTAGGGTGTTAAATGCACCCTTTTTTTATGCCTAAAATTTAAATTAAAAGTTTTAATTTTACGCATGTTTAAATATAATCTCCTCTCTTTATTACTCTTTATATCTTTTCAGATTTCAGCGCAAACAACTACAACTCTTATTGGAACCGTAGTAGATAAAGACAAAACTCCGCTTGCATTTGTTGCTATCCAAGCAGTAAATGAAAATCAGCAGATTGTAAAAGGTGATTTCTCTGACGAAGAAGGAAAGTTTTCAATAGACCTGCCAACTGGAATCTATAATCTTGTTTTAAAGTATGTCGGCTTACAGAATGACACACTACGTACCCAGTCAACAGAAGGAACGATTGATTTAGGTGTAATAACGATGAAATCTATTGAAGATTTGGATGATGTCGAAATTGTAGCACAACGAAGCACAATGGAATATCATTTAGACAAGCGAGTGTTTAATGTTGGGTCAGATTTGAATAACCAAGGATCAAACGCGGTTGAAGTACTTGAAAACATCCCATCAATTACAGTAGACGCTGAAGGAAATGTTAGCTTGAGAGGAAATCCAAATGTTAGAATTTTAATCGATGGAAAAATGTCGGGATTTGCCTCAAGTGCAGATGCTTTAAAACAACTTCAAGCAGCTAACATTGAAAAAATTGAGGTGATAACCAACGCTTCCTCTCGTTATGATGCACAGGGAGAAGGTGGAATAATCAACATTGTACTTAAGAAAAATCAGACCAAAGGTCTAACAGGATCCGCAAGTATTCGAGCTGGATTTTACCCTGAATTGGGTGGCGACTTTAGGATAAATTATCGTAAAAACAAAATCAATTTGTCAGCTTCTTATTCTGTTGGAAGTAACAGTATTCCAGGTTACAGCAATACTTACCAACGTTTAAATAATGCAGACACTTCTTTTTCATATAAGCAAGATTACGAACATCGAAGAAGAAAAACGAATCATCATGGATCTTTTGGTATCGATTACTACATCAATGATAATAATTCACTTTCCTTTGGTTCAACTATTCGATCTGGATTAGGAAATAACACCTACGACCGTTTTTATGACAACATGGATATGAACGAAAACGTCATTGGTTTTAATGATCGCTTTGAAAAACAAAAAGAGTTAGAAGATCTCTTGGAATTATCCCTTTCCTACACGAAGAAATTCAAAAACAAAGCGAATTGGACAACAGATTTCAAGTGGTACAACGACAAAGATAAGGAGCGATCCAATTATCAGGAAACATCTTCACAGTTTGCTGGCGAACGTATAGAACAATCGCAAGTTGGAATGAATGAAAACAATTTTCTTGGTCAATCTGATTTTGTGCTTCCATTTTTAAAAGAAGGTCGATTTGAAGCTGGATTACGCGCTCAAATTCGCCAGATGGAGAACAACTTTTCGTTTGGACAACTTACTAATTCAGAGTGGAATTTCCCATCAATTTACAACGATCAATTTAAATACGATGAGCAAGTATACGCAGCATACGCAATGGCTTCACACGCTTGGAAAAAGTTGTCAGTCCAAGGTGGATTACGTGTTGAAAATGCATTGATCAATACACACCAAATTAATACAGAAACAAAAATAAACAAAAAATTTTTGGACTTTTTCCCTAGTGGATCTGTATCATTTAAGAATACAGAGAATCAAACATTTCAAGTTAGCTACAGTAGACGAATCAGTAGACCTGGGCAATGGGATTTAATGCCTTTTACAAAATTTGGTGACAATCGTGAACGTAGAATTGGTAACGGTGATTTGAATCCTGAATATACCAATTCATTAGAAGGAGGGATTTTACAAGCTTGGAAAACTGGATCATTTTTAGGTTCACTATATTATCGTCACACAACTGATAAGATTGAACGCATTTCAGCACTTGCTTCAGATGGGATCATTTATATTACACCATACAACATCGCTTCTAAAGATGCTTACGGGGTCGAGTTGAATTTTACTTATAACCCTAAAAATTGGATTCGATTTAATTCGGGATTCAATGTGTTTCGTGAAGAAATCAAGGGCGAATTCAACGGAGAATCTTTCCATCGCAAGAATTTCACATGGACAAATCGTACATCATTGAATTTCTCATTTCCAAAGATTATGAAAGCTCAATTTGCATTTAACTATACCGCTCCTAGTGTACGACCACAAGGTAAAACATTGGCAAATTACCATTTTGATTTAGGATTTTCAAGAGACCTAATGAAAGGCAAAGCAACGCTAGGTCTAAACATACGAGATCTTTTTAATACACGCCGTTGGAGAAGTATTATCGATACACCAGAATTGTATTCTACCTCCAACACATTATGGAGACCAAGAACAATTACTTTAGTATTTACTTACAGATTCAATCAAACAAAAAAAGACTCAGGTAAGGCAGATTTTAATTTATTAGAGGAACGAAGTAATGATTAGAAATGACATTACTCTCCTAAATGAATCTTTAACTCGCTACTACAAATAGTATGAGTTTCATTTTTTTATCTATATTTGTTTTTCGTACTTAAATTAGGAAAATTCATGGCAGTAAAAACTTCCAAAAACCCGACATCAACTACAAAAAAGAGTAAAGTTGATAGTACTACAAAATTTTCGAAAGAAACCTACATTAAATGGTGGAAGGACATGCTTTTAATTCGAAAATTCGAAGAGAAAACAGGTCAATTATACATTCAACAAAAATTTGGTGGATTTTGTCACTTATACATTGGTCAAGAAGCGATCGTTGTTGGTACAGCTAGCGCTTGCCGTTTAGGAGACAAACACATGACTGCATACCGCGATCATGCACATCCAATTGCTTTAGGAACAGACCCTCGCGTGTTAATGGCTGAATTATATGGTCGTTCAACTGGTTGTTCTAAAGGAAAAGGTGGATCAATGCACTTTTTTGATAAAGAAGTTGGATTCTTGGGTGGACATGGAATCGTTGGTGCTCAAATTGCGATGGGAGCAGGTGTTGCTTTCGCAGAGAAGTACAACGAAACTGGTAATGTTGCTGTTGTTTCTATGGGAGATGGTGCTGTTCGTCAAGGTGCATTACACGAAACTTTCAACATGGCAATGCTGTGGAAGTTACCTGTAATTTTCATCATTGAGAATAACAATTACGCGATGGGAACATCTGTTGAAAGAACAACGAATGTAACCGACTTATCAAAAATTGGTCTTTCATACGAAATGCCTTCAAGAATTGTAAATGGAATGTCTCCAGAGGCAGTTCACGAAGCTATTGAAGAAGCTGCTGATCGTGGAAGAAGAGGTGACGGCCCTACTCTATTAGATATTAGAACGTACCGTTACAAAGGACACTCTATGTCTGACCCCCAAAAATACAGAAGCAAACAAGAAGTTGAAGAATGGATTGAAAAAGATCCGATTACTCACTGCTTAGATGTAATCAAGACAAATAAATGGATGACTGAAGAAGAAATCCAAGAAGTGGAAAACTGGGTAAAAAAAGAAGTGGAGGAATGTGTTGAATTCGCAGAAAACTCTCCTTATCCAGAGGCACACGAACTATATGAAGATATCTATAAGGAGCCTAATTATCCTTACATCAAAGAATATTAATCGAAAATAAAAAAAGAAACAATGGCTGAAGTAGTTTACATGCCAAAACTTAGTGATACAATGACGGAAGGAGTTGTAGCTGAGTGGACAAAAAAAGTAGGTGACGCTGTTAAATCTGGTGAGATTCTTGCTGAGATTGAAACGGATAAAGCAACCATGGAATTTGAATCATTCTATGATGGTGTTTTATTACATATTGGTGTAGATAAAGGACAATCTGCTCCAGTTAATGCAATTCTTGCAATTATTGGTGAAAAAGGAGAAGATATTTCTGCATTAATCGCAGGAGGAAATGCTCCAGCTACGGATAAAAAAGAGGAACCTAAAACTGAAGAAAAAGTTGCAGATGCGGTTCCAGCGAAAGAAGAAGTTGTTAAGCCAGCAGCCCCAGCAGCTAAACCAACTTCAATTCCTTCTTCAAATGTTGAAGGTCGAGTAGTAGCTTCTCCCCTTGCTAAAAAATTAGCAGAAAATAAAGGAATTGACATCAATGCTGTTCAAGGAACAGGTGAAGGTGGAAGAATTGTAAAACGTGATGTTGATCATTATGTACCTTACGATGCTCCAGCAAGAAAATCAACTGTAACTTCAGGTGTTGAATCATATACAGACGAACCAGTATCTCAAATGAGAAAAGTGATTGCACGTCGCTTAGCAGAAAGTAAGTTTAGTGCACCTCACTTCTACCTTACTTTGGATATTGATATGGATAATGCCATTGCAGCTCGTAAAGCATTGAATGCTCAAGAAGGTGTTAAGGTTTCTTTTAACGATATGGTTTTGAAAGCATGTGCTGCATCTTTGCGTTTGCACCCTGCAATTAATTCATCTTGGTTGGGTGATGTAATTCGTCGCAATGACCATATTCACATTGGAGTTGCTGTTGCAGTTGACGAAGGATTATTAGTTCCAGTTGTTCGCTTTGCAGATACGAAAGGATTTGTTCAAATCGGCGAGGAAGTTCGCGAATTTGCTAAGAAAGCAAAAGATAAAAAATTACAACCAAGCGATTGGGAAGGAAATACATTTACAATTTCTAACCTAGGAATGTTTGGAATTGAAGAATTTACTGCAATCATTAACCCACCAGATAGCTGTATTTTAGCTGTAGGTGGAATCAAGGAAGTTCCTGTTGTGAAAAACGGACAAGTTGTTCCAGGAAATGTAATGAAAGTTACTTTATCTTGCGATCACCGTGTAGTTGATGGTGCTTCAGGAGCAGCGTTCTTGCAAACATTGAAAGGATTCTTGGAGAATCCAGTAAGTATGTTATTGTAATCGGAAGATTAATTATAAGCTGAAGGGAACACATTTTTGTGTTCCCTTTTTTTATGCATAGCGATATCGTAATATGTGAATATGGTACCATAACTCAATTTTATTCGTATAAACTATTGAGAATTTAAAAGGAGAACAATTAGTATTCATATTTAGTAAAATAAGAAAGCCTTGATAATTTAGGTTAAAGCTAAATAGCCATATCGTAATATATGAATATGGTAATATCCTGTATAGCTCTGACTAAACGCCACAAAAAAAAGCCGATAGACTCAATTGATCTACCGGCTATTCTATTAAAGTATTACTTGAACTAATATTCTTTCACCTCTCTGTGTTCATACTCTTCAACCATTAATTGGTCAAATGGAAGTTTTGGTTTGTTCATTCCTAATTTATCCATGATATTATCAAACATCAAATAAATAACTGGTACGAAAACCAAAGTTAAGAACAAAGAAGATATCAATCCTCCAATGATTACCCAAGCTAATCCGTTTTTCCACTCCGCTCCTGCACCACTAGCTAATGCAATTGGTAACATACCAATAACCATCGCAATTGTAGTCATCAAAATTGGACGTAAACGCGCTTTATTTGCCAACATCAATGCTTCGAAAGTTTCTTTTCCTTCCTCTTTCATTTGATTGGTAAAATCGACCAAGATAATCGCATTTTTAGCAACTAGACCGATCAACATGATTAACCCCAACATCGTAAAGATATTTAATGAATTATTAGTTAACGCTAAAGCTAAGAATGCACCAATGATACACAATGGAATTGACATCAATACAACAAATGGATATACAAAAGAATCGTATAACATTACCATAATCACATACACCAATAATATGGCAACAATTAAGGCAATTCCTAAAGATCCCATTCCATCTGTTTGGTTTTCTTTATCTCCACCCCACACGTAAGTGATACCAGTAGGTGTGTCTAATTTCGCCATTTCTGCTTCCAATTGTTTAGAAATTGCATCCACTGAAGCTCCTATTGCTTGCGAACGAACTTTTACAGAAGCAGATTTATCTCTTCGTTCCAATTGACTTGGTCCAGATTTTTCCTCTACTGAAGCAAACTGTTCCAATCGAATCAATTGTCCCATATTATTAACAAACGTCACATTTTTAACATCCTCAATTTGTTGACGGTTCATGTTATCAAATCGAATATTGATATCGTATTCATATTCTCCTTGACGGAATTTACCATCAGTATTCCCGTTGAAAGATGTTTGTAAGGTTCCACCAACCGTTTGAAGGTTCAAGCCTAAAGTTGACATTTTATCTCGGTCAATATCAATCGTAATTTCTGGATTTCCTTTCTCAGCAGAAATTTTCACCTCCGCAGCACCTGGGATTTCCATTAAAAGTGCTTTTACTTTTTCACCATAATCCAATACCATGTCAACATCTGGTCCAATGATAATCATTTCAAGAGGTGCTTGTTCTGCCCCCATCATACCAATTGGTGCAGTTACAACTTTTGCTCCAACAAGTTCACGATCCAATTCTTTCTTCAACTTTGCAGCATAAATTGCCGTATTGTCTTCGCGGTACTTTTTATCTACCAATGTTACTGAAATTTCACCTTTGTAAACTGTAGCAAAAATACCAGCCATTCCATCCGAAGCTTGACCAACTGTAGTAATTTGACGAATAACCTCTGGTCTTGCACCAATGAATTGCTCTGCCTTCATTATCATTTGGTTTGTTTCCTCTAGAGAAGCACCTTTAGGTAATTCTACTTGAACCAAAAACTCTCCTTTATCACCTTGAGGCACGAATTGGAATCCGATATAACCACCACCTACAAGTCCAAAAGAACCAATTAATAACGCAAATACTCCAACAATAGTAATCGCTTTGTGATTCAAAGACCATTTCAAGATATTCCCCATCCATGCAGTAAAGCTGTGTAACATTTTTTCAAATCCAAGAATAAAACGTTGAAACAACGACTTTCCTGTTAAATGTTCCAATTGTCCAAAACGTGATGTCA
>Ga0233377_1000375_pt1 | contig 21555 bp, 25 predicted proteins | sample ElkDunMinimDraft_6_FD_191540 | JGI IMG/M metagenome (GOLD analysis project Ga0233377, IMG submission 191540) | Fecal eukaryotic communites from dung pellets of Tule Elk in California, USA - Elk Dung E36 | ecosystem: Host-associated > Mammals > Digestive system > Large intestine > Fecal | place...
CCATCACCTCCAGAAGGCCTGCGACGAGCATACCGATGGGATTCGGCTGGTGCCAAATGTCCCTTCCCCAGCATGGGGAAGTCATCTGCTTCGGAATCTCTGGGAAATGGTGCCGTTTAGGGGATTCGAGCACCTGACCCGGTCATTGCGAAATCCTGGAAATCGCTGTTCGGGCTGGCCGAGGCTTGATGTCTGGTGGAGGTCCGCTCACGCGGGCGATTAGCCAATGGGCACGATCTGGAGTTCCAGACGATCCGTATCGAACCCATCATCGCCAGGGCTCACGGAGATCATTCTTTGTCTAATGCGCGGGCCCGTCGCCCGGCTGAGGATCGCCTGTCCAGATCCGTTGAGCACGACCACGTCGTCTTCGGCTATGACCCTGGCGCCACGCATTGTGCCAGGCGTGTAGCTGACGACTAGCTGATACCCACCGGGTGCGTTGCAGAACTCGCGAAATCGTCCGAGCGAGACAACGCTTCCTGCCGTGGCTCCAAAGCCAGTTGCTTCGTGTTTTACGACGCAGTGTAGTGGCACGACAGCCCGCAGGTTGTAACCGTAGGATGCGGCCGTAACGGTGGTCGGAGCCAGGCTGAGTGCAATACCCGCCATTGCGAGCGAGAAACGACGAACCATCTGCTTAGCCTCCACGCGGGTGAAATGCGACTAGAGACTTGCTCTACCGCTGGAGGCTTGGGTTTGAGTTAAGTCGAATAGTTAATCGAAATTGATGTTTGCGGCGCGTTATCGAGCAGTCACTGCGACCGAAATAACATCCGAGTAAGTACCGGCGCGCCGTCCGGAAGTGTCACCGATCGTAAATTCGATGGGTACTGAATCCTGCCGAATGCCGCCCCCCCGGCCTGATTTCGCCGTACTCGATACCGTGCCGATGCCGGACAAGTTGACCGAGCTTCCGCCGATCGCCAGAGCGTAGGGTACGTACCATTCGCTTGCACCCAGTCGCAACCGTCCGGCATTGGCTGAGGTCACGGTAATCTCGTATTTGCCGGTGCTGCTAATCCGCAAATTCAACGGGATCGGTGCCAGGCCAGGTCGAAGCTCTCCCAAGTCAACCAGCGCCCGGCCATTGTTCATGGTAAATGCACCGGACAGGCCAATTCTTGCAGAGGGCAGCACATTGACGCCCAACACAAGGCGAGTGCCTCCGAGGATGCGAAAATTGCTGTCCTGTGCCTCAATCGTGACGTTTTCCGTAAATGTGCCCGCGCTCGTCACATCCTCTGGTGCAGCGACGAGCTTGAAGATTAGGGTGCGAGTTTCTCTGGGCGCAAGCACGACCTCTGCCTGCGAAAGTGTCCGTTGTGATCGGCCCGCTCGAGGAGTCACGTCCTGGCTATCGGTGATATTGAGCAGGGCGTAGCGTATTGGCTTTCCCGGCCCGTCCGAAAGCCCGAACGGTGGTTGATCCAGCTGGAAAACAGGGACGAAACGGCAATCGTTTGCCCCTTCGTTGGTGAAGGCCACACTGAACGTTCCTTCCGGAATGTCGCTGTCAAACGGATCATACCCCTGGATGATCCAGCCGGTGGGCGATGCCACCAGGCGAACGCGGCAATCCGGTCCACTCTCCCTACCCGCAGGCGTGGCCAGACCTTGTGCCAATGTGGGGTTGGCCATCAACAGTCCAGTAACTAGCAAAAGTGAGGAACGCAGCATAATGCCTCCTATTGGACCGGACCCGGCCGGACGGTGCCGAGATCGACGAGTCCGTCGGTTTTGGTGGGCACGGTAAATTCGAAGCCCTGGTCGATCGTACCGTTAGGTCCATAGGTTTCGACCACATAGCGGCGGCCAGGTAGCAAGTTCGCGATGGCGAAGCGACCGACCGAGTTTGTGAAGAATGGTATGGGCTTCGGGTTCTCGCCACTACGCAAATCCTGCAATGTGACACGACCACCTATCAGTGCGACCGGCTTGTCGGGGGCTAGGGCGAGCGTGCCCATGGCGCTGACAAAAGCGTCTGTTCCGATCTTCAATGTGTAACCGCTATGATAGGGCGGATTAACGCGAACGACGCCGGGGCCGATGTCGTAACCGGTCGGAGGATTCTCGACATCGTACTGAATGGATTGTGTGACATACGAACCCAGCGAATTGTTCACGGCAGCACCAAGAGCTCCGCTCCTGCCTATGTAGTTATTCTCCGCAAGGGATTGGCCGGCCACCACACTGCGATTTCCGAGATTCTTGTGCGGATAGATCAACGCGAAGCTGTCATTGATACGTCGACCGACACCGAAAGCGCCATCGGCAAAGGCCAGGGTGGTTCCGAGTTGTAGCGTCGTCGCGTTGATCTCGCTGAAATTCGAAAGATTTGGGCCAAAGGTCGCATGGCTGACAGCTGCGTCGAAACGATTGCCCGAATAGCTTGCGAAGCCTTGCGCGCGAACGCTGTTGTCATCTCGCGCGACGATGCCGCCGAAGCCCACGCTGTTGAGCTGATTGAGCCCGCTCTGGGAATAGGACAGCTCGCCAAGGTTGTCGCGGCTTTCGTAGCGTGCTTCCGCACGGCGACGGTAGTCGGGCTGGAAGACAAGTCCGAAATTGACGCTGAAACTGCCACGACGGGTGAATACCGTCGGGAACTTGGCGTAGTCAGCTCCTGCACGAAGGCTCCACCGGTTGTTTAACCGGTAGTACCCTGTGGCGCCAATCCGATAGCTATCGTTTATATTGCCACGAGATTTAAGATAGGATCCGGTGATGGAGGCGAGAAGCTTGAGGCTGAACTGGCGGGTGTATTGTGCGGTTGCCGAGAGCGAGTTTGAGTTGAACCCTTCAGGGTTGCCAAGTGTTGCGAAATTTTGAGAGACGTAGTCGGCGCGAAGCGAAAAGTTGTCTGCCAGACCGCCCCGGTCCATTGCCAGATCATAGCTTATACCAGCCGCGTAGCCTTTGCCTGATGCCCTGGCATTGCTCAGCCCGGCATCAAGAAGGATACGACTGCCATTTCCCAGCACAAATTGGGTTTGGCCGGAGAGGGACTGGACGTCCTCGCTAACTTGAAGGCCCATGCCAAGAGCGGGTTTGTTAAAGAACGCCTTGCGATAGAACCCTGAGAACGCGACCGGCCCCTTGTAGTCGGGTGCTCTGCCGAAGCGACGGCTGGTGGGGCCGAGGAAGGCGCCATACTCGTGGTCGCCGGGGTCGAGATCGATCGGGTCGAGATATTGTTGAAACGACAGGTTTTCAATCTTGCCGCTATTGTCACGAACTTGAACCTGAACGTCGTTACTGCCTGCCAGCAAGGGCAGTGAACTGAAATCATATTTGCCCGGTTGCAGGCGCATTTCCCGATAGAGTGTGCCGTTGCGAGTAAACGTCACGGTGGATTCGCGCTGGAGGACGAGCTGGCGGTTGCCCTGCAATATGGCCGATCTGAAGGTATTGAAGCGCCGCTTCTGTCGTACGACGCCTACACCCCCCATGGGCGTGAAAGATTGCAAGCCACGGACCTCGGGGTCCAGGTCGCCAAGCAGCCAGCGGCGAAACTGTTTGGGCTGATCGTAGACCAGCCGCGCATAGTTCCGTGTCAGTCGATAGCGTTCGCCATTGTCTCCAACCTGCTCGCCGATCTCTGCGTCGCCCTCGAAAACTATACTGCCGGCTCGCGCGGCGCCATTGAAATTGACTGTCGGTGGAGGGGCGTTATCGTCCTCTCCTTCCCAGATATAGCTCTGAATGAGATTGAGATTAAGGTACGCCGAAAAGGATGCGGGCTTTAGCGTCGCATCTTCGGCATCGTCGCGCGGTGCTTCGAACAGGTCGCGAACTGCTCGCTGTTCGGGGGCGACCTCAACCACCACGACCGACAGCGTGTTCGGATCGTAGGTCAGCGTGACGCCGGTGGTGGCAAGATCGTCGGGTCCGAAACTCTCAAACAATTCGAGACGGGCGGCAAGGACCTCTTGCGCAGGGACATTGAGCACCGGCCGCATTAGGCGGATAAAGGTTTCGGCATTCAGCAGAAAGCGATCGTCCGCCGTCAATCGCATCTCGATCTCGCCCAGGCTGCCGTTCAGAAACGTCAGCGGCACGGTCATGTCGATATCACGATTGTAGGGATTGATGTCAGGACGGCCGTGCGGGCCGATCGGGACCGGGGCCGCCGCTGTGGCGGATGCCGCGGGCTCAGTCGGTGGAGACTGTCCCGGCAGTGGCAGCGGAGTGGCCGGAGCCTGGACCGTTCCGGGCGCGGCTACCGCAGGCGGCTGGCGAGGAGACGGATTCTGAGGAAGCGGTATGGATACCTGGGCCAGGGCGGATCCCACCCAAAGCGCGGAAAGCGCCGCGGAGCCAAGAAACCGCGCGATCTTCACTGGATGAACGTCAGCCGTATCGGCTGAGATGCAAAGCCCGGAACTGGCAGCAGAAATTTCCGCGAGCCGAGCGCGGGGACGTAGCCCGTTCCTACAGCGCGATTGAGTTCCTCTGGCGAGATGTCGACCCGCAGTTTCTCACCCTTCGTATCGAGGCCTTCGAGGCGCCACCCGAAGTTTGCCATCATCGCGTGGCGCTGGCCTTTGTTGGTGAGTGTAACCTCGACGCCATCCTGGGGCGGTGGGACATCATTAGTCCCCGCGGGGGCCGGCGGTTGATACACAAGCTGCTTGGCAGAGCTCGCCTGAACGTTCGGTTTTGATCCCGGCGGAGCCACGACCACGAGCGCTCGCATATGGTAGAGTATCTGGACCTGCGCTGCCACCGCCTCTGCCGTCGTCGGCGCGAAGGTGACGGGCAACTGGTCAACGGAAACGTAGTACCCTTCGGACGCTGCCATATCAGGCGCGCCGACCCATTGTATTCTGATTACCTGTCGCCCACCCGGGGGGAGTACCCCTTGTGGGGGGAAGATTAGAAAGCGGTCGTCTGCGGGAGTTTCAACAATGCTGCCGTCATCGGCGATTGTCATCCGATATACGCGAGTTTCGAATGCAAGATTGCTTTGATTGACATTCTGCACTTCGATTCGAGCGACGGTGTCGCTGCCGCGTGACTCCATTTCCACTACCATCGGGGAAACCCGCATCGCCAGAGCCTGACCGCACAGCGTGGTTACTGCGATCCACGTTGCGAAAAGCGCGGCAATACCGCGCTTGATCATCCCCGACGCTTTCATGATTCCTCCCCGCCTATGCGCATGACCGATAGCTGTCAGTAGTGAAGAAAGGGGAAAGATCGCTCTTCCCCCTTTCTTCGAGCGTCTTGCGATGCGTGCTTAGAGCGCGCGCAGCGTAAGCGTGGTCTTGCCGTTGTACTGGCCGGCGACCAGAGCCTTCGGCTGAACGGCCGCGGTGATCAGGATATCCATCTTCGAGCGCCATGCGCCCTGCGGCTTGAGGCCGGCGTTCGACACGGCATCAACCGTGAGGCTCTGCGGGGTGCCCGCGGTCACCGCACCCAGCGCGACGCCCTGCCACGAGGCCGCGACCGAATAGGGGATATTCGCCTGGAATTCGTTGGTGTCGTAACCCGTGCCCGAGTTGTTGACCATGCCGCGAATGTCGTCCTTGCTGATTTCAACATTGTTGTTGAAGTTGCAGCCAGCGGTCAGGGACTGGATGGTCGCCACAGCCGGTGCGCGCATCTCGAAGGCGTCGCCGACGTTCTCGTTGTTGCCGGTGCGAACGCCGATCACACCGAAGTCGATGTTGGTCGCGTTGGCATTGTTACCGGCGTAGAAAGAGCAGTCCTTGTTGACGGTGCCTTTGAGCGTGAACACCACGTCGACAACGGGCGTGGCAGGGGTGCTGTCGCCGAGCGATGCGGCATAGGCGGTGTAGCGAGTGCCGATGCCGCTGTTGACAGCGGCTTCAGCAATGCCGAACGCGATTACGCCGGGGATCGTGCTAAGATCAGGGTTGGTAAGAACTACGCCCACGCCCGGAATCGGTGTCGGCGCAGCATAGTGGCGCTGAGCAGTTTGGGCCTGAGCGATACCGCCCATCGAAACAAGAGCTACAGCGGCGATAGCGCCGCGAAGAAGAATTTTCATAACAACTTCCCTCTGTTTTGCCGGCCTAACCGCACTTGGCGGGTTGCGGCCGGATAGCTGCACCGAAACGCAGGTTCGGAAGGGTATCGGTGCCTTGTCCCTTCCGCATTCGCCGCCCGCGGGACGCCCCGCGGGGGAATTCTGTCAACTTGGAGTGACGGTGATCGTGATCGTCTCCGAATATTCGCCTGCAAGAAGACCGGCCTCGCCCGAAGGCTGGCCCAACTCGACCCGCAAAAGCATGCCGTCGGTGGCGATGCCGCCGTTGCTGGAAATCGTTCCGCCGCTTTGGATTTGCCGACTGTCGAAGCTGCGACTGATCATTTGTGTTGCAGGGTGGCGTACTGCCATCTCAACACCGATCGAGTACGGCAGCTTGCCCCCATATGGCCCCTGACCATTAGGCATTATGGTGTTTGTCAGCGCACCATTCTGGCCCTTGATCATCATCGTGAAGGGCATGTTGCAGTTGAACGCAACGCGTGCCTCGGCGCCCAAGCCTCGGCGTTCGAGGTTCCCGAAATCGAAGTGGCCGATGTTGCCCATCGCGCATTGCTGCCGAATGGAGCCATTGACGACGATATCGAGCTTTCGCACGCCCTCTATATCGTCCGCGTGCGCCGCCGAGGCGAGCGCAAGCATTGCGAATGCTGCCAGTGACAAGCGCACGGCATCCTCCCCATAAGTACGCAGCACTCCTGCCCAGGAGCGCACCATCATAAATGTATGGGACGAAGACGCCGCAGCGACTCAATCCCCCCGTTAAGTGTTTGTTAGGTTTTCTTACGCCTTTTGTCTATCGACCATTTGATCCGTGCCGCATCCTGTGCTCTGGCTGGATTCAGTTTAGTCAATTATTATCAGTGTGTTACGGGGAAATCCGACTCTCGGATTCAAAAGCCGATCGGGACTCTCGTCCCAGCCCGGCACAGGGATTTGTTAAGAAATTAAGTCGAATGGCCCTAACGGACTGGATGGTAGCGAGTGGCTGCGGGCGTAAGGTCGGGGCAAGAAAGTGGATGTCGTGTGGGGGAAAGGTCTTCCCATGCCCGCGACGGCTTAAGGATCCTCTCGGTGCATCGATAGCAATTCACAGGCGGGGCGATGGCCGATTGCCGCCGAGCTTTCCAAAGATGCCATGACGATTTCGGCGCCGCGGCGGTGGAGCTGGCGACACGTGAAAAGTTGAGTGACCTATGACGGCGCAAACCTAACAAACGAGGCGTGCGGTCCGACAGTTCTTGTTTAAGTCGGCCCCGGATTTCCAGCGAAGTTCCAAATTTATACACGTCACCCAGGAACATGGTCGAAAATGCAATGTTCGGGCGCGGTGGGAGGATGACGGATTGTTAAGATTGTGATAAGAAGTGCGCAGTCGACCCTAACGCGCGGTGCGAATATGTCATGAACGCCCTCGCTTACATGGGCGGTGCTGCGGGGGTGTGCGCTAAAGCCAGTTATAGTTGGGCAGCGGCTAGAGCGCTATGAAGGGCGTTGGAATCGTAGGAGGGGGTATGTCTGAATTGGCCCTGATGGCCGCTGGCGCTTTTGCCATCGCGGCAATTTTTGGCGGCCTTGGCCTTCTGGTAGCTGGCCTCTTGGGGTCTGCCAAGATTTCGTATCTGTTAGAACAGATCGCGGAACGGGACAGGCAGATCGACGAGTATTATAAGGTCGTCCGAGAACTGTCCGCTGCACTGAAGAACGTTCTGGCCGTGATCGATCGTAATCATCTCGTGGGCCGGGCGGAAATCGATACGGTCGCCGTGCATGCGGCCTTGAGCAGGTGTGATGGATTGGCGTCTAGATCGCCATCGAGTGAATCTAGAATGGGCACGCCAATGGATGACGGCCGATCTGCTAATGCGGCTGTGGCTTAGTATTCTATCGAAATACTTACTTTATCCACGCTGACATCTGCCATGCCGGCGATGATTTTTTTGACGTGCGCAATATATAGCTGGATCGACAATTCCTGGCCGTCGGTAAGACTGTCAATTTCCTCACTCACTGCGGCACCAAATCGAATAAATTCTGCCGAAACCGCTAACGCTTCGGCCAGTGCCTCTAGATTCTGAGCTCTCGGCTGCCCTTTGCCGGTTTCCCAGGCCCACAGAGTTGGGCGAGATACCCCGATCAAGTGGGCGAGGGCCGCTCGCGTCAAGCCCCGCCTTGATCTCAAGGCTGTCACGCGATCCGCGAGTGTGCCTGACACGTGAAATCCTCCCGGACGGTAATTCGAACCTGTCTGGGCATCCTCAAAACCACCGCCATGGAATGCGCTAGTCTCACCCCAAAATCAACTCACCAGCCGAGCATTTGCGAACGCTCTAGGCCCTTTTCCCTTCCCAAAGAGCCCACGCAAACGCCCAAGCCAGACCCACATGGGAACGCCCTTTCGCCCCCGAGAGGGGAAAGTCTCTTGTTTCCGGTCTCTAGGAAGGTGGTGCCGCTTAGGTGACTCGAACACCTGACCCCATCATTACGAAATCGTTAGAAGCAGTGAGAAAAATTAAGTGTTTTCAGTATAGTTAGATGAAATGCGGCTGGTCGCTGACAGCTTACCCAGGCCCTTCCCAGACTGTGGCGAAACCGTTCAGCGGCTCTTTCCTTGCGAAAGCACTTTGGGCCGATAGATTGGCCGAAAGCGACCCGGACCAGACCCGCTACGCTGCCTCCCAGGCACGGTTCAAGAATATGCGCCGATATCGCACGCCATGTTAAGCTAAAGATTGAGCGGAAGGCGGTGCGGAGCGAGGTGTGCTCTCGGCACATGCGGACGACATCGCAGTTTCCGTAGTGGTGTTCATAGAGGAGGCACAGGAGAACCAGCCAACAGCGGGTTGGCGCTCCGGCCGGTGATTTGACATGCCGTCCCGTTTCGTCCAGCATGTTCAGCTCATTAGGGGGGACTGGGGGGCCAGTGACGGCATTGAATCTGACTGGAAAACGCTGCGCTGTGCTTGGTGGGCAAGGTTTCCTTGGTCGCAATGGCACATGCGGACAAGGTCGCTGTTGCCCGCATCTTCGATCAGCAGGATGTATGCGTAGTCTGTCCCGATTGAGTGGATCAGCTCGAACCAGCCGCCATGATCCTTGAGCCAATCCCAATAGGGCTCAAACCGGCTATCGTCGTGCCGGTAACCATCGATCGGATGTTCAAGTGGCGACCAGCCGATTTCGCGTACAATGTTTTCTTCGCTTTCGCCCGCATTGACAACGAGTATGTGGGTCAGCTCCTCCAGCCCGTTGGCGATAGTCTGCCTGATACGGCTCGCGAGGATGGTCGGAGTTTTTGGGGCAGCCGACATGGCTTCCCGTCCTGAGATCGAGATCATGGGTGTTCCTCTCGGCATGAAAAAAGCGCCACGGTGGCCGCTGCGTTTTTGGCTCAAGAGCCTATGAAAAAAGTACTGTGATGAGCAGACCTGCCCAGGTCGCTTCAAAGGTCGGATGCACTGTTCGCCAACGCGGCACGGCACGCGGCTAGGAGTTCCGGGTCTCCGGCTTTGTCGACGAAGCATACAAGGCCCGCGCCGTCATCGGAGGCGATGTGAACAATCTCGACGTATCGATCATGCTCGACGGCTATTTCCACCGCGAAGTCGAACTGGCTATTTGCGACTAGCCGCTTGCCGTGGGTGCGCTCGACCTTTGCAAGGGTGTCGCCTTGCTCGATGATCAGGATAGTGGCGGCTAGGTCATCTCCGAATTCTTCCAGCGCGGCGGCGTAGGGGCCTATGAGCGATAGAAGCTCTGGATCGAGCGAAAGTTGGCGCAGCGATGCCATCTCCGCCGATGTGCGGATTAAGTGCATGTGAAATTCCTTTGGGCAAAAAAAAGCCCCCGAAGCGTGCTGCTCCGAGGGCCGATAGTGGGTGGTAGTGGGGGCAGATTTAGTCGCCCCCCTCGGTTCGTGCTTGGATCAGCTATCCGGCTTAGTTAAGTCAGGAAGTGCCTGAACGGCTCTGCCCTGCGTCTCCTTTCGTCGAAAGTAGTATCCCAGAAGTGCAAGCGTCGTCGCGATGAAGGTCACCGTCCAAGGATAGTTGGTGAACGCCGTGAGAATGCCGCCAATGCAAAGGAGGCCAACCGTCTCCTTGGTTCGGAAAATCAAACCAACGATTACCAGAAGTATGATTGCAAGCTGGGCGGTCAAGACAATGAGGCCGAATAGCATTAGATATCCGAGAAACTGCCACATAGCTTAATCCTCGAAATTGGATTTCAGTGGAATAGGAAGACGGATTGGATGTGATCGGTCTCTCTGCCCACATTCCGTCATCCGCCAAAGTTCCGCAACGTTGTGCTTTCAAACACGCACATGTCGTGCTGAAACGAAATCACCTTCCAACTTAACGAGCTGAGCGTCGCCCAAGGAAGGCTGACGGCGCATTTCACCGATGGCGACAGGTAGATCAGCCCGAGGATGGCGACCAACACGACGATCGGTATCCGAATCTTCTTCCTGTGCCCTTCGTAGAGGAGGAAAGCGATGAACAGGGCGATGGTCGCGAGAACGAGAAGTACAATCATTTCCATGTCCCTCCTACCAATCAGAGCTTCCACCGGGCTTCAGCAAAGGCGCGACAGGCGGTTCGGCCGCTCAGGATATTGCGACCGGTCGAGACGCGGATGTTCTGCTCGTCGATAGGCTCGATCGCTCGATTGCGGCGCTGGGCTTCGCTGTCAGCTCGGGCCAGGATGATCGATTTGCAGGCTGTGAGCAGTGCACTTGATTCGGGCACGAACTGATAACGGTTGTAGCGGACGTCGATCGTGAACCCCGTGGCGGTGTCCTCGACCTTGACCTTGGCATTCTTATCGGAGGAGGCTGTCTCGGGCCTCGTAACATCAGCCGGTGTTGTGCAGGCGAACAGCAAGGTAAGCGGAAGCAAAGCAAGAACGTGCCTCATTTGATATCCTTCGGATGTGAATGAAAGTCCATGGCCGACTGGCCGCGGTTGAGCAGAAGAGTGCTTCCTCTGTTCATATAAGATGGCTGTAATTGCGCAGTTATGCTCAGCGTAGGAGCTTGTGTTTCTGTCTCACAAATTCCTCTTCGGTGAGGATGCCTTTTTCTTTCAGTGCGTGCAGGCGCTCTATCTCTGCAATCGGATCTTCCGGCGCAGCCAGCGGTTCGAGGCGTCTCATGTTGCGCGACAAGCCAAGCCCCGCACCGACGGCGGCACCGAGAGCGGGCCCTACGACGGGAATGGGGATCGCTATGGCTGCTCCGATAGCGGCATAGGTGGCGATATCCTTCGTTAGCGGAGAGCGGACAACGGACTTGGCGAGTGTGCCTGCTTCCTCGGTTGTGTCAGAGAGGACTGCGACTGTTCGATCGCGAGTAGTTGCAACCGGCTTGGGGTCATCAGCGACAACGACCGCTCGACTGGAATCTGCGTCAGGCCCTTTGGCCTCGTCATCAATCATGCTCTCGCCCCCCATTGCAGGAGCGACGATCGGCTGGACCACGTGTCGCCCCTATGTACCTCTTGGAGCGACGGCCGAAGCCGGATGTTAGGAACCTGACCGTAGGCACAGGCGCATGCGCCTTTACCGTTGCCGGCTGGACATACGCGCATGCCACCCGGCCTCCAAAAATCTTGGCGACCGAGTTCCTACGGGGTTGGGGTTCCTACGCCCCACCTTCCGGCTTTCACGGAAGGCAGGACAGGGTTTGGCGCGAGTTCAGCGCAATCGCAACCTATTCGTATAAGATGGCCGGATTTGCGCGGCTGGCCGAGGGGAAGGTAGGTAGAGGTGGCCCCCCCGTCACCAACTCCCCGCTATCGGCTGGCAATCACTGACAGTCTTGGTGGCGGGGGCCTTGGAATTGTTGATCGTCCAGTGATCGGCGAATTGCTTGCAGCTCGTTTAAGGTTCTGGCAATCCACGGTGGTTTCCATGGAGGGTGGCAATGGTCTCAACTGATGTGGTCGAAGAAAATAAATCTTTTAAGAGTAGAACCTTAAAGCGGACAGGCATATTGGCTGCAGTGGGTGCGGTACTGGCATTTTCGGTGCAGACTGTTATCAATAGCGACCCGGGAGATTTGCAGCGGTGGAGCTGCTATTTGACTAGTGGTTACGCTTGGTCTTGCGACAAGACTGAGCTAAAACTTGGCACCAGCAACGAGACGACGGGGGTTCCTGCGAAGGGGGGCGCGATTGAGGGTGGTCCAGTCGCAGGGCCAAGCGAGGCAGTCGCAGCCGCGACTCCGACCTCCCCACCGACCTCCCCGCCGCCCTTAGCTCGCCCTGAGATAGCACTGGACGGCACAATATATCCCGAAACTCACGGATACGTTTATCTTCAAGTGAGAGCAAAGTTCTCGAATAACACTCCGGCTCCGCTCTTGATCGCTTGGGGTGATTTAAAGCGTGATGCTCTCGTCACCATCGATGGTGGGCGATCATTCAAACCGCACACCCAAGGCAATTCAAGCCCGCCGGCAACCATTACATATTGTCGAGGTAGCAGTCAGAACTGTTGGGAAAGATCGAGAGCCGATTTTTCAGCACTTCAACCTGGTGACACAGTCACAGGAACTTTGACGTTCAGCACGACAGTGGCAAGCCATGAACTCGATGGCGTATTGAGTGCCAAGACCTACTCTTTCACCTCGCCGGTTATTTTTGGCGGGCCGGAAGATGCAACTTCGACGACCTTTACCTTAAATCGCGAAGGCGAGCCTTTGAAGCGACGGCGCTAGTTGCAGCCACCAAGGGGGAGGAGGTCGAGGTGGTACCCTCTTGAGCACCTTGCTTCGCCTCCGGCTGGTAGCGTGTTGCGGGAAGTGTAATCGGTGCCGGACGACCTGCACATCAGTTTAGACCAGCGAGGAGCCGAGAGTTCCTTGGCTAGGATCAGTCGCTTATACTCTTCTTAGATGGGTACAAGCCGGGTCGAGGCCATTTCCCTTCCTAAAGCGCCCAAACAAGCACCCAAGCCAGACCCACATGGGAACGCCCTTTCGCCCCCGAGAGGGGAAAGTCTCTTGTTTCCGGTCTCTAGGAAGGTGGTGCCGCTTAGGTGACTCGAACACCTGACCCCATCATTACGAATGATGTGCTCTACCGGCTGAGCTAAAGCGGCTTGCCCTTGGCAGGGGGCGGCCTTTAACCGGCACCGAAGGCTGGCGCAAGAGGGGAGTTGCAATGGCCTTGTCGAAGCGGTCTGTCGGGATGGCGTAGGGCCCAATCGGCCGGCGAAGGGCGAACGATGACCGACGCGCAGGATCGTCCGCAGGTTCGCTATGAGATGCCGGCGCCCAAAGTTGCGCGAATCGTGCTCGATCGGGCCGAGAAGCGTAATGCGCAGCCGGCCGGGTTCAGTCCACGAAAGCGCGTTCGATCACGAAGTCGCCGGGCGCGGCGTTCGAGCCCTCGCGGAAGCCGAGTTGGGCGAAGCGCACCTGCAATTCGCGGATCATTGCCATCGAGCCGCACATCATGACGCGGTCGGTCTCGGGCTCGAAATGCGCGGGGCCCGCCAGGGGTTCGTGGAACAACCGGCCGCTGTCGATCAGCGCGCCGATACGTCCCGTCGTGCGGAACGCTTCGCGGGTGACCGTGGGCAGATAGTGGAACTGCAGCAGCGCCTGGTCCTGGACCAGCGGGTCGCCGGCGAGCTGGCTTTCGAGCACGTCGCGGAAGGCGAGGTCGCTGACCTGCCGCGTGCAGTGGACCAGCACGATCTGGCTGAACCGGTCGTAGACGTCGGGATCGCGAATCAGGCTGAGGAAGGGGGCAAGGCCGGTGCCGGTCGACAGCAGGAACAGGCGCTTGCCAGGCAGCAGCGCGTCGGTGACGAGAGTGCCCACCGGCTTGCGGCCCAGGAACACCTGATCGCCGGGCTGGATGCGCTGGAGACGCGAGGTCAGCGGGCCGTCGGGGACCTTGATCGAGAGGAATTCGAGCTCCTCGGCATAGGCCGGGCTGGCGATCGAATAGGCGCGCAGCAGGGGGCGCCCACTCGCATTGGTATTGTCTCCCATCAGGCCGATCATCACGAATTCGCCCGAGCGGAAGCGGAACGAGGGCGGGCGCGTGATCGAGAAGCTGAACAGGTGCTCGTTCCAGTGCCGCACCGCGCGTACGTCCTCGACGGTCAGCGTGGTCGAAGGGGCCAGCTTCTGCGCGGCGGCGATGCGATCGCTCATCACTTCATTTCCTTCTGGGCAACGGGGAACAGCTCGGACAGGTCGAAGCCGGCCGCGACCAGTTCGGCCATCGCGGCGGCCATGGCATCGGCGATCGGCGCGACGGCAGCGTCGGCGGCGACGAGAGCGAGGGTCGCGCGCAGGTGGGAGGTCTCGCCGCGCGCGGCATGGCGCCACAGCGCCATCAGCACCGCCTCATCCTCGCCGATCCGCGGACATCCCATCGGCGGGAACGTCAGCGTGTCGCGCGCGTCCTTGCCGAGCAGGCTCAGCGCGAGGTGGATTTCGGGCAGCGCGGTCAGTGCGCCGACCCCGGCGAACCCGCGGGACAGCGCGCCCGCCGGGCAGGAGCCCTTCGCATGGGCGCGGGCCCATCCGCGCATCGCCCAGAGCAGGAAGCGGCCGCCGTTGCTGAGGCAGGATGGCGGTTGATCGACGAAATCGTACATCGGTATTCCAGTGTGGCTCGTTAGGGCTGCCTCATAAGCTATTGCGAGTCATTTGCAAATAATTAGATGCGGACCTTCGCCGGTGCCGTTGCCCCTGCCGGAAATCGGCCGGTATTTGCCTGCACCGGGGGTCGCACTTGTCTCCGCTCCCGGCGCTCTGCGGCGGGGTTGCGCGGTGCCGGCAATCGGGTGAAACCCGCGCTCGAAAAATGGGAAAGGACCGGCGCATGTTCCTGAGGAACCACTTCCAGAACGCCTACGTGACGCACGATCTCGAGAAGGCGATGGTGCTGATCGACGATCGCTTCGGCAAGACCGACTGGATCGTGTTCGACCCGACGATGACGCTGCAGACGCCTGACGGTCCCAGGGAATCGACCGTCCGTGCGGCGCTGGGCTGGAAGGACGGATTGCAGGTCGAACTGATCCAGCCGGTATCGGGCCATCTCGACCACTATCTGCCGGTGCTGCCTGCCGATCCGTCGGACCCGACGCCGCGGTTCCACCACATCGCCGTCCGCCGTGACGACGAGGCGGCGATGCGCAAGGAGATCGAGGAACTGGGCTTCCCGCTGATCTTCGAAAGCTCGGTGCCCGGCCTCGTCTTCATCTATCTCGACGCGCGCGAGACGCTGGGCCACGCCTTCGAATATATCTGGGCGACGCCCGAGGGCTGGGACATGCAGGGCTGGCCACAGGACAAGCCCGTGGTGAAGTAGGGCGCCCGGGCCTACCAGACCGGGCGGCCCTCCGGCCAGCCGACGAATTTCCAGGCCTCGGCGCTCTTCCAGGTGAATTCGACATAGTGGCCGAGCGAGGCGCGGCCATCGAGGTAGACGAATACCAGGCTGGGGATCGCCTCCTTGATCGACATCGGCCCTTCGAAGGCCAGCGGCAGGCCCAGCCGGGCGATTTCGGCGCGCATTTCGGCCTCGTCGTCGCGGCGCAGCGAGATGTGGTGGAAGCGCGGCACAGCATCGGTCCGGTCGGCGGGCAGCATCGAGACATAGTGGTCGACATAGCCCGACACCGGCTCGATGATCTCGATGTTGAGCCCGCCTGCCCAGTACGACGCGACCCGGTTCACCATCGGCTGCGGGCCATCGAGCGTGTTGACCACCATATCGGGATCGAAGCGGTCGAATGTCTCGATTCCATAGGTGTTGCCGACGATCTCCATCGCCTTGTCGAGATCGTGGGTGACGTAAGCGTTCTGCATGTGTCCCTGCAGGAACATGGCATTTCTCCCTATTTCCCGCGCCATTCTTCGGCGACGGGGCCGAAGGCTTCGGCAGTCTTCTCTTCGGACCAGCCGTAGTCCTCCAGCTCGTAGCCGTAGGAGCCGAGCTTGTGGCGGGGGTTGTCGACATCCCACTGGCGCATCGCGGCTTCGCCTTCGCGGGTCCAGGGCAGGCCGTGCGCCGCGTAGACCTCGCGCGCGACGCTGATGCCGTCGGCGACGCAGATCTTGTAGTCGGCTTCGATCAGGCGGACTTGCGCGCCCATCGCCTGGCGCTGCGCGAGATAGCGCTTCAGCTCGTGGGCCCACACGTCGATCGTGTACTGGCCGACGAATTTGGGATCGAGCGGGTCGAAGGTGTTCTGCAGGATCTCGGTGCCCATCCGCATCGACGAGCCCATGGTCTTGTAGATGTCGCGCCTTGAGATCACGAAAGTGGCCCTGGGGAACACCTCCAGCACTTCGAGGAATTCGCCGGTGTTGCAGGGGTTCTTGAGCAGCCAGGGCCGGTCGCGTTTGCCGCCGGTCTGCCATTGGAGATATTGGAGCATGGCCTTGAGGTAGGCCTGCGACGGCACGCGGCTGCGCGACCGCAGCCAATCGAGATAGCCGTAGTCGGGCGCGGTGATGAACTGGCCGATATTGTCGAAATTCATGATCGGGATGAAGCTCGATTCCTCGGCCTCGTCCGCGGCGAATTCGTGCATGATCTGATAGGTCTCGGCGGTGTTGGTGACCGCACCCATCATCGCGTTGGCCCAGTCGCGCCGCGGCGTCGGGTCGCCGCGCCGTTCGCCGGGGAAGGGGGCCGGATTCCACATCATCCAGGCCGGCGTCGCCTGGACGGCGGGATCGGCCGAGAGAAAGCGCTGCAGCTTGGTCGTGCCGCTGCGCGGCAGGCCCAGCACGACGATCGGATCGTCGACGTCCTCGTCGAGGATCTCGGGATGCCTGGCGACGTCGGCTTCCCAGCGCAGCCGGTTGACGAGGAAGCGCAGCGAATTGGCGTGCATGATCTGCACGCCGCTCGGCGAGATGGCGATGTTGCGGGGTATCTCCAGCACCTTCTCGAGGTTCGGTAGGAACGAACGGTCGCGAAAGTCGGTCGCGCCGGTGCCGCTCTCGGCGAACGCGGCGTCGAGCAGCGGTTCGAGGGTGAAGGCCTGCTTCAGGCGGGTCAGTTCATCCATGTGAACGGTTCTTCCAGTCATCATCCTTCGCCATTCCCGCGAAGGTGGGAAGCCATCTCCCACGGTTTGGGGTCGTGTTGCGCATCGTCAAAAATCGTTGAACCGGCGGCGATAGACCGAGACCAGGCGGCGCTCCATCTGCGTCTGGCGCTCGGCCGGGGCGATGCGCGGCATGTCGCTGGAGACGTGCGCGGCGAGGTCGGCGAGGGGGACCGTCTTCACGCGCGGTTCGCCATGCTCGTGCCTGGTCTCGAAGAAGCGGAAGCCGATCAGGTGCAGGTCGCGGCCCGAGACGTCGAACCAGTTCGGCAGGCCGGGGTCCTGCCAGGCCGCGACGAAGCGGACTTTGCCGTCGGTCGCGTAATGGACCTGCTTGAGGTTGTAGTTGACCAGCTTGGCCCAGTAGTCGCCCGGTTCCCACTGGAGCTGTGCCAGCTCGACGTTCCAGTATTCGCAGTCGGGCCTGTCGATCTCGATGATCACCGCCTCGTCGCGGCGGCAGCGGAAATGGCCCGAGAAATAGTCGGTGCCGGCAAAGGCGCCGGGCACCACGAACCGCGCGATCCGGTCTGCCGGCGACTTGAGGTGCGCGGTGACGCCCGCGACGTGGAAATCGGCATGGACGCGTAGCAGGTCGACCAGCCGCTTGAAGCGGGTTTCGGAGCTTTCGCGGGTCAGCAATGGCGGCGGGAAGACCTGGTTTTCGCAGGTCAGCATCAGGTTCGCCGGCTCTTCGCCGAACCAGTCGGCATAGTACTGGCGGATGTGCAGCTCGCAGCGGCCGGCGGGGATCTCGAGCCAGATCGCGTCGCCGAGATCGGCGGGCTTCTCGTGGCTCAGCACGACGTCGATCTCCCTGCCGGCGGCGAGGCCCGGCGTGTCGACGTTGTTCATGTTGCCGATCATCTTCCAGCCGTCGGCGAAGTCGCAGCTGTGGCCGTTGAAGGTGCTGAGCTGGAACACCGCGCAGGTGCCGCGATAGCCCTTCAGGCGATAGCGATAGGCGCCGTGCAGCACCGCCGAATGATAGTTGCAGTCGGTCGACTGGAGCTGGAACTGGATGCGGTTGGTGCCGCCCATCTTGGTCAGCGTCGGATTGCCGTAGTCGGCCTCGACATGGGCGGCGTGGCCGAAGCTCATGTTGCGCAGAAGGTGGCGCAGCGCCTCGTAGGTGTTGAGTTCGCGGTCGTCGTCCGGCCAGCCGGTGATCTGCTTCTTCAGCGAATAGCGCATCGATTCGACCAGCTTGTCGAGTTCGCCGTAGGCATAGGCGAGCGCGCTCTCGTCCGAGGAGAAATCGGCCGGTGCGTGGGGGGCGCTGTCGGCGGTCGCGGCGAAATTGTCCTGCGACATTGCAGGTGCCGGGGCCGGGGAGCTGTCGGTCATTGCCTATTCCTTCGAGGTGCCATGGAACGAGGCGGTCTGGCCCGCCGCGGCCGGAAGCAGCAGTCCGGTCCCCGCGATCGCCCCGCCATCGGCGGTGAGCGCGTGGCCGTTCACATAGGAGGACGCGGGCGAGATCAGGAATTCCATCACCGCCGCCATTTCGTCGGGCTCGGCCCAGCGCTGCAGGGGGACCTGCCGCTCAGGCTCTCGTACTGGGCCGGCGCGGCGCTCTCGATCATCCCGGTCATGCCGGTCTTGGTCAGGCCGGGGCAGAGCGCGTTGATGCGGATGCCTTCCCAGCCCAACTCGCGTGACAGGCTTTTCACCAGTCCGATCAGTCCGTGCTTCGCCGCGCCATAGGCCCAGTTCTGCGAATCCCCGCCAAGCCCCATGGTCGAGGCGGTGACGACGATGGCGCCGCCTTTTCTGCGGCGTATCAGCGGGAGCACGGCGCGGATGCCCAGAACCGGGCCGACCAGGTTCACATCGAGCACCCGGCGAAAGGCTTCGGTGGCCATCGTATCGATGCCGCCGCCGCCGACGATCCCGGCGTTGAAGATCGCCGCGTCGAGGCCGCCGAACAGCCCGTCGGCTTCCTCGGCGATACGGGCGTTGTCCGCTTCGGAACTGACATCGGCGACAAGGCCGGCGATGCCCGGCACGGCTTCGGTCCAGGCGAGTTGGGCGACGTCGAGGTCGACGGCGAGAACCCGCCAGCCCGCCTTGGCGAGCCTCTCGCAAGCTGCGCGGCCCATGCCGCTGGCGGCGCCGGTGACCACTACGCTTCTGGCTTCGCTCATCGGCCTCTCCTCAGCCCGGTGAAATCTGCCAGCCGCCGCTGGCATCGAGCACTTGTCCGGTGATCCAGGCGGCGCGGTCGCTGGCGAGAAAGGTCACGCTCTGCGCGATATCGCGCGGCTCGCCGATGCGGCCGAGGGCGGTGACCGAGGCGATCCAGTCGCGCGTCGCGGCGTCGGCATCCAGGTCCAGGCTCTCGCCCGAATATTCGCCGCGGGTCAGCCCCGGCGCGACGACGTTGATGCGGATGCCCATCGGTCCGAGTTCGGGCGCGAGCGTGCGGGCGAGCTGGTTGAGCCCGGCTTTCGACGCGCCGTAAACCGACAACTTCTGCGACGGCACCAGCGTGTAACGCGACGCCGTCGACGAGATGATCACGATATTGCCTCTGGCCGCCTCCAGATGGGGCAGCGCCTGCTTGATGAACCGCGTCGTCGAGGACAGGTTGGTGTGGAAGATCTCGTCGATCTCCTCGTCGGTCGTCTCGGCGAAGCTTTTCCAGAGCTGGGCGCCGGCATTGCTGACGAGCACGTCGAGCTTGCCGTGGCGGTCGATCACCGTCTGCAGCGCCCGGGCGCGATCCTCATGGCTGGTGAGGTCCATGCGCACCCACGAGATGCTGTCGGGGGCGAGAGCGGCGACGTCGCGCAGCGGCGCCTCGCGCCGCGCCGCGATGACCACTTTCGCGCCTTCCTCGGCGAACATCAGCGCCGTGCCCTTGCCGATGCCGGTGCCGGCGCCGGTGATCAGCGCGACTTTGCCTTCGAGTAGGCCCATGGCGACTCTGCTCCTCTCGACGGTTAATCTGTTAGAATTAAATGGGGCCGTCAACCTGGCGCCCTTGCCTCTCCCGGAAGCACGAGTTGCTGCGTGTCGGCCGAGAGCGGCGCGGTCAGCGCGCTGGCGACCATGTCGATCAGGTTGGCGGCGATCAGGTCGATCTCGTCGTGCCCGACCTGTCCCTTGTCGAGCCGCGCCTCGGCGGTCGCCAGGATCGCGTGGATCATGTTGATCAGGTAGCCGATCCGCAGCCGTCGCACCGGCGCGGGGATATAGCCGATCAGCGGCTCGATATGATCGTAGATCGCGACGCTGGCGGGGGTGAGCTGCCGTGCATAGGAATAGTCGCCGCCGCCGAAGCGTTCGTACTGCTGCATGAAGCGCAGGTAGTAATTGCCCTCCTCGCGCGGCTGCAGCTCCTCCGTCAGCGGCCGGATGAAGGCCTCGAGGAAGAAGCGCAGGTCGCGGCTGCCCGTACCGCGTTCGAGCAGCTGGCCGCGCCGCCGGTCGAGGTCGGGCCAGCGATGCATCAGCACGGCGCGCACCAAGCCCTCGCGCGAGCCGAAGTGGTAGTGCGCGGCCGACATGTTCTTCTGGTTGGCCGCCTGATTGACGTGGCGCAGCGCCACCGCCTCGATCCCGCGCTCGGCGAACAGGCGCTCGGCAGCCAGGATCAGCGCGGTCTCGCCGCCGCCCGCAGTGTCGGAAATCCGCTTTGCCTTTCCGGTCATGTCCCGTTTCGTGAGCCTCGCTTGATAATTCCTACAGATTAAGGCAGGTCTGGAGCATTGCCAAGCGGCGCAGTCCGAGGGCGACCGGAAAGTCGGGAGAAGAGCGGATGAAGGTCGGCATAACCTGCGGCGGCATCGGACCCTACGCGAGCGCGAGCTTCCTGCGCCATTCGGCCCAGGCCGCCGAAGCGGCTGGCTTCGCGCACTACTGGATGCCTGAACACGTCATCCAGTTCGCCGACTACCCGCAATCGACCTATCCCTATGCCGAGGGATCGGGACAGGAGATGCCCGAGCAGGGCAGCGACGCGCCGTTGCAGTGGGACGACGATACCTATGCGATGTCGGACCCGCGCAACGCGATCATCGATCCGGTCATCGGCATGGCCTGCCTGTCGGGCGTCACCTCGACGATCGAGATCGGCAGCAACATCCTGGTGCTGCCGCTGCGCGATCCGATCGTGCTGGCCAAGGCGATGGCGACGCTCGACGCCTTGTCGGGCGGCCGCGCGCTGCTTGGCGTCGGCGTGGGCTGGGCGAAGGAGGAGGCCGATGCCATGGGCCTCGATTTCGCGCAGCGCGGCAAGCGCACCGACGAGGCGATCGCGGCGATGCGGGTGCTCTGGAACGACGCGGTTTCGAGCTATGCGGGCGACATCTTCCGGTTCGAGAACGCCTATTGCTATCCCAAGCCGGCGCGGCCGGGCGGGGTGCCGATCCTGATCGGCGGCGAGAGCAAGGCGGCGATGCGCCGCGTCGCGCGGGCCGGGGACGGCTGGCTGCCCTACAACCTGC
>Ga0233377_1000376_pt1 | contig 21523 bp, 24 predicted proteins | sample ElkDunMinimDraft_6_FD_191540 | JGI IMG/M metagenome (GOLD analysis project Ga0233377, IMG submission 191540) | Fecal eukaryotic communites from dung pellets of Tule Elk in California, USA - Elk Dung E36 | ecosystem: Host-associated > Mammals > Digestive system > Large intestine > Fecal | place...
CCCGTCAGCCCAGCGTCCTTACGCAGCCGACGCAACAGCTCACCCAGCGCCCGCAGGCGATCCCGACGATCCTCCACACCCAGCGTTCTACCAGCCACCCGCACACCGAACGCAGCCCATCACGGATCACTGCCGAATTGTTCTCATAGGTATCAAGGGCGGCGCGGCGCGCCGCCGTACCCCCGGCCCTCCGCCCGCCCGCCGTCCGGGCGTGCGGCCTGGGGGCCGGTCCCGGACGGCGGCGGGACACCGGGCCGGGCACCGCCCGCCGATCGCGCCGCACCGACCGGACGCTCCGACCGGGGTTGCCACGCCGCCGCACAGATACAGCCCTCACGATCGCCACAGCAGGGCTGGCCGCTACAGATGGCCGGGGGCGATCGACGATCCGCGCTTCGTTCCTCAGCACGGCTCACCGAACAACGTGGTTACGGTCCCTAACAAGCCAGGACGTATGTCGCCGGGGCTCATGAGCACCTTGTGATCCCTCAATACCATGACAAGTCATCCGAAGTACTGCAACAATAGCCCTTCAGGAATCAAATTTCCGACAGCGAATATTGGAGTGGTGAAGAATATTATGGCAAGATCAGATTACACTGCCAGTGCACTTCTTCCTCACGGGCACAATCAAAACTGGTCGCTAATTCAGGAAATCATTAAAGAGGTTGAGAGGGTCACTAGCCATTGGCCAAGTTCGGAAATACAAATAACCGTTGAAGGTCCACGGAATCTCTATGGCCGCTACGGGTCGTTAATCGATGCGAAAATCGGCTTGGGTGATGACCATCGAGATGTTGCGAAGGTCGATATAGCTCGGTCGGAAGCGGAAGATCCGGATGACGATGATGGTATATATCTCGCAATAACTTTGGCCAAAAGTCCTAAAACAACGTCGTGGGTATACGCCGCCGGACCCTCAAAGCGAGCTTGTGAAGACCTGGTGCGCAAGCTTCAGGAGTTTATACTTCAAGCCATCTCATACCCGCGAACTCCTGGTGCTTCATTCATGCAAGGGGACATTGAAGGGCGTCTTTCGCATCTCCATCCTGCGATCAAAGCTAACGCTCTAGCGCGCCTAAAGAGTGGTCATGGTGACGATGCTGTAGAAGAAGCTTGCAAGAGCATTGGAGCCCGGCTGCGTCAACTGAGCGGTCTTGACGATGATGGAGCCTCCCTTGTGGCAGAGACTCTAGGAAAGAAGAGGGTAGTTGCTCTTAACGCGGGAAGCACCAAGTCAGAAATAAGCGAGCAGGACGGCTACATGCATCTTGGAATGGCGCTCTTTCGAGCCGCCCGTAACCCACGAGCACATAAGCCAGCCGATCCGAACTTCCTACTCGATGAGGTAATCGAATGGCTATCGGTAGCTAGCGCTATACATCGAGCTCTTGATAGAGCGCACCCAGCCTCTAACGGTTTGTCGTAGCTATTTTTAGTTGACGGCAAAATTCAAGAATTACACGAATCGGTTTGGCTGTTTTAGCGACGAGAACAAGTCAAGCAAGGAAGATCGACTCCCAGCGTCTAGGGCTGATGCAATCGTGACGAGTGTGGAGGAACTGAGTACTTCCCTAGTGTGAAAGTGCTCTTTGCCTCAGCAAGACTTCGAGGGCTTCTTCAGCGTAGCGGCAAGTATGTCCCCTTTATCGATCTTGTTTGAGGTCGGCCAACTTGTCGGACCTGGATTGTATGCTCACGCTTGTACCTGCCCCCGTATCGAGGTGTAGCCATGTCCACTAGGAAGGACCGCATACCTACCGGCGTCCAGAACGCCCTATTTAGTCTTTCTAGAAGTTGTTATGCTCCAGACTGTCCAAAGCCTGTTCTCCAAATTATCGATGGCGTTCCAGTAGTCACAGCCGAAATGGCGCACATCTGTGGAGAAAAGATCGGTAGCGCTAGATACGAACCATCGATGACGCCAGCCGAAAGATCAAGCATCCAGAACATCATGCTGCTATGCGTTGGCCATCATAAGCTCATCGATAGAGAGCCCACAGCAAGTCGATATACGGTCGAAATGCTGCGCTCATGGAAATCTGATCGAGAAGGAGACTACGCGCCCGAATTAAATGGAATTGGCGTAGTCACAGAATTGAGACTTCAAGAACTCATCGTTGAATCTGTCGTTAAAACCAAGGATGACCTTCTGTCTGTAGTAGACGAGTTAAGGTTATCAAACGATACAACGATCGAAACCTTAAGATCTATGATCTTGGAGTCATTCGACCGAAGATACGCGTCAGATGACGCGCAACTATTGTATGAGGCTGCGATGAGGCTTGGGCACCTCCACGATCACGCACCTATGATCTATGAGGCTGCCCTCAAGCTCAGTCATCTTCATGACCACACACCTATGATCTACGAGGCTGCCCTCAAGCTCAGCCGCCTTAACGACCATATATGGCCGTTACACGAAGCAGTGGAAAACCTCAGCAGCCTTGAACGCACATCAGGGCAGCTCCTTGAAGCGGCCAGAAGTATCCAGTGGGGGACGCTCGATGGCTTTATCGACAGCTCTCGCGAGATGAGTCGAGAAAATGACTACTCGCTGAGTGCCCCTCATAAATCACCTGAGCTGGAGGAGGCCGTTAGTCGAATAGAGTCGGTAGCTGAATCGCTGCACATATCAGGGGACAAGGGAAACGTCCTATGGCCACCATCCCCGGCCCATTGGACGTGGCTAAAGCGGGGATTCTGGGGGGGAATCGGCATTTCCGTTGCTCTCGCAATTTTCATCGCAGTTGTCGTTACAAAGACAGGCCCATAACGATGCAAAGTAACTTCTATCTGACTCTCTTGTAGGGGTCCAATGAGTCATCCTCATGAGCTTCATGCGTTCCTCGATCAGGTTTCGGTAGAAATGCTAGCTGAATACAAGCGCATCTATCGACGTTCTAGAGAGGACCCCGGGACGGCTGGAGACGAAGGTGAGTCTAATTGGGCTAATCTTCTTGCGGATTGGCTGCCAGCAGATATTCATGTAGCAACAAAGGGCAGAATACTTGCTGCGGACGGTTCAGCTAGTCCTCAGGTAGATGTCGTTCTTCTGGCGGGCGACTATCCGCGCAAGCTTCGAGAAAAGAAACTTTATCTTGCTGGAGGAGTGTTAGCTGCATTTGAATGTAAAAACACCCTTCGAAAGGGGCATATAGCAAAACTTTTCTCAAACGCTAAGGAGATTGCCAAGCTGGGAGTAAGGAAGGAAGGGAATTTTTATAGCGAAACCTTCAGTCCAATCGTTTATGGATTACTTGCTCATAGCCATGAATGGTCGTCATGTCATGCTGCGAGCATCATTGATAAAGAAGTTCGACGATTTCATTCCGAGGCGATGCATCCCCGCGATCTTCCTGCTGTTATCTGCGTTAGCGACCTTCATGCATGGGAGCACATGTATGATCCATTGACACCGCGAGATATAGTTCCGTCTACGGAAATTGAATACCTAGAATCAATTGGACTGGGTAAATGGAGTTACCTTACTAGAAGTTACTTCATGAGGTGGAAACCGTTGGGTCGCGATTACGTACCGGGAGAAGGGCCGCAGATATCCAAAGAGAGGCCGAACCCCATCGGTGAATTAGTTCTCTACATGCTCCGCCATATGGCCTGCAAAAATTTCGATAGGGCAGGATTGGCGAGCTATTATCAGAGGGCCGGCCTGTCGGGCGGCGTCGGCAATATATCTACTAAGTATTGGGATCCGCCGGATGTTTACAGTGAATTAATGATGTCGATTCTTAAGTCTGATGATTGGTCGCAGCTAGAAAGGTTGGGGAATAAAATCGGAATCCTGCCCTAGGTGAGTGCAGAGAGGTGGCGCAGACAGGTTCGGGCGCGAGGTTCCATTGAGCAGGACCATGAGGCGCTGGCCCGGCTGATCGAGTACAACTGCGAACCGTTCGAGACCAAGCTGTATGAAAGCTCCTTCGACCCGCACAACCGGTTGGTCAACAAGGCCGAGAGGGTCCTATGCCGATCAGTACGACCGTCGCCTACGCCGGCTGCGAGAGCGTGCCAGGCACGCCGAGGTCGATGAATAGCCGTTGTGGGATATGTGCGGGATGATCTTCGGTGGTTGAGACAGGGAAAGATGCTTCCGCTCTGGTGAGAGGCCCTGTCTACGCTGGGAACGTAGCCCTCTTGAAAACCGCTAGGCCGGGTGACCGGTCTCGTGGGTTCGAATCCCACGCTCTCCGCTCAGCTCGGAAAACGGCGTCTGACCAGGGACTTCCCTCGGACCAGGCGCCGTTGATCGTTTCCAAGGTGCGCAGCCGTAGGCCACCATGAGCGGCCCTGAGTCGGTGTTCGCGGAATGATGCTGGTCCTGTTTTCCCAGGTGGCGCTTGAGAAGCCCGCTCTGGATATCCCGTTGTCCCATGGCGATCGCCAGCGGGATGATCTGTCCTGGAGGACACCCGGTGGCGAGGACGCAAAGCGCTTTGGCCAGGCAGTGACCACATGATTCACCAGGCTTGCGACACGCCGATTGGCCGCGGGACCCATGCCCTCGTCCATGAGCAATGGGATGGACCTGGATCGGCTTCATCCGTGTAGAAGGTCGGGGTCCGCGTCACGGATCAGCTCACCGAGCAGCGTGTGATCATGGAAGGCCTCGTGGAGTACCGCTGCCAGGCGTAGGAGCGCGCCGAGGTCGCTGCTGTTGGCAACGAATGTTCCAGCCTCCGAACCGAAGTTCAACCGGCCGATGATCTCCGGCATCCGGGACCTCACCACTGACTGCGCAAGGCCTTCCCAGCCATGACCATGCCCCTCGGCGTTCCATGCGTGGAATATCTCCTCAACCTCCTCCATGTCTCCGTCGTAGAGCACGAGGTCGAAAGAGCCGGACGCGCGTTCGTGTTCAAGGATGACGAACGGGGCAAGAGCCATCTGGTCGATCACGCGCCGATGGTACGGGACAGGACACAGGCCAATGATCGTTATCGGTTATCGAATAACTCCCGTGGATACCCCGGCCTTCAGGCCGGGGAGGAAGCGGGAGCGGGAAGGCGCTCTAGGAGCTGTTCGAGGTTCGGATCTATGTGAGGCCCGGCGGTGGCCTGGTCGTGGCTGGTAGAACTCGGACGTGGCGCGCTTTGATGTGACGGATGCCGAGTGGGCGTTGATCGAGCCGTATCTGCCGGTGGCGGCTACCGGGGCGCTTCCTCGGAGGGTGCGTGATCAGTTCAACGGGATCTTGTGGCGGTTTCGCACCGGGTCGGGCTGGCGTGACGTGCCGGAACGCTATGGGCCGTGGTCCACGATCTACTCCCGGTTCAACGGCTGGGCCAAGACCGAGGTGTTCCAAGGGCTGTTGGAAGCACTGATCGCCGAGGCCGCCTTGCGCGGGCAGGTCGGGCTGGAGGTGGTCAGCGTGGACTCCACGATCGTGCGGGCACATCAGGAGTCGGCCGGGCTGGCGGTCGCTGGGGAGACCCTGGATGCGCTGGAACAGGCACTGACCGAGGAAAAGGGGGCTCCGCTGCCGGAGCAGCCACCGGTGTTGCGGGTGATGCGCCGCAGGTCACGCCCAGCGCGGACGATACGGGCGGCGCGGGCGCGTCGCCCGCGCCGGATCGTGCCGCCACGCGGCGACGGCGCAAGGCCCGCGCGAAGGCTGCCGGGCTCGGCCGATCCCGGGGCGGGTTGAGCAGCAAGGTCCATGCCGCGGCCGATACCGCCGGGCTGCCGCTGGCCTTCGTGCTCACCCCCGGCCAAGCCGGCGACTGCCCGCGGTTCATCACCGTCCTGGACAAGATTCGCGTTCCCGGCCGGGTCGGCCGGCCTCGGACCCGCCCTGCCGCGGTGGCCGCGGACAAGGCCTACTCCTCCAAGGCAAACCGCTCCTACCTGCGCCGACGCCGCATCAAGGCCGTCATCCCCGAGAAGACCGATCAGCAGGCCAACCGCAAGAAGAAGGGGTCAGCGGGCGGGCGGCCGTCGGCTTCGATCCCGAGCGCTACCGGCAGCGCAACACCGTCGAACGCTGTTTCCAGAAGATCAAGACCTGGCGCGGTCTGGCCACCCGCTACGACAAAACCCCGGAAAGCTATGAGGCTGGACTCCATCTCCGAGGCTCGATCATGTGGCTGAAACTCCTCACCTCACCAACATGATCCGAACCGTGAACAGGTTGGGCCACCAGGTTTTTCTGCTGGTCAAATCGCTAGGAGGAGCCTTCCACCAAGGAGCCTCCCGCTTCGCGCCTTGTCTCCAGCCCCGTGACCGTTTTTGATGGGCGTGTTTGGGTGCAAGGAGATAACGGGCACGTTTCTCTCGACTCACGCGGCCGGTTTGTTGACCCGAGTAAAGAGAAGGAAGACACCGTGATTCCGGTGTCCAACATCTAGGCTCCAACCGTGGCGGACATCGGCTATTTTGAAGCCTGGCAGGTGTGGCTGGACGGCAAGTCCACCTTGGGAAACGATATGTTCGGCCTGCCGATGATCTGGTGGGGCAGGGCTGGGAAAATCGGGGCCTTCGTCAGCGGCATGACGATCCTGCTCGACATCGCGGGTCCTGAGTGTCTCACGTCGTTCGCAGATCGGCTACACGCCCTGGTTCAGGTTCTCTGGAGCCGCGCGTTAATCTATTCGTTTTCGGCCGCCTCGTTTGTCATGGCCTTCGGCTGGGTCGCCATATGGGACATCGTGTGGAGAATTGACATTCCCGTACCGGACGGTGTCTACGGCTTGGATGTGCTCGTCGGCCTTCTCAGGGTTGTCGCCGTCGTCACGCTGTGCTTTCTGCTCCCCCTGGCCATAGCTGGAACCGTACTTGCCATCGACAAGGTGTGCGCGAAGCTGCCCATGATCTTCACGCATCCTCGCGCGGTTCACATCCGTATCGTGGCGGCCCTGCTCCTGATTGTCGGTTTCCATTTTGATCTGCTTGCCTCATAGCTCGCTCCCAAGATCTTCCTCTAGGCCTGGGCTGCCAGGGGTGCCTGCATGCCGATGTCGGGTGAGGCGAAGTAGGCGGCGCTCTCGGCGTCCGTCGGGTAGTACGACTCGATCGAGACCTCGTCCAGGGTGATGTCCATCGGAGTGCCGAAGGTGGTGGTCGTCGAGAACAGTCGCAGCTCCCGTCCACCGAAGTTGAAGATCATTGGGATGGCGATCTCGGACTCGACCGGCTGGCTCGTGTCCTCCGGGTGGGGGGCGAGGAGGTCCTCGTAGAGTGCGGTGAGTTCGGGGTCGGGGGCCGTGGCGAGCTGTCGTGTGATCCGGATACGCAGTAGCGCACGCACCTGCGCCAGGTTGACGATGTGCGGAGCGAGGCCGCGCGGATCCAATCCCAGTCGCACCATGTTGATGGGCGGGGCCAGCAGGTCGGGGGCGACGTCGGTGAGGAACGGGGCGATGGCGCGATTGCTCATCACGATGTTCCACCGGCGATCGACGGCCAGCGCCGGATACGGCTCATGCGCGCGTAGCACCCGTTCGATCGCGCTCCAGGCCGCCGACAGTGCCTGCTGATCGAGCGGTCGCTCGGCATAGCGGGGCGCGAAGCCGGCGGTCAGCAGCAGCCGGTTGCGCTCACGCAACGGCACGTCGAGCTGTTCGGCCAGCCGCAGGATCATCTCGGCGCTCGGGTGGGACTTGCCGGTTTCCACCAGGCTGACGTGACGAGCCGACACGTCGGCGGCGATCGCGAGGTCCAGCTGGCTGAGTCGCCGGCGATGTCGCCACTGCCGCAGCAGTTCACCCACCGTGTACATGGACGTCGATGCTACTCATCGAACAGCGGGACGCCATGACATGGGATTTCATCGACAACCCTCCCGGAAGGTGGAAACACTGCTGCCCATGACCACGCGGAACATGGCTTACGACAACAAGAGCATCGTCCAGCAAGCGCTGACGGCCCTGGTCGCGACCGGCGACGTCGACGCGCTCGCGCCGTTGCTGAGTGACGACTTCCTGCACCACCGCCCGGACGCGACCTCCCAGACGAAGCCGGAATGGCTGGCCGCCGTGGGCGCCGCGCTCGTCCCGCTCGCCGGTATGCAGGTCGAGATCCAGCATGTGCTGGCTGACGGCGAACACGTCGTGATGCATTCCCGGCGCCGGCTGCCCGGTGCCGGGCCGGAGATCACGGTCGTCGACATCTGGCGGCTCAACGACGGTCTGATCGCCGAGGCATGGGAAATCATCGAGCCGACCTTCCACGCGGCCGCCAACCTGAAGTGGTGGGAGATTCGCTGATCGCCGACCGTACGGCATGTCGGCTGTTCGGCGACCGCCCGGTCGCGGAAGAGTGACCGCCCGGCGCTTCCGGGTGAGCGGGCCAGAGGCGAGGCGCCTCCGGGAGAGTGTCCGCCCTATAGCGTTCTTCCGGCGGCCGGCACTCGATTGCCCGCCTCGCGAGGCATCAGCAGGAACACCTTGGGGGACAGGCGGTCCATGTCCCCGCCTCTGCCGAACACCAGGCCGGCGGCGAAGTCGACGAACTGTTTCGCCTCGTCGTCCGCGAGCCCGTTGAGATCCATCACCACGGGCACGCCCGTACGGAAGAAGTGTCCGACGTAGATCGCCTCGTCGTAGTTCTGGGGACGTAGTGTTTTGACCACCGGACAAGTCTGCATCGTCCGTCACACCCGTCAAGGTGTCTTCTCGTTGGAACCCGCGAACATGTCGCGTACCCGGGAGTGATCGCGTGACCGAGTCCGGCAGGCTTCTCTACGTCATCGTGTGCGCGGCGGGCGCCGCCCGGGACGTCGGCTGTCTCGTCGCTCTCGCCCTGGAGGAGGGCTGGGTCGTCCAGGTCGTCGCGACCCCGTCCGCGCTGGACTTCGTCGACGTCCCCGCCCTGGAGCGGCAGACCGGACGTCCCGTCCGCAGCCGATACCGCAGGCCGGACGAGCCCAAGCCGCCCAGGGCCGACGCGATCATCGTCGCTCCCGCCACCTACAACACCGTCAACAAGTTCGCCCAGGGCATCGCCGACACCTACGCCCTTGGTCTCCTCGCCGAGGCCCCCGGCCTCGGTATCCCCGTGGTCGTCCTCCCCTTCGTCAACGACGCTCTCGCCATGCGCGCGCCGTTCCGCCGCAGCGTCGAGAGCCTCGGGGCCGAAGGTGTCCGCGTCCTGCCCAGCCCTTCCGGGGCCGATCAGGCCGACACCGGATACGCGGGGCGGGAAGGCCATTTCTGGGCCGTCGCCCTCCGGGAGATCTCGGGGAAACAGGCTCACCGTCAGCAGAACAGGCAGTAGGCGGCCGTCGCGTCGTCGTGGGTTTTCGTGCGAGGCCAGCGGGAGCCGTCGGAATCGGTGTCCTCCGCCTCGCGGACCCTGCGGATCAGCTCGCCGGGTCCTGAGCGTTCGAGGAGGTCGAGGGTCTCGCGCCAGGTGGCCAGCTCGAACAGGTCGACGAGCCGGGAGGCTCCGTCGCTGAGCAGGGCGGCCGCCCTTACCCGGTCGGCGGGGAGCGTGCCGGTGAGCGAACGCTCGGCGGTGAGCGGGTCGACGGCGGCGATCCAGAAACCGCCCTCGCGGTTGCGGTGGTCCCACATGGTCTCCACGTACTGCCGGCGCGCGGTCAGGTGCTCGGCACTTCCGTGGGTGAGGCCGTCCATGGTCGACCGATGTGCCCTGCCGACCCGGTTCACCCGGTCGTCACAGACGACCGTCGGCTCCTTTTCGCCGACCACGTCCAGGAGGAGGACGGAGTCCGACAGAACGAGGAAGTCCAGGTTGCCCGCCATACGGCGGATCATGATCACCGTGGCGGACGGCGATCCGGGGTGGGTGAGGTCGCAGAGGAAGTGGTGGAGGGAGGCGACGGCTTTTATGCCGTTCGCGAGTATCTCCGTGAGCGTTCCCGTGTCCTGTGTCATGCCCGCGAGGAGGGTCGAGCCCAGGGAGCGCACGTACCAGCCGACGCCGTGAACGCATCCGGTCTCCGCCCCCGCGGGGGTGCCCGCGCCGTCGAGGAGGACGAAGGCGTCCGGGGTCGCCCCGAAGAAGTCCTCGTTGTCGTCGCTGTCCGCGCTGTCCAGAATGTCCGTATTGTCGAGGGCGTTCGTGCTGTGCGGGGTGTCCGTGCTGTTCAGGGCGTCTGTGCTGTCCGTGATGTTTGCTGTGCCGGCGACCGCCGCGGTGTCCGTGGTTTTCTTGGTGCCCGCGTTCTGCCTGCCGGGTGCCGCTTCGGTGGCGAAGGTGATGCGCATCGGGTCGGAACTCCTCGTGCTGGACGGGCGTGCACGTTTCCTTCACGAGTTCCCCGGTTGGAACGGCGTACTCCCGCGCGCACTCCGCGCGGGATTCCTGCCACGGCCTGCCGCCGTGGCACCTTCACACCTCGGGGTGTCTCGTACGGTGGCCGTGGATCCGGGGCGGGGCACCCATGGATCCGGGCCGGGCGCCGCCGGTCCTGCGGGGCGGGCGCACCGGTGCGAGGACGAGCCGGGCGTGGGACGAGCGGGGGAAGGAGGGCTGGAGCGCGGCGACCGGGGGGCGGGGGCGCGGGGACGGATCCTCAGTACGAGGGTTCCGAAATGGACTCGGCCCGGTAGACGTCCATCGGCCCCTCCTCGTCCTCGTCCACGCCCACCTTCCTCAGCAGCAAGGTCCTGCTGCCGATTTTCAGGGAACGTTCGCCGTTGATCTCCGTGGACGCGAACACCGTGACCGCGTGACCGTGCATATCGCGCACCTGGTCGTATTCCGGCTCGTCGGGAATCTCTAATTTGATGCGCCTCATCTGAAATGTCACACTTCCAGTGTGGAAGCCACAGCCTAGAAAATCGATCGTGCGCGTGACGATATTTGGCATCATTTTCGGCTGAAAAGGCATGGAGGCAGGGGCCCTCCCGAGGCCCGGGGCCTCGTGGTCGGCGGTGGCCGCCATACCGGGGCGCGGTCCGGCTCCGTCACCCGGCCGGGGAGTGTGTCAAGGCAGGGGGTCGATCTCGATGTGCTGGTCGTACTGGACGAGTTCTGCCCCGCGATCGGTGAGGATGGGCCACTTGGTGGCGCGGGCACACCAGACGACGTGTCCGGCCGTGATGTCGCGCGATCCGTCGAGGATCTCCGCGATGTCCCCGACCTTCCCATGGGTGAAGTCGTCGATCTTCACACCGGGTGTCGTGACGAGCTCGAACAGCTCCACCTGGGTCGAGATCGGGGAGATGGACAGGACGGCCGCGAGACTGGTCGCCGGGACGCATATCCCGCCGCCGCGGAAGAGACACATGGCCGCGACGCTCCGGGAGTACTCGGTCTTCGCCACCGCGATGTCGACCAGTGCGCTCACGTCGAGCACTCGACCGGGAAGCATGGTTCAGTGCCTCCGGAAACGACGAATGGCGAGCTGGTCCCACTCCGTCTCGGAGAGTTGGTCGACCCCGAGGGATTCGGCCGCCGTGTCGAGGTCTTCGCGATGCAGGTTCCAGCGGCGCATCAGGGTGACCACGTGGGGTTTGTTGCCGACCTCTCTCTGGAGGGCCGCGTGGATCACATCGGTGACGCGGGTTCCGGTCAGTCGCGCCTTACGATAAAGCGCTTCATAACCCGCTTTATCCAGCTTTACGGTGATAGTTATGTCGGAACTCGGGGTACTGATTTCCTTTTGCCCTTCTCTGGGCTGGAGGTGCGTCAGCCACAGCGGAACCGAATCCGATTCTTGCCTGGCGCCATCGTGATCATTTGATGATGGTTTTTCCGGTCCTGTGCCGTCTCGCCATGCCGGCATGGAGTGGGCCATGCGTTCGACAGTAGCTGCGAATTACGGATTATGGCAGCACTTCTGCATCAGAAGGCATCACTCGGGAACCCCGGTTGTTGAATGTCGGGATTCGCAGGAACGGAAGGATCACCGGGGTTCGCGGGAACGGAGGGATCGGCGGGAACGGAAGGCACAGAAGGGTCGGAAGGAACGGAAGGGTCGGGGACGGTGGGAGTGGTCGCGCCGGGGGTGGGGGTGGCCGCGCCGCAGGATCCCAGGGCCCGCCGCTGCTCGGCTATCTGGTCGACCGAGGTCTGGTAGGTGAGCCGCTCCTCGAGCGGCGGCTCGTACCGCCACGTACCGCCCTCGAAGGTGAACTCGAATTCCGTCGTCTCGCTGAGCCGGGCCGCCTCGACTCTGGCGCTGTCGCCGGTGATCGTGACGGTGGAGATGGTGAGCGGGGAGTTCGCCAGGATCGGCGGGCAGATCTCGAACAGCCTCACATACTCTTCCCGCGCGATCAGCCCCTGCGCCTCGACGGTCCACAGGTCCCAGAAGTCGCCGTACGACCCGCTGCTGTAGGCGTCGAGCGCCGGCTGGACGGCCTGGCGGACCGAGGTCTCCGAGTGCCCGTCGCCCGTCGAGGACGTGCTCGGCGGTGACGAGGGCGGGTTGAGCACCGTGAGGACGGTGATGAGGGCCCCGATGGCCACCCCGATGGCCATGATGACTATCGCGGCCAGTCCTCGTCCTGTCTCGCCCCGTGGTGGCTGGCCGTACTGCGGCGGATAGCCCACGTGCGGTCTCCGGAGGGCTGGCAAGAGCGGATAAAAGTGATCATAACGCTCGCAGCTCTCGGCTGACCATGCCATCGGTCCCGCGATCACGCTGGGGTCGACATTTAGGTAAACATCGACAAATCGCCCGAATCTAGGGCAAACGTACTGGGAAATTACCTACCATGCGAGACCATTTGCGCTTCTATCGGCATCGATGGTTCAAGGCGTGGATCGCCCTGATCATCCTGTCCTTCTCGCTCATCGCCATGATGCAGGTGGCCGGCAACCAGGCCGTCCTGCCCGCGGCCTTCTTCTACGGGGCGGCGGCGGGGCCCATCGCGCTCCTGCTCGCCGTCCACGACCGTATCCACATCGCCACCAGCGTGCCGGCCATGACGCTGGCGAGCATGTTCATGTTCGGCGGGGGCGTCGCGCTCCTGCTCGGCGGCTACTTCGACGCGCTTCTCATCTCCGAGAAGAACAGCACCTCGATCCTGCGGGTCGGCTGGATCGAGGAACCCGCGAAACTCGTCCCGCCCCTCGCGGTCGCGCTCACCGGCCGCCACCTCACCAAGGCCGCGGGGGTCGCCCTCGGCCTGGCCTGCGCGACCGGATTCGCGATCATGGAGTCGATGGCCTACGCCTGGAAGAGCGTCGCCAACCACGACGGCGCCATGGGCGCGGGCACGATCCTTTTCCTGCGTGGCCTCAGCACCCCCTTCAGCCACCTCGTCTGGACCGGCCTGGTCTGCGCGGTGGCCTTCGGGGTCTGGGAGGCCAGGGGGCGCGTCGTCGTCGCCCTGCCCATCGTCGTCGCCTTCGTCGCGGCGGCCACGCTCCACTCGCTCGGCGACGGCCTGCTCATCCTGGACATCCCCCGACCGGCCAGGCTGTTCTTCATCGCCACCGCCGCGGCGAGCTACTGGCTGTTCCATCGGGCCACCCGAGATTTGAAACCGGTGCCGACCCCGGCACCGGAGCCGTCCCGCGCCTGATCTCCGAAAACGGATTCGCCCCGGCGTTCCACGTGAAGCAGCGGAACATCACAGCTGCGCCAGCAGCCACCGAGGTCCGGTGACCTCGGCGCCCAGTTCCGTGACCCGCTCGCGCAGCCCTCGGTCGGCGGTGACGACCAGGACGTGCTCCCACGGACGCGCGTCTCGTACGGCCTGGACGACGGCGTCGTCCCCGCTCCCCGGCGCGGCGATCACCTGGACGCCGGGTACGGAGGCAGCGCCCCGGGCGGCCCCCTCGACGATCGCGGTCAGCCTGGGAAACCAGCGTGCCAGCATCGGCGTACGGCCGGGCGCGGTCAAACGGCCGTCGCCGGCGCTCGCGCCGACCTCCGCGAGCAGTCTGGTCGCCGCCCCCGCGCGATCCCTCCACCAGCCGTGCTCGGCGCGGGCGCCCACGATGTTGGCGATGTCGAGGACGACGAGGAAGGGGGTGAGCGCGAGGCCGACGACCGGCCAGGTCGCGGCGAAGCCGGGGTGGAGCTCCCTGGCGGTGATCTCCTCGGTGAGGACCCAGCGCAGGTCGTCGCTCTCGGCGCTGGCGGGAACCACGTGCAGCAGTTCGGAAGCCTCGGCGATCACGGTCTCGAAGGACCAGCCGCCGTGGTCGTCGAGGTAGACGCCCTGGACCCGCAGATCGGCACCGTCCAGCGCGGCCTCCTCGAAGGCCTCGCGCAGCGCGGTCTCGATCGTGTCCTCGTGACTGTCGCGGGCACCGCCCGGCAGTCCCCAGGTGCCGCCGTGGTGGCTCCACGCGGAACGCTTCTGCATCAGGACGCGAGGCCCGGCCGTGGCGTCGTGGTGGACGGCGAGCAGACCGGCCGCGCCGTACGTCCCCCAGTGCCGATGCCCGAGATCACACCGGGCCCAACCATCTCCATCCCTGACCGCCATGACTTCATGATGTCCCAGGGCACGGTCGAGGGCTCTCCGCCCCCGGCCAATCAGGGACCTGTCAGGAATAGTGGACAAGCACCCGCTCACCGGTGTGCTGGCCTGGCCCGGAGCTCGTCGATGTCTCACCGGGCCGAGCCGGGTCCGGCTCTCGTCGACGTCCCGGTCTCACCGTGTAGGGCTGAGCCCGGCGTCGTTGACGGCTCGCCGGTGTACGGCCGAACTCGTATCGGCCCCGCCGTGGGACGAGCGCCTCTCCGGTCCCCGACAGCGCCGGATGGGGCCGGATGGGCAGGTCGACCTGCTCCAGCCGCCGGGCGAGCACCGCTCCGTGCCTCAGCGTCCGCCCTTCGCGAAGTGCTGGTAGTCCTTCGCGCCGGACCAGTAGCCGCCCCACTCCCAGCCCTTCTGCTCGAAGGCCCTGACCACGCGGTCGCCCGGGTTGATCACCCCGGGAGCCCGCAACGGGCGCTTGGCGAACTTGCGGGCGTTCTTGTGCGCCACCGAGCCGTTGGCGTACACGTACGGGTTCTCGCGCGGGTTGATGTCGATCGCCCGGCCGTAGGCGTGCTTGGACCAGTTGTTCGTCCCCGCCACGGGGCGGCAGTTGAAGGCCGAGGTGTTGTCGGCCTCGATGGAGGCGAAGTCGTCGGCCTTGTAGACGTCGACGAGCTCCATCCGGTGGATCGGCCAGCGCCAGTCGTACAGGCGACGGAAGATGGAGACGATGTCCTCGGTGACGTCCTTGTTCACGACCAGCTCGCCGGTGTGGGGTTTGTCGTCGAAGCCCCAGTAGGTCATCGTGATCAGCCGCAGGTCGCTCACCGGGACCGGGCATCCGGGCCGCCAGGAGTATTCGAGCCGCTCACGGGCGATCCGGGAGACCTTCGAGGTGAACTCCGGTGGGCCCGTCGGGGTCGGCGACGCCGTGGTGGGCGGGCCGGCCGTCGGCGTCACGGCGGACGGCTCCGGAGTGGGCGCCCCGGTGGCGGACGAGGGCACGGAGATCGGCGCGGAGGGGGCCGGGGGTGCGGCCGGGCCGGGTTGGGAGGTGGCCGGGCCACACGCGGCCGCCGCCAGGCAGCCGACGGTCGTCGCGAGCACGGCCCGCGTACGGATCATGAATCGGGAACCTGACACGTGCCGCCTCCTCGGAAAACTGACAAAAGCGACAAAACGCCATTGTAGGTGACCGGCCCGCCCGAGATGGGAGGCGGCTGCGGCGGTGGCCCGCTCACGGTCGGCCCCAGGCTCCGGCGGGGTCCTCTCATGTTCTTCCCCGGGCTCCGGCGGGGACCCCTCCTGGTCGGCCGCAGGCTTCGGCGGTCAGGCCGATCCCGGCGACGTTCTCCGGGGGTCGCCGCTTACGGCCGGATTCGCGGTCGCTTGGCAAGGGGGCCCACATTCCTTGGGGAGGCTTTTCATCGAAACGTATCGCGCCTGTGTTCGAACCCGCGCTACAGTCATGGGCACAGGATCGAACACGGGTTCGGTCTGACGTTCTCGCAGGTGAGGGGTGTGCCATGGCGATGCTCGCGGTGTCGTCGACGGCGAGCCCTCCCCTCCCGCGCCCGTCGGCGGAGGACGGCGCGACACGCCGTAGCGCTTTCTACGGAATTCTAAGCAGGCCGCTATATCCCGTCATAAAGTCCGAGAGCGTGGACCCCGTGCGCAATCCCTACGCCCCCGGTGCCGGACAACGCCCCCCGGAGCTCGCCGGCCGTGACCGCGAGCTGCAGCAGTTCGAGATCGTCCTGGAACGGGTGGCCAGAGGCCGCCCCGAGCGCAGCATGGTGGTCACCGGGCTGCGCGGCGTGGGCAAGACCGTTCTGCTCAACACCTTCAAGTCGATGGCCATGCAGCGACTGTGGGGCACCGGCAAGATCGAGGCGAGACCCGACCAGTCGATCCGGCGCCCGGTGGCCGCCGCCCTGCACATGGCGATCAGGGAGCTGGCCCCGAGGCATCGGGCGCCCGAGCGCATCGAGGAGTTCCTCGGCGTGCTCAAGGCGTTCGCGATGCGCGACCCGTCCGCGGCCAAGGGCACCTCACACTGGTCGCCCGCGATCGACGTGCCCGCGGGCCGAGGGCGCGCCGACTCCGGAGACCTGGAGATCGACCTCACCGAGCTGTTCGTCGACGCCGCCGCGGTCGCCACTGACCTGGGGGTCGGCATCGCCCTGTTCATCGACGAGATGCAGGACGTGCAGGCCCCCGACGTCTCGGCGCTCTGCGCGGCCTGCCACGAGCTCTCCCAGAGCGGTGGCCCGCTGATCGTGGTCGGCGCCGGGCTGCCGCACCTGCCCAGCGTGCTGTCGGCCAGCAAGAGTTACTCCGAGCGCCTCTTCCGCTATGCCAGGATCGATCGCCTCGACCGGGAGGCGGCCGACCTCGCGCTCATCGCCCCGGCCGAGAGCGAGGGCGTGGAGTTCACCCAGGACGCCCTCGACGCCCTCTATGTGGCCGCCGACGGTTACCCCTACTTCGTCCAGGCGTACGGCAAGGTCGCCTGGGATCTGGCGCTACGCAGCCCGATCACCGCCGACGACATCAGGGTCTCCGCGCCGGAGGCCGAGGAGGAGCTCGCGGTCGGGTTCTTCGGCAGCCGCTACGAGCGGGCCACCCCCGCCGAGCGTGACTACATGCACGCCATGGCCGCCATCGGTGACGAGCCCGTCGCCACCGCCGAGGTGGCCGAAGGGCTCGGCCGCAAGCCGTCGAGTCTCTCCCCGGCTCGTGACAGCCTCATCAAGAAGGGCCTCATCTACAGCGCGGAACGCGGGCTGATCGCGTTCACCGTGCCGCACTTCGGAAAGTTTCTGCGGTCACAACCGGTCTGAACGAACATCTGTTCGATATAATAGGCGAGAACCCCTAGCCCTCTATATGGCTCTCTAGTGGGGAAGCTAGAGAGCCATATAGAGCTCAATCGTGCTGCCCTAGAAAAATCTAGGCCTCTCTAACGTCCAGCCGATATCGGCAGAGATTCCGGCAGAGACTCCGTCGCCACCGGCCGCCCGTCCAGGCCGACCATCGCGACCCGCACCGCCGGGTGCCGTCCGCTCAGATAGATCGCGAAGACCACGTCGATGGGGGCGCCCGCGTGGCTGTTCCCTGGATAGACGAAGAACCGCCAGCACAGCTCACGCCAGCTGTCGACCGGATCCTCGCTCGACAGCAGTCCAACGTGCGAGCGCCAGACCGTGCTCGACCGCAGCCGTCCGAGCGCGGTGGCCGGGTCGAGGCGGCGCTGCTCGCAGGGCGCCCGGTGGCGGAGTCTCGCGAGCGCCTCCTCGATCTCCGGCGAGAGTACGGTGAGCAGCAGCAGCCCCGCGAGCGCGGCCGACGCGTGTGTCCACGTCAGAGCCGCCATCGCCTCCCAGCCGGGAATTTCCGGAGTGAGGAGCAGTCCGAGGGACATCGCCGTCAGCACCATGGTGCGGCCCAGCGACCGCCGTCCCACCGGGAGCGCACTGACCTCGCCGAAGCAACCGCAGCCCGCGTCCGGACGGCGACGCCGCAACTCCCACAGAACATAGGTGGAGACCGCGAAGAACCCGGCGGTTCCCCACCGGAAGAACGGATGACCGGTCAGCAGCAGCCCGCTCGCCAGAAGCAACTCCACGGCCGCGCAACACAGCATCGCGGTCGCACGCCAGCGCTCAGGAACCAGAACGGCCGGCCCCAGCTTGCTCAGCATGCCCGGTTCGGTCTCGCGCACGACCGTTCCGACCTTCGCGACCGTGCCCGCGGTCAGCAGTACGAACACGACCGGCAGCTGCGCGGCGGCGATCGTCGTCAACATCCGTGTCACCCCATTCCAATCCGGGCGTTGAAGCACCCGGTGGTCAGGTCTCCGCCGAGTTCCACGAAGGAACTCGGTGACAGTTCCAGAATCCGGCCGCGCGGGGAGGTGCCGCACTCCAGGCACCGGTCACAGAATCGGCCGGCGAGACAGCCGCAGGCCACGATCGGCAGGAGCGAGGTGCGCCCGGCGCACACGTTGCGCACGTTGAGCATCGACCCCAGCGCCAGGTACGGCAACCCCACGCAGGACACCCCGGTGTCGTCGCACGCCGTGTCGGCCCGCTCCAGCATGGGGTAGGCCACCCCCTGCTCCCCGTCGTCGAAGGTGTCCGACCAGGTCGCCGTGCCCGAGATCCGCGACTGCACGCCGATGTAGCCGGAGGGCGGCGGCGGCACGGCCGTCCACCGGTAGGGCGGCTGCGAGGTCGCGGGCAGCCGCGCCCGCGCCGTACCGTCCTCGCGGACCCCGATGGCGTCGAACAGATAGCCGGGCTCGAACCGCGGATGCCTCACCCGCAGCCGGCCGGAGGAGCGGTAGGGGATGACGATCGTGCGCCGCCCGCGGTGCGGCCCGCAGTACAGCTCCACGGTGTGGTCCTTGCCCTCGGTGCCGATCGACTGGATCACCCCGGTGATCCTGGTGATGTCCGCCCAGACCCGGTCCACGACCCGGCCGGACCGCAGCGCCTTGATGATCACGTTGGCGCCGCGGGGAAGGTCGGCGGGGTTGACGGCCTCGCCGCGCCAGGCGGTCGCCCACGGGGCGATGACGAGCCGCTCCTCCTCGCCCTCCGAGGTGTCGATGACGATCAGATGCGGGCTGACGTCGAGGACGGTGCCGCTGACCGCGTGGAAGGACTCACCTTCGAAGGGGAGAGGGCCCGGCTCCTGGACGGTCCGGCCAAGCGCGGCGGCAGCCAACGTACGGCGGCGATCGGCGCTGCGATAGGGCATCGTCGCTTCCCAATTCTGCGAGGTGTCGCAGCCAGCGTCACACGCTTCGCGGATTCCCGCTGTCCGCTCCACGAATAATCACGGCAGGTGTCCAACCAGGTACTAAAGTTCCCCTCCCTGGTGGAACGCATTGATGGTCCACCTCACGACAAACCGCTATCTAATAGTCCTTACGTGCTCCATCGCCCATCGAAGCCGATCTTTACCTTTGATGGATGAAATATAGATTTCGGTTCAGCCGCAGTATGGGTTCGGGCTGCGATTCTGGCACCTACGCACCTGGAACACAGGCTGGTGATCGCGGTGACCGGCGGGACCGACGAGGAGTTCCGCGAGTACGTCCTTGCTCGCGGCCCTGCGCTGCTGCGTGCCGCCTACCGGCTCACCGGACATCCGAGCGACGCCGAGGATCTGTTGCAGGCGGCGCTGGTCAAGACCTACCTCGCCTGGGACCGCATCCAGGATCGCGGCGCCCTGGACGGCTACGTACGCCGGGCGATGGTCAACATCAACATCTCCTGGTGGCGGCGGCGCAAGCTGGAGGAGTATCCGTCGAGCGAACTCCCCGAGCCGGTCGTCGCGGGCGGCCAGCACCTGCCGGAACGTGTCGAGCAGGCCCTCGACCGGCTGCCCACCCGGATGCGGACCGCCGTCGTCCTGCGCTACTACGAGGACATGACCGAGCCGGAGATCGCCAAAGCCCTGGGAATCAGCGTCGGGACGGTCAAGAGCACGGTCTCCCGGGGGATGGCCAAACTCCGTGGGGACCTCACACCTTCCGAGCCGCGGCATCTGGATCGGACGGGATGAGCGCGGGCTCCTCCCGCCGGAAGTCCTCGGCCCCCGCGGTGGCGCACGGTCGTACGGCGTCGCGGATGGTCCTGAGGGTGGAGAGGAAGAAGTCGAGCTCCGAGGGAGGGAGGAGCCCGGTGAACCAGGTCTCGATGTCGGTCAGGTGTCGCGGGAGGACGCCGCCGAGCCGGTCGACGCCGGTCTCGGTGATGGCCGCGTAGGAGGCCCGCCGGTCGGTGGAGCACGCCTGTCTCGCGACGAGGCCCTCACGCTCCAGCCGGTCGACGACCCTGGTCGTCCCGCTGGTGGACAGGCCCGTCTGCGCCGCCAGGTCACTCATGCGCAGCCGCCCCTGTGGCGAGCGCGCCAGCCTGATCAGCGTCTCGAAGTCGATCTCTGAAAGCCCTGCGGCCGCGAAGGACTCGTGCGACTTCGCCGAGATGCCGTTGTAGACCTCGGCGAGGAGGCCCATCGCCGTCAGCCGGGGGTCGTCCAAGTGGTTCACGCTCATACCTTACCTGACAGTAGTTGACGCGAGGAATATTCCTCGTGTAGAAATCTGTTGACGCAACCATCCAATCGGCAAGCATCTCTTAGGGAGCAGAAAATGACCACTCGGACCTGGGAGAACCTTCAGATCCCCGCCGCGGGCACCTACGCTCTGGACGTCGCCCACACCCAGATCGCCTTCGTCGTCAAGCACATGATGGTGAGCAAGGTTCGCGGTCACTTCGGCGAGTTCGCCGGCACCGTCACCATCGCCGAGAACCCCCTCGACTCCTCCGCGCAGCTTTCGATCAAGACCGCGAGCATCCACACCGGTGCCCCCGACCGTGACAACCACCTGCGCAGCGACGACTTCCTCTCCGTGGAGAAGTTCCCCGAGCTGACCTTCCGCAGCACCCGCGTTCTGGGTCACTCCGGTGACGAGTTCACCCTCGCCGGTGAGCTCACCATCCGCGACGTCACCAGGCCGGTCGAGCTCACCGTCGAGTACGGCGGCGCGGGCACCAACCCGTGGGGCCAGGCCCTCTGGGGCTTCTCGATCAGGACCGAGATCGACCGCGAGGAGTTCGGCCTGACCTGGAACCAGGCGCTGGAGACCGGTGGCGTCCTCGTCGGCAAGAAGATCAAGATCGAGATCGAGGGCGAGGCGAGCCCGGCCGCCTGACCTCCGTGACCACCCGAGGTTCCGCAGGACGGCCGGGGCCTCGGTAGTGTTCGCCTGGTTCACCTGGTGAGATGTAGCGTCTCGCAGACTGGGAATCCACAGGATTTTCGCCACGTTAAGCTGCGAACTCCCCCGGTTTGTCCACAGGGGCAGGGAGAGTTATCCACTGCTTGTGGATAACTCTCCCCCGACTCTTGCCCGAGACGTGATCGTTAATCACTTTGCCGCCTCGCCTGATGGCCGGTACTCTGTGCTGAGCCGAACGGCCACCAGGAGGCTTCGCCTAGTCAGGTCTATGGCGCCGCACTGCTAATGCGGTTTGGGTTTACCGCCCATCCGGGGTTCAAATCCCCGAGCCTCCGCAGATCAGAGGCCCTCTCCCGAGGTTCAGGGAGAGGGCCTTTTGAACTCCAGGGGCGTCCTGGTTGCAACG
>Ga0233377_1000378_pt1 | contig 21457 bp, 15 predicted proteins | sample ElkDunMinimDraft_6_FD_191540 | JGI IMG/M metagenome (GOLD analysis project Ga0233377, IMG submission 191540) | Fecal eukaryotic communites from dung pellets of Tule Elk in California, USA - Elk Dung E36 | ecosystem: Host-associated > Mammals > Digestive system > Large intestine > Fecal | place...
TTAGAACCCCATTTTGGAGGATAAGCCTGACCAGAATTTAGATAAGTCAATGCTTCTCTTGATGCGAATTTATATGCGTAAACCAATGTTCCAATAGCAGGAGTATTCACCGTATCCATAAATGTTGCTTCAAAACGAGGATCACGCGTTTTAATTAACTCAGCCAATCTGAAGTTTTTAGCATTTTCTGTCGTTGAACTCTGAAAGGTTTTACCATCATTACAGATGAAAGCTTCAATTAAATTCAAGTTTGCTGAACGAGCTTGATTTTCAGTACCGTTACTATATGATCCAACAGAGTGGCGAATAGTCAAAGCATCATCGTAAGTTCTAGCAAAGATAACCTCTTTATTAGAAGCTAAATTATCGGAAGCGAATAAACTTTTAAAGTCATTTGCGAAGCTATATTTTCCAGAATCCATTACATACTGAGCTGCATCACGAGCCAACTCCAAATATTTCTTAGCTCTAGTTTTGTCGATATTATGGTAATGTTGCCATGAGCCTTCAAATAACATCAAATTGGATATCATTGCCGCAGCTGCATAACGGTGCACATAACCAGTACCATCACTTTCACGCATATTTTCCAAAACATATTTGAAGTCATCATAAACATGATCCATTACTTCTCCACGAGGAGTTCTGTCTTTATACTGCGTATCAAAGTCATCTGGAGCAACCGGAGCGTCATAGTAAGGCACATCACCGAAATTACTTACCAAACGACTATATTCAAATCCTCGGAAGAATCTACCTACAGATGACCAATGCTTGTATTCATCATCGGTTATCTTAGGTTTAGCAAAATTTTCAATTCTCTCAATCATAATATTTGCCTTCCTCACCCAATAGAAGTTCCAGTTAGGCCCTTGGAATTCGGAACTTAATGTCGAAACTGCAGATGATGTAGAACCACCACCACCGGTAGGAGCTGTACTTGTTAAAGCTAATTGTTGATTTTCAGAGGTTAAATCATCTGAAAAGTTATATCCTATAACAGGAGCATAAGCAGTTCCCCATGCCGAATTATATCCTACAAAATAGTTCGGATAAAAATCATTTGCATAAAGACGCAAATCATTTTCATTTCTCCAATAGGTAGATTCAGAATCTACCATGGAATTTAAATCTGGTCTGTCCAGCAATTTTTCACAACTAGTAAAAAGCAATGCAGAACCTAGAATTAGATATGATAATTTTTTCATTGTTCTTAGAATTAGAAGTTCAACTGTAAACCGAATGAAGCAGATTTGAAGGTTGGAGTTCCAACACCAGTTCTACCACCATTATAGTTATCCTCATTAAACATTGAGAAACCTGAAACAACCTCAGGATCGATAGGCAAGCCATTTAATTTATCCCAAGTAAAGAAGTTCTCTAATGCAACATATATACGCACATTGCTCAATTTTGCTGGAGCAATGAAGCTCTTAGGGAATACATATCCAAAAGTTATGTTCTTGATTCTAGTATAGGAAAGATCCAATAAGTATTTAGACTGCACTTGCATGTTATTAGCCGAGTTGCTACCTGCATTATTATAAGCAGCAGGATAGAATGCGGCTGTATTATCAGGAGTCCAATAATCATCAACAATTGCCGAAGGCATAGCACCATCAGCCGTATTAAAGCCGGCAATTGCTAAACCACCATTACCCCAAATAGCTCTTTGACCAGTTCCTTGGAAGAAAATAGAGAAATCAAAACCTTTATAATCAGCACCTAAACGTAAACCGTAGTTATAACGTGGTGTAGAGTTACCAATGATTTTCATATCACCAGGATTATCAATCGTTCCATCGCCATTATCAATTTCACCATCACCATTTAAATCTTTGAATTTAACATCACCAGGACCAAAATTGAAAGTAGATGAACTCTCTAATCGAGGTTGATAAACCGGATTGCCATTTTTATCGCTTAATTGGTAAGTAGAACCACCACCACTAGTGTAGTATTTGGTCATACCCTCAGTTAAAGTAATTAATTGAGGTTTGCCATCTGCACCTAATTCAAAGTCGTCCATTTGGTATAATCTATCGGTTTCATAACCCCATATATCACCATAAGCACGTCCATCATAGTTAGATGACATTAAACGTGAAGCTGTGTAATTATAGAATCTCGATACAGCGTCATCAAAGTTGGCGCGAAGATTAATACCCAATCCATTATCAAAACGGTGGTTGTAATCAACTGCAACCTCGTATCCTTTAGTTTGTAATTCACCAAAGTTACCTAGAGGTGCTGCTCCACCAATTGTCCATGTTGTACCTTCGTATGGTGCAAACATGTTTTTAGTGGTACGAACATAGTAATCAAAAACAAAACCTAACTTGTTGTTCAAGAACCTAGCATCAACACCAAAATCCTTAGTTTCTAAATCCTCCCATGAAATATCGGAAAGACTAAACCGTGGAGAACCAACTGCATAGAATTTATTGGAACCACCTACCCAAGTAGATTCATAAGCATCCATGGTTGGGCTATAAAGACTTGCCGGCACTGCTTGGTTACCAATTACACCGTATGAAGCTCTGAATTTTAAGTGTGACAACGCTGGTTTAGCCCATTCCATAAATTTTTCTTCAGAAACAACCCATCCTGCAGAGGCGGATGTAAACCATCTCCATTTCAATCTGTCAATAAATTTAGAGGAACCATCATAACGAGCATTTCCTTCTAATAGATATTTATTCTTGTAAGCGTAGTTTACACGTCCAAAGAAACCAACCTGACTAGTCCAGTATGTACCACCGCTACCTGTTACGATACCTGAAGCCAAATCAAATTGTGGGTTATTTAAGTCTAGTAAATTCGTTTTCTGAGTCCAGTTATATTTTCCATAATCAGAAACCAAGTTAGTACCTAACATAAATTTAAATTCATGTCCCTGATCTAAGTTTAAGTTATAAGTAGTAAATGCATTTAGAGTATGCTTGTACTCATAAGCAGCTCTTGCATACACGTGGTCAGGGTTTCCTCCTGGCGCTGTATACTCATATGTATTTAAATCATAGGCCTGCATTGCACCCGTCGCGCCAGCAGCAACTACTGCTCCTGAAGCATCAACATAAACAGGGTTTCCAGCTGCATCTAAACGAGCAACAGGAGCTACCCAGCTATCTGCTGCGGTAAATCTAGTTCCTGGTCTAAACCAATTATAATCTTCATTAGTAAAATTATAATCAACATCCAGTTTCCAGTTCTTGGTCATATTGACAGTGGCACCAGCATTTAGATTAATGTAATTACGTTTCATTGAAGCCTCGTTCGCATCTGAATATTCAGACCAAGGGCTACGTATTTTACTTCCATTTTCATCTAATCCCATTGGATACATAGAACTCCAACGATACATATAATACCATGGATCGGCAGTAGTTGAGCTCGTTGCATAAGGATATAATTTATTACGTTGAGCAAACATTGCACCAGCACGTAATGTCAAATAATCATTTACATCAGTTGAGATTCTTACCGCAGCATTAGCTCTCTTGAATTTATCTGAATCTCCAGCTTTCAACATACCACTTTGCGCAATATGTCCGAAAGTTGCTGAATATCTTGTTTTCCCTACATTCCCGTTTAATGAAGCATTATTGGTGATGGTGGGAGCCCATTCTCTAACCATATATTCATAAGGATCGTAGGTTCTTAAACCTAATTTTCTTGCAGAATTTGTAGGATCAACAATCCAGTCACGACCATAAACTGTTGGATCATCTTTCCCAATAGTAGATCCATAAGTATCATCCCATTGTTTGGCTAACTCATAACTTTCTGGAGTTAAATAATAGAAAGCCCCAGAGATATTGGAACCAACTCTTTCCATAGCGTCTTTAGTATATTTCAACGCGTTGATTCCTCCCATTTCATATTTTTTGAATGGATTTTGGAACGAAAAGTTATTGGAATAGCTAATATCCAGTTTTTCAGTTTTTGAACCAGTTTTTGTTGTAATTAAGATAACACCAAAAGCAGCTTTTGCACCATAAATTGAAGCAGATGCAGCATCTTTCAATACGGTCATGGATTCAATATCACCTGGATTTACATATTGAATACTTGGGATTTCCACATTATCCAATAAAATAAGTGGGTTACCATTACCTTGAACAGAAGCTAAAGAACCACGGATTTTAATTTGCGGATCTGATCCAATTTCACCACTTGGGATAGTTACGGTTAGACCAGGAGTAACTCCTTGAATACCGCGACCAACATCAGCAATTGGACGACCTTCTAAGTTATCCTTAACACTAATAGAAGCAACAGCACCAGTTAAGTTGCCCTTTCTTTGGGTACCATAACCAACTACAACCACCTCGTCCAATAAATCGCTGGAGGATTGTAATGTTACATTCATTGTGTTACCTGCTACAGTAACATTTTTGGATTCGAAACCAACAAATGAGAATCTTAATGTAGATCCTACGGCTGCGGAAATGGAGAATTTACCATTGTCATCTGTCACCGTAGTAACTGAAGAACCAACAACAGTTACGGTAGCTCCAGAGATAGGACCATCGGGACCACTTACTGTACCTGTTACGGTATTTTGCAGCACCGATGAAGCCTTTGTCCAGCTAGCATGGTTTCCTAGTGCAACAACACCCTTGTTTGCGTTTAAAGACGCATAAGTCGGCATTGTTAGACCTAGAGCGAGAGAAAAGAGTAGAAGTCTTCGCATTGCTTTAAGAGTTAATAATTAATAATTTTTGTTATCATAATTCGGTTTATTCTTCATCTAAAGAAATAACCGGTTTGTTTATTTTGATCTTAGATCGAATTCCCATTTATGCGAACAGGCTCAATTATATTGAGCCTTCACATGCTTGTTTTTCATTTGAAATCCGGGTAGATCAAATATTGTTTTCTCATCTTCTTGTATTCATCTAATTCAGGTTTCCAGCTCTCCCGGATTTCATTTTCATTCTTTCCAGCAATTATTTGCTTTCTTAATTCATCCGTTCCTGCTAGCTTATCGAAGAATTCTGCTCGTGCAAAAAACTTAGACTTGTCTGGCATTTTATTATAGAAGTCGAGTATGTATTTTAAAGTAAATTTTTGTTTATTGGCATCCAGACCACGTAAGTCTACACCATAATTTGTAGCACCTTTTCCTTCCACATGTTTTGCCATTCCTGCCTTTTCACCTGGTGTAAAAGTGAAATCACCATAAACTGGATTAGTATAGCCAACCACTTGGAATGGCCAGTCTGTACCACGACCCACTGAAATATCAGTTCCTTCAAATAAACATAAAGAAGAGTATAAACGAACAGAAAGGTGGTTTGGTAAACTTGGCGAAGGGATAACTGGCAAGTCATACATGCTTGAGTGAGTATAGTTTTGCACAGGTACAACAGTTAATTTACATTGTTTTCCTTGTTCTAACCATTTTTCACCATTGATCATTTTAGCTAATTCACCAACAGTTAGTCCGTGTACCATTGCTATTTTATGAAAAGACACGTTAGATTTGAATTTATCATCTTTACGCACCGGACCATCCACCTGATCGCCACATGGGTTTGGTCTATCCAAAACAATCAATTCTTTATTATGCTTCGCACATAATTCCATTACTCTGTGCAAAGAAGTGATATAAGTATAAAAACGAGCACCAACATCTTGTAAGTCAAAGATCATCACGTCTATTGACTGAATGATAGAGTCTTGTTTATCATTTCCTCCATAAAGTGTAAACAATGGAAGACCAGTTTTGGAATCAACATCATTACTAACCTTTTCACCTCTTTCAATATCACCACGGAAACCATGTTCCGGGGCAAAACCGAATTTAAGGTCAACTTTCTCTTTTAATAACACATCTACCAAATGCTCATTCTGAGGTCCCACAACTGAAGTTTGATTTCCCATCAACCCTACTTTCTTACCTTTTAACAATGGTAAATAAGCAGATAATTGATCAGCTGCTGGAATGATAGCCTCTTTTTTATTGGAATCAGCAGATTGGTTTTGGCTAACAGAAGTGTTGCTTTTTTTTGCAGCACAACTTCCTGTTAATAATAAACCAATAAGGGCAGAATATAAAAGTATGTTTCCCATTAATTAATGATTTGGTAAATCAGCTCAGCAATAATTTCATGCTAAAATTAAAACAAATACCGCACAATAAAGCAAGTTAAAAGGTTAAATACGTCAAATTTGGCGAAACTATATATGAAACATGCACAAATCAGAATAAAAGTTTGCGTTCAAACGCATATATATTTAATCATAATCCTTGAAATTTAGCAGATTAATGGGTTTAGCTCCGCAACCGATTGCATTTATTAGTGTATTTAATACACATTACAGTAATATTTATGTGACAATTCGAAATTTAAAAAAGAATGTAAAATAAAACGGCAGACTGGGGAAACCAATCTACCGTTTTTTATTTATAAATATCAGTTAAACTGCCGTTTATTCTATAGCTTCTCCTGCATAATCACCTTCATTCCCTAATCTATCGATAGGTTTTACGGCAACAGCATTCAATTTCTTTCCATCTTTATTTTTAGGAAGACTTAGTTCAGATTGCGGACCATCTAAGATCTGAACATCCCAAGCATCACCATAACGAGCATAAGCTACCCATTTGAAAACTTGTTCAGGCTGTTTATGCAGCCATTTAACAAATACACTACTTGATTGATTTGTCAATAACAAAGTAGGTTTCAGAATAGGATTAGATGACAACCATGGAGAAGCAGGCACTAATGCTTTCTTTGCATAAGGTCCATCATGAAGTGCTTTTAATAATACTGGATTTTTTGTTAAACCAGCAATACTCCAATGCACCGCTCCCACACTATTAGGGATAACTTCACGAGTTACAGCAATCTGACGTTTGATTTCATCGGCTCTATTAGCGGCTCTAACTTCAACAGTATTTAATCCTGGCCATAAATGGCGATTATGCTTATTTTCAGATTGCCACCATTTCAACAGACTAGTAAAACTTTGTTTTGGTGGATCGATTGGCCAATATAGTTGAGGGGTGAAATAATCTATCCAACCTTCATTTAACCATAATTTAGCATCAGCATATAGTTCATCATATTGCGAAGATCCCGTTACACCAGATGGATAACCTGGTTTCCAGATTCCAAAAGGACTTAAGCCAAACTTAACAGCTGGTTTTTCTTTTTTAATCTCCGTATAGACTCTTTTAATAAACTTATTTACATTATCTCTTCTCCAGTCAGGTCTGCTTAAAGCACCACCGCTTTTTTTATAGGCAAACCAAGTTTTATCATCCGGAAAATCTGCTCCGCCATTATAAGTTGCATAAGGATAGAAATAGTCGTCGAAATGAACACCATCGATATCATAACGTTTTACGATATCCATAACAACAGCAGCTGCATGATTTTGTGTTTCCTGGCTTGCAGGGTCAAACCAATACATGCCGTTTCTAAGACGAACCACATTCTCAGGTGATTTACGAACTAGCGATTCACTGGTGACTTCACCGCCATTACTATGATGAGCGCGATAAGGGTTTAACCAAACGTGTAATTCTAATCCACGTTTATGTGATTCCTCAACCCAGAACTCCAAAGGATCATAATAAGGACTAGGTGCCTTTCCTGTTTGACCGGTGAGGAAATAAGACCAAGGTTCTAAATTCGATTTATATAATGCATCTGCAGAAGGACGAACCTGAAAGATTACTGCATTGAAATTATTGTCTTTCAACAAATCCAGCAACCTAATTGCCTCTTGTTTCTGCTGTTCAGTTGTTAGGTTATTTTTACTTGGCCAGTTGATATTAGCTACCGTAGCCACCCATGCAGCTCTAAATTCTCTAGGAACATTAGGTAGGTTTGCTTTGAAAGCAGGTTTTTCAACAGGTTTCTTCTCAACTACTTTCTCTACAACAGGTTGGCTGTTTGTTTTATTTTCTACAGGATTCTCTTCCGTTGTTGGGGTTTCAACAGGAGTTTCCTGATTTACTGTCGTTGTTGGTTGTTGTAATACCTTACCTCTTCTTTTCGATCCACAGGACAATACCACTGTCGCTATCAGTACAAAAAGGCAAAGATTAATAAATCTTCTCATCATACATTCATTCTTAACCCACAAAATTAAGCTTTTATGAGCTATCCTACTTATTTTAAATATTCTTTATATGTTAAATAACCTTTTCGCCTTGAAAAACAACGTTTTGCACCTGAAAATTCTGATCAAAAACCAGGATATTTGCTATTGAACCACTATTTAAATTTCCTAAATCATTCCTACCAAATAATCTAGCCGGATACAGAGTCGCCATTCTAAGACTTTCATCCAGGCTAATTCCAACTTTCTTTACACAATTCTCTACAGCTTTTAACATTGTTAATGCTGATCCAGATAAAGTTCCATCAGGCATCGTATAATGATCTACATTAAAAACATGTTGGTAAATATCTTTATTACAGGCCGCGACAGCATCTGTGATTAAAAACAATCTTTCCCCCATCAGTTCTTTGGAGATTTTCAAGGTTTCAAAATCAACATGAATCCCATCAGCAATGATTGATGCACAGACTTCATCATGATTAAACGCGGCGCCAGGCAAACCAACATCGCGATGATGAAGCGGAGACATGGCATTCCATAAATGTGTCACTGCAGGTGTACCATTATTAAAGGCATATGTAGCTTCTTTAAAGGTTGCTGCACTATGACCAGCCGTGATTAAAACGTCTTTTTCATTTAAATAGTCTATGCATTCCTGAGAAGTAAGTTCAGGAGCCACAGTCATCATTTTTACCACCTGCTCTCTTCCTTGAATTAGAGACTCTAATTTTTCAACAGTAGCTTTTTGAATCAATTCAGCAGGATGAGCGCCTCTTTTTGCTGCATTCAGGAAAGGACCTTCGAGGTGAAGACCTAAAGCAACTTTTGGTTTAGCCTTTCCAAAAACTTCTATAGCTTTATCGAAAAGCTCTAAAGTATTTGTCGCCAAAGTCAGGACAAAAGAGGTACAACCTTGTCTTAATAAATTTTGTTCTATTCTATAAATGGAATCAATTGTTAATTCAGCAGAGAAAAGATCCTCTCCAGTTCCGTAAATCTGTAAATCAATTAATCCCGGACAAATATTAGCGCCATTTACATCCAATGCAGTAAAATTCTCTGGAATATCGGCTTTGGGGATAATACCCGCAATCTTGTCGGCATCAATTAATAGAGCATGTTCATCATATATTTGATACTCGGTGAAGATTTTACCATTTACTAGGGCTAATTTCTGTTTCATATTGCAAGTTACTTATTGTTCTCTTCTGTTGAAAATCCAAATGGCTAATCGTATATTAGAGCAGTCAATTTTTTGACCTACAAATAAGGTTGAGAATAGCATAAAGGACTATATTTTATCAAAAACATATTTTATCATGGCACAAAAAGAAATTCTAAACACTGAAAATGCACCTGCTGCAATCGGCCCATACAATCAAGCAATTAAAGCTGACAAAACTTTATATGTTTCGGGACAAATCCCATTAATTCCTGGATCGATGGAGTTAATTACAACAGGGGTAGCAGATGAGGCACATCAGGTTTTGAAAAATGTTGGAGCAATATTGAAAAATGCAGGTTATGACTTTTCGAATGTTGTAAAAACCTCTATTTTCTTAAGCAGCATGGATTATTTCGCGACTGTGAATGAGGTATATTCTGAGTATTTTAAGGAAAATCAACCCGCAAGAGAGTGTGTTGCTGTAAAAACATTACCGAAGGAAGTGAATGTAGAAATTTCTGTTATCGCCTGGAAGGGATAAATAGGATGATATAAAACATAAATGCCAGCAAAAAATTGCTGGCATTTATGTTTTAAAGAGATTCTGCTTTTAAACCTTCCACTAATTCCTCAAAAAGATTTTACAGTAGAATATTCTTTTTTTATTCAAGGTAACAAAAGTCACTTTTTATGTGAAATAAGTATTGGATATTTATGCTTTGAATAAATTATTGCCCTATACCTATCTATAATAAACAAATTGAAATGTCTCTTTTTTAAAGGGACATTTTCAATTTACTAATATTAGCTGCGGATCCATTTATCTGTAAAAAAGGGAAGCCAGAATTGGTCTATAACAATTAAAATATATTGAAAACATGCTAAAATAGCCTGTGTAATAGTTTCGGTTTCCATTTTTTATTAATTTAGTGGGATTATCTATCCCATGGCAGATTTATCATTAATTACTCCCATAGAATATCTAAAAGGCGTTGGCCCTCAGAAAGCCGATGTACTGAAGAAAGAACTTCAAATCTTTACGATTGGGGATCTTTTGCAAGATTATCCGTTTCGATATATCGACAGGACTAAATTTCATAAGATCCGAGAGTTGCATTCAGAGATGATTGGAGCTCAGGTTTTAGGAAGATTAATGAGTTTGCAGGAAATTGGCGAAAAGCGAGGCAAGCGCTTAGTTGCACAATTCAAGGATGATACCGGTATGATAGAATTGGTATGGTTTCAAAGTATAGCCTGGTTAAAAAAGGGACTAAAGGTAGGCGCTGCCTATATTATTTATGGAAAACCTACTGAATTTAATGGGTCCATATCCATAACCCATCCTGAAATGGAACTCTATCAACAACAGGCTAAAAAGGTTGGAAACATGACCATGCAACCTGTTTACTCTTCTACTGAAAACCTCAAGAAATTCAATTTAGATAGCAAGGGAATTCAAAAGCTTCAACAAACAGCTCTTGAAATCACTCTTAAAACAGTTGCAGAAACACTGCCTTCATATATTCTTGAGAAATTTTCCTTAATGCCTTTACAACAGGCTCTCTTAAGTATTCATTTTCCACAAAACGAACAACTCATGAGGTCTGCAGAACGTAGATTAAAATTTGAGGAACTTTTCTTTATTCAGCTAAGATTATTAAAAAACAAGCAATTAAACACGCAACGATATAAGGGGCATTTATTTAATCAGGTAGGAGATAAATTCAATACTTTCTTTAATGAGAGATTACCATTTCCTTTAACAAATGCTCAAAAAAGGGTGGTTCGGGAGATTCGCTTAGATTGTAATACAGGAGCTCAGATGAACAGATTGGTTCAAGGAGATGTGGGTTCAGGAAAAACTGTCGTTGCTTTAATGAGTATGCTATTGGCTCTAGACAATGGTTACCAAGCCTGTATGATGGCTCCAACGGAAATTTTGGCAAATCAGCATTATAACGGACTGAAAGAATTATTAGGTGATGATATCTGCAATGTTAAACTATTGACAGGTTCCACGCCTGCCAAGGCAAGGAGGATTATTCATCAGGAGCTAGAGGAAGGGACACTTGATATCTTAATTGGAACCCATGCTTTAATAGAAGATAAAGTTAAGTTCAAGAATATTGGTTTTGTTGTAATTGATGAACAGCATCGCTTTGGGGTTGAGCAAAGAGCTAAACTTTGGCGTAAAAACAGTATTCCACCGCATATGTTGGTGATGACTGCAACGCCAATTCCAAGAACCTTAGCAATGACCATGTATGGTGATCTAGATATATCTATAATAGACGAATTACCTGCAGGAAGGAAGCCTATTAAAACTGTACATTTCTTTGAAAATCAAAGGTTACGGGTTTTTGGTTTTATGCGTGAAGAAATAGCCAAAGGAAGACAAATATATATTGTCTACCCTTTGATCAAGGAAAGTGAAAAGATGGACCTTTTATATCTGGAGGCAGGTTTGGAAGGCTTAATGAGAGAATTTCCTCTTCCGGAATTTAAGATCAGTATTGTACATGGTAAGATGCCGGTTAAGGATAAGAATTTTGAGATGCAACGGTTTATAAAAGGAGAAACCCAAATTATGGTAGCCACAACCGTTATTGAAGTTGGAGTCAATGTTCCGAATGCGTCGGTGATGATTATTGAAAATTCAGAGCGTTTTGGACTTTCACAACTGCATCAGCTTCGGGGACGTGTTGGCCGAGGTGCTGAGCAATCATTTTGCATTTTGATGTCCAGCAACAAACTGAGCAAAGAAGGAAGAACCAGGTTGGAAACGATGGTGAGAACCAATGATGGATTTGAAATCGCGGAGGTGGATTTACAGCTTAGAGGGCCAGGCGATCTTTCTGGAACTCAACAATCTGGAATCTTGGAAATGAAAATTGCCGATCTTGCCAAGGATCAAGCTATTCTTACAGAAGCCAGACAATTGGTTATTCAGATTTTTAAGGAAGATCCTAATTTAAATGAGCAACAACATCAATTATTAGCTCAATACTTAAACCGCAGCTCCCCTGCTATTTCATGGGACAAAATCTCCTAAAAACCGTACCTTTGTAGACTTGTTTTCTCTGAAACAAGTTCAAAACGAGTATGAACTATTCGAAAGCATACTTGTTATAAATAAAAATATTAAATGGCAAGATTCAAGATACATGAAACGGCAGTTAAGCCAGAAACAGCAGTATTGGTAAGTGTAATTACCCCTGATGTTTCTGAAGAGACCGCCAAAGAATATTTAGAAGAATTAGAATTTTTGGTGACTACTGCCGGTGGTGTTACCAAAGGTATATTTACTCAAAAATTATCATTCCCAGACCGTGCAACATTTGTTGGTTCCGGAAAATTGGATGAAATAAAAGAATATATTAAGGCGGAGGAAATAGATATGGTCGTTTTCGACGATGAGCTATCTCCTTCTCAATTAAGGAACATTGAAAAATATTTTGAGATCAAGGTATTGGATCGTTCAAACTTAATACTTGATATTTTCGCAAAGCATGCAAAGACTGCACAGGCCAAAACTCAGGTGGAATTAGCACAGTTGCAATACTTATTACCAAGATTGACAAGAATGTGGACCCACTTAGAGCGTCAGCGAGGTGGTATTGGTATGCGTGGTCCAGGGGAAAGTCAGATTGAGAGTGATAGACGAATGATCCTGAACAAGATTTCTTTGTTGAAGGACCGTCTGAAAACAATTGACAAGCAGAATGAGACTCAACGCAAGAACAGGGGCGAGATGATTCGTGTGGCTCTTGTTGGTTATACCAATGTTGGTAAATCAACCATTATGAACATGATCTCGAAGTCGGATGTACTGATCGAAAACAAGCTTTTTGCAACTTTGGATACGACGGTGAGGAAAGTTGTAATAGACAATCTTCCATTTCTTTTATCAGATACCGTTGGATTTATTCGCAAGCTACCTCACCATTTGGTTGAATGTTTCAAGTCAACATTGGATGAGGTTAGGGAAGCAGACATTTTAATTCATGTTGTGGATATTTCTCATCCATATTTCGAAGATCATATTCGTGCGGTGAATGAGACCCTAAAAGATATCGGTGCGGTTGACAAACCTATTATTACGGTCTTTAATAAAATTGACGCTTATAAACCTCATGTTGAAGAAGATGAAGAAGGAGAAGAAATCAAGGTTACTTTAGATGATTTTAGGAATTCTTGGATGGCAAAAAACTCTGATCCAGCAATCTTTATTTCTGCAACAAATAAAACGAATGTGGAAGAGTTTAAGGAAAAGATGTATGATATCGTTGTGAAAATGCACAACGCGAGATATCCGTATAACAATCTGTTGTATTAGGAGTTAAAAATGCAAAACAAACAAGTTGAATTTATTGATTGGGGATTGCTAGATTATCAACAAGCTTGGGATAAGCAAGAGGAAATTTTTGCTAAGACTTTGGCGATTAAACATGATAATCGTGTAAATAATGAGCATAGCCCTACCCCAAATTATTTAATATTTACAGAGCATCCGCATGTTTATACCCTTGGTAAAAGTGGACATCTGGAATATTTATTATTGGATGAGGAGGGTTTGAAAGAGAAGGAGGCCAGCTTTTATAAAATTAACCGAGGTGGGGATATCACTTATCATGGCCCGGGACAGATTGTAGGCTATCCAATTTTGGATATGGATAATTTCTTTACGGATATCCACTTATATCTGAGAACACTTGAGGAAGCAGTAATTTTAACCCTTGCGGACTATGGTATAGAAGCCGGTCGATATCCAGGCTACACTGGAGTTTGGCTGGACCCTGACAATGAGAAAGCCAGAAAAATATGCGCAATGGGGGTGAGAGCATCCAGATGGGTCACTATGCATGGATTTGCTTTCAATGTTAATCCGAATCTTGATTATTTCGGGAATATCGTTCCCTGTGGGATTGATGATAAAGATGTGACTTCTATGGAAAGAGAATTAGGCAAAAAAGTGGATCTGGAAGAAGTTAAAAACAAGCTCAAAAATCATTTGGCAGAACTCTTCAAAATGGAATTGCGGTAATAATTAAAGGAAATAAAAAAGGCCATAAAACTGATCGTTTTATGGCCTTTTTTATTTCTTGCAAATTTATCGGGACATGTCGAATAATTATCCGTCTTATTCTCGATTGTTTTACGATTAATATATTATGAAGAAACTTTTAGTACTATTTTTTTTCAGCTTTTCCATTATCAATTCATATGGTCAGGAATATATAGATGAAGAGAGTTTGTTTATGAAACTGGTGCAACAGGTCCAGTCTCCAGAATTCAAGTTTGAGGATTATTCAAAAGTTTATGAAACCGTTCATTTAAATAGAGAAAGACGGAAAGTTAATCTTAAAACTGCGACAGCTTACAATAAAGAACTTAGCAGAAAACAGCTTTACAATCAATCAAAACCAAATGTTTACAGATTTGTAAAGGCTTTTATCAATTTGGAAACAGGAAAAAGAACAATTGAAAATGTGGCTACTGCATTTCCTATTTCAGAAGATGGTTTTTTCAGTGTGAACCATCATATGGTTGAACTATGGGATGCTGGATCAGGAGATACTACCAAAGTTGATAAAAGCGTCATCTATTTTCTCGCTGATTTTGACGGAAATATTCTCAGTATAGATTCAGTATGCAGCTATGATCAGCAGGCAGATATTGCAATAATAAAAGCAAATACAAAAGGAAAGAAAATAACTGCTTTTCCATTAGGGAATGACTTAGAGACTGGAGATGATGTATTTATCATTGCGCATCCTAAAGCGTATTTGTATTACTTCAGCACTGGAATGGTCAACAGAATGACTCAAGAAAAAAACAATATTTTTTCAAGGAAGATGGAGATTTCAGCGGACTATGCAGGCGGTTCAAGTGGCGGGCCAATATTTGATAGCAAAGGCAACATAATTGGAATGGTTTCATTGACGCAGTCATTTTATTATAATCAGAGGGAACAAAAAAATTTACAAATGGTGGTAAGACAATCGGTCCCCGTATCAGTAATTAAGGCATTAATAATATAACTAGGATAAATTTATACTAACTATAAATTCGGTAGTCTCATAATATGAGGCTGCCGTTATTAAATGATTAAAGCAAATACAGCAATCAAGATTTAAGAGTAGGGATAGACGTATTTGCAATTACACATCCAAGGCACAATTTCTACTATTTCAGTACAGAAAGAGTTGCAGGGATGACAGAGAATGATCTGGGAATCATGGGTAGAAAAATGGAGATTGCAGCTGATTATGCAGTTGACTTCAGCGGCGGGCCAATTTTTGACAATAAAGGAAATATTGCCGGAATTGTCTCGCTGACCAGATCATCTTAATATGATCATGGAACATAAAAAAGCTTCAAATGCTCATTAAGGAAGCTATCCCTTTAGTGCAAAATAAAATTTTATACAACAACAATAATCCTCTTCCCAAAAAAATAGTTTAAACGGCTATTTCTTACTCCACATCCCCTCCTGATGATGGAGTAAGCTTTTTTAGGGTTATTGATTAATACTAAGAATTTGGATAGATTGATAAGTGTATTTCTCGATAAAAAGCTCTTGTTCTAGGGATTGAAGAGCGATTTGGAATAGAGAAGTAGGTTCTGTTCTTTTTGCGACTGAAAGTTTAATTTCTGAGCAATGGGGTTCAAAAAGCTGTTCAACAAGTTCTACTTTATTATTCTCTCCAGAAAGATGTCCTAGGATTAAATGTTTTAATCGTTCTGATTTATTCTCTAAAAATGCTTCTAAAGACAATTTATTAGACAAGTGCCCCCAGCCTCCTCTGATTCTGTTTTTCAAATGGTAAGGATATCTTCCATTCAACAACATATCTTCATCGAAATTGGATTCCAAGAATAAAATATCAGAAAGTCGGATTGCTTTTTTCACATTGTCACAAATCCTTCCAAGATCAGTCAATACCGTAATATTAATCGTTCCGTCAGAGACAAAAAAACTACAAGGTTCCTTGGCATCATGGTATTTCGGAATACCATAAACTGTTAAATCAGTAAGATTTACTACTGAGTTTGGATTGATAAAATGTACTAGATAATCAGGCAATTGCAGGCGTGAGGATTCATAGGTTCCCTTTGTAATATATACTGGGATATCATATCGTTTAGAAAAAACAGCGAGTCCACAAATATGATCTGTATGCTCATGCGTAATAAATATAGCACTTATACTAGCGGGATTAATTCCTAGGGACAACATCCTTAAATGCAAGTGCTTACTATTTATCCCCGCATCAATCAATACTGACGTATTTCCCTTAGCTATATAATAACTATTCCCATTACTTCCTGAAGCGAGAGCACAATATCGAACCATAGCACAAAGATAGAAAAATCCGAATTAGAAGCAGGCTGCTTGTTAGACAATTACAATCCTCAAATGAGGTTATTTAAGAATAAAAAGGTCATCATTATTAAACAATGATGACCAACCACTAATTTATAAACAAACAATAGAAAAATGTTTCTATATCAACTTTTACTTTAAGTTCTCATCAAGAAACTTTTGCAAGTCCTCGCCTCTTAAGTTCTTAGCCAAGATTTTTCCTTCAGGAGATATTAGCAAATTTGAAGGAACAGCATTAATTGCATATTGTTGGGCAACCTCATTTTTCCAACCCTTTAAGTCTGAAAGATTCACCCAGCCTAGTCCATCATCTTGAATTGCTTTTAACCAGTTCTCTTTATTATTATCCAAGGAAACACCTATAATTTCAAAATTTTTGGATTTAAATTTTTCATAAGCATTCACAACATTTGGATTTTCCTTACGACAAGGCACACACCATGAAGCCCAAAAATCGATTAGCACATACTTTCCACGGAAATCAGAAAGCTTTACCATTTTTCCATTGGCATCAGCTTGCTCAAAATCGGGAGCTTCAACTCCTTCAACAAAATTTGCAGCATTAAAAATATGAGCTATTTTCTTTCCTTTTGAGGATTTTCTAAGTTCCTCACTCAAACCATTAAAAACACTTTTAAACTCAGGATTGACATTCTCAACATCAAGCATATTCTCCAAAAACACTATACTTAAACTATTATTCGGATGCTCTTTAATAAATTGTAATTTAGATTTTGATATCTGTTCTTCCCAAGTTCCGAACTTTTGATCGCGTTCCTTTTTAAGTTGTTGGACCTGCTTTTCTAAGTCATCAATCTTTTCTTCATAAGAGGAGTATTCTGGAGATTTAAAGCTAGATCTTACCTTTTCAACTTCTTTGTTATAGGCGATGTATTCTTGTGTTTCTTTGCCTCCGTTTATAATCTCTGGTTTATCAAGAGTTGCATCAATCACGTTTTCTCCAGGGTTCATAAAAAACCAAAACTCGGTTTTCTTAGAGGAATTTTCATCCCTTAAATTATCTCTAAAATAAAGACCAGAATAGCAAGCCCCATCAATATTACCTGAAAACGAGAAATTTCCATCTAGTACCTTTGCTGAATCTATAATCTGTTCATCAGTTCCATAATCATAATAAATCAAATAAATTTGCTTTAGTTCTTTTGGCACTTTTCCTTTCAAAAGGAAGCTGTTCTCTTCTTGGCCAAATAACAAACTTGGAAACAGCAAGATTAGCAGCCCTATACTTTTCAAAAATGTTTTCATTTTTACGAATTCTTTGCGATTATTATTAATTATTTATTGTTACGTTTCTATTGTATTCCCATGCTTATAGATACAGCTTTGTCTATTTGATAAAGACTTTTAGACTTTAAAGTCATAGGCTTACCGGATGCATCTGGAGTTATTTCATAATGATAGAATGAACCTTTTTTCTCTTCCTTAGCATTTGGATTATAGGTTGCAATCCCCATATTATCATGGGAATTACTTGAAGCATCTTTATCAAAATTCCAATAAACAATATCACCAGTACCATCTTCAGGGAGTGTAAAGTAAGGTTGAACGGTTAAACTAAAAAATGGGAACCGATATATTGTCCTTCCTAGAGCATAATAATAAAATGAAGTCCAGGAATTTAATCTCAAATTGATTGCTTTGTCAATATTTGGGATATTAGCATTTGCCGCTTCGGTAATTTTGGAAAATTCATACACCTTAGTCTCCGTATTGTACTCATATCCTGTATTGTAATTATAGACTTGATTTCCTTTTCGCAATATCATTCCATAGCGAAGACCTCCGGAACTTGAGAACATATCACCTCCTGCTCCAACAAAGTCCATATCACCCAATACTTCTGTACTTTTATCCTCCGCTATGCTTGGGAATATAAAAAACGTAAATCCTTTGTTTTGGAAAAACAAAATACGCTTACTGATTTTATCAAATCCCATGACAAATCGACCTGCATTTCTAATACTCACAAAATTATCGTAAGAGATTGCGTTTTCTCCAAAATCATAATCTCTTTTTGCAGTAAGAACATCTGGTCCCAAAAAGCCATTTTTAAGATATCGAACCTTACCTTCTTCCAAGATATAACTATCTCCGTTTTGGGCTCCATATCCCATTTTAAAAAAAGTAGGTTTCAAATCACCACCTTTTAAGGCTTTATTTTTCCCGTTAATCATAAAATAGGGCTCCATACTAGATAGATTGACTAGCATTATTGGAAAAGTAGCATCTTTACTAACAATGGTAAAATTTGGATACACCATGTATCCACCTTCAAAATCAACCGATATAGGATCTTTTCCTAATGGATATTGATTATCCTTTCCTAAGCTGGTAAATCGAAACCACTTGCCGGATTGATTTTTTGTTGACTTCAAATAAAGAATACTGTTATTCTGTTCATCCTTAGCTAAAACTGCAATTCCTTTAGAAATAGTGGCATTCACATTAACTGTGATAGAATTGAGATAACTTAATTTTGTTAGCGGATCAACCGAGTAAAGTTTAACTCGATTAGGTCCCGGCTGGAATTTATCAACCGTTAAATAAAACTTAGCTCCTTTTCCAATCGTATCTTTGTCTAAAACCCAAGTATGTTGAACATCACTAGGATTGAATCCAGACAAGGTTCCTTTTGCAACAGCTTCAACAACAACAGTATCACCCCCATTAATATCGAATTCTTGTCCTGTCAGGGTATCTCCTGCTGTATCGAGAATCGTCATCTTATTGACATCAACATAATCATAATTACCTTGATCTTTGGAACAAGCAGAAAACAAGAGGATCAATAAATAGATATAAAAAAGATTAATCGCTTTCATAATTTTCATTTAATTAGGGTAATAGAATTCTTGGCTTACTCTTATCCCCAGCAGGGTACACTTCATTTTCTTCAAAATATTTCTTCACCTGACCGATATAGTAATAAAGAACAGGATAGCTATTCGGAAGGTTATTCACGTAGGTTGGCATATTATCCCAATACCAGATATATCTTTCACCAGTTTCTACATCAGGAGTTGGATCCGCTTTATCATGGTAGGTTAAAATCCACTGTTGATAGATTTCGGAATAGAATGGTCCAAAATAATCAGTATAAAGATTCCACCAAGAAGGCTCTTCAAGTCTATTGGAAATATTAATTTTCATAGACAAGCTGTTAGAAAGACCTAGGTTAAAATTCTCATTAGCCTTTAGGTTTATCTTTAAAGACAAACTCTGTTGGACCATTTCAGGAGTTTTTTTTACAACAACAAATAAACTGTCTTGGATATTCCCTTTATGAAATACCGGAGTCTCAATGGTATATGCATTCTTAGGAAGATTGGATTCCTTTTCTTCAACTTCAATTGCATATGAACGGTCTTCAGTAGTAGGGGTTCCGATCAATGCAACAGGTATTCCAATACGCATGGTATTAATCTCTATTGGATAAAAAGCGAAGGAATAACTACGATTTGTTATATAATTCGTTTTCCCCCCGAGAAAATCAAAATCATTGAAATATATATACGAGTTTTGCTTATCATATAATTGTAAGTCCGCATTTTCTTTACATGCTGAGAATAGCATGAATAGCAGAGATGTTAAGAACAATAGCTTTATTTTCATAATGTTAAGGCTTAGGGTTATACAAATTTTCATCTTGTGGGATAGGCAATTTATAGATTTCTAAGGATGCCGGAACTATTTTCCCAGTAACAGGAATTGGAAGAAATCTGCGTTTTAGAAAACTAAATAAATACCCCTCTCCAATATATTCCCTACGGACTTCATCTATTAAAGCTTGCTGAATCTCCTTAGAATCAGCAAGCTTTAATGGCTCGACAAATCCTCTATTACTTCTAAATTCATCTAATAAACGAATTGCTTCTGCCGGATTTTCTTCCTCTTTTGATTCTGCAGCAATTAAGTACATTTCGGGAAGATTAATAAGCTGCAATTCATGCGTGGCATGGTTTATAGAAGATGCGCTGCTTTCATCTGCCGATACGATGAACTTGCTAAAATATTCATAGTAATAATTTCCAAGCCCCCAGTTAAAGCGTATATCATAAAACGACCCTGTGCCTGATTCATAAATCTTATCTAGATTATTGGCATAAGCAATAGTATAGTTCCTGTTGTTTAGAAAGTTTTCTGCGAAGGCTATTCTTGAATTATTATCATACAATGCAAAGATATTCTCAACAGAAAATCGCAAATCCATTTTATCGTTCTCCAGATCTTTATCAGACATAAATCGGATAGCTTTACTTTCTTTCAGTTCGTTGATCACTAACATTGCTCGATCATAAGCCTCATTGAGATTTCCGGCAAATAATGATTTTCTTGCAAGCAAGGCTTTAGCTGCATAGATATTCATTCTTATTCCCCTTCTATCATATAAGGCATTATAATTTCCAACATTTGGATTATTTAGATCTCCTGTTCTTCCTACTTTAATAATAGGATCCTCTTTTAAAAATTCAACAGATTTTTGCAAATCAGCCTCCATTAAATCCAATACTTCTTTAGCTGTTTTATACTTTTCAGGTTTATGTTGAGGAGCTAAGTAATAAGGTATTGCAATAGCATTAAGACCCTCTTTTTTAATAATTGGCCCAAAATTCTTAAATACTTCTAGATGTAGATAAGCCCTTAGACCATAAGCCTCACCAGCGATAATTTTATAATTTTCGGAACCCTCAATATTTGGAAGATAAGAAATGATGATATTGGTCTGGTGGATTGCATTATAAAGACCTCCCCACATTGCATCAATCTTTGCTCTAGGTTCATTATTAGTATAATTAAAATTT